>Ga0209517_10008183_pt1 | contig 12292 bp, 15 predicted proteins | sample PeaSoiMetSII2010_FD_187695 | JGI IMG/M metagenome (GOLD analysis project Ga0209517, IMG submission 187695) | Peat soil microbial communities from Weissenstadt, Germany - SII-2010 (SPAdes) (version 2) | ecosystem: Environmental > Terrestrial > Soil > Wetlands > Peat | place: Germany...
TCCCGTTCGCTTGATTAACAAAGCCCCCTGCGCGTCCGCGATAGTGTCCAGAGTTTTTCGCACATTTGTTGAGGCATAGATCTGGTGGTGCTCGGCTCCCCCTGCCGTGTACCCGGCGTGTACCTCATTTGGGCGACTTCGGTGTTTTTGGCGTTTTTCACGTTTAATGGAATCAATAACTTACGCGTTTTCAACGTCGCTTTTAGTTCGATCCCCCCCGCCCCTACCAATTCAACGGACTCTTCAATCCCTATTACGAAAGTTTCGTTCGCGTTCCATCGGAAACGGAAACTTCCCGTCTGTCCCCGATCTCCCACTTTTGTCCTTCTGTTGCTGTCTCGTAGGGACTAGGCTCTCAGCCCCATTGGACCCATACGAATTAGCGATACCACCAGAATCACCAACAGCGCCACGAAAAGAACGGCCTGCGGATCGATGGCTATCGTGAAGTAGTTATTCACAACTGCGGGGTTTGCCTTTGGTGGTTCGGGCAGTTCTTTCTTCGGCGAACTTGGAGATGGTACGAATCCGTAGCCGGGATTATCGCTCATGTTTTCACCGTAGGGGATTGGGGAAACTCCAATTTGGATTGATTCGAAGGTAGTTCGGAGACTCCACGGGTTCAGAGAAGCCGAACCAAATTGACCATTCACCGCTATCTTCCAGCCACGGTATCGAGCGTCCAAATCCCGATGGAAGAGCCTCCTGTTGCAAACGCTGAAGAAGTTCTTTCGCTCGAATAGAGCGAATGAATACTTTCAGACCCAACCCATCGTTGGTTAGTTCAAGGCGTCGATTTTCTGTACTGTCCAGATTTTCGCTCGTCCACTTGCGTATCGCGTCGGCACTTCGAAGGATTGTTCTCTTGTATTCGTCACGCTGACTTCGGGTGGGTCCGTACATTTTCTCTCCCCTCCTCAGCAATCCTAGCAACCGCTCTTCGAAGCGTGTCAAGACCTATTCAGGTTTGGCACGCCATGCGCTATTTGGGAGCCGGATTACACCTAGCCCGATTGTCTTGGGCTGACGTTCCGGGTACTTCAAGCGAGCCTTCTCGGCTTGTTCCTTCGTCTTAAAAGGCTTCGACAACGGCGTGAATTCACCATCGACGTACTTGAAAAGCAGCCACTGCTCGATGATTTTAGGCATGAAGTTTTATAGCACAGATGGTCTTCCGAACGTTGAGTACCGAAGCGCGGCAGAAAAAGCAATTGATCCAAGCGACGTTTATTTCGAGCGGATTGACAAGCGGTGGACTGATAGCTGAATCTTCGAGGATTCCTTAGAAGGAAATTTCCCATTCAGCGCATCAGTTACGATCTGTTTTGTGGCTTCTGGGAAATCGCGCCCGAGCATCCATTGCAGATAGTCGGGCTTCTCTTTGGCCACATCCTTTAGCAGCTTGCCCCTGTGCTCGCCAAATCCAAATGAAGCATCCCCGTCCTTCCATTCAAACCTTTTTCCTCGATCAACGTAGCGTTCTTTCTCGGTGGAAATGTCGTGCAGGTCGTCCAAATCCGGCGATAGGTCCGTGTAGCGTTTCAACTGCGCCTGCAAAACCTTCCAACACACTCGCGCATCATCGAGAGCGGAATGCGCATTGGTATGGTCTCCATCACAGTAGAACAAGTAGGCAGCGGTCAAGTCTCTGCGTTCCTTCAGATGAAAAATCCGAAGTGCATCCACCGTTCGCCGGCCATCAAGCGAGAACGGCACCTTTGCTCGCTCAAACTCACTCTGCAGCATCGGAATGTCAAACTTCACCGAGTTAAATCCGGCTAGATCGCAATCCCTCAAGAATCGTTCCACTTTGCGGGCGATCTTTCGGAACTTTGGCTTTCCCTTCACATCCCTGTCGGAAATTCCGTGGACTAATGTTGCGCCAAGTGGAATAGGAATGCCGGGGTTCACGAGCGCACGGTACTTAGTCTTTCTGCCGTCCGGGTAGATTTTAATAATCCCGATCTCAACTATCCTGTCGATATGCGGGACTGTGCCTGTCGTTTCAAGATCGAAGATAGCCAGCGGCCTCTTCAGTTTCAATTGACGCTTCATTGGATTGCCCGAAGAACTTAAGCCATTCTATCCTCGCGATTGGGGACTGGACAAGGTGCGTGAAGGTACCGCCCCAAAGATCTGCGGAAATAGGTTGGTGCAGGATCGGTTCAGTATAGATTTCAAGAAAATTAGCTCCCGGCGGCTAGTAGAACTGATATAGCGGCGTGGTAAAATTCGCTCGGTATGACTGAACCTTCTCAGCCGAGCAAAGCGAAACAGCCAGAGTCGATACAGTTTGCCTTCGCGCTGCATGAGATTGGGCACGCAGCCCTCCTACCTCCCGACATCTGGACACACTCTAGTCTCTTGCCTGTTTCCACTTGTCCGGCCTGCGTGTCGGAAGGAGAGAAAGATGACAGCGTGGGAACAAGTGCAGAAAGCAGTGGGCACACGTTCTATCGGAAACCGGGACCCACAGGGATGCAGAATGTCCTTTACACCATCGCAGGTGGGGCGGCTGAGGTTGCTTGCGGAATAGAGCCAAAACTGATGGCCTTCGATGGCTTGGGGGAATACCCGATTGGCATGGGCGGCGACTTCGAAGTGCTGAGCGCTGATTTAGCATTTTATGGCGCTGGAACCCTACAGGAACATGCGGCCTTGTTGCGCGAGTCCTTCGACAGTGCAGTCAGACATCTTAGACCGCACGCCGAAAAGATGCGTGAAATTGCCAAACTCTTAGTCGAGAAAGGATTTTTGAGAAATGGAGAGGTGGATTTCAGTTTCGTCGAGTACGCGAAGCTTGTTGAACTTGTCTCGGGTCAAGACGAACCGTCGCCCAATTAGCTAACTGGATCGCTTGGCAGACGCTTGCTGGCAAAGGCGATTGGCAGTGGCGAGCGAAGGCAACATGTTCGAGATAGACGAGACTTTGCTTACCAAGGCAACTCACGCAGGGGGGCGGCAAGCCTGGATTCACGTTTGATCCGAAAGGCCCTGCGGCGTGGGTGTTTATCAGCGTCAACCCGGAATGAGCGGCTGCGACGCTTGAAGGACTAAGGAATCAGCAGAATCAGCAATTGGATTTGGTAGGCGGTTGCAACGCCATGAAATCTCAGGGCTTAGAGATATGGGGTCGTGTATGATCATGTTATTCCCCTTCTTGAGTCTTTGACGATTTTTGCTTCCCGCCCCTGAACGTTACCTTCCGGTCAGCGATGGCACCCGTACACTCAACCCGATGGCAAAGGACGTGGTCCAGTGAGTCTGCGTCGGCAGGCTGCCGCTGAAACCGGCGCCCAGACTTTGCCCGACCGTCAACCCCTGCGTCAGGGTAACGTCATGTCCGAAGTGTGCCAGGGCACTCACCATCAGGGCGCGCCACGAAAGCGATAGCCCTGTGGCAAAATCGGCAGTTACGGTGTTCGGATTTACGCCGATGGCCCCCGTCCAATAGAGGTTGGACTTCCAGCGGCTCCACGGCAGGTCGTTCGTAAGACGATAATTGCCCGCCGCGAACGGAACCACGGTCGGATGCAACGCGTTCTGGGCGATCTTCTTGTCGGTAATCACGCCGCCGGTAAAAACCGGAGCGACGGCAAAGGACCGGACAGGCAGCGTCGAAAAGAAAACGCCGCCCGATGCTTCCCATCGCAAGGCGGAATGTCCCGATCCGGGAGAATTTGCCGCGTTGTCAGCAAAGTTGATCGTGACGGCGGTCAACAGTTTTTTCTTCGACGCATCGGGCACAGCCTCCTGGGGATTAGCGACGAGGTTTAGCGTGTTCAACGAGTAGGTAATCGTCCGCGTCACCATTGTTTGGTAGACCTGATCGCTGTCTTGTCTTGATTTTATCCAGATGCACTGTTTCGGGGGCAAGGATATGTCGTTCATTAGATAGCTGCAGTTGCGAAACTCATCCTTGTATCCATTATGAAAGGCGTCCAGATCCTTTATTCTTGCGCTGTAACCAATAAGGTCACTTGCAACCGCATCAGCGAGCTTTTGCAAGTCAGTCAACTCCAGAATCGCGCGCGCATCCCGCGCACGGTCGTCCAGATTCGCCGTGGTTTTCAAGCTCTGATCTCCCGAAATGGCCGAAATCCTGGCCGAGAGCGCGATCTCGGATTGTATAAGACCGGAAATATCCGTACTGATCTGGCCGAGCGTTTGTTTTGCCCCCGCCTCGCCATGCGGCACGACGGCGTCGGGTGCCACATAAGGTTCAAGCTCCTGGTAAATGACAATCGCTTTGAGCGCGAGCTGGGCAACGCACTTCCCGACGGGATCGATCACAGTAACAACAGTGCCAGCAGTGGGTATCGTAGTATCAGTTATCTCCTGCGCGGCGCAGCGATCACCCGCTGCCTTTGCCCCCGCCACGAAGTCGAAGCCGTGATACACGGCAACTTTTTGCAAGGAGGGAAGCAGGCCCTGTACAATGCTCGATGCGACATCGGGCGTAAGAGCAGCTTGGCCGCTTTGAAAGTCGAGAAAATACCGCTCAAACTCGTTCGGATTCCTGACGATGACTGTCAGGGTTTGATTCGAATACATCTGGATGGTCGGGGGCGTAATGGGATTTTGCCTGTCGATCGTGAGCCGGCAATTGCTATTCGTCTTGGCTAGCGAGCATTCAGGCAGATTTTTTATGTCCCCCAGATGTTCGTCCGCAGCTTGCTGGTCCTGTGCGGCTTTTTTATCTCTCGCCGCTTGTAACTCTGCAGGCGTTGGTTGTTGCGCGTTCGTGCTCAAGACGGGGAAAAACAACGCGATGAACATCGTGGACAAAAGCGTGCAGCCGTCGATTCTGCGGTAAGGTGTGGCCATTCGGAACCCCCCGTAAAGTAACAGCGTGGCCCGATGCGACAATTGTGCACTTACTATACACCATTACTGCATCGATCAAAGTACGATTTAACTACCTCCTCGAAGTTACCCGTCCAGAATCCATACGTTCTTCCCCGAAATCCTAATTTTCCGGGCGCAACCGACCTTCCCCGCGCCGGCGCGGTCCCGCCACCGGCAGCGAAACTGTTCCCCCCGGTCCGGGCCGGTCGCGCCGGGCCATGGCGCCTCTCCGGACGACCTGTCACAGCGGCGGACCGCTCATTTACTTCCTCCGCATTGCCGCCGCCAGCGCCGTCCTCGGCATCGGTCAACGGGGCAATTTGCTGCTCCGGTCGGGCCCCAAAGAATTCCATTGATTCGTGATGAAGTTGCAATCTTTGGATTGCATCTAAGACCACTACGAAATCCAAGAAGGCTTTTAAAAAGCGGAAATTGTGCCCAACAAATTTGTGCCAGCTTAGGGGTTCACCCCAACTGACTCGACTTAATCTAGGTACAATAAGGGGACGATAAGAAGTGACATACGGCACCTTGAGGCATCAAGAGATGTCCGCCGACACCGTTTGATATCAATCGATTACATAACAGTGATACCCTATCACAGCAAACTTCAGGTGCCTCGCATAGAAGTTCATTTTGCCCACCAGATGCCCCGGAGCGCCGCCGGGCGGAGGACATTGCAGTAACGGCCCTCAGGACTGCCCTCCGCGCTGTACCAGCAATGTCCCGAACCCCGTTCTCGGTTTTCAGAAATGGTTGAACGCGTCCGTTCCATACTTTCTGTCGGATGTGCAACGTAGAGAAGTCGTCCGAGATGTGCTTGTCAATTTCAAGTCCGAACGCTTCTCCGAATCGCAATCCGGAGGCCCCGAGGAGAATGTAGAGCATTTGTTCTCGTCCCTCAGAACCAACTGCGATTGCCTTCATTGTCTCGATGGAGTGGGCGGGCTGCCGTGTGTCCTTTACCTCTGGCAGATCGATGAATTCGTGGTTCCACGCCCTTGGATGGAGTTGTTCTCCATTCTCATTGACGGCGGACGCCACAACCATCTTGACCACCTGAACCACGTTGCTGACCATCTTGGGCGAGACGCTCGCTTTCGTCATGTTCGTCACCAGACCCCTTACAACGAGGTTGTTGACTGACGAAAGAGGCAAGTCGCCAAGATTTGGATAGAGCCATTTATTTAGATAGCTCGTGAATCCAAGTGCGGTTGCTGGTTTGATGGGCTTCCGCTTGCGAGTCTGCGCGTGATTCAACCACCACTCCGCTTGCGGGCAACTTCCTCGTGCTGATGGCGGGGAGCATCCTGCGAGTCGATCTGGAGCTTGAAATCGCGGTGGTGATAAGTCTGCGTTGATGCGGTGCGGACCTGCACATAGAAATCTGCTTCGTACTTCTTGTTGGTAAATCCGGGGAGGCGCAATACACGGGTTGAGTCCGTTGCTGCCGGGTCGCCATCGAATTCCCGGACCATCGCCTGGTTCAAGGCCTCTGCCTCTTCTATGGTCATTCCATCTACCTTCCAGATTACTTGGAATTTGTCCGGCGAGGTGTTCAAGACGTAGTTCGGGCGCGGGACGAGGTTGCTGTTCTCAAGTGCCTCAAGAGAGGCAGTCCCGCCATGATCCAGGTCAAGGTAAACATGGCTGATCTTTTCGATGTCATCTTTGGTGCGGGTCGAAGCGTGGTGTTGCAGGGCGTTCATTCCCACATAGATGTCGGCCCCGTTTGCGTTCTTGTACCGGAGCCATGCTTGGAATTCAGGACTTGAGGCTTTCTGTGCGGTCGTGATCCTCTGCGTGGTTTCACCGGGTTGCCGGTTGAGAACCAGCACAGCAATGCGGTCTGTCGGTTTGAAGTTGTCGAGGATGTATTCCGATACCGATGGCACCAGGGGCATGGGTTTCTCAAGAGCGTTCATGGCTGCTCCTGGCGGCTCTGATAGATAGCGCCGAAGTCGTACTCGTCCGCATCGGGGTCATAGCGATGGATTTCAAGGACCTCGGAAACGAATCGCCTGCCGGGCCTTCGTTCGAGTTGCACGACAACGTTCAGCGAATCCCCGATGTTGGTCTTGATGGCTTCGATAGGGCAGGTCAACTCCGCTTTGGAGGACGCAACTGGTGAATCGTGCGAGGCCCTGCTTTGCCGAGGTCGCATGGACGGTCGAGAGACTTCCTGAATGACCCGTGTTGAGGAGCTGCAAGAGATCGAATGCCTCACCGCCGCGTATCTCTCCGAGGATGATCCGGTCTGGGCGATGGCGGAGGGCTGCTTTCAAGAGGTCACGAATGCTCACCGCCGGCAGGCCGTTTTGTGGCTGCCGAGCTTCAAAGCGGACAAGGTTGTCCTAGTCCATCTGAATTTCGGAGGTGTCTTCGATGAGGAGAATTCGTTCGTCCGGGGGAATGAATTTCCCAAGGATATTCAGGAGCGTTGTTTCCTCGCCGATGAGCCCACCGGTAACCTCGATTCCAAAAATGGCGACTCCGTCATGGACCTGCTCCGCGACATCCATCAAAGCGGCACCACGATCTGCATGGTCACTCACGACCCGCGCTACGCCAACCACGCCGAGCGCACCGTGCATCTCTTTGACGGAAAAATCGTCGAAGAGACTCAGACGGCGTCATGAGAGGGCGATCCGGCGGGAACACGGACCCCGACGTGCATTCCAGCGACCTACAGTCAACAAAGTGGGAATGTCGTACTTTTTGGTAGGTTGGCGACTCAGCCAACTGCGTTCAGCTAGAGCCGACCATGATGACCAGTAGTCTGAGACCTAGACTCCAATTATTCATAGCGCAAGGCGACCATAGGGTCGACCTTCGTTGCGCGGCGAGCGGGAAGCCACGCCGCCACAAGCGCCGGCACCATCAGCACAACAATTGCTCCGCCGTAGACCTCCGGGCTCCAGGCCGTTACGCCATAGAGAAACCCTCCCACTGTTCTCGCCAGGGCCAGCGAGGCGGCGACACCACAAGCGAGTCCCGAGAAAGCAATACCCAGGGTTCGCAACAGTTCCAACCTCAACAGGTTGGCACCTCTTGCGCCGAGCGCCAAACGAATGCCAAACTCCCGCGTGCGCTGCGCGATGGAAAGTGAAGCAATACTGAATAGTCCGACCGTCGCAAGGAAGAGAGCGGCAGCGGCGAAACCAGCTACCAAACCGGTCTCGAAGCGCCGGTCGAGCGTCGTTGAGTGAAGCAGTTGCTCCATGATCCGGGGATGGCTGATCGGCTGCTCCGGGTCGAGGCGCCACACTGCCTGCTCTGCGACGGCTAAGATGACGGCAGGATCGATGCGCGTCCGGATCATGAACTGCTCGCACCAAGAGTTGGCCGCCAGCGGCTGATAGAACTGCATCATCGGCTCACGCTCCAGAGACCCGTCGTGGATATTCTCAACGATTCCAACCACGGTAATTGGTGGATTGTCTCCATCCCTGAACTGCTTACCCACGGCATCTTCATTCGGCCACAGATTTGAGGCCATCTTGCGGTTGACTACTGCAAACCCTTCCGGTTCGTCCTCTCGGAACTCACGGCCCGCAACCATCGGAATACGCATGGTGCGGAAGTAGCTCGCATCCGCCACGCGGTATTCAGCGCCCTCTCTCTCTCCTGAAGAGGAAGAAGGTCCGCCGACAGCGTGTACGTCATGGATATCTATTTCGCCGGTGAATGGAACGTGGTTGACCACCGCAGCGGACTCCACCCCGGGGATGCTGCGGAAAGCGTCGAGAAGTTCGCGAAGGTGTGCCAGCCGCTTTGCTGGATCCTGGTTCGTCTTCGGATTGAGAGACACGGAAATGTTAAGTAGGTTGTGAGGGTCGAAGCCGGCATTGACATGCATGACGTTCGTGAAGCTTTGGATGAGCAGACCTGCGCCGACCAAAAGAACCATCGACACGCCGATCTGCATCACCATCAGAACGGACTTGAGCCGACTGGTGCGCCGGTCCGCCGTAGCGGTCCGGCCCTCGCTCTGGAGTACGGAACTGATCGATGGCTCCGGCATGACAACGAGTGGCACGGCTCCGAAGACGATCGAGATCACAAATGAGAGCACCAAGAGAAACACTGTGACGTGCGCGTCGATGCTCAGCTCATAGAGCCGCGGCAGGCGCGCCGCCGCAACGCTCCGAATAGCCGACGCAGCCCACTCAGACAGCAGCAGACTAATGACAGCGGCTCCGGCGACCACCAGAACCTGCTCCGCGAGGCTTTCCCGGAAAAGTCGCCAACGCGTGGCTCCAAGCGCCTCTCGCACCACGAACTCGCGCAGGCGACCAACGTTGCGCGTGAGAAGCAAATTCCCCAGATTGAACAGGACCAGCGCTAGCAGCAGCCCCACGGCGGCGAGTAGCATCCACAGTGCCTCTCGAATCCCCCAAGACATAGTGTCTCGCAGTGGCACGACGCTGACGCTCAGGGAAGCGATGATCGGTTCAAGCATCTCTCGGTAGGATGGCTCCTGCACCTCCTCATCGCGGAACATCTGCACCGCGCTCGCCTGGAACTGCTCTTTGGCGCGCTTGGTAGTCACTCCGTCCTTGAGCCGACCGAGCACGTAGTAGTTGAAGTTACCCTGTTGCACAAGCTTCTCGGTGACGGTCAACGGCGTCCAGAACTCGGTCTGCTCGGGCGCCCAGGACATGATCGTCCGCACGTCCGCCAAGCGAGGAAAATCGAACCGTGGCGGCATGACCCCGATAACCGTCATCACCCCGTCGCTCATCCGAATCGACCTTCCGACTACGTTACGATCACCCCCAAAGGACCTCATCCAGAGCTGATGGCTGAGAACGATGACATTGTCGTGGCCCGGCGTCGCATCTCCGGCCACAAACTCCCGACCCAAAAAGGGTTGCACACCGAACAGCCTGAAGAAATCCGGCGTTACGCGAACCCCGAAGAGCTGCTCGGCCCGTCCTGGCCCGAGCAGGACGTAGTCCGCCGTCTCAATCGCGGCCGCGTGTTCAAACAAGCCCGACTGCTCCCAGCGCTGAAACTCGTTCAAGTTCGCGACGCTGGAGCCAGAACCAAGAGCTGGCAAGATCTGGGAGACCGTAACGATCCGCTCGGATCGTGGATAGTTCAATGGGCGGAGTAAGACGGTTTGCACAACCGCGAAAATCGTGTTCACTGCGCCCAGCCCCAATGCGAGCGTCAGCACAGCGACCGCAGTAAAGCCCGGAGACTTGCGCAGTATGCGGAAGCCATAGCCCAGATCCTGAACAGTGTTTTCTATCCAGTTCACCCTGCGCACGTCGCGGCATTCTTCCTTGGTCTGCTCGATTCCACCCATGTCAAGTAGCGCCACCCGCCGCGCCTCTTTTGCCGTCATGCCTTTAGCGATGTATTCCCCGGTTCTGCACTCGATGTGATAGCGGAGTTCCTCATCGAGATCCTGGTCCAACTGCTTCTGATGAAACAGCGAGCGCAACTTCAAGGGCACTGTGTAAATCCAGTTCGCCGCCCGCATCGCTCCTCCTCCCACGCGCACTGCTCACGTCTCCTCGAGTTTCACTACCTCCGAAATGGCCGCCGCGAGCCGGTTCCAATTCTGTGCTTCCTTCTCGAACTGTCTATGGCCAAGCCTGGTCAACGAATAGAACTTCGCGCGCCGGTTGTTGTCAGTAATCTTCCACTCCGACTTTATCCAGCCCTCCTCTTCGAGCTTGTGCAACGCTGGATATAATGACCCGTCACTCACCTGAAGAACATCGCCGGATACTTGCTTTAAGCGCTGGCTGGTGGAGAAGCCATTCAGCGGCTGAAGAGCGAGGATCTTCAGTAGCAGCATGTCCAGTGTGCCCTGAACTAAATCGGCAGGCTTACTCATCGACTCACCTCGGTAACCGAGATAACCCTAGCACCCTCTCCCCTCGGTAAACAAGGGGAATCTTTATATGTCGAATCTCACACTCCGGCTACTGGGTTCTGGCCATATAGCACTTTTCCCGTTGCATGCATCCATGTCACCAGAGCCCTGCGGCAGTGTTTTAGAGAAGAGTGGGGGTATCCATCCTTGCTCATGCGTGTCTGATAGATTCTGCGAGGTCTCTCGGCTGCTTTATGGGAGGAACCCATGCTGTCTGGCGAGGAACCGAGAAAGCAGAAGACGCGAAGCTGCCGGGCGCAGGAATTAGCCCGAAGCAGTGCCAAGGAAAATGAGCGGCGGGAAAATACTATGTACCGGACTCAGTGAAATCAGCGGGCGGAGCAGACGCACATCAAGGAGCAGCGAAACTACTCATAACGAAAGGCCACGGTGGGATCAACGCCTCCGTGCCAACCCACGTGTTTTTTCTGTGTTTGCCGCCAATCATAACTAAGCTGAACAGTAAACCTCTCGCAGGTACCGACTAAAAGCCTAACAGATGACTACTCAGTAACGCAGTTACGGGATAAGTGATTTTCAAGTTTCCGAGTATGCGACGCAATATGAAAGGGCGCACTTTTTGGAGTAGGGTATTGAGTGAATCAGAAAGGACCCACCATGGCGAATGCTTCTATTTTCCCTTCCTCCAAGGAAATTTGGGATTCACAGTACCGTTCCGGAGACTGGGACTATCTCAGAGACATTGATGAGGTGGGACGGTACAGCATCACTTTCGGACTCCTTCTCTATGCGGGATGTCACAAGAGAGTGCTAGACATCGGCTGTGGTGAAGCGATTTTTCTGGACTATCTTCGCTGTGCTGGCTACGAGAGATACGTAGGAATAGATATCTCGCCGGTAGCAATAGCTAAGAATACCGTGCTGGCAGATGAGAAGACCGAGTTTTTCGCGGTCGACATTGAAGAGTATTCACCTTTAGGCCAATTCGACGCCATCATATTTAATGAATGTCTTTACTATTTGAAGGATCCTCTGGACATCATTCAGAGCTGCACGCATACTCTCCGGAGTGAGGGAGTCTTCATAGTCTCGCTATTTCTTTCTCAACCGGATGTAGCAGAGCTCCGGCTGAGGATTCGCCGCCAATACCGCTGCTTGGAAGAAGTGATAATTAGAAACAGACGAGGTTCCTGGAGCTGTTGCATGTTTGGTTGTGTTCAAGCTGGAGTCATTGCAGATATGGGCTAGAAATCAGAGCCTGACAAGATAACTCGTCTAATTACTACTTAAATCGACAAGGACATCATAATTGTATTCCTCGTTCTAGGGGGCGAGGCTGTTCCTTGAGTCTTCCACAGGTTCGGATACTCTCCGTCAGACTCTTTCCTCCTTGAAGTTGCGACGATAACTTTCGACGTAGCTGTGGCTCCCCAGATGATGGCGGCCCCTACGGTGGGATCGTGGGGACTAGCGGCAGAGTAGCCAGTCGAGCCATTTAAGAATGTAACCGTAGCGGGGGTTGTCGAGACATCTGAAATGTAACCGGAAGTTTGTTGTTGCGGCCGTGGGAAAGCGGGAATCCCGCGGGGGGGG
>Ga0209517_10008185_pt1 | contig 12290 bp, 10 predicted proteins | sample PeaSoiMetSII2010_FD_187695 | JGI IMG/M metagenome (GOLD analysis project Ga0209517, IMG submission 187695) | Peat soil microbial communities from Weissenstadt, Germany - SII-2010 (SPAdes) (version 2) | ecosystem: Environmental > Terrestrial > Soil > Wetlands > Peat | place: Germany...
CGCCCGGGTGACGCCGTAACGCAGTTTTTCCATGTGCGAAGTGTGGTGGGAATCGGTGTTGATGACGATTTTCACGCCATGCTGTTTGGCCAGCCGCAGGTGAACGTCGTTGAGGTCGAGCCGGTCGGGGTAGGAGTTCAGCTCCATCGCCACTTTGTGTTTGGCGGCCGCTTTGAGAACCGCGTCGAGATCGAACTGGTAGGCGTCGCGGCGCAGCAGCAGCCTTCCGGTGGGATGGCCGATCAGCGATGTGTTGGGATTGGCGACAGCCTGGAGCAGCCGCTCGGTCATGGTGGCGCGATCCTGGTTAAACTGCGAATGCACGCTGGCAATCACGATATCCATTTGTTCGAGCACCGAGTCCGACAGATCGAGCTCGCCATCGCCCAGAATGTCGACTTCGATTCCCGCGAAAATGCGGATGCCCTTCATCTTCTTTTCGACGGCGCGGATTCTCTCGATGTGGGCCAGCGCGCGTTCGTCGGTGAGCCCGTTGGCGAACGCAAGATTCTTCGAGTGATCGGTGATGGCCATGTACTCGTAGCCGCGATCCCGCGCCGCTTCGGCCATCTCTTCAATCGTGTTGCGGCCGTCGGTTTCGACGGTGTGCATGTGCACGTCGCCGCGGATGTCGGAGAGTTCGACGAGCGCGGGCAGCGTGTGACTGGCGGCCGCTTCGATCTCTCCCAGATTCTCGCGCAGTTCGGGAGGGATGAAGTCGAGCTTCAACTTGGCGTAGATTTCTTCTTCCGTCTTGCGCGCGACCGGCTTCTCGTCTTCCACTTTCGCCAGGCTATATTCGTTGAGCGTGAAGCCCATCTTGAGCGCGCGCTGCCGCAGCGCAACGTTGTGCGCCTTCGACCCGGTGAAATATTGCATAGCCGCCCCGAACGATTCGGGAGGCAGCAGCCGCACGTCCACCTGCATGCCGTTGCGGTGCCGGAAACTGACCTTGTTCTCACCCTGCGCGATGACGTCCATGAGGCCGGGGAAGCGGAGCAGATGCTCGATGAGTTTCTGACGCGCTTCGTCCGCAATGCAAGCTTTGCCCGTGACGAGAATGTCAAGGTCGCCCACGGTTTCGCGTCCGCGCCGCAACGATCCGGCGGGCGTAACTTTTTCGACGCCGGAAGCAGCCAACAAATGTTCGACGAGTTTTTCCGCCAACTCTTCGGCCGTGTCGAGCAGAAATCGTCCGGCGATCCGGCGGTAGTCCTCGATCGCTTTGAGCAGCTTCAGTTCGTGCTTTTCGCCCATGCGCGGCAAGGTGCGAATCTTGCCTTCGCGGGCCAGTTTCTCCACGCCCTCGAGATCGCTGACCTGATAGGCGCTCCAGATCAAGGCAATCGTTTTCGGCCCCAGCCCCTGAATCTTGAGCAACTCCAGCATCGACGGCCGGTATTTTTTCAGCAACTCGGAGTGCGCCTCGATGCTCCCATCTTTGAAAAGCTGCAGCAGATTGGCCTGCATGCCCCTGCCAATGCCCTGGATTTCGAGCAGCTTCTTCGGCTCTTGAATCAGGTCCGCCACCTGTTGTGGCAGCGCTTCAATGGCCTCGGCGGCGTTGCGATAAGAGCGCACGCGAAACGAATCCTGCCCGTCGATCTCCAGCAGATCGGCAGTTTCGTAGAGAAGTCCGGCGATGGCCTTGTTGTCCATCAGGGTTGTCAACCACGAGAGAAGATTGTAACGGAAGAGAGCCCCGCAGCAGGGAATTGGCGTCGCCGGAGGACACCGCAGGCGCGGGCATCATTGACACAAACACTTTGGTCCGGAAAACCGCCCGAGTGAGACGACCTCCGATCAGGAGGCCTTGGTCACATTGGCTGCTTGCGGCCCTTTCTGTCCCTGGACAATCTCAAACTCCACCTTGTCGCCCTCTTGCAGGCTCTTGTAGCCTTCGGTGGTGATGGAGCTGTAATGAATGAATACATCGGGTCCATCGTCACGGCCGAGGAAGCCGTATCCTTTGGCGTTATTGAACCACTTCACGGTGCCCTTCAAACGTTCCGCCACGTGCGCCCCCTATTTCTTGCGGATTCCCCCCGGGAAAGGCGCGATTCCCAGGGACGCAAGAAATGTGCAGGAATTGTGCTGCTCACCGGGGGAACTGTCAAGGCTTGGCGTCACACATCGCGGGTTGGGGCAAGCCGGGCCTGGGGGAGTAGCAAGATGGTTATGGGGTCGGCTTTTTCAGGATAGGGGAAACCTTGGGCTTCGTATCGGGGCATCGCTTGGCAATGCCGCGGGCTTCGAGATCAGTTCGAAATCAGATCGGCCGCGCCGCTCGCGGCATCTGCGCCAACCACAGGATGCCAGCGATCGTCTTCGCGTCGCGAATGCGCCCCTGGAGCGCCAGCCCTTTCGCCTCCGACAAACCGAAAAACCTGGCCGCGATCTTCTCGTCCGCCTCGGGCTGGGCCGTGCCTGCTTGGAGGCCGCTTGCCAGGTAGAGGGTCATGGTTTCGTCGAGAAAGCCAGGGCTTACGTAGAAATGCAGGATTCGTTTCCATTGGCGGGCGCGGTAACCGGTTTCTTCCAGCAATTCGCGCTTGGCGGCGGTGAGCGGCGTTTCGCCATCGTGGATGCGTCCGGCGGGCAGCTCCCACATCATCGACTGCGCGGCGTGGCGATACTGGCGCTCCAGCAGTATGCGGGGCTCGCCTTTGCGGCTTGCTTTCGCGGCGTCGACGGCCAGAACATCGACGGCCAGAACCACGACGGAACCGGAATGCCGGACGACATCGCGGCGGGCGCGCACTCCCCCAGGTTCCTGCACTTCATCGGTGGTGACGCTGAACACCGGGCCCCGGTAACTGACTCGGGAAGAGAGAACGCGGGCTGGCGTCGATTTCACACCTGCTGACTTCGTTCCTGCAGCTTTCGCCATGACAACAATATAAGGTATGCTGCGCGGTTGAGCCGAACGTTGAGCCGAACTACGACTGCCGGGAGATTCATGGCGGGAAAGCCCAAGGCTGGAAGAACGACTGCAAAGCCCACCATCGCCATCGTCGGAGCCGGGAGCCTGGCAACTTTTCTGGCGGTGGCGCTCGACGACGCCGGTTTCACGATCACCGAGATTGTCTCGCGCGATTCGCCGCCGTCGCGACGGAAGGCGCAGAAGCTCGCCGTCAAGGTTGGGGCGCAGGCGGTCACCGCGGATTCCGCCGCTCTCGACGCCACGTTGCTCTGGTTTTCGGTTCCCGACCGTGAGATTCGCGGCGCGGCCTCGGCTTTGGCTGCTCGGCTTGCGGTTTGCGCTTTGCCTGTAGAGACGGGGCTTGCCCCGTCTCCCTTGCGGGTGGTGCCCATCCCGTCCACCGGAGACGCGGCAAGCCGCGTCTCTACGGGGGCTTTTCACAAACAGGGCAGACCTCATGCGAAACGCGATTACAAAGTTCGATTCGCCTTCCACTCCAGCGGGGCGCTCTCCAGCCGCGAGCTCGCTCCGCTGCGCTCGGCAGGGGCCGAGGTGGCATCGGTCCATCCGCTAATGACGTTCGTTGCCGGAGCGCGTCCTTCTCTAACCGGCGTGCCTTTTGCGGTGGAAGGCGACGCTCCGGCCACGCGAGTCGCTCGTCGAATCGTCCGCCAGTTAGGCGGCGAGAGTTTCGCTTTGCCCTCGTCGCGCAAAGCCGCATATCACGCTTGGGCCACGATGACTTCGCCACTGTTGCTGGCCTACCTGGTCACGCTGGAAGAAGCGGCGCACGTCGCCGGACTCAGCCGCCAGGATGCGCGCCGCACCAGCCTGCCCATCATCCGGCAAACTTTGGCAAACTACTCGCGCCTCGGTCCCGCGCGATCCTTTAGCGGGCCCATGGTTCGCGGAGACGCGGAGACGGTGGCGAAACACCTGGCCGCGCTGAAGAAGCATCCCGGGGCGCGCCAGGTCTATGTGGCGCTGGCGCGAGCCGCCTTGCGCGGCCTGCCGGTGAAGAATCGGGACGGACTAAATCAGTTGCTGCAGGACTTCAACGGAGGTTTTGAGAGATCATCCCAACTCGCAAGAAGACGCCTATAGTTCGCATCCCAACAACCGATCACTTCTCCTTCGCACCGCCTGAAATGGCGTCATGCTCGGCAGTTAAGCCAAGCGTATCAACAGAACCCCATTGGCGGGTCACCAGCGTTGGCGCTGCTAGACGCGGCACGGTTCGCACCAACACCGTTAAAATCAAGAACGCTACGGGAAACCCGAGCCAGACTGAAGCCAAGAAGCCGAACGGCACCCCCAGACGTGGATAGAAGAGCTTCCGGATGTTTGCTACCCATAACAAGGCCTCCGCAGCGACGAAACTAAGCAGTATCAATATACGGGTGTACGTCACGGAAACAAATAAGGTCGAGTTGCACTTTTGGCAGCGCCCTCCGCGGAATAGTTTTTTGTCGAACTCCACTTGGCAACGGCAATTCGGGCACTGCATCATAGAAACTCCTCGCGCTATTGGCTCCCCCGTAATGCTGTTTCTCTAATGCTGCCTCCTGCGGTCGCTGAACAAATGCCCCAGCTTCTCTCGCTTCGTCTTCAAATATTTCTTAGTATGTTCCGTAGGCGCAACTTCGCAAGGCACGCGCTCGCTCACCCGGATCCCTGCGCGTTCGAGCGCGGCGACTTTATCAGGATTATTCGAAAGCAGCCGCACTCGCCGAATGTCCAACGCTTTCAAGATCTCGACCGGCATCAGGAACTCGCGTTGGTCGGCCTTAAATCCAAGGCGTTCGTTGGCTTCCACCGTGTCCAGTCCGCTGTCCTGGAGAGCGTAGGCCTGCAGTTTCGCCATCAAGCCAATGCCGCGGCCCTCCTGCTGTTCATAGATAAGGATGCCTGCCCCTTCCTGCGCGATCAGCGAGAGCGACAGTTCCAGCTGCTGACGGCAATCGCACCGTAGCGAGCCAAACACGTCGCCGGTCAAACACTGGGAGTGGATGCGCACCAGCGGCGACCCCGCGTGCACTTCGCCCATCACCAGAGCCACGGCCTCCTCCGTCTTGGCGCCGTCGGATGCCGACGCTCGGGTGGCAAAGCCGTGAATCAGGAAACGTCCCCAACGCGTCGGGAAGTCTGCCGACGCCACCTGTTTTACTTTGGAAGAACTCACCACTAAATTATAGCCTTCGATTTCATGGACTCACCCCGGCGTGCATGCTTTAGGGTCGTGCGTCTAGGCGAAATCGACGACCGGCTGCTAAAATCAAAAAGCAAACCCGCCGCCGTGTGGGGCTATAGCTCAGTTGGGAGAGCGCATCGTTCGCAACGATGAGGTCGTCGGTTCGAGCCCGACTAGCTCCACCAAGTCTCCGCACCCTTCCGGCCGTTCCCGATCCTTTCCCAAACTGGTCCGAAGTCATGGCAAGGAAAGACGCTCAAAGTATCATTTGGAGGAAAATTCCTTGCACAATTCTGCTAAACTGACCGGTACTGCACCGTAAGTTCCTGTATCCGGACAAGTTCTGGACCTTGCTTTTGGATACCGGAATGCTCTTTAAAGTTAGCTCTCCCCTCAGCCGCCACTGGCTCCAAGGCCAGGCAGGAGTACTGGTTTGAACGACGGCATGATTGGAAAGACCGTGCGGCGAAGGCGGAGCTGGTATCGGCGTCGTCTGCGCATCCAGCGGACCCTGGTGGCCGTAGTCGCGTGCACGCTCATCGCCGGCGCCAGTTGGCAGAGTGCCGTCCGCCATTTCTCGCTGCCCACCTGGCACGCTTCCCAGATTTTGCCCGAATCTTTTTGGTCGCGGCAGAACGTCCGCAAAGATCTCGCTTTGATGGCGGCGCGTTCCGCCAGGCCCGCCAGGTTTCTTGGCCGGATTCCGGGTGTCTATCCTTACTCGGTCGTGCCCGGGGGCGTGAAAGATCCCGACGACCTTCGCTACGCGGCGGCGCGCGACTATGTGGTTCGCCGGCATTACGCCCGCTTCGATTACAACCACGCCCGTCTGGTGCGCGCCACCGAAGCCCGCGAGGTTTATCTTTCGTATCGCATTCGCGACACTGTGTTCTGGACGCGCAGAAAAATTCGCCTCCATCTCGGCGAGTTGCTGTTGACCGACGGAAAAATCACGGCGCGAGCGCGTTGCGGCAACCAGATTTCCGACACCGCGAAGCCCGAAGTTTCGAACGAAGAGCCTGAAGAAGATGTTCTGGACCGGCCCGTAGCGCAGCTCGAACCGGGCCCGTCGTTCCCCGTCCGGCCCCTGCTTGCCTCGGCCGACTTGCCCGGCGGCAACCCGACGCCGCCCCAGCTATTTGCCAGCAATTTCATCTTCCCGTACGTGCCGACCGGGTTGCCGATTCCTCCCCGGCTTTGCTCCGTCAACGACGGCAATTCCAAACACTGCCGTCATCATAAGCCGCCGACGACGGTCCCCGAGCCCTCGACCATGGTGCTGATCGCGTCCGGCTTAGCGCTGGTCCTGTGGCGCTGCAGAAAGACTGCCCGCCCCGTCGTCGCATAGCTCTCACGCGCAATTTTCGATTGGCTCCGCACCAGAGTTCACGGAACCCGCGTTGTAATGGCGCGGACCAGTTCTCGCGCAAAAAGGAGGGGCTGGCCCAGTCTTCCGTCGGCACAACCAACCAAAGGGGGTGGGCTGATTAGATAACCGTGTCGGCTCCGAGCCGCCGAGTAAACTTGGGTTGCTCAACAAACCAAGGCTCGGAGGAAAGGAGCCGAGCACATGAAGATTGTAGGTTGTGATTTGCACACGCGCTACCAGCAGATTGCCATGCTGGACAAAGAAACGGGCGAACTCGTGGAGCGTCGCCTGGAGCACGAGAGCGGAGAAGCGCGAGCGTTCTACGCAGCTCTATCGAGTCCGGTGCGAGTCGGGATCGAGGCCACCGGGCACACGCGCTGGTTCGAGCGGATGTTAGCGGAGTTGGGGCACGAGCTCTGGATCGGGGATGCGGCGCAGATTCGGGCGTCGGTGGTGCGCAAGCAGAAGACCGATGCGCGCGATGCGGCCCACGTGCTGGAGTTGTTGCTGAGCGAACGCTTTCCTCGCATCTGGCGGCCGACGATGGCGGAACGCGATCTGCGGCAGTTAGTGTGGCATCGACAGAAGCTGGTGTGGATGCGCATCGCGGTAGGAAATCAGCTGCACGCTCTGGCGATGGGCGAGGGCGTGTGCCGGAAGAAGAAGTTGTTCACCAAGAAAGGCCGCGCCGAGTTGGAGGGTTTAGGGCTGGGAGTCTGGGCGAGCTATCGCCGGCAGGAGTTGTTGACGATGCTCGATCAGTTCGATGCCTCACTGCAGGAACTGGACCACGCGGTGGCGGAGCAAGCAGAACAGAGTGCGGCCGCGGTTCTGCTGATGACGCATCCGGGAGTCGGGCCGGTGACTTCGCTGGCGTTCGTGTTGACGCTGGGGCCGGTGGAGCGGTTCGAGCGGAGCAAACAGGTGGTGAGTTACCTGGGGCTGAATCCGCGCGAGCACTCTTCGGGAGGACGACAGCGCCTGGGTGCGATCTCCAAACAAGGCAATCCCATGATGCGCTCGTTGTGGGTGGAGGCCGGACACTCGGCGGCGCGTCTGGATTCGGAACTGCGGCAAGACTACCAGCGACTGAAGCTGCGCCGGGGCAGTGGCGTAGCCAAGGTTGCGATCGCCAGAAAGCTGGCGGTACGGATGTACTGGATACTGCGCGGCCAGGCCAGTTATGCGCAGCTGGTTCGCACGCAAGGCAGCCCGTGGGCCACCCTGGTGAAGGAGTAAGTCATCGTTGGGCTGATTGGGCGCCTTGCCTCCCTGAGAGAGTCGGGGAGTCTGAACAACGAATCATGGTCGGAAGTCAGTGACCGGATAGATGGTTGGTGGAACCAAGCTTCCACCGCAGGATTCTGAAAGCGGGCCTTGGTTGTATGAGCAAAGACAACACCAAGAGCAACACCAAAACCTTCCACGAAGGAAAAACCAAAACCCTTCGCCGGTCCACGTGTCTCTTGACAACGCCGACACGGTTATAGATGGGTGCCCCATCCTTCGCGTGCTTTTCGCGAAGGGTGGGCCGCGATGCCGCTGGTAGCATGAGGCTGGTCATGCCTCGCGGCCTGCATCGCTACTACGGCGACGCAAGAATGGCCCTGGAGCAGTTATCGCTTCTATCTTCTCGACCAGTCGGGACCGGTGGGCGTGAATGACGGCTGGGGAAAGATTTCGTTTCGGGCGGGCGCGGCATGAAAAGTGAAGCTGATCGTGCCATCTGCACTGCCTCCCACCCTTCGCAAAAATCGCGAAGGATGGGGCAGCCACTCTGTGTTCGTGTCGGCGGAAGGCTGGGCCAGCCCCCCGCGCTCACTGCGCGCCGTTAATCACGGTGACGTTGTTGCTACCCCAATTCGCCACGTAAACCTTGTTCGTGACGGAGTTCGCCGCGACTGCGACAGGGCTCACAGCGTTCGGGTCTTTCAGTGTGGTCGTGGTGTGCTTCGCGCCATCAATCACCGTAATATTGCCCGGATTGCCGCTCTGTGAATTGCCTGCATTCGCGACGTAGATAAAGTTCATCTGCGACTCCACTGCTACGCCAGAAGGCGAGGTACCGACCGGGATCGTCGCCGTAACCGAGTTGGTCGCGCCGTCAATTACGCTCAGGTTGTTGCTTTGCGAGTTCGCCACGTAGATCGTGTTCGTCGTGGGATTCACCGCGACAGCAACGGGTGACACTGCATTTGGGTCTGTAATTGTCGCGACCACCGAGTTGCTGGCGCCATCAATGACGCTAATGTTGTTGCTTGCGCTATTGGCTACAAAAATCTTGTTCGACGTTGCATTCACTGCCACACCAATCGGAACAGAGCCCACCGGGATGTTGGCTGTAGCTTGCAAGTTGCTGTCGAGGACCCTAACGTCGCCGGCTACACCGGGAAATGTGACGTAGATGGTGTCGGTTGCTGGATTGACATCTATCCCCGCACCGTTTCCGCCCATGGCTTCGCCATTGGGCGGTTGGAGCGACGTGGTGTCAAACACCTGCATGCTTGGGAGAAAGGGGTCGCACGGGTCGTTTACCTGAACACCGTTCCAGTACAGTTCCACCTGAACGTAAAGTTGGTGGCTCACCGGGTTCAGGGCCGCACCAGTCGCAGTCACCTGGACGGGAGGATAAAAGCCCACGGAAGTCGTGGATTGCGTGGCTCCGTCTATGGCTTCGACGTCCGCCCCTGAGTGCGAGCAAGGGATGCCTGTCGGTATCGTGCCGAAGTCCGTCACATAGATTATGTTGTTCGTGGAATCTACGACGACAGCGCTGGGCGCGGTGCCAACAGCGATTGTGCCGCTGACGGAGGCGGGCGTGGGCCCCCCTCCACCACCGTTTGCGCTCGTGCTTCCTCCACCGCATCCGGCTGCGGCCAGCAGCACGATGAACCCCACAATGAGCATTAAACTTGCCTGCATGCGGGGGACTGAAGTTGCGCTTAGTAATTCGGCATTGTTACGTCTCATGACCCACCTCCTGTTCAGGCTCTGCGGCGTCCATGTTCTTGCGAGAACTCGCAGCGGAGCCGGGAGCATCCTTAATGCGATAGGGATGCGCAGCATAAAATCTTCACCTCTTCTAAAACGATTCCGATCACCTCAACCAGCTGTTCTCTTTAGCGCATGAGGAAAAGGTAGCGCCGGGACTTCTCGTACCCGGCGCCAAACCACATCCCAGAACCCTACTGCCGTTTACCTTCAAGGGCGACGACGGTCGAAAGGGGCGTGCCATTGGGCTCCGTGACCGATGTGAACAGGCCTCGAATCTGTCTCATGCAGTCATCAAATGCCGTGTTCAATGTCACGTTGAGGATCGCAACGCCCGACGCGTAAATCGTGACGTTGATGGTCCCGGTGCAGTCGGGATTCACCGTGTAAGTTCCTGAAAACGTCTCAACGGCGATGCTGCCGTTCAAGCTGGAAGTAGCGCTGGCATCCACCACATTGCCGTTTCCATCCAGCGTGAACACACCCACTGCCGTCCGGGCGCCGACGCCGATCACAGTTCCGCTATCGGTGAAGGACCACTTTCCCGCCGCACGGGCCATGGAGCATGCGCGGTCGTCAGCATGGGCCGTTGCTGCCAGACCCACCATTAAGGCAACTGCGAACACAACTGCGAACCCTTTACGGGCGATCTCGTGTTTCATGACTATTCTCCTTTTCCGTCACATTCATCGGGCAAGCTGCCCGTTGGCGGAAGAAATTACAATTTCAGCGGCGTGCGGTCAATCTTCGGCGGCTCCTCTGTTGCTCTTCCGCATATAGCCGGCTAAGTGCTTGATTTGATATAGACATTTTGAGAGAATCCGCGATTAATTGCGCGATTCAGGAAGGTTGTGTGTCGCCACTCCCTTCAACTCGAGCGGTGGTTCGATTCGGCGACTTCAGCGCCGACTTGCATGCGGGTGAGTTGCGTAAGAACGGCCTCCGCATCAAACTGCAGGTTCAACCCTTCCAGGTTCTCCAAATTTTGCTCGAGCGCGCTGGCGAGGTCATTAGCCGCGAAGAACTGCAAAAGAGAATTTGGCCCGCCGATACCTTCGTGGATTTCGACCACGGTCTGAACAACGCCATTAAGAAGTTGCGAGAAGCCCTGAAAGACGACGCCGAAAGGCCACGCTTTATCGAGACCCTCGCGAAGCGCGGCTATCGGTTCATAGGGTCTGTCGACGACGGGAAACACCCTTCGGTGGGGCCTGGGGTGGCCGCCTCGATGGACTCCATTGTGGTGCTTCCGTTTATCAACATGAGTGCGGACCCCGAAAACGAATTCTTCACCGATGGGATCACGGAAGAGATCATCAACGCTCTGGCGCAGATCAAAGAGCTGCATGTGGTGGCGCGCAGCTCGGCCTTTTCTTTCAAAGGAAAACACATCGACCCGCGCACGATTGGCGAGCAACTAAAAGTGCGAACCCTGCTGGAGGGGAGCCTGCGGAGATCAGGTGACCACCTGCGCATTACCGTGCAGTTGGTGAATGCGGCGGACGGATACCACTTGTGGTCGGAGCGGTACGATCGGGAGATGAAGGACGTTTTCGAGATTCAAGATGAGATTGCCCGCTCGGTTGTGGAGCGGTTAAAGGTCACGCTGCAGGGCGGTCCGCAGGAGCACCTCGTGAAGCCCGGGACCAGCAATCTCGAGGCCTACCAAATGTACGTCAAAGGGCGAATCCTGCTTCCTCGGCGAGGCCCGGCGGTTCCGAAGGCCGTCGAATGCTTCGAACGCGCGGTGGCGCTTGATCCCCAATACGCGTTGGCCTGGGCTGGACTGGCAGACTCGTACACGGTGCTCGGATATTGCGGATTTGCACCTCCAGAGGCGTGCATGCCCAAGGGGACAGAAGCGGCCCGCCGTGCGGTTGCTCTGGACCCATTGCTTGCCGAGGCGCACAACGCACTGGCATGTGCATGTCTGTTGGATCTGTGGGACAAAACAGAAGCGGAGCGCGAGTTCCTGCGAGCGCTCGAACTGAACCCTAGGTACATCCAGGGGCGTGACTGGTATGCGCTCTTCTATCTTCAATGCATGACAGGCCGCCTCGAAGAAGCTGTTTCCCAAGCCAAGCTGGCACTGGCATTCGACCCGCTTTCCAGTTACGCTCAAACACTAGTCGGCTTCACTTGCTTCGGTGCCGGTAAGTATGAGGAGGCCGTGCACGCATGTGAACGCGCAGTTGAACTCGATCCTGAGTCTTTTCTAGCGCGCTGGTGTCATCATCTTGCTCTGCATACCGGCGGATGGTTCGAGCAGGCCGTTTCGGTTGGCGAACAGGTCCTGACCATGTCTGGCCGTCACCCGTGGGCTGTGATGAGTCTCGCTGCTACTTTTCGAGATTGGGGGAAGCCCGCGGATGTCGAGGCGCTCTACTCGGAACTGTTGGCCAGGTCGCGCCGGGGCTATGTGCAACCCGTCACGCTGGCTACAGCTGCAGCCGCCGCTGAAGTCGAGGAGGACGCTATTTGTCACTCTCTCTGCGCTTTCGAAATTCGTGACCCATTTGTCCCGCTGTGGTTCTCCAAATACTGGCCTTACAGCGCACACCTGCGCAAGTATCCTCGGTTTCTCGAGATCTTGGCTCGTGCAGGTATGGGGTGAGTTACCGGGGACTGACCCGACGCTAGGGGATTGGTCCAGGTTTGGTGGCTGGCCCAGCCTTCCGCCGACACGACCACACCGTGGCTGCCCCATCCTTCGCGCTTTTTGAAGCTGTGAAAAAACCATCCACAAAGTTAATTGACAGAGTTAGAAAGCGGGGTAAGCTCTGGGCATGAGCGAGCCCTTACTGCGCAGGATCAAT
>Ga0209517_10008186_pt1 | contig 12289 bp, 8 predicted proteins | sample PeaSoiMetSII2010_FD_187695 | JGI IMG/M metagenome (GOLD analysis project Ga0209517, IMG submission 187695) | Peat soil microbial communities from Weissenstadt, Germany - SII-2010 (SPAdes) (version 2) | ecosystem: Environmental > Terrestrial > Soil > Wetlands > Peat | place: Germany: Weissenstadt...
CCATTCAAAGTACATAGCCTTCCATGAGGGCGGCTTCCTTCAAGTCGCTGTATCCGAAGCGCCCCGCCCGAGAGCATGCAACTGCGCACTGTTGCGTCGCGGGGCGCTCCAGATACAGCACTAAGACTTGCAGAACCATCGGGCCGCGCTGCAAGCTCTGGAATCCTTCTCTGCTGAATGTGATGGTGTATTGATCGTTAGCGACGATGGGGCCGCTATCGTAAAGTCCAGCCCCATTCGAGGTGAGGGTGCGCACCGTGCCTTTGTCGATGTCCTTGATGACAATCGTCACACCGGGGACGACCGCCCCGGAAGGGTCGGTCACCGAACCTGTCACGTCTGCAGAGTTGGTGGCCTGACCCCAGGCTATGCCACCACAAAATGCAAGAAGAGCCACAAGAGCTCGCGTCCACACTTTCATATTTGCCTCCAAGGGGATTTTTGCTTCTCAAGCGAGGCCAAAATCGCCTCTGCCCAATAACTTCGATCAGGCCCGAATGTGCGAGGAAAACGCTTACTCTAACCAGCTAATTGTCGCCTTACCAAAAACAAGGGCATGCTAGCCTAAAGAAAATCTGACTGGCAAGTGGTATTTTTCGAATATTCGTATCGGGAAATTCGATATATTTGTTTCTTCGAATCGATTTAAGCGACCAAACTGCGTGGTTGTGAATGGTGAGGTCATGAATTCAACACTCGATCAATGGGAAGTTTTGGAAGCTGTTGTCCAGTTAGGCAGTTTTGCTGCTGCCGCACAGACGATGAACCGCTCACAGTCGACGATCAGTTACGCGATTTCATGCTTGCAGGAGCAATTCAAAGTTCCCCTACTTGAAATGAAAGGGCGCAAGGCGCAACTGACTGAAGCGGGCAAGGCGTTGCTGGCGGATGTAGAACCGCTCCTCAGTGGATTTAGAGCCCTTGAGAAAAAAGCTGCGTCTCTAGCCGCTGGAGGTGAATCCGAGCTTCGCCTCTCGATTGATAGTATCTTCCCGAATGAACGGTTGTTCGCGGCTCTCGCGGAATTGACTCGCTTGTATCCCTATATTCTTCCGCAACTCCATAAGAGCGCTTTTCTTTCGTCGGTACAAGAGTTTCAAACCTTCGGCGCCGATTTGTGTATCACCGGCCTGCCCGCGCGCGAACACTTCATCAAGCCCATACTCGAAATAAGAATGCTTGCCGTTGCCAGAGCGGATCATCCACTGCACGCCGTTAAGCGTCAACTAACACGTCTGGATCTGATTCAGCGTGTGGCCACAATCATTGAAGGCGCAACCGGCCCGGAACCAAAACGACAACCGCATACCCCGTCGCAGAAATATGTAGCCGTGAACACAATTGAGGCAGCGATTGAAGCTGTGCGTAGCGGCATGTGTTTTGGCTGGCTTCCGGTGTACCGAATTGAGCCATATCTCAGCTCGGGAGAATTGGTGCGACTGCGGATGCCGATCGGAGGTGAACGGTTGGTGCGATTGTTCCTGGTGGCCAAAGACATTGATTCGACGAGTCGCGAAAAGAATTACATCGCTGATCTCCTGGGTGCAAACCGCGATTTGGAAATGCTTTGACGGAAGAAACGGGTCCACCGAGTTGCCAAGCTGTGTCGACCTGTGTTTCTGGCAAATTCTGGAACACTTGGCGTGACTGGGTAAGTCTCGCCCGGCGAATTCAAATTCAATGTTCGACTTCTCCTGGAACACATCCGGCGCACGACAAGGTGCGGCCAATTCCTCTGTTTGAGCATGCGAAAAAAAGGCTGCTTGCACCGGAGTACAAGCAGCCTGCTGCAATGATGTCGATACCGTCGGCGGATCAACTGAGGATGATCTTGCGCGCTTCACCTTCCGGATCGTTGACCATTCGGCATTCGTTGTCCCACACCATGGTCTTGTTGGTCTCCGGGTCAGACGGTGTCCAGGTCAAACCCGGCTGGCCGGGGTTCCCTGTCCTAGCGAAGCTCGCCCACGCGGTCGCCATCTTTTTCGCCAGCAACTGCGCTTCAGGTGTGTTGCCTGTTCCTTGTTCGCAGCGCTTGGTGTTGTCGAAGCAGAACTGAAGATCGGCAGTGTGCCATGCGCCGGGAATGCCGTCGAGAATCGGCGTTTGCCAGGTGAAGTAATAGGTGTAGGCAGGCGCCGCCTTCAGTTCATACTTCAATCTGGCCATTTTCACGACGTTGTTGCGCATAGAGAGGGCATTTAATCCGAAGGTGCCACTGCACATATACGACAGCGTCTGGATCTTCTTCTGTGGATACGCCTTCTTCAGCGTCGAGACGACGGCCGTTGCCTTGTCATCGCCATATATTTTGGCGAGGTTGGCATGCCACTCTTCCTCAGTGGGGCGGGAGAGCATGTGGTTGCCTTCTTCGCTGACCGAACCGATCAGCATGGGCACGTTTTTGGATACGTCCGGCGCAACATCGAAAAACGATCGAACGTTGATGTTCTTGTCGTCAACGCACGGCGACCAGCCTGCGCGCGGCGGTCCGGGAGCAAACGGTCCCACCATGCCCCGCATCGGCGGATTGATCTTTTCGAGCGCTGCGTTTCCAGCGGCCATCAGCTGCGACCACTCCATCTTCTGCAAAGAGGCAATGTCATTCGGCTGCAGCCCAAGGTCCTTCATGACCTGGCGTGCTACTTCCTTCTGTTGCTCCTTGGTGGGGATGTTGCCACCGCCACCGGATTGCGCTGCAGCGCGATGGAACAGCCCAACTGCTGACGGCATGCCCATCAAGGTTGTCACCTTGGATCCGCCGCCCGACTGGCCATAAATCATCACCCTGTCCGGGTCGCCGCCGAAATTGGCGATGTTCTCATGAACCCAGCGCAGTGCGGCAACGAGATCGGTCATGCCGACGTTGACAGAATCTTCGTAGGCGGAACCGCCGATCTCGGAGACGTCGAAGAATCCAAGGATGTTAAGGCGGTGGTTGACTGATACCTGCACGATGTCGTGATAGCGTGCCATCTGCGCACCTTCGTGCGAAGGCAGTTCGTAAGACGACCCGAAGGTGTATCCTCCCCCGTGGATGTAGAACATCACGGGGCGGCTACCAGACAGGCTGGGTGTCCAGATGTTGAGCTTGAGCATGTCCTCGCTCTGGTAGCCGTCATCCCAGTCCTGAATGAATGATTGCTCGATTGCCCAGTCGTGGAGTCTTTGAGGACAGTTTCCTCCGTAGATCAGAGCCGGATACTCGTCGTTCCATGGCGCAGGAGGCTTCGTTGCCAGCCAGCGGTTCTCACCGGCCGTGTTCTGGCCGTAGGGAACGCCCTTGAACGTGAAAACTCCTCCATCAAGAAAGCCGCGCACCTTGCCGTATTGCGTGCTTGCGACTGCAGTGCGCGGCGTGCTGCAGTTTCCGGGTTCCTGGTGAACAGCGGTTTTGGTACTGTCCATCGCGCGGGCCGGCTTGCTTACGGCAATTCCCATGCCCGCCGTCGCCGAGAGCAGCAGTGCCTCACGACGGGTGAGAAGGACGCGGTCTTCAGAATCTGATTTCGCCATTGCATCTCCCTTCCTCTTTTGTTTGCCTTTTGTGATTACAGTCATGCGTAGCCGATGAATCAGCTCATGAGGATCTTGATCAGTTCCCCTTCAGGGTCGTCGACCATGCGGCATTCGTTGTCCCAGACCATGGTTTGGTTGCGAGTCGGATCGGCATGTCGAGTTTGCCCTCTCTATTTCATGTAGCCCATTTCCTTGTAGTACCTTGCTGCACCAGGATGAAGTGGGACGTCGCAGGGAGCCTTCCAGACGTTGTGGATGTTGTAGGAGAAGTTCTGGTTGGTCCACTGCAACTCGTCCTGGTGCTCGTCCATTGCCCGTGCAACATCGTACGCAAAACTGTCGGGCACATCGGCCCGAGTATAGATCACCGTTCCGTTGCGCACGATGGTCGGAATGGTCCGTTCGACACCGCGCAAAAGGCCAACTGGGATGTAACCGCGGTAGGCGAGCGGATCCTGCGCCAGCTTTGACAGCACCGGTTCCGGAATATCGAGGTAGTTGAGATCGAAATGCTGGCTCACCTGGTACAAGACGTTCCACTCGGGCGCCGAGGAGAGAGCGCCACCCTGAACGATGACGTCAAAGTTATTGCGATCGGCAAAAGTATTGCCAACGTAGCCTCCCGCACTTGTGATCGAGTCCACTGAAAGTCCGTAGTAGCCAAGAATTTCCGTTACCATGCGGTCGTTGCGCGACGCATAGATTCTGACGGGCCAGCGTTTTTCCTTTATTTGCGATAAATCCGTGATCCCCGTTTCAGCCCTAGCCGCCACGATCAAAAACCATGGCGACTGGATGTTCGCAATCAGACGAAGGTTCTTCATCGACTTGTCGTGCGCGTAAGATCCGGTGCCGTCAAATGCCTGACACAGAAACGATTCCGCAGTGGCGCCGAAGTCCACGGGACCGAGCCCTGGCTCATTGGGCGGGGCCATGGCTACTGAAACGGCGGGGTCTTTCTGATACGGAGGCGGAAGCTTGGCTCCAGAGACGATGCGCGGTGCGGCGGCCGCGTTGCAGTTTTGACAGATTTTCACGTCGTAGCCGTAGAACTTCATTGCGTTTTGGACGACTTGCGCCATCGCGCCCCAGGGGCAGAGCTTGCATGCGCCGCCAAAGACGGGCTTCTTGACCGCGATCCCAGTGTTGTAGACGACGCCGGACTGGGCCCCCGTCAAACCTATCGTCACCAACACCAGCGCAATCAGACCAAGAACCTTCAACATCGTGCCACCTCGTCTTTCGCGGAGGTCTGAGAATAGGCCTTTGGCAAAAGCTGCTTGCACCGGGTGCAAGCAGCTTTTGTTCGCCTGTTGAGGTTGTGCGGACAGTCAGGCGTTGGATCAACTCAACAGGATCTTCCGCAGTTCGCCCTCAGGATCGTCGACCATGCGGCATTCGTTGTCCCAGATCATGGTTTGGTTGCGAGTTGGATCGGCCGCCGTCCAGGTCAACCCGGGCTGGCTGGGATTTCCAGTTGCAGCAAAGTTTGCCCATGCTGTGGCCATCTTCTTAGCTAGCACCTGCGCCTCGGGCGTGTTTCCCGTGCCCTGTTCGCAGCGCTTGGTGTTATCGAAGCAGAATGCGAGCTCGGAGGTATGCCACGCGCCGGCCACTCCGTCGAGCATCGGCGACTGCCAGGTGAAGAAGTACTGATAGGCGGGCGCTCCGCCCTGTTCGGATTTCAACTTCGCCATGCTTACCACATGGTTGCGGCCACCGAGCCCGGCAACACCGTAGGACAAAGTCCGGATGGCCTTTTCAGGATGCGCCTTCTTCATTGCCGCAGTCAGCGCGGTCGCCTTTTCGTCTCCGAATGTCTTTGCCAGGGTCTCATGCCATTCTTGCTCGGTGGGATTGGAAGCCATCCTGTTGCCTTCTTCGCTGACTGAGCCGATCAACATCGGAATATTCTTCGACACTTCAGGAGCGGTGTCCTGGAAAGATCGAACAGCAATGATCTTGCCGTCAAGAGTCGGCGACCAGCCAACGCGCGCAGGAACGCCAGGACCAGACGGCGGCCCAAAGAAGATTCCTCCCATCTGGGGGTTCATTTTCGCTGCGACGGCGTTTCCGGTCTCAAATAACTTGGACCATTCCATCTTCTGCAAGGCGGCAATGTCATTGGGAGCAATTCCTAGTTCCTTGATCACCTGGCGCGAGAATTCCTTCTGCTGTTCACCTGTCGGGATATTGCCTCCCCCGCCTGATTGGACCGAAGCGCGATGGAAGAGTCCCGCCGCGGACGGCATACCCATCAAGCAAGTTACTTTGGATCCGCCGCCCGACTGGCCATAAATCATGATTCTGTCGGGGTCTCCGCCAAAGTTGGAGATGTTGTCACGAACCCACTGAAGTGAGGCAACAAGGTCAGTCATCCCGACGTTAACGGAATTCTCGTAGGGAGAACCGCCGATCTCGGAAACATCGAAGAAGCCGAGAACGTTGAGGCGGTGGTTAACTGTGACCGATACGATGTCGTGATGGCGCGCCATTTGGGCGCCTTCCTGCGAGGGAAGCTCGTAAGATGAACCGAAGCTGAATCCTCCGCCATGGAAATACACCATGACGGCGCGCCTGCCAGTCAGACTGGGAGTCCAGATGTTGAGCTTGAGCATGTCCTCGCTCATGTAGCCGTCATCCCAGTCCTGCAGAAACGACTGCTCGATCGCCGTGAAGTTATGAAGATTCTGAGGGCAGTTTGCCCCATAGATGAGTGCCGGATATTCATCCTTCCACGGCACCGGAGGTTTTGCCGGCAGCCAGCGGTTTTCACCACCCGTGTTCTGTCCGTATGGGACGCCTTTGAAGGTGAAGACGCCTCCATCGAGAAAACCGCGTACCTTGCCATACTGAGTGTTCGCAACAGCGGAGCGGGGGGTTGAGCAGTTTCCCGGTTCCTGATGTGCTGATGTGTTAGTGCTATCCATTCCGCGCGCGGGTTTCGCTAAGGCGATACCCATGCCTGCTGTCGCCGAAAGTAGCAGCACCTCGCGACGGTTCAAGTGGACGCTGTTTTCCGCGTTTGATTTCTTCATTGCATCTCCCCTCGTCTGTTGTTTAACCCTCTCGTGGGCGCAGATTACGCGTCGGTAGATTAGATCTCGCAGTTTCCCGGTAGGAGGATCCAGAAGTCACCGGACAAGAAAAGGTAATCCGGTGCAGCACGTTAAAATAGGCGGATTCTCCCTGTCAAGCGAAGAATTTCAATGATGTGATTCGAATGGTGCTTCGTCGAACGATTTGGCTTCGCCCCCGGTAGCAGTATTACTGTATCGGACTCTATATGCATTGGAAAGCGCTCGGAGCTGAATTGTGGGTGTGATATAGGTAATGCACATGAGAAAGCCTCTCTCACGAATTCTATGTGCGCTTGCCTTCCTAGCGTTTGCGTTGACTGCAATAGCGCAGAACAGGCAAGATCCGAAACAGAGGGTCGAAGCGCTCGAACAGCAAGTACAAAAGAATCTTCAGGAGCGGAAACCTGAGCTCGCGATTCCCCTGCTGCGGGAGATCGTCTCAATCGATCCAGATAACTTGAATGCCCATGGCAACCTTGGCGTACTGCTTTTCTTTCAGGGCAATTACAGCGAAGCGATTCCACAAATGCGCAGTGCGGTACGAGCGAAGCCAGATCTCTGGAGGATCGAGGCGCTTTTGGGAATTGCGGAGAAGCACACTGGAGATCCAAGTGCGGCCCAGGACGATTTGGAGCGTGCATTCGCCAAGCTCGAAGACAAGAACATTGCGAAGGAGGCGGGACTGGAGCTGGTCGAGCTGGATTCATCCTTTGGACAATTTGCAAAAGCTTCGTCAGTAACAGAAAAGCTGGAGGAACTGCTGCCGGAGGATCCGCAGATTCTTTTTGTGGCCTATGAGATCTCAGTGCAGATGATGGACCAGAGCCGGCTGAACATGTTGCTGGTGGCGCCGGATTCTGCGGAAATGCATATGATCATGGGCGGCGAGCTGGGCCGCCAAGGGGATCACGCCAACGCGATTGCACAATACCGGGAAGCGATCAAGTTAAATCCGATGTTGCCCGGAGTCCATTTTGAGCTGGCAGAACAGCTAAGAGCCTCGCCGGATCCGGCGATGAACGCGCAGGCTGAAAGTGAATATAACGCCGCTGTGAAGGTGAATCAGTACGATGAGAAGGCCTGGTGCGGACTGGGTGATTCCGTGGCGGAGGCGGGTGACTTTAAAGCAGCAGAGGAAGATTACCAAAAGGCTTTGGCCCTGCAACCGAGGGACGCAGATGCGCAGACCGGATTGGCAATCGCTCTTACTACCATGAATCAAATGAGCGAAGCCGTTCCGCTTTTGGAGAGCGCCGTAAAGAACGACCCGACCAACATCGTGGCGCATTATCGTTTGAGTGTGCTGTATCGACGAGCCGGCCGGATCGCCGATGCTCAACACGAGATGAGCGAATACGCCCACTACAAAGAGTTAAAAGACAAGATGTCGCAGGTATTTAAGCAATTCAGGGTGCAGCGGGATCAAAAGTGAGGCGCAGCCAAAGATGAAGGTTGCCATAGGCACGTTTATCACACTTTGCGGTTGCATCACCTTACTTGTTTCCGGTTGTATTGTCGTTCCATCGGGCTTTGGCCAAGCGGCATCCGGAGCAACCCAGCCTTCCGCTCGCGGTGGTTCAAAGACCGGCCGAACTGAGTCCAAAGCCGTTTCTACAATTTCGTTTCGTGACATCAGTCGCGAGGCGGGATTGACGACGGTTCCACATTCATCGACAGACAGGCGTTACATCGTCGAGACAATGGGCGGCGGCGGCATCGCGCTGTTTGACTGCGACAACGACGGTAGGCTCGACATCGCAGTGGTGAACGACACCACAATCGATCGCTACCTGGCGAGTGGAGACCCGATGGTGACTCTCTATCATCAGGACGGGAGCGGAGAACACATTCACTTCACTGACATCACGAAGGCGGCTGGGCTCACGACGCGTGGCTGGGGAATGGCCATTGCCGTTGGTGATTACGATAATGACGGTCTGCCCGATTTGTATGTGACTGGATACGGACACAACGTTCTGTATCACAACCTGGGTGGTTGCCGATTTGAAAATGTGACTGACCGCGCCGGCGTGAAGCTGGGCGGCTTTAGCACAGGCGCAGCATGGGCCGATTACGATCGCGACGGCCACATCGATCTGTTCGTAGCGCGATACGTACATGTTGACCTGCGTCATCTCCCTACCCTCACCCCCAAGGCCGAAGCTGATGCGACTGACATGCTTGAAGTGCCAGACAAGATGGAGGGCGAAATCGACTTTTTGTTGCGGAATCGCGGGGATGGCACCTTTGAAGATGTTTCGGTGAAAGCGGCGGTGGATAATCAGGCGAAGCTTCATGGTATGGGGGTGGTCTGGGGTGATTACGACAACGACGGCTGGCCTGATCTGCTTGTCGCCAACGATGACGGCGCGAACTATCTGTATCACAATCTCGGAAATGGCAGTTTCGAAGACGAAGGTACAACCACGGGAGTGGCTTATGGGCCAAATGGTGAGGTTTTTGGCAACATGGCGGGAGATTTTGGGGATTTCGACCGCGATGGCCGCCTCGATTTGATTGCGACCCGCTACCGCAGGCAGCCGGTAAGCCTGTATCGAAATGACCAGATTGCTTTTACTGATATCGCTACTCAAAAAGGTCTTGCACGAGACACGCAGGCGACCGTGAAATGGGGAGTCGGCTTCGGCGATTTCGATAACGATGGATGGCCGGACATCCTGATCGCAAACGGCAATTTCTCGTCGTTGGTGGATGCGTTGGCAACCGAGCCGAAGTTTCGCGAGCCCATTCAACTGTTTAGAAATATCGAGGGGCGCTTATTCGAAGACGTCGCCAATCAGGCCGGTTTGAACGCGGGCCCATTACAATCGCGCCGAGGTACTGCATTCGGAGACATCAACAATGACGGAAATCTCGATTTCGTCGTCTTCAATGCGGGCGGGCCACCATCTCTTTTCATCAATGAGACCCGGAATGCAAACCATCGCGTACTTTTTCGACTCGTGGGAAGCAAGAGCAATCGCATGGCGATCGGAGCGCGCGTGGCTGTTTCTGCAGGTGGCATGACACAAATTGACGAGGTCCGTGGGGGAGGCAGCTATAACTCAAGCAGCGACACGCGTCTGCACTTTGGTCTAGGGGGAGAAGCAATCATGTCCAAGATCGAAGTGCATTGGCCGAGTGGGCTGCATCAAGAATTCCAGAATGTTCCCTCCGACGCCATCTACGAGATTGATGAGGAACAAGGAATGCGTAAGCTCAAAGACCTCGAAGCACCCTCCGGCAAGTAGCAGAGGACGAGCTGAAGGGAAATGGCAGCCGCTTTTCCGCGACACTTCTTGCCGTGACTGACACCTCTTTTCGGTCTGAGAGCCTCTGCTACCAATCAAACATCGAATTTGTCGATGGAACTGTTCGAAAAATGCCGCTTTTTTGCAATGGCGCTTCTGGATACTATTCGGCTGTTCATTAAGGGGCGGTTGGGAGCGTGTGGTAAACGCTTACTGAGGAGGTGCCGAATACCTGACGCAGTGTTGCCTAGACCCCGCTATTCTTCGTTGTTTCGCTTCGCGTCAATCGCAGTTCTTGCAGATTGCGCACCTCGATTGTTCTTAATGTCTCACCTGACGCAGAGATCCTAACAATTTTGGTCCCAGGCTCTTCGGGGCTCATCGCAAGAAGATCGACTTTGTCTTTCGACCAATGTTTCGGCTGGTTCTGCCTGTGCAAGATGTTCCTCAACCGCTCGAGCAAGGAAGCGAGTGTTCTGACGAAAAGCCTGGCCAATCTTGTTGCGATCTCAGCGCTTGGGGCGAGTGTACTTTGGGCACAGGCTCCAAGCGCCTCACAGCCCAGTGGGGGTGAGGCAGCTCCCCCGAGTGATTGCATTCCTGCCTCCACCGACGTGCTCGCCGCACAGTACCCGTGCATTTATCCGGATCGCCGGGTGATGTTGCGGATCAAGGCGCCCGACGCACAACATGTGCAAGCACTGATCGGCGGCGGAGGGGGTCAGACGCCCACAATGGACATGATGAAACAGCCCGACGGGTACTGGACGCTGACCACACCTCCCATCGTCGAAGGGTTTCACTACTACCAGTTCTACGTTGATGGCGTCGAGATGGGCGATCCAGGCAGCAGAACCTTCTTTGGAGAGATGAGGGAAATCAGCGGCATCGAAATTCCCTCCCCTGTGCCGAGTGACTCTTTTTACCAGGTCCAGGATGTGCCGCATGGAGAGGTTCGATCGGTTCTTTATTTCTCGAAGGTGGTCGGCAATTGGCGGCGCTGCCTCGTCTACACACCTCCTGATTACGATCACCAGCCGCATGCGCGGTATCCGGTGCTGTATTTGCTGCCCGGCTATGGTGAGGATGAGCTGGGCTGGTTCAACCAGGGGCGCGCGAATGTGATCCTGGATAACTTGATTGCTCAAAAGAACGCCGCGCCGATGCTGGTTGTCGCCGATGATCAGTTCACTGCGCTCAAGCCTGGTGAGGCTCCGCTTGTCTTTGGAGAGCGGAGGCCAGGGCCGGGACAGCGTCCCAACTTTGGAACTTACGGGCAGACATTCACTGAAGTGATTTTCAGTGATCTCATTCCGTTCATCGAGTCAAGCTTCCGCGCCCTCACAGGCCGCGAAAACCGTGCCATGGCCGGACTCTCGATGGGTGGCATGCAGACATTCTTGACCACCCTTCCGCACCTGGACCAATTCGCCTACGTCGGTGGATTCAGTCCCGGGGTCCCGCAGAATACATTTGAATCGGCGTACAAGGATCCCGCTGCATTCAACAGCCAAGTAAAGCTGCTTTGGCTCGGCACAGGAACCGTGGAGAAGGCGCACAACCCGAATATCTTTGACCTTCACGAGGCGCTCAACAAGGCTGGCGTCATGAATACGTACTTTGAATCGCAGGGTACGGCTCACGAGTGGCTTACGTGGCGTAGAGACTTGAACGATTTTGCTCCCAGACTTTTTCGGAGGGCGGGCAATTGATTGGTCGGCGATCGTTTTTGCGCGAACTTGGTCGTTCACGCTTTCACTTCTAGTGCTCATCGAACGTCTGCGCCAGGAGTGATTCCGAGGTATAGGAATTGAGTCGAAGGAGAATGAAAGAGGACGGAATGAAAGTACGAATTCTAATGTTCGCCGCCGTGGCGTTTTGCATCGGAATTACCATCGCTGCTACGGCTCAACAGGCGCGATCGGGCGTTCCGGACAGGCTTATGGTAACCATCGATACGAGACAGTCCGCCGCGCCGGTTTCGAAGTACGAGTACGGCCAGTTCATCGAGCACATTGGCAGCACGATGTACAGCAGTCTCTGGGCGGAGATGCTCGATGACCGGAAATTCTATTTCCCGATTACATCCAAGGAGCCCGCATCCGAAAGTCGACAGCAGGCCGGTCCATTCGGGATGCGGATTCGCAAGTGGTATCCCGTTGGTCCGGACGAAGTTGTGGTGATGGATAAAGAAAAGCCGTTTGTCGGCGAGCAGAGTCCTCGCATCGAACTTGACGCCGCCACTCCACACGGGATCCGGCAATCGGGCCTTGCACTGGTAGATGGCAAGAAGTACACCGGCCGGATCTATCTCCGCGGTACTCCCGGCAGCAAAGTACAGGTTTCGCTGATATGGGGTAGGGGTGAGGGCGACCGGCAGACGATTTCGATTCCCGCGCTCACCAATCAATACAAAAAATTCCCTCTCGCGTTCACGAC
>Ga0209517_10008187_pt1 | contig 12288 bp, 12 predicted proteins | sample PeaSoiMetSII2010_FD_187695 | JGI IMG/M metagenome (GOLD analysis project Ga0209517, IMG submission 187695) | Peat soil microbial communities from Weissenstadt, Germany - SII-2010 (SPAdes) (version 2) | ecosystem: Environmental > Terrestrial > Soil > Wetlands > Peat | place: Germany...
TGAACCGTAGTCGTCGACGAAGGCAAGATCGTGCCAGATGTGTTCCCGGGCCAAGCGCTGCTGGGGCCGGGAAAGCGCTCAGCATCGCACGACTAGCTATGGCCTGCGCTACGGTTTACCCACGCCCGTGTAACGAATCCCATGGCGCGCAGGCGGTTACCCTCGGATGGTCGGCAAGCCGGAAGTAATGGCGGAAATCCTCTCCTGGAAATTACTTCTGATTTGCTCGTCATCCACCCGGAATCGGGTGGAAGCGATATGGGAACAACTTCCCAGATCCGGACTTCTCGCTCGTTTCGCCGAATTCACATTGACACGAACCGGTCTTCTCATGGAAGGAGTTGAGCTTAACCACTAAGGTTGTGCAGACTTTTTGGCAGCTTCTATTTTGGCCCACTCTGCTTTCTTTTCTTCGATGGCCTCTGCTGTGGGAGGATAGTTTTTGAACGCCTTGATTATGTTTTTCTCTGCCGTCTTCCAGATCTTGTCCGGGTCGTTGTGAATGATCTTCTCACTCACAAACAGGCGCCACGCAAGATCCCGCGCTTTCGCATCAATCAGTTCAATGCCAAGCAGGCCTTTGTGGGTCACCGGTGTACTCATCGTGGTGTACATAACTGTCCAATAACCATAATAGTAGGAACCATAGGTACCCCAATGGGCAGTACCTGTCACCTGCACGTTCGATTCCGCCTCAACCCAGTAGCGCACCACCAGATCCGGATTTCCTTCTAGCTGCACTTCGCGAAGTCCTTTACCCGTCAGTTCACGCACCACCGCGCGGTGGATCCGATTGTTCAGTAGCTCTGGGTTCAACTGCATCATGACGAGAGATTCTACTCCGCCGATATACGCAAACGTTTTGTACTTCGAAAAATCGAGATTGGGATTGAAATCTGTCGCCATTTTCGCGTTTGTCGCCGTTGCCCAAAGCAAAACGAATAGCAGCCCCGTTAGCGATAGAAACAATCTCAAGCGGTCCTTCCCACTCTCTACCCTGACCCGATTCATGAGTGCCTCCCTGAGCAGTCAACTGAACCACGCCAAAAGCTTCCTGAGGCGTGGAAGAAATCCCGCTCAGGCACATCAGAATCGCCGATCTTTGCATAGCCCCAGACCACTCTAAATATCCTGGAACTTTAACATTTGGGTTAGCGTTGACTTCGCAAGTGTACAGCACATCTTCATCAAACTCCCGCCAAGCCGGCTTACAGGCAAAGTTCGCACTATACCCAACCTTACCCGCTGCTTCAGATCCGTTTGGCGTGACAGAATGAGGTACCGTAATTAGTTCGAGGGGGCTTTTTTCGGTAGCAGCCCGTCTTTCTCCATCTGCTTCGGAACTTCTTTGACAAGGCCATCGACGATCTTCTTCGCTGACTTCGGATTGAACGACTTGCTGACGCCATTCCACACCAGATCACCGTCTGGCTTGCTTGTGGCGTAAACGTTAGTCTCGACGCTAACGGTCGTATCTTCCCGCGTATATCCCGGATCGTAAACCATGGGATACACAGCGCCCAGGTAACCATAGAAAGAGTAGTAGTAGGGGTACGGGGCAATGTAGGTCGAGCTCGGAACGATCGTCACTTTCTTGTCGACTTTCAGTAGACGCGAGACGACTACAGCGTCAATGTGATTGTCGCGGATCTGCCCACGTAGGTAGTCGAGGTCAAGTTTCACGTTAGCGTCCGGGCGCAACAGGATGTGGTTGCCAGGAATGGTCTCGACGCCCAGACGCGCAATCTGGGCGGCCATTTCATCTTCGAAGTCGGCGCGCACCTCCAGGTTTTGAGCGACGCCGATGACCAGAATTTTGTGGAACGTCTGTCCTTCGTAATTTGGGTTGAGCCAACTAGTGATCATCTTGACGGACTTGCCGCTACTGGCAGCGAGAACAGTCAACAAAAAGAAGAACAGAAGCGCGGAGCGAAAGACCTGACGACTACTGAAATATGGAAATGTCATGGATTCATCTTGCTGAATTGAAACGTGCTTAGCAAGTGATCCACGCGACACAGAGGGTTCCGTGCAAGAAGTCGGAAATCTCAAGCGGACGGAGAACTTGGTTTTGATTAGAAACGACCTCCGCAGGGACATGGACAGCAGTAATTGGAAAAAACGGACTGGTGCCGACTTCAGCAGAGTGGTCAGGCTAACTCCTGAGTCGCATACTCGGAAAAGTGCCGGTCACTGGCAAGAAAACGGCGTTCGGGGAGAGCGAAGTGCGAACGGCACTCCGAATCGCAGGCATCTCCTCCAACCGGACTTCTTGCCCGGAATAGTTTCCGGATGCACCGTAATCCGTCCGGCATCGGAGCCGAGCGCCGAGATCACTTCCTACAAGCCGACTATCAGTATTGATCGCTCCTCGACGAGTGTTTCGGCGATTTGGCGCCAACGTGACCGGTGCGAATCATCAATGAACTTCCAGCCCGCAGGTAAAGTCGCTTGTTCTCAATGACTGCTCCGAAAGGCTCTAATAACCATCGCATCAATTGACCCTTTTTAAACTCAGCAAGCAATATAATCCGCACTTTCCATCCCAGAAGGCTTGCCATAACCTGGTTGTATCCCAATGAAAACAAGACGCCGAAAGAGTTCGGAAGCCTGTTACCTAAAGTGTGGGTTCTGAAATGGGCTGCATACCACGGCTCGAGAATCAGTACCCGTCGCCCTGGATGGTGCTATACCGACTTTGGCTGTATACATAGATATGACCTTCCTGCGCCGCGTCGTAATGCTCTCTCGCAGCCGCAAGTTCGGCCGGTATCCAGAGGCCAGAGGGGCGAATTGCGCCTTTGGGACGATTCAAGCGTCCATCGCTTTGCTAGTGCTGTTGTTGCTGGTGCATCCATCGCGGGCCTTCGCGGCGAATCCTGACCAGGACACTGCGCTGACTGGCTCGCGCCAGCGTATTGAGAAATTGGATTACCGCATGACCGGGCGACTCACACGGGTGGAAGGCAATGGCAAGCGCACGAACTACAAGTTTGTCGCCAAGGCTCACTGGTTTCCCGATGGTCTGCGTCTGCTATGCGAGATCTCGGGGCCTGGCTCAGAGAAGACGAGCCTTCTTTTGCATATGAGCGTGACGGGGCACGTGACCATCGAGGCGGTACTTCCTGGCGAGAAGGCCTCAAGCGTGTTGCCATTCGAACGTTGGAACGACCCACTAGTGGGAACAGACTTCTCCTATGAAGACATGGTAGAGAGCCAGTTCTTCTGGAAGAATCAGGAGCTCCTGGCACCGGAGAAATACGGCGCACGGGATTGCTTTGTCCTGAAGAGCAAGTCCGGCTCTCAGGACCGGACTTACTATGATTCGGTAACATCGTGGATTGACCGCGGCATTTTGTACCCTGTGCATGTGGTGAAGACGCTTCGCGGGACGGGACAGCAGAAGGAATTCATTTACTATGGGCTGCGGCGGGTCGGGGGCGTTTGGTCTGCGACGCAAGTGGAGGCAAAGCTGCAGGGCAAGCCTGGCTCCTCGATTCTTGTCATCGAAGCGGGCTCGGGAAAGGCAAATCTTGGACGCAAGGACTTTGATATCAGCCGGTTCAGCGCTCAAGGCGAGAAAGTGAAATAAACCGAATCGCTTAGTTTAGGCGGTTGCAAGGCCCTGCGCTGTCACTGGAGCATCCACGCTGTTCGCCATCATGGCATATGCTCCTTTTCAGATGTTGCTGGGGCCCCATATAGGCCAAAGGGCCACCAATTCCAGTCGCCGGCAAGTTGCAATAGTGCCGGCCCGACCACCATCCGCACCACTGTAGCATCAATGAACACCGCCACGGCAAGCGTAAAGCCCAGCATTTGGACGACCAGAAAGCCTCCCACGGTGAATGCGGCGAAGACGGCAATCATAATTGCCGCGGCGCTCGTGATGAGCCCGGCTGTCCGCGCCAGGCCCTCGATCACCGCTGATCTTTCGGATAGACCGCGCCGCCGTTCTTCGAGGACTCGGGCGACCAGGAAGACCTCATAGTCCATGCTCAATCCGAAGACGATGGCAAACGAGAGAATCGGCACGATCGGGTACACGGTGCCGGTCGGTCCGTCGAGCCCGAAGAGTTTGCTACCGTGGCCTTCCTGAAAAACGACAACTAATGCGCCGAATGAAGCACCAACGGAGAGCAGATTGAGCAGAATTGCTTTGACAGCCGCAAATAAGGAACGTAACCCGATCAGGAGCGCCAGCAAGCTCCCCAATACGACGCCAAGGACCACACTCGGCAACCGCTCTTTTACTACCGAGTCATAATCTGCGTCGAGTGCGGGAACGCCGCCGACGCGCAGCACCGCGCCGGGCACGCCGGTTATCGCCGCGACATCGCAGGAACGCACCTCTCGTACCCATCGTATCTGTTCGTTGGGCGGAAGAGTGGCGGTGGGCAGCAACTCAATCAACGTAGCTTGGCCATCGCTGCGAAGAAAACTTTCGCGGATTGGCTGGGGCACATCGTCGACAGCATCCACAGTGTCAGACATACCCGTGAGGGTCGGAAGAGATAAGACCTCTTCCGCTCTAGGATCGCTCTGGAAGCGTTTCGTCAAGCGACTGACAGCCAGCCAGCCGGCCGGCGAGAGCGGTGGAGACTGCGGCGGCAACTCCAGGACCACTCGGAGGGACTGCACAATACCCGACCGCCCCATGCCTTGCAGCGTGTGCAGTGCTCGCACCGACTCGGCTGCGGCCGGGAGCGAGTCATGGTCAGGAATCCCGGGAGAGATTCTCCGTGCCTGGAATGCAAGGATCAGTACCGGAACCCCGGCGACCAGCAGAGCTGTCCAGGGCCGGCGCGTTATGATGCTGCCCCACCGTACCCACCGCTCACTCGCCGCGCATAGGCTTTCTCGCGTTTTGAATTGTCTGCCTGGAAGACGCACTCTGGCCGCATTGATGCGATGCCCTAGCAGACCAAGCACCCAAGGCAGAATGAATGTACACAGTATGACACTCAAAACGGTTACCAGCAGGCCGGCTATTCCGATGGAGCGCAGTTCGCTGATGGGCACAGTCAGTAGCGCTGAAAATCCGATTGCAACTGTCGTGGCCGAGATTATCAGCGTGCGCCCCGCTTGCCCGGCAGCAATATCGGCAGCGTGGCCGGGATCATATCCCTCGGCCAATGCTTCACGAAACCGGCTTACCATCAGCAATGCATAGTCGATGCCCAAGCCAAGGCCGAGCATCGTCGCCAGATTTTGCACCAAAATCGACAGGTGCAGATAATGCGCGAGCAGCGCAGCCGCACCAAGCGACATCGAGATGGAGAGTACTCCAATTCCCAGCGGCAATAGCGCGGCCACAAGACCGCCGAAGGCCAGCAACAGCAGCAAGAGAGTCACCGGCATCGCTCGTTCCTCTGCATGTTTGACGTCATCTGCGCTGACCTTGCGAAGGTCGAAGGTCAGTGGCGATTCGCCCGTAATCTCCAGATTGATATTGGGGTATTGCGACCTAAGCCGACCTTCCATCCAGTCTGCTTTTGCCCTCAGTATGGGGACCAACGCCTCGACAGTCTTACCGTGCGGGTCCAACCCGACGATGATCAAGGCCCCGCCATTATTCCCAGTGAACAGAGGATCTGGCCAATCCACACTCGAGACGGCGCCCGACACTCCAGGCACACGACGCAATGAACTGGTTAAGAAGCCCAATGCATCTGCGCTTTCTGCTGAATCCGGATCGGGAATGCCGCTGATCACCACAACCAGGCGGTGGGCGTATGGAGACTGGAAACGCTGCGCAAGTTCCAGGTCAACTTTTTCGGATTCTCCACCCTTGATGTGAGCAGCTGTCTCCAGGCGACGTTCGACTCTGTAGGAAAAGGGTGTTAGCGCAAGCGCCATGACAAACCCCGACATCGCCAACCAGAATCGGCGGCGAGCGGCATCACGGCCAGTCTTCAAGCCTGGCATTACCATAGAAGATCCACATCGTTTCCTGGTCCGTCTGAGAGCAATGAAACGACTTCGATGATCGGGCACATCCATAATATAGGATCAAACTGGATATTCACTGGGGTTCGGCTTTGAACTTAGTTAACAATAGATCATGGAGTAGTTCCTGGATTGTCGTGCCGGGAGACCGGACATCTTCGTACTGGGACCCACTTGGACTAAGCCAAGCGAAAATGGAAAATACGAAATATGCCAGGGTATCAACCCCTTGTATACCCCGAGTCCTGCTCAGTAAAGCGTTTTTGACGTGCTTCGTCGCCAGCGAGCAAGAAAGCTGCATGGTAATTACCGAATGGAACCACATGCGCTTTGCCATCGATCAGCTTCTGTTTGAGGCGCATATGAAGTTCCGGCAACTCCGACCAATGGACCCTGGGATGGTCATGGTGTTCGGAGTGAAAGCCTATATTGAACATGGTGAGATTGAAAAATTTCGACAAAAATACGGTGGAGTGATTTAGCGGATTGGCAGGACTCTTCGGGACGCATCCCGCATGCTGAACATACATCCCCGAATTCATCACGAACGCGTTAGCGATCCAGTGCGGCAGCAACCAGAGCCACAAGGCCATCACCGGATCGATCCAGAAGGGAATGGACCAGAGCGCGAGGAAGATGCCGAGTTCACGCAGCGATCTGCGACGTAGGCTCTGGCGCGCGGCCAGATCCTTCCAAAGATGCATCGAAATTCGCCACGGCCAATGTGTGAATAGGTATCGTTGAAAGTTTTCAAATGATCCGTCGGCCGTATGTTTCGGTAAGGTCCAATCCTCGGTGGTTAGTAGCCTGGCATGGTGAATCGTAACGTGGCAGTACTCCCAAAAGAACGACGGCCACCCGCCCGAAAACGTCCACACTCGACCGAACCAGCGATTGATGAACTGCGACGTGAAGATTGGCCGATGGGAATGATTGTGAAAGTTGACACCGACATCGATTCCGGAGATCCAGCCGAGCACCAGAGCCGAAGCTAAAACAAAGGCTATTCGGGACCACGGGCCGGTGATGCCTGCTGTCTTAGGATGCCGGTAGAGCCAAAACGCGCAACCGTAAGCCGTAAGGCAAACGATATGAAAAACTACACAGTGCCAGTCCTGCGGATGAGCGAAAATCTGCCAACGCCTCAACGCCGCAGGGGCATTACGGGCCTCAGGACTCACAATAGCCTCAGGGCCGCCGCAATCGCAATGACGGTAACTCCCAGGCTAACCCAGGGTCCCCAAAGCGCCGTCCCCACGATAATGGCAATTGCAAAAAGCGGGAAAAACGCTCTTCCGAAAATCATCCCGGATCTTGACAATAATCCGTGCAATACGCCTCCTGACGGACGCAGATTCATGACCACGTCTATACGGGATTCTTGGAGGGAATGCTGTTCCCAATTATACAGTTTTGAAAAAAGTCCCAATTCCGTGCACGACTAATTGAAGAAAAATCGACTACTTGACTTGCGGGGGGTCTCGTGGACATGCGACGGAGCATATCGCTGTCTTTTTAGGTTGTCGAGTAATTGGGAGGCTCGGAGCCAAGTGACTGTTTGAGAGTATTTCTGGGAAAGGTGTTAGCTCACTTTCTTGGAATAATCGAGGGAGGTATTTGTTCTTTCTCGCAGGCGTGCTATTGCTGCTGTCTACATTTCCCGCGACAGCCAAGATGGCGGTCGATTTTAATCCCGACTGCGATTTCACGAAATTTAAGACCTTTCCTTTCATTGGCGGCGTTGGACAACTCGTGCGGCTGCAGCTCAACCCAGACCAGCTCAGCAACCAAATTTATCGTGCCGTCACGCGAGAGTTGACAGCCAAGGGACTTCGCGAGGTGAAGCCGGACGAAAATCCGGACTTAGTCGTGCGATATTGGGTCAAAAGCGAGAAGAGTGCTAGTGCAGCGGCAAATTTGAATTGGGGCGTCTATGGGCCCTACTACGGTTATTGCTGGGGATTTCTCTACTACTCGATGGAGACTTCCACGACGCACCAAGGCACCCTGGGCATTGAACTGATTGACGAAAAAACACGCGGTCTTGCGTGGCGCGTGTTTGCCAGCGTGAAGATAATCCATACCGACCCCGACAAGATTTGGAAGACCACGGACAGGAACACTAAGAACGTTATCAAACGCTATCCACGCTCCCCTAAAGAGGTCGAAGCAAGAAAGGAACAGTGGGCCAAAGAAGACGCGGCCAAGAAATCTTCTCGACCCTAATAATGGGCGTATGATTTTTCGCGTTTTCCGAGGGTTCCAGTGCTCAAGTTGCCGTTTAACTAATTGACAGTTCCGGTATAGATTTACATGTATTTAATTGCAAGAACCGTCATCAACGAATTGCCCGCTTGCTGCCATGGATCTAAGCGAGCGGCCGCAGGCAATGAGGCGCTGATTCAGGCCGTCATTCTGCAGCGCGTCTGGCGAGATGTAAGTCATGTCTGCTCGCATTTTGACGTACTTATCGGCGAGTTTCGTCATGTTCTGAAATGCATTGTTCAAAAGCTGAGAGGCACTGTGATCGGAAGGCGTGACAGCAGCGACTTCGGCCAAACGAAGATTCGTCGTGGCTTGCGCTCGATACGGAGCGAGCAGACCTGCCGATAGAGGGATTCCATTTTGGATGGCGGAGTCCAGCGCGGCGTGCCATTCACGCAGAGTGGACATCTGCTCGATCCCGGCGTTTAAAAATTCCCGCGAAAATCCCGGATTGGAGGGAGCAGCTTGGGTTGGGGCAGGTGCCGGCACTGCTGACACTGTTGTTGGAGATGGAGCGCGATTAGCGGAACTGGCAGGGAGACTGAGAGCAACTATGGCACCAGAAGAACTGACCGAACCATTGAGAGTATTTGCGAGAGCCTCTAGGTCAACATAAGGATGGCCACTTACGAAAATGACGGGCACTTCTGTGGCCTCCCCGTTAATGATGAGGGTGTGTCGATCAGCTGCTCTCAGGGAGACGACGACCGCGAGAATGATGAGAAACAGTGCTACGTTCGTGGAAGGATTGGAAAGTCTTTTGAGCATGACGGGTCTCCTGGGATGGAGATATTGAATCTCTTCACCGGGTTCGCTGCTGTCTATTGACACTACCACTACTCAATGGCGTTCAGTCGTCCTGATTATGACCTGCTTCCCGAAATATAGTCCAAGCAAAAGTTAACTCCTCCGCGACTGGCTTTCTTTCTTTAACGCCGGCGTTGCCTACGGAAGTCTAGGGCAGTACGAAAAAGCAGTAGAAACAACTCTTAAATCCCTCGAGCTTTATCCCGAGAACGTGATAGCCTACGAGAATCTCGGAAGATTTTGCTTCCCGTTGGACCGTCTGACCGAAGCGAAGGATATATCGAACCAGGCCCTCGCGCGGAAATTAGACGAAGAAGCCCTACACACAAATCTCTATAGCTTGGCTTTTCTGCAGGGCGATTCTGCGGAAATGATTAAACAGGCGGCCTGGTTTGAAGGAAAGCCGGACGTCGAAAACGAGATCCTCGGGCAAGAATCATGTTCGGAAGCCTATTACGGGCAACTCAAGAAAGCCCGAGAACTGACACAGCGAACGGTCGCTTCCGCCGAACGCGCGCAAAACAAGGAAGTGGCGGCCTTTTGGTCGGCGGATGGCGCGCTCCGGGAAGCATTGTTGGGCAATTTCGGGGCGGCGAGGGAGAAAGTGGACGAAGCTCTGAAACTGGCTCCGGGAAGTCGCGACGCGTCGAGTGAGGCGGGAATAGCATTGGCGCTGACCGGCGACGTGAGCCGTGCACAAGCGACGGTGGATGAACTAAACAAAAAGTTTCCGCTCAATACAGTAGTGCAATCGATATGGTTGCCCGCGATTCACGGCCAAGTCGCACTCCATCGCAACACTCCCTCTGCCGCCGTCGAACTGCTGAAGCCAGCGGCCCCATTCGAGTTGAGTTCTGGACTTGAGACGCTCAGCAATTCATGCATCTATCCAGCTTACATTCGCGGCCAGGCGTATCTGGCTGAAGGCCAAGGCGTGCCCGCAGCGGCGGAGTTCCAGAAAATCCTCGATCACGGTGGCTTAGTTCTGAACTGCACAACCGGTGCGCTGGCGCATCTGGGACTGGCGCGCTTATGTTCTGCAACGCGACACCGCCAAAGCCAAGGCGGCATATCAAGATTTCCTCACGCTCTGGAAAGACTCCGACCCCGACATCGCCGTCCTCAAGCAAGCAATGGCGGAATACGCGAAGCGCGCGCTGAGCAGCGCGTTGTCCAGGAGGGTTCAAGTCCCTCTGGCGCCCAAATGAGGGGTGCCATATCCAAAAGCGGGGGTAATTCCTCGCTGGCCGAAGAAAGCAGAAGGTATGCAGACGTCTAAGCGGGCACGAAAGCGAAAGCTGGATACAGCCAAGGCGGAGCTAGAGCCACTGCCTGTAGCACTTCGGAGGGCAGGGTGTCCGCCGCGAGGCGGAATCCGAAGGGCATGAGGAGAAGTACCGGGCCGTAATCGATGGGGAAACCCAAGATGAACCGGTCGGCCAAAGGTGGGGCAAGGTCGAGTCTGCGCTTCGATGACGAAGGCGTTCTCATTCACCCACCGCACCAAGGTGATTGCGGGCGGCACGGTACGGAAGGACAGCGCGTGACCTCAGGAGAACTGACAGAGTCTCCGGGTGGCACCGGAGTAAGCGGACCTATAAGCGAAAGCGAAGTGGCGAGTGATGCTCTGTCAGTAGTCGGACGGCTGAACAGTACCTGAAGCGCGACGAAAGTCGCGTGACCGAGCGATCGGCGACCGGAGTGAGTCGGGGAAGGCAGCCGGCGAAGATGGTCAGGAAGAGAAAGGACGCCAGATGAGTAAGGATGAGGGAGGTCGGAACAGTTCCTTAAGTGAAAAACCCGTACGCTCTCGTCCGAGGAGACTGGTGGACTGGATCAACCTGACGGGGGCCAAGAAGGTCCATTCATTAATCGACAAGGTGTACAAGCGGAAGAATCTGGAGATAGCCTGGGAGAAAGTGAAGGAGAACCGGGGCAGTGGAGGTGTAGACGGGCAGAATCTGACAGCTTTCGAAGCCCAGCTGGGTCTGCAGTTGGCTCGGTTGGGGAAAGAGCTGAAGGAAGATACCTATCGACCTCAGCCGGTTTTACAACACCCCATCCCGAAGAGGGACAAACCTGGCGAGTATCGCATGCTTGGCGTGCCGACGATCTATGATCGCGTATGTCAGCAAGCGTTGCTCAATCGGTTAGAGCCTATCTTCGAACCGATATTCGATGATGCCAGCTTCGGATATCGGCGAGGGCGATCGACGAAGGACGCACTACGCAAGATCTGGAAGGAGATTCAGGGCGGGTCGGAGTGGATCGTGGATGGAGATCTCCGAGATTTTTTCGGGTCCGTCGATCACGAAAAGCTTCTCACGCTCGTCGCCCAGCGCGTAGCGGACGGCCGAGTGCTTCGCCTCATCGAGGCCATGCTCAAGGCAGGAAGCTATGGGAAAGGGCGGCTCTTTCCGACCGAGCGCGGTACTCCGCAAGGAGGGGTGGTTTCGCCCATGCTCAGCAACATACTCCTGACGCCGTTTGATCGGGAGATGCGGCTGAGGGGATATCAGCTAACGCGGTATGCCGATGATTGGGTGATTACCTGTAAATCGGCAGCAGAGGCGCGTTCTGCGGTGGATGCGGCGTGCCGAATCCTGAAACAGCTAGGCGTGGAATTGCATCCGCAGAAGACGCGGATTGTTCATGTCCGGCACGGCTTCGAGTTCCTTGGCTACCTCATCAAGCGCGGGAAGAGACCGTTGCATCTTCCCGAGAGCAAGATACGTAGTCAGGTGCGACGGGGAATGCTGTACGCATATCCCAAGGAGAAGTCGATTCACCGTTTCATGGACGAGGTACGGCAGCGAACCAAACGAACTACACCTCTGCAAACCAAGGAGCTGATTGCGGCGCTTAACCCACTATTGCGGGGTTGGGGCGAGTATTACAAACGCGCCCACGTTCGCAGGCTCTTCCATCGCCTCGACGCCTGGATCCGGAGACGGATCTGGTCGCATCGTTATAAGCGTTGGAGCAACGCAGGCTGGCTACAGCTGCCACTGCCCAAGCTTTATGGCGAATATGGGCTTGTTCGCTTGCTCGATTTAATTCCTTCTCTGTCCTCTCGGCGATGCTGAATCTTCGCGAAAGCTGCATGCAGCAAACCTGCACGTGCAGTTTGAGCGGCGGACGGAGGCCAGCGTGCAAGCGCGCCTCCTCCGGCGCGTGTCAATGAGTTTGAGACCAGTAGTCATGGAATTTAGTGAGTATTTTCATTTGAGTTGAGCGGTTTGTTGATCCACACCTCGGTGGGAACCG
>Ga0209517_10008188_pt1 | contig 12287 bp, 13 predicted proteins | sample PeaSoiMetSII2010_FD_187695 | JGI IMG/M metagenome (GOLD analysis project Ga0209517, IMG submission 187695) | Peat soil microbial communities from Weissenstadt, Germany - SII-2010 (SPAdes) (version 2) | ecosystem: Environmental > Terrestrial > Soil > Wetlands > Peat | place: Germany...
TTTCCACAGCTTGATCGCCATCAAAAATGAGGATTGAAAGCTTTATTTAGGCATAAAATCCATAGGAGAACGACGTAGTCTCAAGAAGTGCCCTCAATAAAATGAAGGTTGAAAGCTGGCTGGAGGGAGAAGGCAGACGTGAGGGGAGGTCTTCTCATTCATAAGAGGTGGCGGGTCAACTCGCAGGCCTCGATCACAATGGAAGCACACAGAAGGGAGTAATCATGGAATCAAAAGACAAAGACAAGAGGGAGAAAATCAATCTGGATCGGCGTGAAATGCCCAAGACCAAGGACGTTGCCGCAACGGGAATGGCCGTAGGCGATCTGCCCTCGGCAGAGGCGGCCGAGGGGCAGCAAACTGTGCATGGGGAGCACAACGTTTACGGAGCCCCTCCGGGCACTGGCATATCGATGCCGCCCTATTACCTGCCGACGGACTCGGTCAAGAACCGCAACGTCTACTTTCCATCAACCGAACCGCTCGACCCGGACGAGATGCGCATCACCTTCATGGGCAGCCAGCCCTGGCCGCCGCGCCTATCCCAGGCCGCCGAATGCATCATGGTGGAACTAGGCAATGGCAAGCGGTTCTTCTTTGACTTCGGCCCGGGTTGCCTACGCAACATCATCGCCAACCAGGTGCCGGTAGTCGAGATCGACAACATCTTCCTCTCCCACCTGCACATGGATCATATCGGCGACCTGCCTTATCTGTGGGCCTTCGCCCCCTTCGCCGGGCGCCAGAAGCCGTTGCATATTATAGGCCCGTCGGGCCGCACGTCGGAGCTGGGCACCAAGGCCATGTTCGAGAACATGAAAAAGTTCGGCGCCTGGACCTTGCAGGCTTTCAGCGGTTGCGGGCCGATCCAGGATGTCTACGAGAAGAGCGATGTCACCGAGTTCGACTTCAGGGATGACGGCGGCGTCTGCTATGACAAGGACGGCGTGAAGGTGACCCACTGGCGACGTTCGCACGCTATGGACGGCGCCTCCGCCTTCCGCCTCGACTGGAACGGCCTTTCCTTCGTGTTTACGGGCGACGGCAAGCCGGACTGGCTCACCGCCAAGTATGCCAAGGGAGCGGACGTGTTCGTAAGCGAGATGGCCGTGGACATCGTTAACCTGTGGGCGTTGAAACAGGGCATACCGCCTATGTTCGGTGCCCTCACGCTCGATATACACCACACGACGCATTATGGCTTCGGCTACCTCGCCAATCTGGTGCAGCCGCGGCTGGCCATGGCCACGCACCTCTCCTTTGACCGCGAGTTGCTCGGCGAAATGTCTGCCGGCGTGCGGATGTTCTACAAGGGTTTCTTCGCTTACGGCATCGATGACACCGTTGTCAATGTCGCCAAAGATCGCATCTGGATCCGTGAAGCCGCGCTCTCCGATTATGCCGGCGTTGCCCGCCCGAACCCGCAGTGGGCAATCCAGAACATGTACGACGGCAAGCCACCGACAGCGCTCCCGAAGCAGAAGTGGACAGTCGCCGACAACCAAGAGAAGGCGATCCGCGACCTGGAGATCGATCCTGCGCTCTTCACGCCAAAAGACCAGATACGGAAGTGGTACCGCGAGTTTCCACAGGACGCCAAAATAGAAGATTTGTTAGGCGGCGCGCCGGTCGGCCTGCAGGCGCCGAAGAAGTGAGGGAATCGGCCAGCTCCAACCCATATGCGACAATCCGATCGACATAATTATCGTTTGACGCATTTTTTCACTTCCGAATTAGTTTAATGCATGTGACATCGTTTGCTAAAACTCTATCTTGTTATACCCCTCGCGCAAATCTTGGTCATTAAACTGTAAATAAACCTGCGTGGTGTTGAGGTTACTATGCCCTAACAACTGTTGCACTCGGCGAAGGTCAAGCCCATGCCTCACAGAGTAAATAGCGAAACTATGCCGTAATGAGTGGGGATGCAAACTATCGGATAATCCTGAAAGGCGCGCATACTTCTTAACCAACTTCCAGATAGGTAATTTTACATGTTCAAATAACCGACAGTCAATATGCTCCTGCTATCAGCAACACGGTAACATTAACTGTAACTAACGTGGCCATTTCGTAATTTAGCTATAACTAACTCCTTAATCTGCTAAGGCACAGTAGCCGGGCAGTTATATAGGACGGGCAGTTATATAGGAATCTTAAAAGCCATCAATAACAATACGACAACTATTGCGAATGATAGTGCGAGCTCTAATATTCCTATTTTTTTCACCTCCTTTTTTCTCGGTCTATCAATTATCAATTTACTGATAATTTTTAAAACATTTAACAATGCGCGCGGGATAATAAATCTAACCCGATTTTTAGCGTCAAACCAAATTATTATTAAACATTTTAAATGACCGCTATTAAAGACCGATGGGAGTTAAAATAGTCGTTCACACATCCTTATTTTTCCAATCTACCAGAGCTATAAAGAGATATTGTCATTTTGACATTTAGACGACGTTCTGACGTTCTTTAGTAAACTGTCATAAATCCTCATGGAGATACGGGGTATAAAGTAGCTTGGAGAGGTAGACAGATTATGGTTATGGGTCGATGGTATTATTACGTTGAAAAAATTGATAAATAATAGTCAATGCAACAAAACCGTAATTTTGTTGCGCGAAGATTGCTATTTCAACGCGCTTTTACAGTTTGTCCTCTTCCGACAATTCGGCCTGCAGCTGGCCACTGAATCTACTGGAGAACATAATACCGAAAATAGGATTATATGAACAGCGATAAGAAAAATAGATACGTTATATCCAATTTCTCTTTTTGTGGTAGTGTTTAAGACTTACCCTGTTCCGCCCAAATCGCACTTTGGTTTGCTTCTCACAAGCTTCTCACAATGGTGACAATCAACGCTTGTCACACAGCATTTAATATCGATGTGTGCAATATCAGATAAGTTTAAAATAACGACAAATGATGTGAACTTACATGCCGCCAAAAGAAGTAGATAAAGACGCTCTAATTCGCAAAGCGATACGATGTGGAATGGGAAAAGGACTATTGACTATGCCATTGCTGGCAGCCGTTGCAGGCATTCGTATTTAGATAGGAAAAGAGGTGTGTAACAATGAGGGATCACTATAATATCAGCCTCACACCCAGTTCCAACCTGCGAACGGATGCACTCATTCGCTTAGTCGAAGGGGAAAAACACCTCGATGTTCTGCGAAACGATCTGAATGTGGGTTCTACCACAGCCTCACATACGTTAATAGAGCTTGAAGAGTGCAAATTAATTTACCAAGATGCAGAGCGAAACTATGTCCTCACTAATATTGGAAAGATTGTCGCACGCAGATTGATGGATTTTAAGGATATAATACAGACCCTGAACACGTTCGAGAGCTTCTGGCTTGACCACGACCTGAGCGCCATTCCCGACCATCTGCTTGATAAGATTGGGTGGTTGAAGGACTCTCGCATCGTCTCAGGAACGCCGGTCGATATTTTTAAAACCTACACTACTGTTATTAAATTACTAAAAGACGCTAAAAAGTTGAGGTTGGTATGCTCTATTCTTCCTCCGGATGTCAAGCTCCTTTTTGATATGTTTGCAGTAGAAAAAGATGTGCAAGCTATAGTAACTGAAGAAACGCTACATCGTTCCATCGAAGAGGTCGGTCGGGAGCAATTACGGAAAGCCCTCGAGAAGAATGTTAAACTCTATATGGTGAGACAAAATCCGAAAATCGGGGTCTTTGCCGTTACTGATTATTTTGTATCCTTGGGCCCGTATCGTTTAGATGGGACATTCGATTTCGCTAGCCACCTGATAAGTTGCAGCAAAACAGCGATTGACTGGGGACTAGCATTGTTTAATCACTATACTGAAGTAGCAGAAAGCGTCGATTTATCGTAGCGTGACTCAGCACGGTATCGTTACAGGTTACGTTAGTCCTCCCAATCTCGATGACGACGACCTTATCTATAGCGTACAGCCCTTTACGTAGCCCTCAATTACGAGGGTAATTGCGGAAAACAACAAAATCGCGTAACCTTTATTGCCAATGGACGCATTACTCCTTGCTTTTTAAAATTAGGAGGTGAAATAACTAAATGAATCCAATAACGAGAATGATGAAAAGCTGCATTAACATGCCGCTGAAAAAGGCATTGCCATTGTTGTTCATCTTCGCTATCTTATTAGTCAGCGTAATGGGCTGCACCGAAAGGCAGGAAACTGTAAAGTCGACTGGTTCTGTAGCACCCGGTGGTGCTGCTAAAGCAAAAGTCGATGTTACCATAAACAGTAAAAGCGAAGCCAACACGATAGGGAGCAGCTATTCTGTATCTACACCATCGCCCGGCAAGAAATTTGTGGTGTTTGGCGTAACAGTTACAGACTTAAGCGCGCAAAACCTCCACGTCAACCCCCTGTACTTTAAAATCACCGCAAGTGACGGCACCGCGTCTGAAGTAAGTACTAATACCTATTCCCTTGCTAATTATTTCAACAGTGTGTCAAACGTCCAGCCTGGCGAGAAGGTAACAGGTTATATAGCGTTTGAAATACCACAGAACACGACTCCACAAAAACTAACGTACGACGACTATTCCAACAGAGTGATGATAAACTTATAATAAAACTAGTCAGTAGCTTTCTTTTCAAAAGTATCGTTTAACTAATGGCGAAATTTCCTAAAAAGAAAGCATGAGAAAAATGAAAAGCTTTTACAGATGCATTAACGGTTGCTCTTCTGCTGGCTTCAATATTTGTAGCTAAGTGCTATGCAGGTGGTGATATCTCAAGATCCCTGCAGATCTTCTCAGCGAGTACATCATCGATGTCTGTGTGTCGAGGCACGGTTGATACTTTCCTGTTGGCGGGATTACAGTACACAGTATGACGTTTGCCTTCGCGAAGAAATACACAGCCGTGCTCTCGCAAATGACGGAGGAGCTTTCGCCGCTTCATAGGACCGGCACGGTTATGGACTTGCGGGTCACTTTGCTGCTCGAAATCTCTCCTCTGTGCTCTTTTTCAACTAATTCTCGTTCAGTTAATTCGCGATTTGCAACTAAAATAAGTTCAATGGCCTCGCGCAGATTTTCTTCAGCTTCTTCGAGGGTTTTTCCTTGGGTGTTCGCGCCAGGGAGCTCCTCGGCATAGCCAATATACCATCCATCTCTCTCAATAAATACCCCAGTAAACGTGTGGGTTGCACGCCCTTTCCGATCCATACTCACCAAACCCCTGCCCTATCAGGTATATGAAAGGGCGCCTTTATAAAAGTATGTACGTATGCTGTAGGCATATCATTCCATATTTCTTGTTTGCTGATACGCTCTGAAACTGTATTTTACGCTCAAGTTCATTGCCCTTGCACTACACCACCAAATCCTTCAGCGCATCCAACAATACCTTTCGCTCAACTGATCCCGTAGGCGATATATAAAAGTCAACACCTCGGCCTCTGCCTCGCCCTTTTCGTTCTACTTCAACGAATCCGTAGAGCTCCAGTTCAGCGACAAGCTCCGACAATGTTTTATGAGATACTTGCTCACGGCCTGTTAACCGCATTAGATTATTGAACTCGCGATATACCTCAGTAGGTGATTGCCGCTCTCCTTTGCTGTATACACATTCAAGCAGCACCTTTTGATGGGGAGATAACCTCACCACTTCTCGTCTAATTAATGATACTTCTGCCAATCGTTCAGCACGCCGAACGTCATCTTCTATAACTGTAGCTCTCCCCTCTTCCTCGCACAAATTGGCCGCAGTTGATAGTAAATCTAGTGCATACCGAGCATCGCCATTTCGCTGAGCTGCCAAAGCTGCACAAAGGGGGACGACGGAATAATCTAAGGCGTGAGGATAGAACGCTTGTTCACCACGATATTCTAAGATATCTCGCAATTGATCCGCATTATAAGGAGGAAAGGTGATATCAACATAATGATATGAGGATTGATCCCGGGCATCGGTAATCAGCCGAGGGATATCATATTTGTTGGTAATGCCAATGAGACAGATATTCGGATCCCGGGTAAACTTGTAGATGAGGCTGTACACTTCATTCCTGTTCTTTATCAGCATCTTGTCAATTTCATCAAGGATGATAATCGCTATCTGACCTTTTACTGCATTCTCAATCTTTGTCCATACCTCATTCGTATTTATGAGGCGGTTGGACAGTTCGATGTCAAAGTTAGATGCGATGGTCTTGAGAATCTGGTATATCGAGGTATCAGCGACCAGATAGGAACACATAACCTTATCGTTGCCCTTTATCGCGTTTACCACATGTTTAGTGCAGACGGTCTTCCCCGAACCAGTGGGCCCAACGACCATGAGATGTTTCGGGACGATATTACTATTTACTCGTTTTACAATCTGAAAATTGAGTTTATTTATCTCATCATCGCGGCATTGTAAGGAATCTGGAATGTACCTTGGGTCCAGTATTTTTTCATCTTTGAACACTTCGCCAAGTTCGGATCTTATTTCCATTTAGGAGATCTCCTTTATTATGTATGTAGGGTTCAAATTGTAACTTTAAAAGTAAAGATACTTATACGATACAAATCTCTAATTTGCTGCTATTTGTAATAATAGATTGTCATTAGGTTCAAATGAATAATTTAATATAGTACTATAATTCTAATGCAACAACAATCTATTTTTCATTGAATTTAATTAGTGAAATTAGTTTATTTTTCATATTTACAAGTCGAACCCTACATACATATAATCAGAATAAACGTGTAAAATTGTAAGCGGTAAGCTGAAATTCAATAGTTACAAGTCGAACCCTACATAGAACATCGTCAATATGAAGTTTAGAAAGATTGTCGAACATATTAAAGTGTTATAAGGCCGAAAAGTAGTAGAGGACGACTATGAAGACGTATCAAGTTCCGATGTGTCTCATCTGTAAACATTACCGCAAGGCGCAGCGCTGTGATGCGTTTCCTAAACGAATACCGCAGGGCATTCTTACAAGTAAATTTGATCATCGTAAGCCGTTTCGAGGCGATAACGAGATACGCTTCGAACCCCGGGAAGATGTTAGTGAAGATGAAATCAAACATATTTTAAGCATATTTGATGAAGGACAGTAGCGTGTCATTCCACGGAATGACTTGGAATGGCAGTGCTATAATTTTTAATGCCGATTCATTCCGTGGAATGTTATTACCGCTAAATGGAATGATGATGGAATGGCATAATGATTACATCAAATGGCACGTTGTGAAGCTAAAATCAAATAGAAACATTGATGTTTATAGTGTGGAATGGTAATGCCATTATTGAAATGATGACATCATTCCAACGGAATGGCACATCATCATCTTAATGTTATTGGGAATGGCAATTCAATGACACAGAATGGTGCATCATGCCATTGTCATTGAGTTGGAATGACAAATTAGTATAATGGAATGATATGGAATGGCACGAGAGCGGTCTAATCAAGTGTGCGTTATCTTGGATAATGTCATAATCGATAGGCTTAATGATGAGGTTGAGCACTTAGGATCGAGCAGGTCGAAAGTTGTCGCACAGTGGATCACTTCATATTTTAACGCTGAGCGTGCAACGAAGGACTATGAAGCCCGTGTAAATAAACTACAGCAAGACCTACAAGCACTCCAGCAAGAAAAGGACACACTTGAGAGCGACATTCAGAGTAGGGATAACCAGTTATTGGAGCTTGACAATCAGAAAGAGGAACTAGAGAGGCTCAAATCAGAATTAAAAAGCAACGAGGAAAAGCTTCAGGATCTTAAAAGTAAAAAGCAGGAGGTAAGCCGTTTGCAAGCCTATGTAGAGCGGTTACAAATTGAACTTGCAGCGAAAGATAAAGACATCAAACGCTTGGAAGACAATTTGGGCTATCTCAGGCTTGAACACTCAAAGTTACGTGAAGACGTAGCTGCACCCCTCACGAGATTACTGACTGCTGCAACTGAGGGCAATAAGGTAAAGAAGTGGTGGCAGTTCTGGAAACGGCAAGCATCGAAGTCTTCAAAGTCAACAGAGTAGTCCTTTATGTTCTTTTGTCTGCCTTGGCCAACTTCTATATAAACAAGCCGGACCAAGGACAACTTTTTAAAGTCTTACCTCACGTAAGTATTGTCTTAGGTTGACATCCTCTATAGAGACTTACTATGGCAAAACAAAGTGTTGGAAATACGGCGCTTGGAGCGGCGGTGTATCGTTTGATCGAACAGTTCCAACCAGAAGAAACCCGGCTTTTCAATGATCCTGTGGTTAAATACCTAGTCGGCACTCCCATCCGAGCGCTAGTGCAGTTCGCCTGCATACGCAATTACACGATAAAACGATCTGATGCTATTACGCAAGGAATTTACGGCGCCCAGATTTGTCGTACGCGCTATATCGATGATGCCGTCCAGGCCGCCCTATCGCAGGGGATCAGACAATTGGCGATCTTGGGTGCTGGGTTTGATACGCGTCCCTATCGCTTGGCTGGTATGGAGCACGTGAAAGTGCTTGAAGTTGACCTACCATCAGTGCAAGAAGACAAAAAGAAGAAGCTCAAAAAACACTTCGGCCGATTGCCGGAACATGTGACTTTTATTCCCATCGACTTCGATACACAGAGCTTAGAAGCCGTCTTAACCCGGGCAGCCTTCGACCCTTCCAGGCCGGCGGTGTTTGTTTGGGAAGGCGTTACGCAATATATCCCGGAAGAAGCCGTCTGCCGGACACTAGCCTTCGTCGGCAAATCGGCTCCTGGAAGCATCCTCATATTCACCTATGTCTTGAAAAGCATTATCGAACGGCGTTCGAATATTCCGGGTGCGGATAAAATGATGGATTATGTGGCGAAAAATAACTACCCCTGGATTTTCGGCTTGGAACCCTCTAGCGTCCCCTCTTTCTTGAGGCCATTTCATCTTAACCCGATAGCAGACGTCGGGAATGCAGATTATCAAGCAAGATATCTCAAGCCTCTGGGACGTACCCTATTTGTGCCTGAAGGTGAACGGATCGTCCAAGCGACTGTAATTCGATCCTAATTGAACTTATAGCGAAAACGACGACATAAAGCGGTTAGAAGATAATTTAGGCTATCTCAGACATGAACATTCAAGAATTACGAGAAGTGGTAGCAGCACCACTCATGAGGTTATTTGACTGCAGCGACTGAGAAGAATAAGGTAAAGAAGTGGTGGCAGCTCCTAAAAATGAATATTTATTTGGGCAATCCAGTGATTGCATATAAGTCTTCGTTACATGCCTGTAACTGTCAGTACCCGGGAATTATTATAGTGGACATCTTATTGTGTCTTTTTCTGCCCTCTCCATGTGTGTTCCTCGGAATTGCAGTCCCTGCTCCGTAGCTTCCCAATCAAACGACACCCTCACAGGGGTATCGATCTTACATTTGTGCCGCACTTTTTCGACGGCGCAGATCCACAGGATAATGAGAGGATCAAGTTCGTGTGAGTGAATGTATGCTCTCCACATAGTACCATCTTCTCGCACTAAACGCCGCTGCTCTTCTTCGGATAGAGACAAGATCTCTTCTGAATAGGGTGGAATCATGAGACCCCTATCCCAGCGACTGAATCTTTTTTCGCATTCATCGAGGTCAGTCATCAAGGCTGTGTGATAGTCCTTGGCCCACGATCGCGCCAGTTTAATGACTTCCCATAGGATGTTTCGCTTCCCCAACATCTTCTTGATGTACCATACCGCGGCAGCCTCCTCAACTGTGTGTTCTGGATATTCTGTAGGCCTCCCGGGACTCCTGCTGCTTTCCACTGGTTTTGAGTGAGGAATAAGCCCTTTAGATGCCCAATCTTGAAGCGTATCTTCAGAAATGTCGTTGATGCCTAAATTATTTAACTTCTTTATTAGTGTCTTGATATTCATTTTATTTCAAGAGATCTAACCGCACTTAAAGTCGGCTTAATTTTTTATTTCTCTTTGTTTATTGTCTTTTGGGAACATAAAATTAATTAATTGAGGTACAAAAAATGATACGAAATCGTGATCAACTCGATGATCGGCTAAAAACACTCATTGTAAACAATCCTGGCGTATCGTTTACACAGCTTAAGGAACAGATGGGCATCAATCCATCAACTTTAGGCTACCGGCTCACAAGTCTTGAGCTTGCTGGCGAGATCACATGTAAAAAACAACGTAATCAAAATCAGTACTTCCCCAAGTGATGGTTGTGAAATTAATGATGATGATGAGAAGTAAAAATAAGGGCTGCGAAAGGACAGTTCGCAGCATAGACTCTGCACAAGACGGATCAGCGTATCACCAGACATGTCAAAGAGTGACACACTATGACCAAACAGGTAGTTCGTTTTAAAAATAATAAAGGTATCGTCTCTGTTCCAAATAAAATCGAGCCTTATAACGGGGTCCTCGAAGACGTTGTCTATTTTTACGAGAAGCCAAAAAGATGCGCTCCCAAGAAGGAGGGAGAGTGGTCATGACGGCAACAAAAAGTCTAAGAAACGGTATTTACAAGCCTCACGCCAAACAGCAAGCCATATTGAACCGTGCCTATAAGCATATTTTAAGCGTGCCATATAAAGTAAGTTTACGCTGGCTTTTTTATCGAATATGGCAGGATAACTTTTACGCGAAATATGCGACGATACCGAATGGAAAAGATAAGGCAAACCATGCATTCGAGGTGCTTCTAACACGTGCGCGTAGGGAATTTTGGGATCGCTGGCACCCTAATACGCTTAGTGACGACACGCGAGAGACTATTCATCGTGGACATGGATGTGAAAATGAACAAGATGCAATCAATGACATGAAACTTGAATGCAGACCGCTATCACATTGGTTTACTCAAGATTTTTATGTTGAATGTTGGTTCGAGGCCCGTGCCATGATTCAACAATTTAAGACATATACAGATGGCATTACGCTCCGGCCGCTTGGTGGTCAGCCATCACTTTCTTATCGGTGGGAAATTGCAAAAGAGCTTGAATCCATTTATAAGAAATATGACAAACCGATCGTCATCTTGTATTTTGGAGATTGTGATAGATATGGGTCAAACATTTGCGAAAGTACGCATGCGGATGTCAGCGCATGGTGTAATGTTAGTTACGAACTCATTTTTTGTGGACTAACATACGAGCAAGCAAAACAATATAGACTTCCAGACAACCCGGAAAAGCCAGGGCAATACCAATGGGAGGCGCTCTCTGATGCCGATGCGCGTGCAATCATCACGTCTAATCTTGATCGATTTGTGAGCGTGCTCAAAATTCAGGAGACGGAAGAAAGAGAGAGCAAACTTGATGAATGGCTCTACTCCTATAGAGAAGAAATTGTTGAGGCATGGGAAGAAAAGAATGAATTAGGCGTAGGGGTGTGATCCTGGTGAGTGAAACACCCGAAATAGATCTGGAAAAATATCTGCCAGATGAGGGGAGTGCAAATGTTAACGGCGTTGCTATAGATTGGAGTCGATATAAAGAGGAGAACTCCGGACGTTATCATTACGAGTGGTGGCGAGATAGTGATACCACAACCAATGAAACCGGATATTTTGAAGACATGCCCTCGGATCTGCAAGAGAATATCAGGGCATGTGCATATGAGGAATTTAATATTGAAAATGCAAGGACAAGCAAGACGTCCCCCCGATACGGAGATTATTTTACAACGGATGCTGAGGGCAATGATCTTACTGTTAGGTTAAAACTTGATCTCAACTTAACGGATCTCGGCAACGCCAAACGATTTGTTCATTATCATAAAAGTAACGTTCTTTATTGTCACGAGCTGAAGACCTGGTACATATGGGACGGCAAACGGTGGGTCCCCGATAAGTCAAACAAAATTATCGAATTGGCAAAAGAAGTGGTGGCAACCATCTATGTCGAGGCAGGCCATACACTCTCGTATGAAAAAGATAAACGAAAAGAAATCGCCTCATGGGCCAAACAGTCAGAATCAGAATACCGACTTAAGGCGATGCTTTCACTTGCTCAATCTGAGCGAGATATAGCCGTAACCGCCGATGCTCTTGATTCAAGTCCTTGGTTATTAAATTGCCTAAGTGGAACCATTGATTTACAGTACAATGAATTACTGCGTCATAATCGTTCGGACCTGATCACAAAGTTATGTTTGACCGAGTATGACAATAAAAAACCTGCAACTTCTGAAACGTGGGACGACTTTTTGCGTGATGTATTACCAGATGATGAATTACGATCGTATGTGCAGCGAGCAATCGGTTACTCACTCACTGGTGATACAAGTGAGGAGGTGCTCTTTATGCCGTATGGAAAAGCAGCAACCGGGAAAA
>Ga0209517_10008191_pt1 | contig 12285 bp, 11 predicted proteins | sample PeaSoiMetSII2010_FD_187695 | JGI IMG/M metagenome (GOLD analysis project Ga0209517, IMG submission 187695) | Peat soil microbial communities from Weissenstadt, Germany - SII-2010 (SPAdes) (version 2) | ecosystem: Environmental > Terrestrial > Soil > Wetlands > Peat | place: Germany...
GCGCCTGCCATCCCACCAGGTCTCCAGCGCAGGCGCGGCAGCGCTCGTCGGGCGAGCTTTAAGCGCAGCGGCGCTGTGAAATCCCTCGAGGGTCGTTGCAGGCGCTCGATAAGATGGGCCGACAGCGCAACCTGACACGCAGAGTTGCGAGACGAGGCTGATCGAGACTAGAGCGGCCAGGAGTGAATGCCGAACAATAGCCCTATTTGGAACCACTCTCATATGTCCTCCTTGTTGGAGTGTCCGCAAGCCGCCATGGGTGACCGTGCCGGCATGAGCATCAAGGACTCAGCGAGTCGCCCGAGCTGAGCGGGACGAAGGGACGCTCACATGATGCTGGCCCAGCAGAAGCTCCTGCGCTGCTGTTTGCGCATCGCCATAGACGACCGGGCGCTTCTCTGGCCCGGCGTCGCCTGGCGAAGCGTGGCTCGCCGGATGCTGGCCCAGCAGAAGCTCCTGCGCCGCCCCTTGCGCATCGCCGTAGGCGCGCGGGTGTTTCTGTGTCTGGGTTTCCCCTGCGGTTCCTGCAGCGTTGGACTTGGGGTCAGTGCTTGCGCCACGAGACGGATGGCTCCCAAGTAACAGCTGCCTGGCAAGTTCCTGCGCATCGGGGGTCGGGCTCGACACCTTGCCATCTTGCAGGGCGTAGTGAGCTTTGGTGGTCCCAGCGCGCGATTCCTTCGCCTGCTGTGGTATATCGCCCTTCGAATCCGCTGCTGTGGCGACAGTGATATGAATGAGAAGTGCTGCAGAGGCGAGGATGAGCGAGGGGCTGAAGTGCTTTGCATTGTGCTGTGACATAAATAATCTCCATCTATATTACATGTATATACATGTGTTTGCCGAAATGAAATGAATCTCCTGATGCGAATGAACGGCTTTAACGCAAAGACAGTCTGCTGGCGGCGAGATACGATGCTTTTTTAAGAGCCGCGGCTTCCCGTCGTCCCAGACGCTTCTCGAAAGCTTCCTGAGCGGCCTCCCAGCGGGGTTTGAATTTCTTCAGTAACGCTTGCCCCTGGGCAGTGAGGGCCCAGCGACGCTGCCGGCGATCAAGACCTACGGTATCCACTGCAAAGCCAGCCTTCTTAATCAACGCCAAGGTCCGCGTCGCAGTGGTCTGGTCGATACCGAGACCTTCCGCCAGCTCCGTAGTGGTCAGGTTGGCGGCCAACTCGAGAAGTTGCAATGCCGTGTATTGAGTGGCATGCAGCGCGCTGTCGGCGAGCATATCCTCGTAGAGCACCGTCACAGCCCGGGCGGCTTGCCGAAGCGTTGCGCAGTAACAAGGGAGAGAGAGTAATTGCATAGTTGGTAAGTTACATGCATATACATGGAAAGTCAAGCCCTAGGCCCGCGATTCGCCGCCCGTGAGGAAACGTGCCCTTACCGGTCAAAGAGGCTTCCCTGGCGCTCAAGCCCAAGGGACTTACGATGGAAGAAGCCGCTTCTATTCCACTGGTGGCTTTGACGGCTTGGCAGGCACTGGTCGAGAAGGCCAACCTGCAGAAGGGGTAGAAAGTCTTCATTCAGGCTGGCTCAGGCGGCGCACCCGTTTGCCTCATCCGCCCCGTGATGGACCGGGTCTTCCCGTTCGAATCAACCAACGAGGCCATGGCTTACGTCGAAGGTGGCCGTGCAAAAGGCAAGGTTGTCGTCAAGGTAAGATAATAAAGTCGAAAAGGTCTTCGCCTACTCTCCGTTCTCATTCCAGCTTGCTAAACATGTTGTCGTACATTCGGACGGACATTTGAGTTGCTGGTTCGTGGAACATCAATGTAGTCAGTAGGTTACGACGCCAAGAAATTATTGAGTGGGAGTGACCAGGGCGCTTCCCCAGTGTGGCACGGTCGGCAGAGACGGTGAACCCCGAGTTTCGGGGCAATACTGGCAAAAACTCCATCGTCGGAGACGACGGCCGACGCTGATTTCGAGTGAAGCCATACAGCGAGTCGGGCCGGACAAACTGGTTACCCCGATATCAAGTGATCCCGCTGCTTCTGCAAGCGGCTAGAAAAAAGGCAACGCTGCGCGCGACGTGAGCGTCGATCTCCGCACGCAATAACTTGAGGTCTCCTCCGAAAAGCGCACGCATCAACAATGGCCCAACGACCAAATCGAGGAAGAACTCGGTCGTTGTCTCCACACAGTCCGGAGCAAGAGCCGGAAACGCGCGTAACTCATCTGACTGCGCCAACTCGCTCAAAACGTGAGCAACGGCTTGCGTGCCGCGCTGGCGTGCCATACGTCCGACCTCTGCCAGTTGCGGGAACCGACGTACCTCGGCGACAGAAAGTCGCATGAAATCGATGGTATCGCTAACGAGAAGTCCCTTCAGAACGTTGGCGCCGACGTTAGCAAGGCGCTCTTCAATCGTGGCCCCGCTTGGCGCCTGACCCCCGAATCCGGATCTGACCCTCGTTGCGTTTCGCGCCACGACCGCCGCGAATAGATCCTCCTTCGTGGGGAACCTCGCGTAGATGGTTGGCTTTCCCGCCTGGGCGAGTCGGGCGATTTCATCGATGCTTGCGCCGGCCAGCCCGTTTTCCAGAAACAACTGGCGAGCCGCATCCAGAATGCGCTCGTCGACCTGTCCGGCAAGCTTCCCGGGCGGCCGTCCGGCGCGCACTGCCGGGGGCTTCTGGCGCCGCTTGCCTGGTACGGGACCGCTACTCATCTACCCACCTCGTGTCCGTTTGAACCCCTGGTTGGGGCATTACCCACCGTAATTCTAACGAATTTCGGGGCAATATAGAACGAAACGGTATCGTAAAGTTTTTCCTTGACACGCCCGCTTGCCCGGTATATAAAACGAAACCGTATCGTTCAGTTAATTTCTAGATGACACCTGTGGCAAGTGACCAACGAGTGGATGGCCTAACCATGAACAGCATTTTCGAGAAAAACCTACACCGCCTGCGCGGCGGGCTCATGGCTGCCTTCAGCGCCAGCATTCTGGCCGCGTGCGCCGTGGGCCCCAATTTCCGCGCCCCGGATCCACCCGCCACCGAGCGGTACACGCCCGGGCCGCAGCCCACCAGCACGGTGAGCACGGACGAGGTGGCTGGCGGCGCTGCCCAGCACTTCGTTGCTGAAGGGGAGGTGCCCGCCGAGTGGTGGCGCGTACTGCATTCCGAGCCGCTCGATGAACTCATCGAGCGCGCCCTGAAGAATAGTCCGACCGTCGCATCCGCCAAGGCGACCCTGCGCAGCGCGGCGGAAAGCTACGGCGGCGAACGCGGCGCACTGCTGCTGCCAACCGTTGACGGGTCAACATCCGCCACGCGTGAGAAGACCTCGCTGGCCTCGTTCGGGCTGCCCAACGGGGCCACTGTTTACAACAACCTGTTCTCCGCGTCGGCTCAGGTGTCCTACCACCTGGATGTGTTTGGCGGCTCCCGTCGCCAGCTCGAGGGGCTGCGGGCGCAGACGGAATACCAGCGCTGGGAGCTCGAGGCCGCCCGTCTCTTGCTCACCGGGAATATTGTCACCACGGCCGTCAATATCGCGAGTCTAAAAGCACAACTCGCAGCCGTTGCCGACATCGTCGCCGGTGAACGCGACCAACTCGCCGTCACCGAGCGCCAGTTCGCGGCCGGTACGGCCTCCCATGCCGACGTGCTCGCGCAGCAAGCGCAGCTGGCGCAGACCGAGGCCAGCATTCCGCCACTCGAGCGGCAACTCGTTCAGGCCGGCCACCGACTCGCGGTGCTCGCTGGCGAGACGCCCGATCATGAGGAACTGCAAGGGTTCGAGCTGGACGGGCTCACGCTGCCCACGGAACTACCGGTGACCCTGCCCGCAAGCCTCATTCGGCAGCGACCGGACGTGCAGGCGGCCGAGGCGCAATTGCATCAGGCGAGCGCTCAGGTTGGCGTCGCCACCGCGAACTTGTTCCCGGCGCTGAGCCTCACGGGCTCGATCGGTTCCGATTCCACAACGGCGCAGAACCTACTCGGGGCGGGTTCGGGAGTCTGGAGCATTGCCGGATCGCTGACTCAGCCTTTGTTTCACGGCGGGCAGCTGCGTGCCGAGCGTCGCGCGGCGCTCGCGGACCTGGATGGGGCCGCTGCCCGCTACCGCGAGACGGTGCTCGAAGCGCTCCAGCAGGTCGCCGACACCTTACGGGCCATCGAGAGCGACGCGCGCAATCTCAAGGCACAAATGGCCGCGGAGGAGGCTGCGCGAGCCTCGCTTCTGATCGCTCGCAAGCAGTACACCGCGGGCGTCAACAGCCACGTCGCGGTGCTGATTGCAGAACGGCAATACATACAGGCACGCCAGAGTCGCGTCGTGGCACAGGCCTCGCGCTATAGCGACTCGGCGACGCTATTTCAGGCGCTGGGGGGCGGTTGGTGGAACCGCAACCCTGAATCACAAATCACGATTAGCTCTTTGAGGGAGGTGGGAAATGGACACTGATAACCGAGTTCTGTTGGATGAGCTTCGCATCGGTCGCGAAGAGCGCGACGAGGCAGCCGCGTCAGGCCGCAACTGGTGGGCCGTGGGGGTCGCGAGCCTGGTCGGGCTGGGCGTGATCGCCGGCGGAGCCCTGTTCTTTATGCGTAGCCAGGCCCTCGCAGTCGAGCTGGCGACCGCTGCACCACCCTCGTCGGGCACAGGGCAAAAAGCCAGTTTGCAGGCCACCGGCTACGTCACCGCGCGTCGCGAGGCCACCGCCTCGGCACAGATTACCGGGACTTTGACCCAGGTGCTGATTGAAGAGGGCGAGCACGTGCAAGCCGGGCAGGTCCTCGCGCGGCTCGACGACACCGCAGCCCGGGCCGCACTGGAACAGTCCCAAGCGCAAGTCAATGCATCACAAGCCCTGCTGGATCAGTACGAGGGGCAGCTCGAGCAGGCGCGCAGTGACTTCAAGCGCGACGAAACCCTGGTCGGAGAGGCGATCTCCCAACAGGTCTTCGATACGGCACGCACACAGGTTCGAACTCTGTCGGCCCAGGTGGCGTCGCAACGCGGTCAGTTGCAACTGGCGCGCGCCGCACTCAAGGGTGCCCAGGTGCAACTCGACTATACGGTGATCAAAGCGCCCTTCGCCGGTGTCATTACCGCGAAGGCGGCTCAGCCAGGCGAAATCGTATCGCCGATGTCGGCCGGCGGCGGATTCACAAGAACCGGTGTGGGCACGATCGTTGATATGGATTCGCTGGAGATCGACGTCGATGTAAACGAGGCCTACCTCAATCGGATACGCACCGGACAGCCTGCGCAGGCCGTACTCGATGCCTACTCGGACTGGAACATTCCCGCGCATGTTGTCGCGATCGTCCCAACCGCCGACCGCAACAAAGCGACCGTGAAAGTGCGCGTCGCGATCGACCTCAAGGATCCGCGAATTCTGCCCGACATGGGCGTACGCGTGTCGTTCCTCGATCAGGCCGACAAGAGTGCCGCACAGGCCGCTGGCCCACAGGGGGTGCTGGTGCCGGCAACAGCCATCGTCGAGCGCAAAGGCAAGAGCGTCGTCTTCTCGGTCGATGGACAGCGGGCTCATGCGCAATCCGTCACCGCCGGCCAGAGCTTTGGCGACCTTCGGCTCGTACAAGGGATCGGCAGTGGTACCCGGGTGGTACGCGTGCCGCCGACGGAATTAGAAGACGGCGTCCGAGTGAGCGCCGGCAAATAACAGACAGGAGAAACACACGTGAGCACACTGGTCGAAATTCGCAATTTAAGCAAGGTGTACGTGCGCGGCAAGCAACGCGTCGAGGTGCTTCATCACGTCAATCTTGACATCGAGGAAGGGGACTTCGTCGCCCTCATGGGCCCGTCCGGATCGGGCAAGACCACGCTCCTCAATCTCATCGGTGGGCTCGATTCTCCGACTGAGGGAATGCTATCCATCGCCGGCAAGAGAATCGAGCGGTTGAGCGAAGACGCGCTCGCCAGGTGGCGTGCCGCCAACGTGGGCTTCGTGTTCCAGTTCTACAATCTGATGCCGATGCTCTCGGCACAGAAGAATGTCGAGCTGCCTCTGCTGTTGACACGACTGTCGACGGCGAAACGGAGGCGGAAAGCCGAGATAGCGCTGCAGCTGGTCGGTCTTGCCGAACGCGCTGCTCACAAGCCCACCGAACTCTCCGGCGGCCAGCAGCAGCGCGTGGCGATCGCGCGGGCGATCGTGTCCGATCCAACGCTGCTCGTCGGTGATGAGCCTACGGGCGACCTCGATCGGCAGTCCGCCACAGAAATCATGATGCTCCTGCAGCAACTCAATCGGGATCACGGCAAGACCATCATCATGGTGACCCACGATCCCAAGGCGGCCGAGTATGCGCGGCGCACTCTGCATTTGGACAAAGGCACGCTCGTCGAGCGCGCCGAACTAATCCATGCGTGAACAGAATCGAAATCCATTGGAGCCTTGGCACCCGTGAAGTACTTCCAACTGGTTTGGGCTGCGTTGTTCAGGCGCAAGACCCGCACGACATTCACCCTGCTCTCCGTGCTGGCCGCGTTCCTTTTGTTCGGTCTGCTCAACTCGGTGCGCAGCGCATTTACCGGCGCCTCAAACAGCGTGGCGGGCGCTAGTCGACTCATCACCGTCTCTAAGATCAGCATGACCATGTCCTTGCCCAAGAGCCTCCTTGAGAGGATCGAGGCACAGCCTGGGATAGCTGAAGTCACCTACGCCAACTGGTTCGGTGGAATCTATCAGGACCCGAAGAATTTCTTTCCGAGTCAGGCGGTGGCCGACAATTTTCTCGATTTATACCCGGAATGGGAGTTGCCCACCGATCAACGCAAGGCCTTTCACGACATCCGTACGGGTGCCATTGTGGGCGCGAGCCTCGCGGAGAAGTACCACTGGAAAATCGGCGATAAGGTGCCGTTGCAGGCCGCGCTGGTTCCGCAGAAGGACGGCTCCACCACCTGGACGTTCGACCTGGTCGGTATCTACCACGTCGCAGATCCCAACCTTCGCGGCCAGGAGAACAACTTCTATTTTAATTGGAACTACCTGGATGAGGCTCGGCAGATCGACAAGGGAACCGTTGGCTGGTATGTGATAAAACTGGCGGATCGCAACGTAGCCGACCAAGTAGCCGGAGCAGTTGACGCACTGTCCTTCGACTCAGACCACGAAACCAAGACCGAGAGCGAGCAGGCGTTCACCGCCGCTTTTGCAGGTCAGTTCGGTGATATCGGTCTGATCGTCGGGGCCATCATCGGGGCGGTGTTCTTTACGCTCGTTCTTCTGACCGGCAACACGATGGCACAGGCGGTGCGTGAGCGTGTGCCGGAGCTGGCCATCCTCAAGACACTGGGGTTCACCAATCGCGGCGTTCTTGCCCTTGTGCTGGCCGAGTCGGTGCTGCTGCTTGTGCTTGGGGGTGTCGTAGGCCTCGCGCTCGCAGGCGTGGTCGTCAACGCCCTGCGCACCTCACTTCCGGCGATGGGACCTACATCGCCGATGGTGCCCGTCGGAGCGGCCAGCTGGGTCCAGGGCCTGTGTCTGATGGTAGTCGTGGGCCTCATTGTCGGTGCGCTACCGGCCGTGAGGGGAATGCGCCTGAAGATTGTCGACGCATTGTCAGGCCGATGAAATCGCTGTGTAGGTAATCCAATGAACACTCAGAGAATTCTTAGAAGCAGCGCGGTGACCTCTACCGCGTTGATCGTCCCCGTGATCCTATTGCTGGTGGCGCCATGGTGGGTACTGGTCGCTGCGGCCGCCGCATTCGCCGTTTGGTTGGCGCTGACGCGTGCCGGACGACAGTCGTTGTCGATTGCGCGGGTCGGCATCGCCACCCTTGGGCAGCGTTTGGGGTCCTCCTCCGTCGTGGTCATCGGCATTGCCGGGGTCGTAGGCGTCCTGGTGGCGCTGCTTGCGATGGCGGCGGGGTTCGAAGCCACGCTAGCGCAGACGGGCACCGACGACACGGCCATCGTCCTACGAGCAGGGGCCCAGGCGGAAACAAATTCCATCGTGGATCATGCCTCGGCGCAGATCATCGCCCAGGCCCCCCAAGTGCTCCAGAGCGAGCATGGACATCCGATTGCCTCCCCGGAGCTCGTGGTGATCGCAACGCTCCCGAAGCGCACTACTGGACTGGATGCCAATGTGGAACTGCGCGGGGTGGGGGAAGGAGCCTGGGACTTGCACCGGAACATCAAGCTCATCGAAGGCCGGCAGTTCAGTCCGGGGCTTCGCGAGCTGATGGCCGGAAAGAATGCTCATGAACAGTTCAAGGGGCTCGACGTCGGCTCCACGTTGAAGCTCAACGGTCAGCTCTGGACCATCGTAGGTTTGTTTGACTCATCAGATTCCCACAACTCGGAATTGTGGGGGGACTCGCCTGTCGTCGGGGCGACCTACCGCCGGGGGAGCAATACGAACTCAGTCGTCGTGCGACTTACGGATGCCGCAGCGTTCGATGCGTTCAAAGCGGGACTCGCGAGCGACCCCCGGCTCAAGGTGGACGTGCTGACTACCCGCGATTACTACAACCGCCAATCCGAAACGATGGGTCGTTTGATTCGCATCGTCGGGACAACCATCGCCGTCATCATGGCGATCGGAGCGGTGTTCGGAGCCCTAAACACCATGTACGCCGCGGTTTCCGCGCGTGCCCGTGAGATCGCGACCTTGCGCGCGATCGGGTTTCGCGGGGGGGCCGTGATCGTCTCGGTGCTCCTCGAAACCATGCTGCTCGCGCTTCTTGGCGGGGCATTGGGCGCAATGCTTACCTGGGCGGTCTTTGATAATTACTCCGCTTCCACCCTCGGCATGAATTTCAGCCAGGTCGTGTTCTCTTTCCGGGTATCGCCCTCGCTGCTTTGGAGCGGCTTGAAGTGGGCGCTCGCGATCGGATTTGTCGGTGGGGTGTTTCCGGCGATGCGGGCGGCTCGCATGTCGGTGACCGCCGGTTTGCGGGAAATGTAATCATGGCAAGAAATCCCACACTCACTGAAGGGTCGATCAGTCGTACGCTTCTGCAGTTCGCGCTGCCGATCCTTATGGGCAATCTTCTGCAGAGTCTGAACGGTTCTGTCAATTCTATCTGGGTAGGCAGATATTTGGGCGAAGCGGCCTTAACCGCGACGTCCAATGCCAACACCGTGATGTTTCTTTTGATTGCCGCGATTTCTGGAATTGCGATCGCAGCGACAATTCTGGTCGGACAGTGCATCGGCGCCAATAATCTCGCGCAAGCCAAGCGGATCGTTGGAACTGGCACGAGTCTCTTCGCGGTTGTATCGCTTCTCATGAGTATCGCCGGTTTCGCAATGTGCGAACCGCTGCTACGGGCCATGCGAACCCCGCCGGAGTCCCTGGATCTTGCGGTGACCTACATGCGTGTGATCTTCCTCGCACTGCCGTTCCTCGCGATGTTTACGTTCTTGATGTCGGTACTGCGGGGCGCGGGAGATCCTAAGACGCCGTTCAAGTTCATGTTGCTGTCCGTCGGCCTAGACATCGCACTGAACCCGCTCTTCATATTCGGGGTAGGACCGATACCGCGTCTGGGTATCGCCGGATCCGCCCTGGCGACGCTCGTGGGACAAATCGTTGGTCTCACGGCATTGGCATGGCACCTGTACCGGCGGCAGAACCCGCTGTGCCTGCGCAAAAACGAGTTCGGCCTGCTGCGGGTCAACTGGGGTGTCGTCAGGACACTTATTCGGCAAGGCCTTCCGATGGGTGCTCAGCTGGTCGTCTTTTCCTTGAGCGGTGTGCTCATGATTTCGCTCGTCAACAGGTTCGGGGTGGACACGACAGCCGCATTCGGCGCAACGCTGCAGTTGTGGAATTACTTGCAGATGCCGGCGGTCGCCCTGGGCATGGCGGTCTCGGCCATGGCAGCTCAGAACGTGGGAGCGCACAAGTGGGATCGCGTTGAGTCGGTCGCCCGGATCGGCGTGCTCTACTGCCTGTTGTTTACAACCCTCGGCGTAATTGCGCTCGAGGTCTTGAACACGCGGCTATTCACGCTCTTCTTGCCCTCTGGCGTCGATGCGATGCGGATCGCAAGTCATGTCAACCGGGTCGCTACGGGATCCTGGTTGTTCTTCGCGATCACGCTTGTGCTGTTCGGTGTGATGCGCTCCACGGGCGCGGTCTTGGTACCGCTCTGCATTTCGGCGGTTGCGCTACTTGGAGTGCGCTTTCCCATTGCCAATGCGTTGCTCGATCAATATCACGCCGACGCCATCTGGTGGAGTTTTCCAATTTCCTCCGCGCTCTCAGCCGGGCTCGCGGGGCTTTACTACAGGTACGGCGGATGGCGTTCAATGACTCTGTTGGGGGGGTCTGATGAACTCCGGCGGACGTAGTCCTGTGGAATCCGTGTTGGCACTCGCCGAGAAGTGGTACGCGTGGCGCGAAAGTCGCGTGATGCTCAAATGGTATCAACGTGTGCGCCGTGAAAATGCAGGGCTCGCTGGCAGAGACCTGTACGAGCGAATTCTGACGCGACGCTCGCCACGGAGCCCAATCTCAGCGGCCCAGATTCTTGACCGCACTGAGGAGAGTGCCGCGACGGCCGCCGAATACCCGCGGATCGCAGGCTATTTTGCCCGGGCAAACGCTCGGACTGAGGTTCCTGGGTTGCGTGGAATGCTTGGATACTTGAACTACGCGCTCGATCACCCACAGATCTTCAGGTACATGTTTTCATGCCATCGTGCCGATGCCTTCGTATTCCCGCACGACCTCAAAGAAAGCAAATCGCCAACCTTTAATATCCTGCTAGGGGTCGTTTCCGAATTGATGGAACGGGAGGTTCTTCGATCGGACGACGTCGCAGAGACTGCGCTCAGCATTTGGGCGCATGCGCATGGGCTCATCACCCTATATCTATGTGGACGGATCGCGGCGCCGCGTGCCACGTTTCAAAAGCTGTACATGCGCTCGTTGGACCGTTTACTACACGGACTGGCAGCACACACTGCCGACAATGGCTAAGAAGACTCCCAATGGTCTCCGCAATGCTGACCTTCGTGCTCGTCGCCTTCGGGTAAAAAATGGGGCGTTGGCGGAAGGAGATCTGCCCGGAGAGTCCAACCTTCGATCTCTATCGGCTGCCGTCGTCCTCAAGCAGATATTTTTGACGGCGGATCTGACGGTAAAAAATTTGGGTAGCTCGAATGCAAGTCTATTGTCTTTTCAATGGCTTGCATACGCCGGAGACGATTTAGTGGGAGCGACTTTCCCAAGTCATTGTTTATAAACAATTTAATAAATTTATCACCATGAAAGATCGGTGTTAGTAACCGAACGTTCATGGTAGACTGCGGCCCATGATAGATCGCAAATTGCATGCGCGGCAGATCACCGGCCTCTTGAAGCGATTTCCCGTCGTTGCGATTCTTGGCGCGCGACAGGTCGGGAAAACTACATTGGCAGCTTCGATAGCGCCCACCGTGAGCGATCGCGTCAGTCGCTTCGATCTGGAGAATCCTTCCGATCTGGCTCGGCTGGGGGATCCGATGCTTGCGCTTAAGGAACCCAAGGGCCTTGTCGTGTTGGATGAAGTGCAGCGCCGCCAGGACCTGTTTCCGGTATTGCGTGTATTGGCGGATCGCAAACCGGTCCGTACAAGGTTCCTTGTGCTGGGGAGTGCAGCTCCAGACTTGCTCAGACAGAGTTCCGAGTCGTTGGCAGGGCGAATTGCTTACTACGAGCTGCCGGGTTTGGCAGTGCGGGAAGTCGGTTTCGAGCATGCGGATCGCCTTTGGGTGCGCGGCGGATTTCCCAAATCCTTCCTCGCGCGCACGGATCGCGAAAGCATGGAATGGCGCCAATCTTTCATCCGGACTTTTCTCGAGCGTGATTTGCCGGCGCTGGGTGTGAATGTCGCTGCAGACACCATGCGTCGTTTCTGGTCGATGCTTGCCCATCAACATGCACAACTTTGGAACGCATCAGAGATCGGTCGTTCCTTCGGGGTGGCGGATACTACCGTGCGCAACTATCTCGACAAACTGACCGATGCTCTGGTCGTGAGGCAACTGAAGCCCTGGCACGAGAATCTCGGCAAGCGTCAGGTAAAGTCACCCAAGATTTACATTCGCGATTCCGGGTTACTGCACGCGCTGCTGAATCTTCCCACCAAGCGCGAAATTGAGGGGCATCCCAAGCTCGGCGCATCCTGGGAAGGTTTCATCATCGATCAACTCGTGCAACAGTTGGGTGTGTATCCGGAAGAGACTTATCACTGGCGAACCCACCAGGGTGCTGAACTTGATCTTCTCGTCGTGCGCGGAGGACTGAGGCTTGGCTTCGAGGTCAAGCGTACTGTTGCGCCGGCACTGACACCC
>Ga0209517_10008192_pt1 | contig 12283 bp, 10 predicted proteins | sample PeaSoiMetSII2010_FD_187695 | JGI IMG/M metagenome (GOLD analysis project Ga0209517, IMG submission 187695) | Peat soil microbial communities from Weissenstadt, Germany - SII-2010 (SPAdes) (version 2) | ecosystem: Environmental > Terrestrial > Soil > Wetlands > Peat | place: Germany...
GGCTCCGTAGGTAATGGTTTGCCGTATGCCGTTGTAAGCGAGGTTGCTACCGTAACGTTCGCCGAAGGCGCGCCATCCCTGTCGCCATTCGGGCGGGCTATTCGTCCATTGACTGATACCAGCGCCCGCGGCTTCACCCAGGAGTGGCACCGGTCCTCCGACGCTCAGCAGGTATATCTGAAACCCGTCCTTCTTCGTCAAATGGGTAGGTTCAGACGGTCCCACCATGCCCAGGATTTTATCGGTGAGATCCATCTCCTGCGGTGCGCCAGTTGGCGGCTTGACAGTCGTTGTAGATGCGGGATTGACCAAGGTTGCTGAGGTCTGCGAAAACGCGACGGGCACAATTGAGACTGCCAGGAAGATCAGCCATAACCGGTGAGTTTGGTACACCATATTCCTCCGTGCGGGCGTGCCCATCGTTTTCCATAGATGCACGAGGCAGGCCAACTGTTTCCGGCCCGGTTAGAGCCGGGACTAAGGCCACAACACCGCCCATTGAATCAGCTTACCAACCACAGGTGGTCACCGTGACCGCCCGCCGTCAAAAGCACATATACTGGGAAGCCATGAAGATCAGAATTCTAACCTTAGCGGCGGCGTGCTTGGCAGCCGCTTGGGTGGCTTTGCCGCAGGCCGCTGACGACCCGCTCGATTCCCTGAAAGTTTGCAAGGATACGCAGCATCTGATTCTCGAGAACCAATTTGTCCGCGTGATCGACGATCAAATCCCGATTGGCGCCACCGAGCCCTTGCATCGGCACCGCCACGGCGTGGTCGTGTACATCAATACCTACACCAACGAACAAATATCCCAGGATGGCAAGAGAACCGTCGGCGAGCGCAAGGCGGGCACGGCCTCATGGTCGGATGAAACCGTGCACACGGTCAAGAACATCGGCACAACTCCGTCGCACGCGATCCGGATTGAATTGAAGTACTGAGGTCGATATGAAACTGCCTACACTCGTGGTGCTCTTCCTCGCCGTGGCAAGTGCGCAGACCTACCCCGTCACGCAAGGCAAAACCTACAAGTTCGAGAAGGTCGCCGATGGCGTTTACTATGCCACCGGCGGCTTCGGCAGCAACAACGTCGTCATCGTTAACGACCAGGACGTGCTGCTGGTGGACGATGGCACCACGCCCGCCGCCGCGCGAGCGTTTCTCGACGACATCAAGGTGATCACCAACAAGCCGGTGCGAACCGTGGTCAACACGCATTTCCATTACGACCACACGGATGGCAACTCGGTCTTCGGACCTGAGGTGCAGATCATCGCCCACGATTACGTCCGGACCGCGATCGCGACCTTTGATGTGCTCAATCGCGAGCCGTTCATCACGTCGCAGAAGACGGCCGTTCCGGCTCGTATGGAAACGCTGACCAAACAGATCGCCGCGGAAAAAGATGCGCAGAAGAAGGCGGCGCTTCAGAAAGATCTGGCAGCGGCTCAGACCACGCTGAGTCAACTCAAAGAGATCAAGCCGACTCCGCCCAACGTCACTTACTCGTCGAAAATGGTCCTGTACAAGGGCGCGCGCGAGATCCAGCTTCTTTTCCTTGGACGCGGCCACACTGGTGGCGACACCGTGGTGTTCCTGCCGCGCGAACGGATCGTATGCACCGGCGATCTGATGGAAAGCCGGCTTGCTTACATGGGCGACGCGTTTTTCGACGAATGGGTGACCACGCTGGGCGCACTCAAAAGTCTGGATTTCGCCTTGGTTCTGCCCGGACACGGCGCTCCGTTCGGAGATAAGGGCCTGATCACGGCGTTTCAGAGCTATCTTTCCGACATCACGAAGAAGGTCGCCGACCTGCGCGCCCAGGGATTGACGGCGGATCAGGCGGCACTCCGCGTCGATCTGACGTCGCACCAGAAGGATTTTCCGCAGATCACGGGCCCGGGCGCCGACGTGCGAGGCGTCCGGCGTATTTACGCCTGGATGGACGAACGCGCTGCTAAAAAGTAGCTTCGCTTGACACTAGGTGTCGCTCAGAGTACGTTGTGAGTGCAACGGGGGTTTGAAAAACATGACGATTCGGTCTATCGGGTCGATTTCGGCAGCGGCGGCCATGGCGGCACTGCTCTCGCTGGGTCCGGCGGCTGGCCAGTCTCGCGTGCCCAAAGCCAGCGACATTCCTCGCCTGACGAATGGCAAACCTGACTTCAACGGAGTCTGGGACCGTCCGCGTGTCGGCGACGTCACCAAAGACGGGAAAGGATGCGGCAGTCAAAGCAAGGGATGCACGCAAAAAGGAAGCGGCGATCTGTCGTTTACCGCGGCTGGCCTGGCGCAATGGAAAGACGAAAACCGGTTTGATTACTCCGGCTATTGCCAGCCGTGGGGTTACACGCGAGCGACGCAGACAGAATACCCCATCGAAATCATCCAGACGCCGCAGCGCCTGGCCATACTATGGGAATCGAACAACGTCTTTCACGTGGTCCCCACGGACGGGCGCGAGCGGTCCAAGGATGTCGAGCCAAGCTGGATGGGCACATCCGTCGGCAAGTATGACGGAGACACGCTCATCATCGACACTGCCGGGTTCAACGGCAAGACCTGGATCGATACCGCGGAGCATCCCTCGAGTGACGCGCTGCACGTGGTCGAGCGCATCCATTACATCGATCCCCAGCATCTCTCCTACGAGGTGACCTGGGAGGATCCCAAGACTTATACCAAGCCGATCACCAATTCGCGGGTTTTCACACGCATGCAGCCCGGCACCGAGCTGATGGAATGGTGGTGCATGGAGAACAACAAAGATCTTCTGGGCGGCCACCTGGTGAGCAAGGGCCCGCGCTAGCCTGTTACTGCTTGTTCTCGCCGGGTCCTGACCCGCCGGAGAATAACTCGCGCCCGTCGGGGAGTGTGATCGAGCGGCCATTCGCCACTGCCTCGCCGCTCTTGGCGCGAAAGCCGGAAATATCGACCTCAGTGCCGTTCGGAACCGCATCTTTCTTCCAGCCCAGCCTGAAGAGCGCGTTCGGCGGACCCAGCTCGAAGTGCCAGTTGACGACCTTGCCATCGGCCTCTTTGACGTCCACGTAAATCCACGCGTGCGGGTTCACGAACTCGACCTTGGTTACGGTCCCGTGCACCTTCACTGGCTGGTTGACGTCGAACTCGGCCGCGAATGCATGGTGCGCAGCGACGGGTATCGCCGCAAGCAACAACGCGGCGACTGCAAACGCTAGCGTGTTTCGCATCGAATTATCTCCCCCGATCCGGCGGCTTGCCGAAGATATTTACCAGCGTCTGACTGCCCTCGGCGCAGGCAAACTCCAGCGACTCGACGCCCTTGGGAACCCTGGTGAAGTAGCCGGCCACCTTCCATGGCTTCGTGAACAGCACAGGATCGTCGATGGTGACCTCGTAATCGATGCTATTTGCATCGGCAATGGTGAATCGCTCCACCGTGTGCAACTGATCGCTCAGATACGGTATTTCGCGCGAGTACGCGACTCTTCCGTTGAAGTTGGTGGTGTCGACAACCAGCGTATTGCCTTCCCAGTGACCGATGGAGTCGCCCATGAACAGCCGGATGTCCGGGCCCACGTGTGGGCGCCCGTCCAGATGAATCACGCGGCTAGTGTGGTTGTAGTCGTACAGAATCACAACCTCCCCGGGAGGCTGCAGGAACTGGTAAGGATTGTTGCCATCCTCGCCCTGGAACAAGCCGGGCAGCGCACAGCGCGCATTCAGCTCGACGTGCCGCAGGTCGGCCGCGGGGTTCATGTGCAGTAGAAAGTCGCGGCGCTTGGCGTCTTCTTCGGGTCTCCACGGGAGCTTACGGTCTTCGGGATCCACGATGCCGGTGCGGCGCTGCTGCCGGGCCTGCGTTCCGCGTAACACGGTCCCGCCTTGTCCGAAGATGCCGGGATAGGGACCCAGGCCGTCGCCGCGATTCGAAACGGACAAGGGATTCTTCCCGCTGGGGTCGATCGGATTCTCGGGCGGCTGGGCTTCGAGACCGACCACTCCGTTGCGGGTGTACATTCCCTGCAAGTCGGGCTGGGCTTGGCCCGCCGCGACAACGGCGGTAAACAGGGCGGCTGAGATCAATCTGCCTAGGTAACCGCTCGATGACTCTCGCGGCTCGGAACACCTTCGGAGCCGCGACAGTAATGGAGCGTCGGTCAGTTTATTTGAAAGGAGCATTCTTGAACTTCTCCTCCTGCTGGTAAAAGACGCACTCATATTCCAGCAGCTTGGCATTCTTGTCGATCCGGCGATAGAGCGGCATGCTCATCTTCCAAGGCCGCGTGAAGACCTTGGGATCTTCCACCGTGGCCTCGTAGGAAATGTGATCCGGATTGGCGAGCGAATAGCGCTCCACAACGTGCAATGCATCGCTGTGAAAGTTGCCGGCATGATCGAACCAGGTCTGGTTGTTGAAGCTGTTGACGTCGACCACCAGCGTGTCGCCGTCCCAGCGCCCGCGCGAATCCCCCATCCAGGTGTCCGGCAGCCCATCGGGATGCGGGCTGCCATCCATCGGGATGTTACGCAGAGCATGCGCGAACTCATAGACGATCGCGATGGTTTTCGGAGTCTGGGCGATCTCGAACGGAAACGGCATGTAGGTGGCGCGCGGCACGCCGGGCAGGAAGCAGTTGGCTTCGGTTTGATCCGCGGTCGCCCGGTTGGCGAAATTATCCTTCTTCTTGGCCGCCGCCCACGGCTGGTAGGGAATCGCATTGCCTTCGACGACGCCTTGGCCTGGAGGCACCCCCAGCTGTCCGGTGTGATCCTGAATGTCCCAAGCGGCCGTATTCACAGCCTGCCAGATGCCGTTGAAGTCGGGTTTGCCATCCGCGGTCCGCCGAGCCGTCTGCCCCGCCAGCGGAATCACTGCTATCGATAGCAGCAATCCGCAGACGAGGATCGATCGGACTCGGCTCATGGAGGCCCGGAACTACTTGGTATCGACCTTGACCACTTCGAAGGTCAGCGATTTGGGAACCAGCATCTGGTGCGGAATCTTGGCTGGAACGTGAATGACGTCGCCGGCCGCCATCTTCTTGCTGACGCCGCCCGTGATCGATTTCCCGCGAATCTCGCCGGGAGCGGTGGTGCGCGGTTCCACCACGGTTCCGCCGAGGATCAGCGTGCCTTCGCCCGACTTCACGAAAATCACGTCCACTTGGGTGTCGTGCACCTCGGCCTCGCCGTCGGCTTCGCGGCGGATCGCGAGCAGGGAGTGGTTGCCCCAACTCCCCACGCGGTTCATGCGGACCTTGTGATCGTCGGGCTTGGCAGCATCCACGCGGGTTTTCAGATCGGCGGCGCTGTACTGGGCGTATCCGTCAGGGTCGGCGGCGACCAGAACCACCGCGACCAACAGTGTCAGGGCGAAAAGAACGGGCAGAAGTTTCATACGGGGATCTTATCACTTCTTGTCGAACAGTTTGTCGTAGTCCTTGGCCGTTTCGCAGACGAATTCGTCCACTCGTTCGAGTTCCGGGCGGAACGGAAGCGTTCGGGACGGCAATACCCAGGGACGGGCGAAGACATTCGGATCTTCCACCGTGACGTCGTATTTTAGGGAGCGGTTCTCAAGGCGCTGGAATCGCTCCACCACGTGCAGGGCTTCGGTATGCATGTACCCGCTGACCTCGGTCTTATCGTTAAAGCCGATGGTGTCCACCACCAGCGTGTCGCCTTCCCAATGCGCGACCGAATCGCCCATCCAGGTCGGATCGGGGTCCACCGGATGCGCGCGGCCGTCGGTCGGAATGAAGCGGATCGCATTGGGGTACTCGAACACCATCAGGATGAGTTTCGGGGTCTGTACAATCTGGAAGGGGTACGGTGTCACGAAGGATTGCGGTACGCCCAGCGGTTTGCAATCGGTGCCCAACGTAGTGGTGCCGCGAACGTCGTTGGGCCCCCGCACGATCTTGAATTTTTCGGCGCCGGGTTTCAGGACCGGCGGCTCCGCGCCACGGACGCCGGCGAATCCGTAGACTCCGTTCAGGTCGATCGCAGGCGCTGCCGGTGCCGCCGGCGTCGCTTTGGCCCCGGAAACGGTCACGGTCACCGAGCTGGTCAGAGTTGCATTGTTCGGTCCCGTGACGGTTAGCGTGTAGCTGGTGGTCGCCGTTGGAAACACCTGCCGGCTGCCTCGCGCCGTGACGCGGCCGACACCGGGATCGATCGAAGTCGCGTTGGGGTTTTCCGCGGCCCAGACCAAGGTGACGGGCTGTCCCGGCTGGATCGAGGTGGGCTGTGCTGTGAAAGTCACGATCCTGGCAGGAGGGACGACTCTTGCGGGAGCCTGGCCGGCAGCGGACCCGATCAACACGCTCGCGAGCAGCATGGGGCTTCGCATGTGCGTAATCATACCGAAGCGGATTCACGAAGGAAAGAACCGCTTCGGATCCGAGTCGAAATCTTCCAGAAACTTGGAGTACGACATTCGGCTTCCGCGATAGTGCGATACAAGCTCATCCAACAGTGTGGAGAAGAAGTGGTCATCAGTCTGTTCCTGGAGCTGAACCAGGATTTGCGCGGAACAGTCCGGCAGACCGTAGATCTCAAAAAGACACGCCAGTTTGATCTTCTTCGCGAGTCCCGCGGCGTACCCGTGCATCTGCTCGTAGTCCGGACGCGCCAGATCCCGGAAGTACACCGCTTCTCCCCACTGGACCTGACCGGTCACGGTCTGCGCCGGGATCTTGTAGTAGAACTTGTCCGGAAGGCTCCGCCGGCTGTAGCGCCACAAATCTAAGTCGAACAAGGTGAAGCCCCACTCCCTCAGCAGCCGGTCGATATTGGCGAAAGTGTTGCTGTAGGGATGGGAAGCGCCGTGCATTTGCGTTTCGATGCAGATGCCCAGCACTTCCTGGGCTCTGAGCATTTGCTTGGCCCCCAGGATGACTTCGATGTCGTGACCGTCCGTGTCGATCTTCACGAAATCCACGCTGCGGATGCCCTCCTGCTGGACATACTCGTCCAGGGAAACCAGGCGGTCCGCCATCCGGACCTCCGCGCCCGAGTTAAAGACTTCTTTGACGTAGTTCATCCGCATCGCGTCGGAGGCGCGAACAGCGCTGGTTCCGGGAAAGGACGAATTGTCTTTGCTCGCGATGGTGTCCTGTCTCAGAGCGGGCGGGAACAGGGTATCGAACTCGTGGCATCCGACCAATGCCGCTTCATAGCGGATCCCGCCGTAGCCGCGGGCCTTGTTCAAGCGGTCGACTTCCGCGATCAATGGGTCGAAGCCCACCGCCTTCAGCTTAGGGCCGAAACATTCCCCCCAAAACCCGTCGATTCCGCCGCTAGCGCCCACGTCGATCAGCATCAATTCGTCCATCGGGTAGTGGGATCTTGCGAATCTTCCCGCAAGAAAAGCCCTGGGGTTGATCTGACGTGTGGCCATTGTTCCTCAGGTTTAGATTTTACGCGCTTGGGAAACCCGCAGTGTTCACCCAGCTCTGGACTCCATCCACGAACTGCACGGGTCCCCACGGCGTTTGGTTGGTTTGCGCGCAGGGATAGTCCGTCTTGCATTCCCAACCGTGCCGGCTTAGCAGTTCCCGCAAGCCCGCTTCGATCTCGTGCGAGTGCGTCCCGATATGCAGCCGGGCTACTTTCCTATCCAGCGTGTCAATTGCACTCGAGATGACTTTCAGCTCCTCGCCTTGCACGTCCAGGTCAATCAGGTCGATGCGGTCCGTCTCCGGCAAGATGTCGGTGAGCAAGTAGGAATGGGTTTTGACCGCCTTCCACCCGCTTTTCAGTTGAAAGACGTCCTGGCCTTCGTACTGGCCGGAAGGGGCTCCATCCACGGCCTCGTACCCTTGAATGATGGCTTGCCCATACCAGGAAGCGGGTTCGTCGCTCGCGGATGCCGTTCCCACGTAGAACAGCAAGTCGTCCCGATGGTCGCTCACTACGCCGCGAATCAACGTGCGGGCGTCGGAAGGGATGCAGTTGTCAGACATGTGCTGCTCCAACCAGCGATAGTGCCTTGGTTCGCCTTCCACGGCCACCAGGTGGAAGGGTAATCCGCGTAACTGGCGCAGAGCTGCGGCGGCACGTACCGACCACCGCCCATAGCCGGCTCCGAGTTCCATCATGGTGTATCGATCCTTGGCCGCCATGATGGATTCCAACAGGTCGATCCATTCAAAGTAATCCTCATGCGGTTCGAGAGTGTGGACCGGCATCGCCGTGATGATCCCTCCCGCCGAGAATTCGCAACGCGTCCGGATCCCCAGGAAGTCAATGTCAAACCCCGGTTCCGCTTTGCCGGTATAGACGCTAAGAGCATCGAAGATCTTGTGGTGCTGTGGTTTGGCACGCTCCAGCTGGATCTCGGGTCGTTCTATCGGGACTGCGACCATATTGTCACTGCGAGTCTCGCCATCCGCCGGGATGGGAGAACCGGTGCGGTCGTTGAACGCGTAGATCCTGTAATTCTGCGAGCGAAAGAACTCCAGCAAATCCGACAGACTGGACCCTTGGCCTTTGAGCGCGTCATCGGACGCTTCGAAAAGAATCATGGGGCGCATCCGTCGCAGCACGTCGCGCGCTCCCTCCAGTACCCGGCGCTCTGCTCCTTCCACATCCAATTTCAGGAAGTCCAGGCGAGTGAGGCCGGCCTCGGTCGCGAAGGCGTCGAGGGTCTGCGTGGAGACTCGTTCTGTACGCAGCAGGGGCACCTCATGGGCGAACTTACCCAGGGTGTTATGGCCCGAGTGAGCGGAACAGGCGATGTTGAGTTCCGTCTCGCCGGGTGCATCGGAGAGAGCGGCCTGAACGGCTCGCACATTGTCGAGGCCGTTGAGGCGGATGTTGCAGCTTAGCCGGTCAAACTCGCGCTGGCTCGGCTCGAACGAAAAGACGCTGCCGGAAGGGCCGACACACCGCGAGGCGAACAACGAGTAGAGGCCTTCGTTGGCGCCTCCATCGACGAACACCATTCCTTCTTCCAGAGCGGAGTCCAGGAATGCGAACTCATTCGGATCGACGCATCCGCCAATGAAGAGCGGCAGGCTGGAATCGTTGCCAAGATAAATCTGAACGGCAAGTCCTTTGTGCCAGTTCATCTGGAACGGAGCGTCCGAACCGAGATTATGGAAGTAGGTCCAGATGAACCGCCGCATCCGGCATTCCATATCGGGTTTGTCCCAGTCGGAACCAAAAATCCATCCCGGATAAGGAGTCAGTGGTCGTGTATATGCCAAGGTTCTGGCAGCGGCGAGAAGGCCTGCCTCGATCTCGGGACCGGACTGGCGTACTCCGGTATACGCGCGCAATTCCGGCACCAGGTCCCGCAGGGACGGAATGACCGCGGCATCCAGAGCGATCCTGCTAACTTGCCCGGGGCTGGGCTCTGTTTCCGGGAGATCAAGCTCTCCGAGCCCCCAGTCTTCGTGATTGAAAATCATGGGCGAGTTCAGCCGCCGCATCTGCGCCCCCCAACGAAGAACGTCTTCGTTGTCGAGCACCGGGATTCCCTTGGCGGCGAGGCGGGCGTACAAGCTTTGCTGTCCTTCGGGAGTCCAGCCCGATCCACTGCCGTGCTCGATGTGATAGATGCGCATGGGATCTGGCAGGAACTCTTCGAGAGCGCCGCCGTATTGGGCGGCGAAACAGAACGCGGAGTCTATGTTCATCGAGTACATGTCGAACTCCGGGTATCCCCGCAGATCGAACCAGTGTTCACGGGCCGCGAGCTGAAAATCACCACTGGCATTGGTGTGGAGACAGTCGGCACTCAAGGGGGGAATGATTGAAGGCGGCTCGGGACTCGCGGGGCCACTGTCAGGGACCTCCGTCGGCGCCTTGGTTGGGCTGCGCCAAGGATGCAGAAGCATCCCGGTAAGTCCGCCCCGGTCGATGTAGAACCTCAGGATGCGGCGAAGACGTGGTGACACGGGTACTGTAAGAGGGACGAGCGGGCCGCCATCGGCGAGTTTCCCGATGACGTACTGCAGGCTGTGCCAGAGCGCGAGAATTCGATTGGTCCGGGGACCCTGATCGAGCGCCGAAGGAGCGGACGGCTCGCCGCGCTCCCAGCTAAATCGGAACGCGCGGAAAACCAAAGCGCGCGTGTTGAAATTGACCGGATAAAATTCTCCCGTCGCTCGGAACCACAGGCTGTTCGGCCTCGGGGAGGGGAGTTGTAGGCGCAAACGGCTGCGATCGTCCAGCGTGATGCGAACCAGGACATGCCCTGCGTCCGTCGCCACTTCCAGCTTCACCGGCTTGCCTAAGGATGCCGGGCCAGGCTCAAGATCCACTACCAACGCCGCACCGGGTTCTCCTGATGCAGGCAGCAGGACTTCGGCGTTTTCTTGCGCCCAACGGAAAGCTTCCCCGGGGCCCAAACGCTCGGGTGTGAACCAGCCTCGGCCCGGCAGAATGCCCGATTCAGGCGAGGCGATATCTACGGAGCTCAGAGCGGGACCGCCGTCGGGCGTCACCTCAAATGTCCCTTCCCGCCGGTTGACGCGGATTAAGTGCGTGCGGCAGTAGTCCAGTTGTTCGTCCAAAGGGGCACTGGGCGGAACGTCACTCATGGCGTCATAACGGTCGACGCGGTACATCCGGTTCGCATCCAGCCGCCGTTCCCCCAGGAACGCGGCCAGTTCGTTCGAAAAAAGGATATCGATGTTGGTGGCCAGAATGAATCGCCCGCGCGCCCGGCGGATTCCAACATTCTTCCCGATCATCTGATACAGCGGCAATCCCGCTGCGTGCTGATAGCGCTGGTGCACTTCAGTAGGGACTTCGATGAAGCGCACCGTACACGGGCCGAGGTCGGCGGGCCACTGTAACGCTTCAGCCAGAGGAGGCCGGTCGACCGGCGGATTCCATTCGACGAAGACCAGCTCGGAAGGGATGTTGTACCGCCGGGCGTGGGTGAGCCAGCCGTCCAGAAAAATCTGCGTCCGGCCCATCAGATTTCCGCCGTGGTCATCGTTGCGCGTGGCGACTACCAGGGACAGATAGGGCTCGCTCGGATGGCTCACAATTGCTTCAGTCCATACCGGCGGAAAAGGGCCGGGCAGCACGGGGGCTTGAGTCGCCTTGATCGGACCCGGCAGGATTTGACCCGATGCCCGCTTCCTTGGACTGATCCTCGGCGCCGGTTGCCAGGCCGCCGTATCCCAGTCTCAGGTAGTCCGTCAGACCCGCGAACAGATCCGCCGGCAGGACCCGCCAGCAATCCACGATCGCCGGCCGCCGTTCACCGGCTTTCAGATCCGCCGGTGTGAGCTTCTTAAATTCAGGCCAGGCGGTGGTGATCACCAGCACATCGGCCTGCCGCGCGCATTCCGCCGCGGATGGGGCGTACGTAACGGCGCCGCCCAGCTGCCGCTTCGCATTCTCCATCGCAGCCGGATCATAAACCACCACCTTGAATCCGGCCGATGCCAGAAACTTCGCCAGATCCAAACCTTGGGATTCTTCGATCACTTCGGTATCGGGCTTGTACGAGAGTCCGAGGACGCCCACCGTTCCGCTCTGTGGCAGCCGGGAACGGACGATCTCGGCCAGCCGCGGGACCTGTCTCCGGTTCAACTGGTCGGTCGCTTCCGCCAGAAGCGCGGGCGCTCCGGTGGCTCGCGCCAACGCGGAAAACGCGACATTATCGCGCGGGAAACAAGGGCCGCCGTATCCCAGCGCGCCTTTCAGATACTTCTGCCCGATCCGGCTGTCGCATCCGATGGCTGAAGTCACCACATCCGCGTCGGCGCCCGGCAGGCGCTCGCATACCTGCGCCAGCATGTTTGCGTAGGAAATCTTGGTCGTCACGAACGTGTTCACGGAAAGCTTGGTCAGCTCGGCGTTCACGTAGTTCATGCGCTGGATCCGCGGATTGCTGTCGCAGACGCCTTTGTACAGCTCTGCGAGAAGCTCACCCGAACGCGGGTCCGATTCGCCGATCAAGATCATGTCGGGATTCAGCATGTCCCGGATCACGCTACCCAGCGCGATGAACTCGGGGTTGTAACACAGGCCGAAGTCCCGGCCGCATTTCTTTCCCGAATGCGCTTCGAGCGCCGGCAATAGTGTCCCGCCCGTGGATCCGGGCATCACCGTGCTCGAAAGCACTACCAGATGCCAATCCGGCTTCTTGCGGAGCGCCGCGCCGATCTGCTCGGCCGCGCTCAGCACGTACTTCATGGAGAACCCGCCGTCGGATTCGGAAGGCGTCGGGACCATGATGAAGGTGGCGCCGGTCTCAAGCACCGCGGCTTCGCAATCGGTAGTGGCGGAGAGACGCTCGCGATTCGCCGTAATCATCGCGGCAAGG
>Ga0209517_10008193_pt1 | contig 12282 bp, 12 predicted proteins | sample PeaSoiMetSII2010_FD_187695 | JGI IMG/M metagenome (GOLD analysis project Ga0209517, IMG submission 187695) | Peat soil microbial communities from Weissenstadt, Germany - SII-2010 (SPAdes) (version 2) | ecosystem: Environmental > Terrestrial > Soil > Wetlands > Peat | place: Germany...
TTCCGAAGAGCAACTCGACCTCGAAACTCTCGACCTTGGCTTAAGGACAAGCGCCGGCGTAGATCTTCATGCACTCGGAGGCGACTTGATAATGGATGAGGCTTTGGAGGCGTTGCAGAAATCGGGCCTGGTAAAAGTGACAAACGATAGAATCCAGCCCTCCCGCAAGGGTTTTCTTGTGGCCGACAGCCTTGCCCTTACGCTTTGCAATTAGTTTTAAGGCCCGGTTGCGACCACGCCGGACGGAGCCTGGAGAATGGTGCAGGGCCTGCCCCGGAACCGATTCGGTTTTCATGTCTATAAGATCCTAAAAGACAAGAAAATCAAACAGCGTGAAATTGCCACGCTGCTCGGCATCGCGCAGCCCGGTGTGCCGCATCTGATGAACGGCCAATTTAACAGTTTTACTGCCGATAAGCTGCTCGCTTTTTTAAGCGGCTTGATGGGTGCGGGGGACGGGTGAGAAGCGAGCGCGCCTATGTGATTGTGCAAAAAAATATGCACTCTCAAAAGAACGATTAGCTGTTGAAATCCCTTTTTAGTCGTGCTATTGGAACGTTTCGTGTAATTGCTGCCCAGGATGTCGGCTATGCAATGGTTTTCAGGCTGTTCAGTGCTTGTCCGCTCGATGCCGGGAATATATTAAATTCCCCGCCGCTCCTTCTCCGGCTTACACTATCGGCTATCCTAATAAAATAATCAGATATAAAGGGTCTATTTCCCGCACCGGTGCGGTAGGCCTCAGGCAAGACATGGCCATCGAACAACATCTTGTGAAAAACAAAAAAAAACTCCTCCGGCAATGGTTCGATATGCTGGCGGGGAGTTATCCACTTGAGACGGTACGGTTGCTCAAAAAGGAGACCAACCAATTCGCCAATCCGGTTGGACAAACTTTTCTGGTTGCAATCGGCGAGATTCTCGATGAATTTTTAGCTCAAAACAGCGCGGAGGCCATGGAGCCCCTGCTGGATAAAGTCATCAGGATCAGGGCGATCCAGGATTTTTCCCCATCGAGTTCTTTGGCCTTCATTTTCGGTTTGAAAACGATAGCCAGAGTGGTGCTCGAAGAGGAGTTGGCCTCAGGCGTGGTGAGCAGGGAGGAGTTGTCCGATTTCGACCGAAAAGTGGACGGTCTGGCCCTGTGTGCTTTCGACGTCTACATGCGCTGTCGTGAAAATCTTTTCCAAGTAAGGATGACCGAGGTAAAGAACAGGACGCACAGGCTTCTCAAGAGGGCCGAGATCATTGGTGAACCAGGAGCGGGAAGCGAGTAGCGGGAGCAGGAATGGTTCTTGCCTCCCGGGTCTTTTGCTTCTATGTTGCTGCTCCCTGCTGTTGAGTTTTTATGGGAGGTTGTGTAAATGGGCATCACTTTTTCCCTAGCTGCAGTCGTCGCGCTCGTTTTGGCTTCTTTTCTGGGGGTCAAGGCGGCCGGACTCAATTACTTCTTCGGCGCAACCATGCCGTACATAGCGATGTTCGCTTTTCTTGGCGGGGTGATTTTCAGGGTGCTGAGGTGGGCGCGATCACCCGTTCCATTCTGTATCCCGACGACGGCCGGCCAGCAGAAGACTCTGTCTTGGATACCCCAAAGCAAGTTCGACAATCCTGCGACCAAAAAGCAGGCCGTGGTCAGGATGATCCTGGAAGTGCTCCTTTTCCGCTCGCTTTTCAGGAACACCAAATTCGAGATGCAAAAAGGACCCAAAGTCTTCTACCAGTGGGAAAAATGGCTCTGGCTCGCGGGGCTTGCCTTCCACTACTGCTTTCTGGTCATCCTGATAAGGCATCTGCGCTTTTTCACCGAACCGGTACCCTTTTTCGTCCATGACATTGAAAGACTTGACGGGCTTTTCCAGGTGGGGCTTCCCGGCGTCTACATCACCGATCTGATTTTTATTGCGTCGGTCACCTACCTGCTGATCAGAAGGCTAATCATCCCGCAGGTGCGCTACATATCGCTTCCGCAGGATTTCTTTCCGCTTTTTCTGATTATTGCAATCGGAACAACGGGCATTCTCACCCGCTATTTCCTCAAGGTCGACCTTATAAAGGTGAAGCAACTCGCCATGGGACTTATTTCCTTTAAGCCGGTCGTACCGGAAGGGATCGGGGTCGTTTTCTTCATCCATCTTTTCCTGGTAAGCGTGCTGTTTGCCTACTTTCCTTTCAGCAAGCTGATGCATGCCGGCGGCGTCCTGCTCAGCCCGACGCGCAATCTTCCAAACGACAGCCGTATCAGACGCCACGTAAATCCCTGGAACTACCCGGTGAAAGTACACACTTACGCGCAGTATGAAGACCATTTCAGGGAAAAGATGATCGAGGCCGGATTGCCAGTGGAAAAAGAATTGGACGAAGCCTCAGTTACGGCCAAAGATTGATGAACCCGGCGGAGGTGGCGCGCGCCTCGCGGAGCGTCGAGATCTTCGGCGGGCGGCCGGAAGGCCCCGGCGTCTCGCCACCCCGATAACCCTACCAAGGAGTTATTTGAGCAATGGCTAAGGTCCCCAAACCAAACGAACTCGTAATAGAACATGGGTTTCCCAAAACGGGATGGATGGACACCCCGACCGTTTTCAGGCCTGGAAATTTCAGCTATCCGGGAAAGGCGAAAAACCTGCAAGCCCTCGGACTTGCAAACCCCAGGGAATGGTCTCCGCTCGATGAAGACTGGAAACTGCCCTCCAATTGGAAACAGATTATCCTGGAAGGCATCCGGGAACGTCTTGACAAATTCCGCTCGCTTAAGATTTTCATGGACATATGCGTGCGATGCGGCGCCTGCGCCGACAAGTGCCATTTCTATTTAGGCTCGGGCGACCCGAAGAACATGCCCGTGCTCAGGGCCGAACTGCTGAGGTCGGTCTACCGCAAGGATTTCTCTCTTGCAGGCAAGCTGATGGGCAAAATGGTCGGTGCCCGCGAACTTACCGAGGACGTAGTAAAAGAATGGTTCATGTACTTTTTCCAGTGCACGGAATGCCGCCGATGCTCGCTTTTCTGTCCCTACGGGATCGATACGGCGGAGTTTACGATGATGGGCCGTGAACTTTTGAACCTGGTCGGCCTGAACATCGACTGGGTCGTCGGCCCGGTGGCCAATTGCTACAATAACGGAAACCACCTCGGGATTCAGCCGCACGCTTTCAAGGACATGATCGAGTTTTTCGTTGATGAAATCGAGGCTGTAAACGGCATCAGGTGCGAGCCGACTTTCAACCGCAAGGGGGCCGAGATCCTTTTCATCACTCCTTCGGGCGACGTTTTCGCAGACCCCGGAACCTATACTCTGATGGGCTACCTGATGCTTTTCCATGAGATCGGGCTGGATTACACGTGGAGCACCTACGCCTCCGAGGGCGGAAATTTCGGCATGTTCACCTCCCACGAGATGATGAAGCGTCTGAACGCCAAGATGTACGCGGAGGCCAAAAGGCTCGGCGTAAAATACATCATCGGCGGCGAGTGCGGCCACATGTGGCGCGTTATCAATCAGTACATGGACACGATGAACGGCCCCGCTGACTTTTTGGAAGTGCCGGTGTCCCCCATTACCGGCACGAGGTTCGACAACGCCGCGTCTACGAAGATGATACACATCGTCGAATTTACCGCCGATTTGATCAAAAACGGCAAGCTGAAGCTCGATGCGAGCCGAAACGACAACCTGGTCATGACCTACCATGATTCCTGCAACACCTCGCGCGGTATGGGCTTTTTCGAGGAGCCGCGCTACGTGATCAACAACGTCTGCAATAATTTCCATGAGATGCCGCCCGAGACCATCCGTGAGCAGACTTACTGCTGCGGGTCGGGGTCGGGCTTAAACAACGATGAGTTCATGGAAATGAGAATGAGGGGCGGGTTGCCCCGGGCTAACGCGGTGCGCTACGTACACGACAAGTTCGGCGTAAACGCGCTTTCATGCATTTGCGCCATCGACCGCGCGGTTCTTACCGCCCTGATGGATTACTGGGTGCCCGATGTTACCGTATACGGAGTTCACGAACTGGTAGCCAACGCCCTCTTGATGGAAGGCGAAACCGAGAGGACCACCGACCTGCGCGGCGAGCCTCTGTCCGGAATGGAGGAGGATAGCGAGAATGAAGCTGTATGATGGAAAATATATCCTTGTCGGCCTCGTCATTTTCATCGTGCTGGCAACCTTCCCGGTGTGGTTCAATCATGGCAGGGCCGCTCCACCGCCGGAGCTCAAGCTCGATACCCCGGTCATAGCCCAGATGACCACAAAGCAGTGCGTTCTGCCCAAGGAAGAAATGATCACGGAGCATATGAAACTTTTGAACGACTGGAGGACGGAGGTCGTCCGAAACGGCAAAAGAATGTATGTGGCAAGCGACGGCAAGACTTATGAAATGAGTCTCCAGAACGGGTGCATGAAGTGTCACTCCAATAAGTCTCAATTCTGCGACCAGTGCCATAACTACGCCGGACTGCAAAAGGACGCCGACCCCTACTGCTGGAATTGCCATATTCCTCCAAAGGAGAGCAAGTAATGGAAACTGGCAGAAGGAATTTTTTGAAAATCGGCGGGATTTGCGCGCTGGGGCTTGGGGCTTTGCGGGTAGTAAACGCGTTGGGTCAAACGGAGGCCCCCGCTAAATTCACGGCAAACCTCCAGGGGCTTACCGCGAAGCGATGGGCCATGGCGATCGATATGAAGAAGTGCTGGGAAAAAGGGCCTTCAGGCTGCAAGGATTGCGTGCTGGCCTGCCACTCGACCCATAACGTTCCGGATATCGGGACCAAAAAAGAAGAGATCAAGTGGATCTGGGAAGAAAAATATGAGAACGTCTTCCCCGGGCAGCAAAGCGGTATGGAACCTGAAGAGATAAGGGAAAAGCCCTTCATGGTTTTGTGCAATCACTGCAAGAATGCCCCCTGCACGCGGGTTTGCCCTACCCAGGCCACCTTCAAAAGGGCCGATGGAATCACGATGATGGACTTCCACCGCTGCATCGGCTGCCGGTATTGCATGGCCGGTTGCCCCTTCGGCGCCAGGAGCTTTAATTTCAGAGACCCGCGCCCCTACATCAAAACGGAGCTTAACCCAGCTTTTCCGACCAGGGACCGTGGGGTTGTCGAGAAGTGCAACTTCTGCGAAGAAAGGCTTGCAGTTGGAAAAATGCCGGCGTGCGTCGAGGCGTGCAAGTGCAAGGCTCTCTCTTTCGGCGACCTTGAGGACCCGGGCTCCGATGTGCGAAAAGCCCTTGGTTCGCAATATTCAATAAGGCGCAAACCCGAGTTGGGGACAGAACCCGGCGTTTACTACATAATCTAAACAGAGATCGGAAGACGGATGACGGAAGACGGAAGACGGAAGACGGAAAAATCTGTCCTCTGTCCTCCGGCCTCTGTCCTCTGACAAAGGGGTGGGATATGCTTGAAAGAGCACTTACTGGAGGCACAAGATACAAAAAGCTGCTTGGGGTCCTGCTCGTCTTCATGGGGCTTGGTTTTGCAGCTTACCTCACTCAGTGGAACCGGGGTCTTACGATCACTGGCCTTAGCAGGGACGTGTCCTGGGGACTCTACATCGCCCAGTTTACTTTCCTGGTCGGAGTCGCGGCCTCAGCGGTCATGGTCGTGCTTCCCTATTACCTGCACGACGTGAAAGCGTTCGGAAAAATCACCATTCTGGGCGAGTTTCTGGCCATAGCTTCGGTCACCATGTGTCTTCTGTTTATCTTTGTCGATCTTGGCAAGCCGATGCGCATTTTGAATGTCTTGCTCTATCCGACGCTCAATTCGGTCCTTTTTTGGGACATGATCGTTTTGAACGGCTACCTGCTGCTTAACCTGCTCATCGGCTGGAACGTCCTCGAGGCGGAACGCAAGGGGACTCATTATCCCAAGTGGGTAAAGCCGCTCATCTACATTTCGATCCCTTGGGCGGTCAGCATTCACACGGTCACGGCCTTCCTCTACGCAGGCCTGCCCGCAAGGGAGTACTGGCTGACCGCCATCTTGGCCGCCCGCTTTCTTGCCTCGGCCTTTTGCTCGGGTCCTGCGCTTTTGATCATGCTTTCCTACCTGGTGAAAAAATACTCCAAGTTCGATCCGGGAAAGGAAGCTATAGACAAGCTGGCAACGATCATGACTTACGCCATGCTGATAAGCGTTTTCTTTGTCGGCCTCGAGTTCTTTTCGGCGTTTTACAGCAATATTCCAAGCCATATGGACGCGCTCAAGTACCTGTTCGTTGGCCTTGAAGGTCACCACAATCTGGTCCCGTTTATGTGGCTTTTTGCCATACTGGCCGTAGCCGCGGTTGTGCTGCTTCTCCACCCGGATGTGCGCAAGAACGAAAAAATGCTTCTTACCGCGGCAGCCTGTGTCTTCTTTTCCATGTATATCGAAAAAGGCGTCGGGCTGATCGTGGCCGGTTTCATTCCAAACCCCTTCGACCAGGTTCGCGAATACTCGCCGAGCGTCCCGGAGATAATGATCGTGCTCGGGATCTGGGCAACTGGTTTTTTTGTTCTGACCGTGCTCTACAAAATTGCCATTTCGGTCAAAGAAGAGGTTGAGGCATAGAATGTGTCAGTATTGGGATGGTGGGACCGCCAGCCCGGATCTCGACGCTCCGCAAGGCCCTGATCCCGGGTGAATCTCACCTCCGGTTGGATGAGTAGATAATGGATAATCAGGTCAGAAAGCCCGTGCCGCCCGGCGCGGGCTTTGCCTTTTGCGCGCCCGGTGCGGTTCCGTCTAATGCCGCAGACTCTTAAGCGTCCCCAAGCCGAAACCGGCCTCAGTTCGTTTCAAGATTTCGAACTTCTGCCAATTTTGCATGTTCTTCGACGTGGAAGAATCCCCCCCCCAGGTTGAACCACGGATTACCGGTGGTTCAGGCATCCTGCCGTGGTTAACTTCGATCTATAAGGCATACGGTTATTTTGAAGTTTGCGGGAGAGCTGCCGGTATGCGCTTTTCTCAATATAGTCTCTCGTAAGACGATCTTTTTGTGGAGCATACGTGAAAAAGGCCCTGACTATAATTCAGCTCGCAATTGTTTCCGGTCTCATTATTTATGGCACGATATGTCTTTATATGGGAGATTTTATAGGGGCCTACGCCGCCTTCCCTGTTCTGCTTGTCTATTACGTCTGGTTCGTGGCCAAGAAACGTCGGCAGAATCCGGAAAAAGCCGGCGACGGGTAAAACATTGAGCTTAGGTTTATGAAGTTATGCGACTCAGCAGGCCGGTTAAATTAATCGTTATCTGTGCGGTTTTGGCCTTTGCGGTTTCACGCTGCGTCAAGCCCCTTTTTCGTCAAAGGACCCATCCTCCGAGTGTCCCGAAGACATCACTTGCACAAAGAATCTCTTCCGAAAGGTACACCGGAATACCAATAAATTACCGATGAGAATGGAAAAGCTTGATTCGGGGTGGAAAATGGTCCAAATAAGAATGCTTGGGCAGATGTCACCTCTTGCCCCCGGGCGGGGACAAGCTTTCTCTGCGGCGCATGTGATTTTTTGGTTTTCGCGCCATTGTTTTTCATATAGAGTTCGGGCGCGGATTAGGGGGATACGGTCGCAGGGGCCTCCCCTTGGGCCTTTTATTTACTGATTTAGAGGTGTTTTTATGAAAGTCTGCATCGGAGCGGATCACGCCGGTTTCGCATTGAAGGAGCTTGTCGCTTCCTCTCTGAGAGAGGCGGGCATAGAGGTAGTGGACGTTGGCACGAACAGTCCCGATTCGGTCGATTACCCGGTCTATGGGTTCCAAGTTGCGCGCGCGGTGGAGAGTGGACAAGCGGACCGGGGCATCCTGGTGTGCGGCAGCGGAACCGGGATGTGCATAGCGGCCAACAGGGTCCCCGGAGTGCGGGCCGTGAGCGGACACGATCCGTTCGAGGCGCGCATGAGCCGGCGCCACAATGACAGCAACGTTTTGTGCCTTGGGTCCCGTTTTATCGGCGTTGACCTGGCCCTTGAAATAGTGCGCGAGTGGATAAAGGAACCTTTCGAAGGCGGGCGCCATAAGAGGCGCATCGACCTGATAGATAACCCAGAGGCCGAATGAAGCCTATAGGTCTTGTAGGACCAATAGGACGTATTTTTCCATAGGGAGATCCAAAAATGACATTCCAGGAACTTATTGTTGCCCTGGGCAAGTTCTGGGCCGACAGGGGATGCGTGATCCAGCAGCCCTATGACCTTGAAGTCGGGGCGGGTACGTTCAATCCCGCCACCTTTTTGAGGGTTCTCGGGCCGGAGCCGTACAATGTGGCCTACGTCGAACCGTCCCGGCGGCCGACCGACGGCCGGTATGGGGAAAACCCGAACCGGCTCCAGCAGTACTACCAGTACCAGGTGATTCTTAAGCCTTCTCCCGCCGATTCGCAGGGCGTGTACCTGGAGAGCTTGAAGAGCTTTGGCGTCGACCCCCTGGATCACGATATCCGCTTTGTCGAGGATGACTGGGAATCACCAACCCTGGGGGCCTCGGGTCTGGGCTGGGAGGTCTGGCTCGATGGCATGGAAATAACGCAGTTCACCTACTTTCAGCAGGTCGGCGGCATCACCCTCAGCCCGGTCAGCCTGGAGCTTACCTACGGCCTGGAAAGAATCGCGATGTACCTGCAGGGTGTAAACTCCGTCTACGACCTCATCTGGAGCGGCAATGTCACTTATGGGGACGTGCACCACCAGGGTGAGGTGGAATGGTCCCATTATAATTTCGAAGAGGCGGACGTGGGCATGCTGCTCAAGCTCTTCGGCATGTACGAAGCTGAATCGTTGCGCCTGAACGAACGCGGCCTGGTCCTGCCCAGCTACGACTATACGCTCAAATGCTCACACGTGTTCAATTTGCTCGATGCGCGCGGGGCGATCAGCGTAACCGAAAGGACCAACTATATCGCCAGGGTCAGGAACATGGCGCGCAACGTGGCGCACGCCTATTACGCGCAACGCGAGAAAATGGGATTTCCGCTGTTGAATAAATGGCGTTAAAGAGAATTAATGAATTGCGAATTGAGGGATTCCTGAGATTAAAACAAATTCCTCAATGCCTGAATGAGTCAATCCCTAAATCCGTTTCTAAGGTGAACAGATGGCGAAGACCCTGTACATAGAGATTGGAACCGAAGAAATACCGGCCGGCTACATTGTGCCTGCACTGGAATCGATGTCTTTGAGGATGGTCCGGTTTCTGGATGATAACCGCATAGCGCACGGTGAACCCACGGTTACCGGCACGCCTCGCAGGCTTGTGTTGCATGTGCCGGGTGTTGCAGATTGCCAGCAGGCTGTGAGGACCGAGGTCATCGGGCCGCCCAAAAGCGCAGCATACGATGCACAAGGAAAGCCCACGAAGGCTGCCGAAGGCTTTGCAAAAGGACAGGGGGCAAGTGTCGGGGACCTGACAATAAAGCAGACGCCCAAGGGTGAGTATCTTTGCGTCTTTCGAGAGGAAGCCGGTCTTGCGGCCAAAGAAATCCTGGAGAAAATGCTCCCGGACTTTATCGCCAAAATTCCGTTTCCCAAGTCCATGCACTGGTCGTCCTACACTGTGACGTTTGCCAGGCCGATTCAATGGATCGTGGCCCTGTTCGCACAAGAGGTCCTACAGTGCGAATACGCTCACGTGCGCTCCGGGAAAAAGTCCATGGGCCACCGTTTCATGAGTCCTGTGTGGATAGAGGTCAATGACCTCGAGGGCCACCGCGAAAACCTCAGGAAGAACCGCGTCATCCTCGACATAGCCGAGCGGCGTGAACTCATTCGGCAGGGCGCTGCAACGGCTGCCGCAGGGGTCGGCGGCAAAGTCCTCGCAGACGATGAGCTTCTGGATGAAATAACACAACTGGTCGAGTTCCCCCAGCCTCTCGTAGGGCGGTTTGAGGACAAGTATCTCGAACTTCCCCCCGAACTGTTGATTACGGTCATAAAGAAGCACCAGCGCTACTTTGCCCTGACGGACGGCGCCGGCGTGCTGCTCCCATATTTCGTGACTATTTCCAACACTGTTCCAAGGGATTTCGCACTGGTGGAGGCCGGCAACGCAAGAGTAGTGAGGGCGCGGCTCGAAGATGCCCGCTTCTATTACCGGGAAGATCAGAAGGTGACCCTCGACAACCGGGTCGAACAGCTAAAGGGGGTCGTTTTCCATTCGAAGATCGGAACGAGCTACGAAAAAATGGAGCGCTTCAGCGAGTTGGCCGTAATGCTGGCTGAGAAGGTTGCCCCGGATCTCGCGCCAGAGGTTCGCCGTGCAGCTTTGCTTTGCAAGGCCGATCTTGTGTCGGGCGTGGTGAGCGAGTTTCCGGAACTCCAGGGGATAATGGGAAGAACTTACGCGCGGCTCCAGGGCGAGCCGGAAGCAGTTGCAGAGGCTATCTACGAGCACTACCTGCCCAATCGGTCGGGCGGGCCGGTCCCATCGCGAATCGAAGGCTCGCTCATAAGCATCGCAGACAAAATCGACACCATTGCCGCCTGCTTCGGGGTCGGAATGCTACCAACCGGTACGGCCGATCCGTTTGCCCTGAGGCGCCAGACGCTTGGAATCATTCGAATCGTGCTGGAAACACCTCTTAGAATTTCACTTGCAGAGATCATAGACAGGGCACTCGCACTGCTTTCCGGTAAACTCACGCAGCCGGCGGAAAATGTAAAACGGGACATATCGGCCTTTTTCGAAGGACGCCTTCAGCACTACCTTGCAACCCTCGATGAGGGGGCAAGCCCCGACGTGATCGAGGCGGCGCTCTCAGTGGGCATAGACGATCTGCTCGAAGCTGTACAAAGGACCAAAGCGCTTTCCCTCTTTACCGCAAGGCCTGACTTCGGCGACCTGGCGGCCGCAGTTAAAAGGGTGGCCAACATCATAAAGGCGCCCGAGACCGCGCCCGTTGACGCTTTACTTTTCAAAAACCCGGCCGAAGGAACCCTGTTCGACGAACTGGCGAAGGCCGAAGCCGAAGTGGGCAGCCGGCTTGCCCGGTCGGATTTTGCCGGAGCGCTCGAATCCATGGCCCGGCTTAAACCCATGATCGATTCCTTTTTCGATACCGTGCTCGTTATGGACAAAGACGACTCGGTTCGACGAAACAGGCTTGCTCTGCTCACCCGAACGCGGGACCTTTTTGCCCGAGTGGCGGATTTCCGTAAAATTCAAACCCCCTGAGTGTAGATTTAAGATCGCAAATACTTACCTTTACCAATGTCGGACAGCGCTTCGCAGAAGGTCCCGAATGCGCAGAGGCGCACAGGGAGGCTGAGCCGCCACGGAAGGTTTGAGTGGCGGATTTGGCTGGCGGTTCCACCGCCCCCGCTGTCTGTTCCATATTTTTTATTTGCGATTTTATTTAAGGAGGGGATTTACAATGCTGGATAAACGCACGCTGCACATGAAGGTCCAGGAACACTGCGATTGCTTCGCCGAAACCGACCCACTCAGTGAAATGGGCGCTCTGGTCAAGGAGCATGATCCTGAGGATGGCGCCCTGAAATGGATTGCCTTGGCCGTTTTGCATGGAATTGACAGAAATGCGGAAAAAATCTCTCTTCGCTGCACCTCCGAAGGAGGCGTCTCGGTAACAGCTAAATATCGTAAAACCGAACTGCCCAGCCCCTCGGCGTCGATAGGACGCAAAGTTTTCGATGTGGTGAAGGGAATTACGCATATCGAAGCAGATAAAGGAAACTCGGCGGTTGTGATCGGCATTCGCGACAGCAGCGTAACGCTTGAAGTGAAGCTCGACAGCGACGGCGCCCAGGAAGAAGTCGTCCTGAAATTTCCCGATTAGGGCGAAATTGCCAAACGTGCGGCTCAGAAGACAGTCGGGAACGTGACGCGGCGAGAACAAAAACTGACGAGGGAGATGCAGACAATAGGTCTTATCGGTCCTGGGGGACTTATTGTCTGCTTTTGTATAATGCCGAGCTATATCTCCGCGCAAAACCTTAGCCTCAAGCTCCACATCTTTTTTGTGCGCTCCGGTAATGCTTAAACAATCAATTACTTACGAGCGCAAAATCCCGTTCGGCCCTCTCCCCGATCAAACTCCGCCTTCCCGCCTTCAATCTCGCTTGTAACCGGAGCGACAGAAGTATAAACTTGTACGGGAATACCGGATGATACCGGTGGTTTACAATTCCGATTTTTGGCTGGAATTTTTTTGACCCCAAGAAGGATCTTTCGTCCCGGCAGGAAAATCGGGGGGCCCTTGTGCAGGGACGCGGTGACAAAGCGGACAATAAGTCCAATAGGACATATAAGACCTATTGACTACCTTTCCC
>Ga0209517_10008194_pt1 | contig 12281 bp, 8 predicted proteins | sample PeaSoiMetSII2010_FD_187695 | JGI IMG/M metagenome (GOLD analysis project Ga0209517, IMG submission 187695) | Peat soil microbial communities from Weissenstadt, Germany - SII-2010 (SPAdes) (version 2) | ecosystem: Environmental > Terrestrial > Soil > Wetlands > Peat | place: Germany: Weissenstadt...
AATGTGGAATACTCCATCGGTGCATGGGGATCGCTGATCGCCACGCCGCTGCGAAAGAGCGTTCGCGCTCGGTCCTGAATGTCCTTCATCTGTTGAAGCTGCGTGACGAAATCGGACCGGACAAGCCAACGGTCTACCGTATACGGCTTTGAGAGGCCAAGCTCTTTGAGATGGTGGAGCCGGGCCACCTCCGCCGCGCTTGCTGCGGCTCCGGCGTCTTTGTACGCGGCGTCCGCGCCGTATGGTATCGCTCGACCTGCCAGCCTGCGGTCCAACGGAGTGACGCGGTTTGCGGTAAGCTCGACCTGCTTCTGGTGCTCAATGTCCGCGATGGTTCGCGGACCAAGCTGCCGCGTCAGCGAGCTTTGGACTGCCTCGCGCAGCCCTCGGCGAATCAGGTCTGGTGGAAGTTTAAGCGACTCACCGTATGCCAGTCGGCCCCGCACGATGATGTGGACGTGGGGATGGTCGGTATTGCGGTGGACCACGCCACCCCATTCGACCGGCGTTCCTGTGTGCTGCTCGATCCGGGCAATCATGTCGGCTGCGGTTCTCTGAAAGTCCACGTTTGAATCTTCGGGAGACAGGATCATCTTGAAGATGCGCTTATCCCCGGCCTGCTGCCAGCTTTCCGCCAACCGCCCGAGCGAGTGCTCCTGTGCCAATCCAATGCGGTCGGGATCGGGAACCTGGCTGCCGATTTCGGTGGCCGCTTCCCTCTCAGACGGCGGTCGGTCGCCCCTGGCGCTCTCTCGCTCAATGTACGTTCCATGCGCCTTCCATCCACCTGGTGTCCGAGCGGAGGCATAGCGGACGTTCACAATGCAGCGGCGCTGGAAAGCCGACGATCTTTGAGAGACCGGCAACCGGCTGAATGCAGATGTGGCTTTAGCGCCGCCGGGAGATGATCGGCTGACAAGCCGGACGAGTCGAAGCAGGTTCTTTGCCGTACCGGTGACAGGCGGTGGCGGAGTGTTGGTCCGGCGAACCCGGCCGGGACGAAGCCTGCTCGAACGGTCGCCCTTTTCGTTTGCCTCGCGTCGCTGCGTTGATCCACGGGGCATGGAATTAACCTCGTTCCGCCTCACGAGAGAGTAGGCGGTTCTTCATCAATTCCTAGCTCCGTGGGGGAGTAGGCGCCCGATTCCCTCCGGCGTTGGAACTCGCGGGCGGCGGTGAGGTTCACCTGCTCATAGATTTTGGTTGCCCGCGCCCTGGCTCCCGCCATGATCGAAGGGGGCACTTCGGGGAGAGCCGTGAGCGCGTACTTGATGAACGTATCGGTCAAGGCGAGATGAAGCTGGCTGACCGTCTCCAGGCTCCGGAACCTTCGGGCCAGACTGTCCGCCAGATTCCCAAACAGCGAGTAGACGAGCTGCTCCAGGTCGTCGCGCTGGTTGGTGCCCACCGTGACGAGATAGTCGAAAACCTCGTTGTCGCTTCTGGCGTGAATCTGCTCCCGCAGAGCAGCAAGGCGTTCTGACTGGATCTGGCTGAGCCGGACTGAGTAGCGAACAGATTCAGGGCGCTTCCGTTTTCGCATACAGGCACTATAGCGCAATGTACATAGCGTTTTCAATGTGCGGCACAATGGTCTTTTTGAGTACCTCATGTGCCGCGCTATAAGCCTTTGCAACAAATAGAGATGGCAAGAGCAACCCTTCAGAGTGCCGCTGCGCTTTATGTTCCACTACTGCAATACCCAATGAAGACGGATGCCGAACAGCCCACCTCCCGGTGATCTTCGACCTTCGGAAAGCGCAGCCAGCGGCTGCAATATAAGGCTCACAAAGCCAGACAAAGGCTCATTTAGCATCATCGGTTTCATAGCCCCACCTGAATGATGCTTTGTGAGTCCTTATGAGCCTCGTTGAGCACAAATGAGTAAGAATCTGCCCCGCGAGGCTTGCAAGATCGGCTCACTGCCGTCATACTCTAGTGCAATGCGCATTTCACTACAGAACGGAACTCCTGAACTTGAAAAGCTGCTGGGTCGGTTCAGAGAGCGGCGGGAACTGATGCCGCTGAAGGCACGGGCCTTGAAGGGGCTGGTGGCTGAACTGGAAGCGGTCTACGGGATTGGCCTTCCCTGGAAAGAGATTTGGCGTGCTTTGGCGGAATGCGGATATGAAGGAAGCTACCGGCAATTCTGGCGGATGGCTGTACGGCTCACTGGCATTTCTACCCACAAACCTCAAAAGCGCAAGAACCTCCCGCCCCATGTACTGGGGAAAGAGGTACATCAACCAATGGTCCGCGAGAGCGGCCTGAACGTAGACAACACAGAGACAAAGGAGAAACCTGAATGGCAAATACAGAGAGAGCAGGAAATGGCGAGATTGGATCGCGAAGCGGAACTGAATCGCCAGCGGGAAGCGCGGTTGCAACCGAAGAAGGTATTCACGCCGAGCGTCTTTGTGGGCCGGAACGAGGATTGAACGCGGCTCTGGAAATGAAACCGAAGCGAGTGGTCTTTCCCATCGCCGGAAAGGGCGGCGTGGGGAAAACGACCGTGATGGCGACGTTGGCGGAGTGGTACGCGAGTACGATCTACACCGCTGACCTGTTCGATATGGACCCGGACAATAAGGCGGAGGGGAGCTTCAAGGCGCTCTTTGCCAGAGCCCACAAGCTTCCGGCGCTGGAGAGTTGGACCTACGACCGGCTGTTGGGAATCTCGCTGGAGTCGAGCGCCGATGTGATTCTCGCTGATCTCGGTGCGGCACAGGGCCATCGGATGATTCCATGGTTTCGGGACTTCTATAAGGTGATGCAGGAGTCCGGTCTCGATCTAAGGTGGACGGCCGTCGGCGTCGTCGATGCCGACATTGCCTCCGCCCGGTCGGTAATCGAGTGGGGCGGCGAGTTGCAGAACAGCGTGGATTACCTCATTGTCCAGAATCATTTTCAGGATGGTGTCGCATCGTCCTGGGAGAATCCGAAGCTGGCTCCCGATGTTGCGGCATTCCGCGAAGCCTTTTCGCCTGTGGAAATCCGGATGGACGCCAGACGGCCCGATCTCCAGCGCATGATGCGGACGATGAATGTAACGCTCGGCGATGTTGGTGAAAGGCGAACGATGGTGGCGGAGTTGCGCGCGCCGGACATGACCCTGCGGGCAAGAACCTACCGCTTCCGCGCTTTCAGCCAGTTCACGGAAGCGAGAAGGGTTCTCCTCCCATGAGTACTGCACCTTTGGCCGCAGATGACAAATCCGCCTGGGTTCGTGACCTCGTGTACCTCGCCTTCCCAGAGGGGGAGGCGAGAGAACGGGTTCTCTTCGATCTGGTTAAGCAATTCTCGAAGATGGACCCGGAAGATCCGGAATGGCTACGGTACAAACTGAGCGTGGTGGAGTGCCGCGCGCTCGAAAATGTGGCGCGGGGATTGAACGATGCGGCGGCAGAGCAAGCTAGGCTTCGCGGCGTGACGCGCGAGATCGCCGACTTCGCGGCCACTCAGATGAAGGGGACCATCGAAGAGGCCGGGGTGACGACGCGGCAGCTTCTGGAGGATGTCCAGGCCAGTCTCCATGATTCCATCGCCGGGGAGGCCATTCTCAAGTGCTACACGGAGGAGACCCGACAGCAGTTCGGCTCTATCGTAAATGGGATTATCGAAGACACATTGACGTGCGCGCTCACACTCTCTCAGAAGCGCATGGACGACTGGGTAAAGGAGACGTTGGAACAGTCCTTTCGTGAGGCGCAAAATGCGCTGGCGTCGGCGACAGCGCACTTCCGGGTGAAGCTCGGCGGCGCGTGGGGCCGGTTGCTCTGGGCGTGCTTTGGCGGTGGGCTGATTGTCGGAGGTCTCCTGCTAGCTGGCGGATTTTGGTTGGGCCGCAATTGGTAGTCTCAGCGGGACGCAGGATCAGACTTCAATCTCACTCGACAGGTTTTCGGATTGTATAGATTGTCGTAGTATTACTACGACAATCCATTCAGTATCAAATTGACCTTTCTTTGATATTGTGCCTATAATCGCAGCATGGCTACGACTAGAAAGAGTAAACTAAATCGCCTCTATGCACAGACGGTTGCAGGGGCTCCGGTGACCTCGGAGGACCTCGCCAGCCTGGGCATATCCGCCGATCTTGCCGTTCATTATGTCCGAGCTGGCTGGCTGAATCGTTTGTCAAGGGGGGTGTTTGCGCGGTCTGGCGAGGCCCCTGGACTCTACCCTTCCCTGCGCCTATTGGAGCGTATGATTCCCGGATTCCACGTCGGCGGCAAAACCGCATTGAACTGGTACGGTGTGCGCCACTACGTTGCCCAGCAGGAGACGCTTCACCTGTACGGCTCGATGGCTGCCAAACTGCCAGCCTGGTTTGTGGAACGATTTCCCGCGGAGTATCACCGAAAGCGTCTCTTTGCGGAACCACCGGACAGGCTGCTGCATGTCGCGGCATTTGAAGATCGCGCCGGCGGCCCGCGTTTATCCGCGCCGGAACGGGCGATGCTTGAATTACTGAGCGAAGTCGGCGTGCGCCAACCACTTCACGAGGCGAGAGAACTGATGGAAAGCGCCTACAACCTTCGCGCCGATGTGCTGCGCGAGTTGCTGAAGTGCTGCACGAACGTCAAGACCGTCCGTCTCTGCCTGCAATTGGGGCGCGAATCCTCACTCCCGTGGGCACAGAAGCTCGATCCCGCGGAACTGCCGACCGGAAGTGCGCGGCCGTGGGTCGCACGCTCCGCGGACGGACTGCTAGTGCTCAAACCATGAACCAAATCTATCTTGATACGGCCAGGCTGTTGACGCAGGTTGCGCCCCTCGTTTTTCAGGACGGTGTCTTCGCCCTCAAAGGCGGCACCGCCATCAACCTTTTTGTGCGCGACATGCCGCGTCTCTCAGTCGATCTCGATCTGGTCTTTCCTGACTACACGCTCTCACGGGAAGAGGCGTTGGCCCGCATCAGCGAAGCCATACGGAATTCGGCGGAACGGCTGACGGCGCGAGGAATACTGACGCATACCATTGCATCCGGCGATGCTGGCGAAACCAAACTCCTGGTGAGGCGCGGCAATGTTGAGTTGAAAGTCGAAGTGAACTTCGTAATGCGTGGAACCGTACACCCGGTTCGCAATGCGTCGCTATCGCCCAAGGCGCGCGAAGTCCTGCTTGCCGATCTCGAACTTCCGGTCGTCTCGCTCGAGGATCTCTATGGCGGCAAACTTGTCGCCGCGTTGGACCGGCAGCATCCCCGCGACTTGTTCGACTGTATGCAGCTCTTCGCGCACGAGGGGATTACACCGGCAATCCGGCGCGCATTCGTCGTCTACCTGGCTTGCCACAATCGTCCGGTTCATGAAGTGCTGTTTCCCGCTGTCCGCGATATCAGCCGAGAGTATGAACGCACCTTCAAGGGAATGACAGCAGAGCCGGTCGAACTGAGCGAATTGCTTGCAACGCGGGAACGTCTCATCACTGAGCTTGAGTACGGTCTGGATGCGGATGAGCGCAAGTTCCTGATTTCATTTGTGCGCAACCAACCAAACTGGGGCCTTCTGGGAATTCCGCATCTGGCCGAGCTGCCCGGCATCCGCTGGAAGCTCCACAATCTAAGCCAATTAGCCAAACTCAGCCCCAAGAAGTTCGAAAAGCAAGCCGAAGCACTCGAACGATTGCTGGGGAGCTGATGTGCCCATCTAATACCAGGGGACCATCTTCAAACGCGGCGACAATTCGCATCCTGAGAGCGATCCGCCTCACAAAAATGGCCCAATCGGCGTTTCGCGGAACCTATTCTGCCTTCGCAGCGGAAGATTCGACTCAATCAGTGGTTTGCCTTGTTCGCAACAGTTGGAAAAAGCCGCACCGGAGGCACCTGCATTTTGGATCCTTAAGCGCCGTTGATCGGCACGACCTTGCCGTCGCGCAGGGCTTTTACATCGCGCATTGGGGGTTGGCCGAAACGGTTGTACTCGCGCTCGCGTAGCCGGCTTCGTACGCCGCGCTGATGGCGTCAAGACCGTCCATGAGCATCCGCTGACTTGCGGTCTGGAACCGGAGTTGCTCCTGGTTCCCTGGGCATGGTCGAGGAGGTCGGCACTGCAATCACCTCGGTCAAGCCGGAACCGGCCGCTATGTTTTCATTGCCGACTTGCTCGGGAGTCATTGCGCTGACACGAACTTCCCTTTCAGATCATTTCCAGGACAAGAAGATTCCAGTCCATGAATCCCTTGTGACTCAGTGCTGCACCGGTATCGGGATGGTAGTACTCATTGAGTGAGCCGTGTGCCTCAAGGTCTCTCGACAGCAGAAGAAGAGTCTTGTCGGCAAGCGCATTTGCTTCTTCCTTGTATCCATACCGCTGCAAAGCTTTCCATACGAAGTAGTTCACGAGGATCCAGACTGGCCCAAGCCAGTTGCTCGGGTTGGAACTAAACTCCAGTGAGTACATAGTCTCGCGTGAGGAAAGTGACCTCACGCCCCATTGCGCGCACAGGCGGTCGTCCGCGAGATAGTTTGTGCGAATGAGTTTCTGCGCGTACTGTTGGGGCGCGATGCCGCACCAGAGCGGCAGGAAGCCGGTAAACATCTGGATCCTCATCGGGAGGCATCTCCACGACATGTCCATTCCTCGCGCCACCTTCAGGATAAGCTCAGCACGCCGATCCACACACTGAACATCGACGGTGTAGTAGTAACTATCCCTGGGATCCCAGCAGAATGTGTGGATCCGCTGCGCCAACTCTTCTGCCTGGCTCGAAAGCCGATCATGATCCGTCGAGCGTCCCAGCCGTCGTGCGAGTTCCGCCGACGCTAGAAGATCCTGGTAGAACAAGCAATTGAGAAGCAAGTTTGCGGAGGAAAAGAAAGGCCGGCCAAATGTTGTTGGGTCATTGTCATCACCGATTGCAACATCGTCGCCCCACACCAGCAGGCCAGTCGGGGAGGAGTTATGCCTTATCCAGGAATCGTAGAAGCGCAGAATCTTATCGAAATGTGGCTCCAACCAGTTCGCGTCTCCGCGCTGGTCGCTGGCGAGCAGCCCGAGTTGACCGAAAACAGGCTTGGCTTGATTTCTCGAGGTCGAGTTCTTGCCCAGGATTCCAAGGGGGTCCGGGTCGTCTGCGGTTATCATGATTGGAATCTCCCCACCCGGTGAAGCGTGATCGAGAAAGTTCAACAGGCTGCCCGAAACGTGCTCGCAAAGCTTTTGTTTAAGTGACTCATCGTGTTGCAGCGCGGCAAGCCGAAAAAGTCCCTGGCTGGTCCAAAGTGTGTCCCAGTCCCAGAGGTTAGTTGAGTAGGCTTTGCCAGGGAGGGCGGGCGCAACGCTGGGATGCTTCAGGATTCCATTGGGAGCCCGCAGTAGCTGCGGCGCACTCGATGCGAAATAGCGGAGTAGTACATCTGCGTGTTGACGGCGCTCATCGCCGGAAAGGACCGCGGTGTTGCTGGCGGCGGAGCTTTGGCGCTGTTCGCCGCGAGCTGTCACGACGGAGGCTGCGCCTGAAGCGGCCAATCCAACTAAGACATCACGTCTCGAGATAGGGGTCATTCCGTTTCTCTGCCTCTTGGGTTCTCGTTCGGTTTGGACTGGGGCGCGTGATCGGTTTGGGTCCACACATCGCCACATGAGGTATGAATTGCATTCGCGCTCTCTCGATAACGATCCGGCGAAAAGGAAGCTGCCAACTGCGACTGAACCGAAGGTCCTTGCATCGCCACGAGTTTGGATCGACTTCTGACGCATCACGACAACCGCAGCATTGCCGACCTACGTTGGTAGAATCCCTTCAAGTCATCTGATCCCCCTCGGTATCCTGCGCACCTGAAGGTAAGACGTCGCTGCGGAAGGTCGGACTCGACTCCGTTTCGGCAGCGAAAAGGAGGAGAGAACTTGCCAGGTGACGCGCGTGCCTCGCTGAGAGTGAGACGAGCCGGCCGCACTTCTTTTCCGGCGCGAAAACCTGCGGTTCAATGATGATTTTGTTCGTGCCCCGATCTCTCCAAACCCTCAGTTCGCCTCCAACAGTTTCAATCGGCGGCGTTTCCTCGCGACGTCTTCGGCCTTTCCGGCGTTTTACATCTTTCGATCTGTCATCCGCCAATTTCAGTCCTCCGATCTGACTTTTCTGAGATTCCTTGAGTTTGTTGAGGCCATCAACTATGGCTCGGTGGTTTCTCCCAGTTGCTGGGGGGTGACGTCGCCTGCTTCGGAGAGGATTCCGGCGCGGGCCAGGTGGCTGCTATCGAGGGCGTGAAGGCGCTGAAACTCGGCTATCGCATTTTTCTGTCCTTGCTGGTCGCCGTTGAGCCGGAGAGCGCGTGCGAGGCGATACCAGGCGACTTCATCGTCCGGGTCGAGTTCGATGGCGCGTTTGAGTTGGATGGCGGCTTCGCCGGGTTTCTGGGTTTCGACGAGGACGCCGGCGAGGCCGACACGAGCTTGTTCGAAATCTGGGCGACGTTCGATGACGGATTCGAATTGCTGACGGGCCTGTTCGAGGTTGCCCAGATCGTATTGAATCTGGGCCAGTTCGTAGGCGGCGTTGCCGTTTCCAGGATCGATCGCGAGCTCGGCGCGGAACTGGTCCGCGGCCTGATCGCGGTCTTTGGAGTCGTGCAACTGCTCGAAGCGGGCGAGGTAGACGCGGCCCATGCGGTAATGGACCCCCGGCCGCTGGGGCTCAATGCGCAGAACGCCTTCAAAGCTGGCTAATGCCAGGTCATACTGCTTTTCGCTCTCCTGGGCTTCGGCTTTGGCTTGAAGCATCCAGACGGAGTTGGGGGCCTTGTCGCGAAGCTTCTCCATGGTCAGGTAGGTGAAGTTTCCGTAGATGCGGCCGGTCTGGTAGATGATTTCGGGGTCGTCGGGATAGGCCTTGTTGAGGGCGAGCGAGGTTTCGACGGCATCGGCGTCGCGATGCAGCGCGGTGTAGGCGCGGAGGAGTTCGAGGCCGCATCGGCGCTTGAGCTGAGGTTCGGCGGAGGAGCGAAAGCCGGCTTCGAGGCCGGGGAGGGCTTCGGCAGGGCGACCGGATTCGGCGAGGCAGATGGCCAGGAACGTCGTTACCCGGGTGAGGGACGGTTTGAGGCGCAAAGCGTGCCGGAGAACGTCAATCGCGGCGTCGAGCTTGCCTTCCTGGAAGTAGACTGCACCGAGGTTGGCGTAGACTTCGGCTACATTGGGATCGAGCTTTGCGAGTTCGGCAAAGGCTGTTTCAGCCTGATCTAGGCGGCCCGAGGCGAGGGACTGCTTGCCTTGCCGGGCAAGCAGCTCTTCTCGGGATTGCGCAGCGCTATCTGATTGCGCTCGCAGAGGAGCGGCACCGGTTGCAGCGACTATGGACAGAGAGAGCAGGTAATGGAGCAAAGGCATGGCCGCCAGCCTATAGGAAAAATGACCGGATCCGCCGTCGCCCTGAGAGGTTTCGGCGAACCCGGTAGGAAGGATCGAGACAGCCATTACATTAGAAGATGAACTTGCCGCTGATTTGGAGGACCCTGCCTGAATCCGCGGCTGTAATGAGTCCCAATTGCCCGGTATCCCAGGTGACCTGCCCCGCCGCTCCGCCACCTCCAAAGCCAGCCTCTGGATTCGCGTCGAACTGCGGATGATTGAAGACGTTGAAGGCTTCAAAGCGAAGCTGGAACTTGGCGCGCTCGGTGATGTCGGTGTTCTTGTAAAGGCCGAAGACGAAATTTTCAATGCCTGGCGCGGTGGCCGCGTTGCGCGCCTCGGTCCCAAACGTCCCAGCCGTGGAGTGCGCGAAGAGTGCCTGATTCGCGGCAAAGTCCGCGCTGCTGTGGGTCCACTTCAGCTTCTTGGGATCGCCGACTTGATCGCAGCGGTTGATGCCAAAGCCCGTCGCTATATCCAGGAGCCCGCCGATAAAATCATTAGGGTTGTTCGACGCAACGCCGTAATCGTAGCACTGAATGGTCACGGGAAAGCCCTGCTGGAAGGTAGCGATTGCGGAGGTTTCCCATCCCCCGATAACTGCGTTAACGACCGGGTTGACCTGGTTGGCAAACTGCTTGCCGCGGCCTACCGGCAAGTCGTAGACCAAGCTGGTGACGAAGCGCTGGCCGACGTTGAAGTCGGAGCGTCCGTAGTCCAGTTCGGGGTCGTGGTTGTTGAGGTAGCCATTCCATCCCTGCGCTTCCGCGCCGGCGCTGGCGGCGGTGGACTTGTTGTCAAGGCTCTTTGCCCAGGTATAGACGGTGGTCATAGCGAACTGGCCGCTGCGATGCTCAAACTTGACGTCCAGCGCGTTGTAGTTGGAGTGCCCGATCCAGGTACTGTCGATGTACGTAACGAAGTTAGGATATGGACGGCGGTTCACTGGCTGGCAAGAGGCTGGTTCCGGGTCATAGAAGCAGTCTGACGGGTTGATGAGCGGCAGGGCCTGATTGATGTTCTGGCGTGACAACAACCGGCTGCCTTTGTTGCCAATGTAATTCACCTCGAGCGTGGTGTTCCTGGCCAGTTCCCGTTCCACCGAGAGCGACCACTGTGTGACGTATGGATTCTTGGGCTTTTCGGAGTTGATCACCGCAATGAAGGTATCCGGACCGTTCGGGCCTCCTTGAACGGGGGCAATGCTGGTGAAACTGGGCCACAGCTGATCGCTGGTTTGGTAACTGGTTTGACCACTGCCTTGCGTCAGGTTTTGGCGGCTGACATAGGGGTAAACATCGCCGGAGTCGTCCATCTCCCGGCCTTCGACGCCGTCCCAGATAATCCCAAAGCCGGCGCGGACCACCGTCTTGTTGTCGATGCGATAGGCGCCGCCGACGCGCGGAGCAAAGTCGTAGGGTTCATTTTTGCCTGGGTGGTTGGTTCCGCAGTAGCGATAGAAGCCATTGCCCGCCGGTGCGACACCGTCCGTGGCGAGCGCGGGATCGGCAAAGCACAGGCCGCCGTTTGGATTCGTGGTATCCAGCCACGTCAAGCGATTATGGGCATCGTAAGGGATGGGGCGAAGATCCCAGCGCAGGCCAAGATTGAGCGTCAGCTTGTCGGTAGTCTTCCAGTCGTCCTGAAGGAAAGCGGCGTAGTACCGGAATTGGTAATCGTGAAGGTTGCCGGCCGAGTTCGGAAGGCCGAACGGGCCGGGAAGGAACGCGTTGGCCGCGGCATAGTCTCCCAGAAGGAAGTCCGCCACTTGGTTGCCCGTGGCAAGTCCGTCGTTGAAAGTGTATTGGCCGAGGAAGTTGCTGGCGTTGTTTCGGTAGAGAGTCCACCGCTTGTAGTCGCCACCCACGGTGAGGGTATGCGCGCCATGGATGTAGGACAAGGCGTCGCTGTACTGCCACATCGGGTTGTCGCTGTAGGTGTAGGCGTTGTTGGCGCCGCCGAAGTTAGCTAATTGCTCGCCATTCTGATTTCCAAAGCCGATGGTGGGAAAAGAACGCTGCTGTGGCGTGAGATCGGTGAATACGCCGGTGAAACCGAGCGCCGTTTGAACCGAGGCGGCTACGGGAGATCCGAAATTGACCAGGTACGAGTCCATTACTCCCATGGTGAACTGGTTGACCAGGTTGGATCCGAAGTTGATGGTGTGCCCAGCGGCCCAATTGGTGTTGATTCCCGCGGTTCCACTGCCACTAACCGCCCCTGACGCTCCGCCAGTTCCAAAAGGGTTGTAGGTCGAGTAAGAACCTCTTCCAAAGAGTCTGCCCCACTTGTGCATATCTTCATCAATGCGATAAGTCTGCTGATTGGAGGTTAGGGTGCCGGACGAAGGCACGCTTAAATTGTACGAGTTAGCCGGACCGCAGCCCGCTGGGCAATTGGGTTTTGGGATGTACCCGTTGGAGATGGTCGTCGTCGCCATTCGCGAAAAACGCGAAGCCGGAATGATGGAAGCGTAACCGTTACCGCCCGGAAATGGCATCCCTGTCGTAGGGTCTGTGACCGGGGTGGAGAAGTCTCCCGCCAATTGGGCCTGTGAGATGGTGTTTGTGTAGCCCGTCGCCGCCCCTGCTGTCACGCGCTGGCCCTCGTAGTTGGCCATAAAGAAGGTCTTGTCCGTGCCGTTATAGAGCCACGGAATACGGACCGGGCCGTCGACGACGAAGCCGAATTGGTTCTGGCGCAGCTTAGCGTTGCTGGTCATGCCCTGGAAGTAGTTTTTGGCGTCGAAGGCGTCGTTGCGGTCGAACTCGAAGAGCGCTCCATGAAACTTGTTGGTGCCGCTCTTGCTGACTACGCTGATCTGGTTGGCGCCCAGGCCGTACTGCGCGGAATAGGTTTCGCTCAGCACCTTGAACTGCTCCATGGCGTCGATCGAGAGAATGGAAGACGGGACGTTGACCGTCT
>Ga0209517_10008195_pt1 | contig 12280 bp, 11 predicted proteins | sample PeaSoiMetSII2010_FD_187695 | JGI IMG/M metagenome (GOLD analysis project Ga0209517, IMG submission 187695) | Peat soil microbial communities from Weissenstadt, Germany - SII-2010 (SPAdes) (version 2) | ecosystem: Environmental > Terrestrial > Soil > Wetlands > Peat | place: Germany...
GCACGACCACGACGGTGATGCCGGTGACGATCGCGCCGAGCCCATTGACGAATGCGCTCTTCAGCCAATGAGGACCGCGATTTTTCCTCCAGTGCATGACCATGCCCGACTGGGAAAGCGTGAAGGCCAGAAAAGCGCCCACGGCATAGAGTGGAATGAGACGGTCGGTGACGCCGCCAAAAAGAATGAGGAGGCCGCCGCACAGTACCGCCAGAATGACGATTCCGTAGGTATAGACCAACCGCCTTCCGCGGTACCCGAAAGCGTGGGGAAGGTAGTTATTCTGCGCGATGGCGCGGCACAGGCGCGGAAAATCGGCGAAGGCGGTATTGGCGGAGAGCGACAGAACAAACAGAATCGAGGCGATGGTCAGATAGTAGAAAACACCTTTGCCGAAAACGGCGGCGATGAGCATCGAGAGAAGGCTCTGGTAGCCGGGCTGGCCCGGATCGGTTGCGGCAATCCCGTAGCTCTTCACAAGATAGGAAATTCCCGCCAGCAGCACCGCCAGGAGAAAAATAATGACGGTGAGAGTGCGCTGGGCGTTTTTCACGGCGGACTCACGGAAGGCCTTCACACCGTTGCTGACAGCCTCCACGCCGGTCAAGGCCGTGCATCCACTGGCGAAAACCTTAAGCAGCAGCCAGTAGCTGACGGCCTCGGTCATGGGAGGCGGAGGCGGAAGCGGAGTTGCTGGCGTGGGATGCCCGCCGCTAAGAAAAACCCGCAAAAGGCCTGCACCGATCGTAATAAGAAGGGTGCCGACAAAGAGATAGGTGGGAATCGCGAAGACCATCCCAGCCTCGCGCACGCCGCGGAGATTGAGGATGGTGATGACGATCAGAATACCGACGCACAGAGAAACGGTGTGCGGCAGCAAGGACGGAACCGCCGAGACCAACGCGCCAACTCCCGCGGAAATGCCCACAGCGGCCGTGAGGATATAGTCCGCGAGGAGTGCAGCCGCGGCCAGCAGGCTCGCACGTGCGCCCAGGTTGAAGCGGGCCACGGTATACGAGCCGCCCCCGGAGGGATACGCAGCGATGGTCTGGCGATAGGAAAAATACACGATCACGAGCAACGTGATGATGGCAGCGCTGATCGGAATGATATACCGAACACCGAGCAGGCCAAGAGGGATCAGCAGACTGAGAGCCGCTTCCGGGCCGTACGCAGCCGAGCTGAGCGCATCAAGACCAAAGATCGGGATGCCCTGCGCGGGACCGATCTGCTCGGCGCGCTCGTCACTCGTCTTGATGGGCTTACCGACAACAAGGTCCAGTATGTTCATGAGCTATCGGGTTCCAGATTCAGCGAGAATTGCCTGAGCAGACCTACGATAACATCGCTTGGATTTCGAATCCCAAATCCGCCCTTGACACAGAACGCGCTGTTAGCGACGATGATCGCGGGAGCGTGCCATGGCCGAGCAGACAGATATCGAAACGATCACCAAGCTCTCGCGCCGCACTTTCGTAACGACGGCCGCGGTGGCCGGGCTCGGCAGATTGGCGATCGCGCAAAGCACGCCCGGGCGCGGCGCCATAGTGCCGCCTTACGGTAACGGCACGATCCCCGCCGGCATCCGCTCGCGTCAAATCGCCAATGTGAATGGCATGACCGTGCACATCCTGGAGGCAGGTTACGAAACGCCGGGCCGGCCCGCAGTCTTGCTATTGCACGGATTTCCGGAGCTCGCCTATAGCTGGCGCAAGGTGATGCCATCCCTGGCGGCCGCCGGTTATCACGTGATCGCCCCCGATCAGCGCGGCTACGGTCGCACCACCGGCTGGGACGATTCCTACGATGCCGATCCGGACCCGTTTCGCATTCTCAACATGACGCGAGACGCCATCGGGCTGGTGTACGCGCTGGGCCACCGCTCGGTCGCGATGGTGGTCGGACACGACGCCGGCGCGCCGGTCGCCTCGTGGGCCGCGCTCATCCGGCCCGATATTTTCCGTACGGTCACGATCATGAGCTCACCCTTTGAAGGCGCGCCGTCTTTGCCCTTCAATACGGCGCCCTTCGACACAGCCAACGGCGCTCCCCTGCCCCGCCCGGCAATCACGGACGACGAGCTGGACGCCGAGCTCGCAAAGCTCAATCCGCCGCGGAAATACTATCAGAACTATCAGCGCACGCGCGGCGCCAACGACGATATGCTGCATGCGCCGCAAGGCCTGCACGCTTTCTTTCGTGCATACTACTTTTACAAGAGCGCCGACTACAAAGGGAACAATCCGCATCCCCTAAAGGCGCGCACCGCCGAAGAGATGGCGCAAATCCCGACCTACTACGTCATGGAAAAAGACAAGGGCATGGCGGCGACTGTTGCGCCGTTCATGCCGCCGGCGGATTACATCGCGAATTGCAAATGGCTGACCGAAGCCGAGGTCGATGTGTACGCCACCGAATACGGCAGGACCGGTTTCACCGGCGCGCTACAGGGCTATCGCGTGCGCCGCGGCTCCGATCCCAGGAGCATCGCCGAGATGCACACCTTTTCGGGCCGCACCATAGACGTGCCCGCTCAGTTCATCGCGGGGAAAAGCGATTGGGGCGTGTATCAAACGCCGGGTGCGGTCGACAAGATGCGCACGAGTGCCTGCACGAAGATGGCCGGATTCCATCTTCTCGACGGCGCCGGACATTGGGTACAACAAGAGCAGCCGGTACTGGTGAGCGCATTGCTGGTCGAATTCCTGCGCGAATACGCAAAGGCCTGATCGCCCACGGCAATGACTTACGCCGCGCGTCGCATGGGCGGCACAGCGACCGGTTGCAAACGCCTGGCGCTGAATTGGTGCACAACCTTCTCGACGAGCTTGACCAAGCCATAGCAGAGTGCCATGCCGCCAAAAATCGTCGCCATCAAGCCCAACACTAAAGCCCAGAAACCGCCGCCACTCGGGTCCGGGGAAGTCAGATCAGCAGCGAGTAGTGGACACGAAGCCAGCCCAGCGCACAGCGCGCCCCGAAGCAGCGCAGGCATCATTGTCTCTCTCATGGTGAGTTCTCCTTTACGTGCCACGGAACTGAGTCCACCAGAATTTGGGCAATCCTACGGCCAGTCCCCGTTTCTGCTTGGTGACTGACAAACAAGGACTTAGCGGGAGCGCTGGTGGCGAAAGGCGTGCGCGGTACAGCGCAGGTGGGTGTTCTCACACCGACAAGCTTAGGATCGCAGCCCGCGAGGACTCAGCCGCTGTGGATAAGGATCTACGATTCCGACGCGAGCTAAGGTAATCATTGAGTGCCGATTCGATCCGCCGGTTGCAAGGAAATGTCTTGCGAGTGACTGTCTGCCTTTGAGGAGCGGAGGCCGAAACGCTGCGTAGACGTTACTTCATTTTGGAACGCAGCTTGATGGTCTCGCCGTCAACGATGAACCTGCCGTTGCCTTGATGATGTATGGTGCGGGGATGTTTTTTGGAGCGGTCGATCCACGCTTTTACCACCTCAAGGATGAAGATCCCATACGGTGTCACGAGTTTTGTGTCGATGACCTTGCATTCCAGATTGGCGTAGCATTCGTCAATAAGTGGCGCGCGCACCGAGGCGGCTGCCGATGGCGTAAAGCCGATTTTCTTAAACTTATCGACGTCACGCCGGACGTGTTTCCGCAGGCCACCACCTTTTTCGCCAGTTCTACAGTCGGGACGTTGATGACGCATTCCCTGGTCTTCTCCAGGGCGTCGAACGAATAGTCCCGGTTACTCATGACGCAAGCCAGAATCGGCGGCTCGAAATCGACCATCATGTGCCACGACACGGTCATGATATTCGCGCGACTGCCACGCATGGTCGAAACCAGAATCACCGGACCCGGTTCGATCAGACGATACACTTCAGACAAGGGTAAGGATCGTTTCGCCACGGACATTATTTCCAGGAAAGAATTTCCGGCGGTTTGCGAGGTACGGGCGGTGTCTCACCAGCAGGCAGACCCACGATAATCGGCGCGATGGCCGTCATCTCAGCGGGAACGGCAAGTTCCCTCTTCCACCGCGGCGTATTCAACGCCGCAACCGCAAGGCCGATAGGGCAAGTGCCAAGCCCATTTGCGCAGGCGGCAAGCATCAGATTCTCCGCCGCCAGCCAGCAATCAGCGACTACGAATGGCCCCAGCGGTTTTCCGTAGATAACGACCAGCGTTCCGGCATTGTAGAAGACATTGAACTCCGGGTTGGTGAAGCGATCAAGCGCGTGGCCTCCCAGGAGAGGATGAATGCTGTCAGCGCCGCTGGCCACTAGTTCCTTCACGTTATCCGACAGGCGCTTTAGTGTATTTCTGTCTTGAACAATGGCAAATACCCATGGCTCCTCATGCACGGCAGTAGGAGCATGAACAGCGGCATCTAGCAGTATGCGGATGACGGCCTGATCGATTTTCTGAGGCGCATAATCACGCACGGCACGGCGACGAAACATCGCGTCCATCGCGCTCATGGAAGCTTCAGGCTTGGCGGTTTTCTGCGTCATAAGTTTTCTCCGTTGAAGAGGGTGACGATGTCAAAGGCCCGTCATGCCGTTACCTTGCTCCACAGCCCTTCACTGAATTCCGGCGAAGTTGAACGCTCATTCAGAGCAAGACTGAAGTCTAGGGGAGTGGCACTTCGAACGGCTCTTCATAAGAACCTACTGAGCCGCCATCGTCTTGCGCTTTCCGTGCTTGCTCAAGTCCGGCGCCTAGCGGCTCTCAACCGCATCCGAGTAGTTCAAAATCAGCCACTCCCGCATGCTCGTTTGGTTCCGTTGAGAACCTCCCTTGCAATTGCGCAATTCTAAGTGCAATCGAAATGCCAGGACGCGTTATCGGATATGTGCTGAAAACAGGACTCATCAGAAACCTCAGTCGGACTCAACTGCGCCTTTTCACATGATGGACGCCGTTTTCTCGCGACCCGACGCTTTGTCGCAAACAGCCGTCTCGCGCTGTGGGAAACGCGCTTAGGAGGTGACGAGTTCGGTGTGTGCGAAGCCCTTGGAGTAATCGAGCACGGAGATCACCATCGGGGTCACGCGAAATATGCGGACATCCGCCGGGGTCGGCATGGGCAGAGGGAGGGAGGCCTGCTGGGGATACTTCAGCATGAGCAAGCGCAGGGCTTTCTCCGCTTCGGTTGGATCGACTACGGCTTGCGCACGCGCGGCCATGGATAGCCCGGTGATCTCCATCACTTGTGGTGTGTCGTGATCGATCGTCAGCGACACCCGATCGTCTCGCGCGAGATTTGCCGCCTTCTGGCTATCCGGGCCGCAGAGGAAGTAAAGCGTGAGGCCTTCGTTCGCATAGCCCACCGTCGTCGCCTGCGGCCAACCGTCTGGCCTTAACGTGGCAATCGTCATGATCCGGTGCTGATCCAAGAGCGTTAGAATCTTCCGTCTGATCTCTTCGTCCATCTGCAGTCTCCGCAGGCCCTGTCTCTCGGGCTGGGTTTGCGTTTGCCAGTCGAACCGTAGTTGTCACCTGGGGCGTCGTCCCGGAGGCGGGAAGCCATGCCCATAAGGGTAGTGATAGTCACCAAAGTGGTGAGGAATTCCTGGGTGATAAAAGAACGGCGAAGAATACACCACAAAAGGCGAGTAAAAGCCCCAGCCGAAGGGGCTATAGAAGATGCCTCCTGCCGGCACGAACGTGTAGACTTCAAACCAGGGATCCCAATACCAGCCGAAACCAGCCCAGCCTAGGCCATACAGGCGGGGTCCAGAGCCCATGTAGGCACGCGCCGCACTGACGCTCGCTTCTGACAGGTATCCCGAACGCAAGCCGCTCCAACGATAGAACTCGTCCTGAAACATCTTGGGATCAAAGCTCTGGGATTTAGGCTTGGCACCCGCGCTCAACGCGGCCTCGCGGTTCTCCCCCAGTGTTACCTTTTGATTGGCGATGGTTAGCTCCGCTTTGCCCTTAAACACGCGCACCTGCGCATGATCCGCATCGAAATCATATAGGCCGTTCTTCAGTAATTTCGTGCTGGCGCCATTTTGGTCGATCCGGATATCGTTTTGATTGCGAATCTCAATCCCTTCCACTAATGCGCGGCCTTTGTCCAACTGGATTCTGATGTTCGCTAAATCCGGGGAGACCATCTTCACCGAGCTGTTTTCCGCGACACGCAGGAAAACGCCAGGCGTGAGCAGAATCTCCACTTTCCCGGCTTGGGTTGTGAGGGTTTGATCCTTCTCCAGCACAACCGAGCCGACTGCATTAGGCGCCAGCGATGTCGTTTCAATGGAAACCTGGCCTTCCAAGTAGTTGATGCTGCCTGGCCTCGGCATGCCCACCGTTTGGCTCCAGGCGGGTACAATAAAGACCAAGACACAGAAGCTGTATCTCACGATTGATTTAAGAAAGATAGTCATAAAGTCATTCCTGCCGCGGTACCCTCGATCCATAACCCATGCAGCACTCTTAGTGCCAGGTTCGATCCTGTGTTTACACTGCAGATCTCAGCCGCGGACGGATAAGTGCGCGATTCGCAGCACGTTCGCTGCCTCGGCAGACGTAGCGCAGTTGAGGCGGGTTACCCCGCGTGCCTCGACCTCCGGTAATACTGGACGAGCACGAAGCCGGGCGGAAAGTGCCCGAACGGTGATCTTGGCTTCCACTGGCATGAGTGTTTTAACCCACTCTGGGTATTGCGGCGCAGGGCTTAACTTCTTAGCCACCTGAAAGATACCGGTTATAGAGGACCCGGCGGTTGGCGACCGGATTGCTCTCCACAGGATGGCTCCTCAGGAGAGAACTATGAGAGTCCAAGATGTGATGAATAAAGCCGTAGCCTCCTGCCACCCCGATACGAATCTGGCGGCCGCTACGGCTTTGATGTGGGAACGCAACTGCGGACAACTCCCGGTGGTCGACGATGCCGGCAAGGTTACGGCTGTGATTACCGACCGGGATATCTGCATCGCACTCGGAACCCGGAATCAGCGGGCTTGCGAAGTCAAAGTGGGCGACGTTATCTGTCGGGCGGCAGTGCTTTGCAAGGCAGACGACGATCTCCGTTCCGCACTCAAGACGATGGCCGCGGAACGAGTGCGCCGCTTGCCCGTGGTCGACCATGAGGGAACATTGGTGGGCATCCTATCCCTGGACGACGTAACCCTGCAGGCACGGCACCACGGCGACACGGACCGGCCTCCCGTTTCTTTCGAGGACGTAATGAACACGCTGCGGGCGATCTATCACCGAGGTTTACGATCCAAGGCTCACCTGCCGGCTGCGGCATGAAGGAGGACTTATGTCTTCAACACTAAAATATGCCCTCCTGATTGCTCTCGTGCTCTTGCTTGCGACAATTCCGCTGGCGATGCAACGCGAAACGGGAGACATCGATGGCATGATCACGGATGAACACGGACCGATCGCCAAGGCCTCCGTGGAAGCCCGCAATGTGATGAGCGGCACCGTTTTTCGAGCCCAATCGGACGCGACAGGTCACTACAAGGTCGAGAGTCTTCCGCAGGGGCGCTATTCGCTCTGGGTAAAGGCGCCCGAACATGACGCGGAGTGGATTCCAGAGGTGGTCGTAGAACGCGGCCAGACCTCGCGCCACGATATACGTCTGGGAATATCTCGATCCGCTCCGATTCCGACAGGGGAGTAATCGAAATGGCATCCAAGCAATTCCTGTTTCGCTCCGAAGCGAGAGAGAAGATCCTGCATGGCGCCACGGCTCTGGCCGATGCCGTGCGCGTGACCCTTGGCCCGAAATCCAAGTGCGTCTTGATCGAGAAGCGCTTCGGGAAGCCCCTGGTGTGTAACGACGGCGTCACCATCGCCAAGGAAGTCGACCTGAAAGATCCCGCCGAGAACCTGGGCGCGCAAATGATCCGGGAAGCGGCCGAGCGAACGGGCGATGCGGTCGGCGATGGAACCAGTACGTCCACGGTCATCGCTCACGCGATCCTCGCCGAGGGTGTCCGGAATGTGGCCGCCGGTGCGAGCGCTGTGGATCTGAAGCGCGGTCTGGATCGCGGGCTCAAAGCCGCCGTGGAGGCTCTGCGGGGCGTCTCCCGGCCGGTCTCGTCGCGCCTCGAGAAAGAGCATGTAGCGACTGTTTCGGCTCACAACAACCCCGAGGTCGGGAAACTGGTGGCTGACGCCATCGAAAAGATCGGACCGGACGGCGTGGTCACCGTGGAAGAAGCGAAAACGACGGAAACGGCCCTGGAAATAGTGGAGGGTATGCAGTTCGACCGCGGCTATCTCTCGCCCTACTTCGTGACCGATCCGGAAAAGATGGAAGCAGCTCTGGATCAGCCCTATATCCTGCTGCACGAAAAGAAAATCTCCAACATGAAGGATCTGCTGCCATTGCTGGAACAGATCGCCAAGTCCGGGCGGCCGCTGGTCATCGTGGCGGAAGACGTCGAGGCGGATGCTCTGGCGACGCTGGTGGTCAACAAGCTTCGCGGTGTGTTGCCCTGCGCCGCGGTCAAAGCGCCCGGTTTCGGCGACCGCCGTAAGGCCATGCTGGACGATATCGCCATTCTGACCGGAGGCCACGTGCTGGCCGAAGAGTTAGGCGTGAAGCTCGAAAACGTGCAACTGGAAGAGCTCGGCACTGCGAAGCGCGTGGTCATCGATCGTGAAGCGACGACCATCATCGGTGGCGCAGGAAGTAAAGCGGCCATTGAAGGACGCTGCAACGAGATCCGCAAACAAATCGAGGAAACCACGTCGGACTACGACAAGGAGAAGCTGCGCGAACGGCTCGCCAAACTGACCGGCGGCGTGGCCGTGATCCGGGTCGGCGCGCCTTCGGAAGCGGAGATGAAGAGCCTGAAAGAGGCCTTCGACGACGCCATCAACGCAACCAAAGCAGCCATCGCCGAAGGGATCGTACCGGGCGGCGGGCTGGCCCTTCTTCGGACTATTTGCGCGGTAGAGAAAGAAGAGCAGACCGCCGAGGGTGATGAGAAAACCGGCCTGCGAATCTTGAAGCGCGCCCTGGAAGCTCCCGCGCGCCAGATCGCGGAAAATTCCGCGGTGGACGGCGGCGTGGTCGTGGACAAAATGCGCACCGGCACCGGGAACTTCGGCTTCGACGCCGCCAAAGGCGTGTATGTCGACCTGATGGAAGCCGGCATTATCGACGCAACAAAGGTGGTGAGGATCGCGCTCGAAAACGCAGTATCGGTCGCCAGCGTGCTGCTTCTGGCTGAAGCCACGCTCACGGAGATTCCGGAACCCAAAGCCGCGCCGGCGCGTGAGCCTGATCTCGGCTAAAGACAAGAAGACGAAAGGCAGGTCATCGAGATGAAACTGACATTGAGCGTGATTAAAGCCGACGTCGGATCCGTGGGGGGGCACGTGACCCCTTCCGACCGGCTGTTCCAGACCGTCGCGGACCACATTCGGACCGCCGGCCGTGATTTGATTCTCGATTCCTATCTCAGCCACACTGGCGACGACATCGCGATCCTCATGACGCACACTCGCGGGGAAGGAGACGAGGCCATTCACAAGCTCGCTTGGGATGCGTTCCTGGCGGGAACCGAGGCGGCCAAGGCGCAGGGGCTCTACGGCGCCGGGCAAGATCTCCTCAAAACGTCCTTTTCGGGCAACGTGCGGGGCATGGGTCCGGCGGTGGCCGAGATGGAATTTGACGAACGGCCCGCCGAGCCGTTTCTCTTCTTCGCGGCCGACAAGACTGATCCGGGAGCCTACAACCTGCCGCTGTATCTCGGTTTCGTCGATCCGATGAATACGCCGGGCCTGATGCTATCGCCTAAAATGTCGCGGGGCTTCCGCTTCGTCATCATGGACGTGAACCACACCGAAGGCGACCGGGTGATCGAGCTGAACGCGCCCGAGGAGTTGTATGAGATCGCGGCGCTGCTGCGCGACCCGGAACGGTTCGTGGTGGAATCGATTTGGTCACGCGCTACAGGCGAGCAGGCCGTTGCCGTGGCCACGTCGCGGCTGCATAACATCGCCGGGAAGTACACCGGCAAGGACGATCCGGTAATGCTGGTGCGCGCTCAGATGAACTTTCCCGCCACCGGGGAGATCCTGGCTCCGTATGCAACGTGTCACTTCGTGGCGGGCGGGATGCGCGGATCGCATCAGATGCCGCTGATGCCAGTCAAGCTCAACGCCGGCATAAGTTACTTCGACGGGCCTCCGATCGTGAGCTGCGCGGGATTCTGCGTCCAAAAGGGCAAACTCACCGAAGCGGTCGATAACTTTGCGCATCCATTCTGGGATACGGTCCGTGACACTGCGTCGCGCAAGTCAATCGAAATGCGGCGGCAGGGATTCTTCGGCGCAGCTATGCTTCCGATGTCGGAGCTAGAGTACACAGGCATCGTCGAGAAGCTCACCGAGCTCGAGCCGCGTTTCAAGGTTCGCGCCGGAGAGCCCGCGTTACAAGTGCGCTAAGCGCTCTTCGCTGCTTTCTTCGCGGATGAATGCCGCTGGGCGAGCCAGCGGCTCAATTTAGCCCAGGGCCATGTGTTGATGACGGACCGAGCTTCAATCCAGCCCCGGCGCGCCTGAAAAACGCCGTACCGGATCTGGTCGAGCTGGGCGGTGCTGTGGGCATCGGAGTCAATCGCAAGCAGGACGCCCGCTTCCTGGGCGGCTCTCGCCATGGAATCGTTCAGGTCGAGCCGGTACATTGACCCGTTGATTTCAAGAGCCGCTCCGTACTTCACTGCCGCGGCGATTACGCGCTCGAAATCCATCGCCAGAGGCTCGCGCGAACCGATTAGGCGGCTGGTCGGATGACCCACAATATCGACGTGCGGATTGGCAAGAGCATTCAGTAGGCGATGCGTAACCTCATCCTTACTCTGGTGAAAGAGCGAGTGAATCGACGCGACGACGATATTGAGCCGGGCAAGAACCTTATCCGGATAATCGAGCTTGCCGTCCGCTAGGATGTCGACCTCGGTTCCGATCAAGATGTGCGGCGCCCGGTCTTTTCGTTTCCTGCGAAACTGCTCGACTTCTTCGATCTTCTGTTCCAGGCGATCCAGGTCCAACCCATGGGCGACACGCTGCGACGGCGAGTGATCGGTGAGCGCAATGTATTCGTAGCCGAGTTCGGCCGCATGTTCGACCATCTCCTCGACGGTCGACTTGCCATCGGAATACGTCGTGTGGGCATGCAGGTCGCCCCGCAGATCGCGCACTTCAATCAATTTCGGCAGCCGCCCAGCCCTCGCTGCTTCGATTTCGCCTTTGTCCTCGCGAAGCTCGGGCGGCATGACCGGCATATGCATCAGCGCATACATCTCAGCTTCATCTTTGCCGCCGACTCGTTTCTCGCCGCGGAAGGCGCCGTATTCGTTGAGCTTCAATCCGCGTTCGCGCGCCAGCGTTCGCAGGTGAATGTTGTGCTGCTTGGACCCGGTGAAATACTGGAGAGCCGCGCCGTAGGACTCGCGCGCAACCGAGCGCACATCCACTTGGATTCCGCCCTCGATGATCACCGTGGCCTTCGTGTCCCCAACCCCAAGAACTTGCTTCACCTCCGGCAGCTTCACCACCTGCTGGAGGGCACGCCGGCTGTCTTTCGAGACGATCAGGACATCCAGATCGCCGATCGTCTCGCGCCGCCGGCGAAGCGATCCGGCCACGTCCGCATGCTCGATGAGCTTGATCTTGCGTACCCGAGAAAGTAGATTGTCTGCAAGCGGCAGTGCGACTCCGATCAGCATCCTCTGCTGGCTGGTAAGCCACAGGTCGATGCCACGTTTGATATTGTCAATCTTCTTTTGACCGAAGCCTTTCAACTTGACTGAGGCTGCCTTTTCGAGGCAGTTTTTCAAGTCGTCAAGACTACGGATGCGAAACTTCTGGTGCAGCTGGGCGAGGGTCTTTGGACCCAATCCCGGAATGCTCATCAGATCGATCAGACCCGGCGGGATGCCCTTGCATTCCCGCTCGTAACGTTTAATCTTACGGGTGCGGACGTACTCGTCGATCATCTCGGACAGGTCTTTGCCGATACCCGGTATGTCTTCGAGCTTTCCTCGCTCTGCGATGGACGCCAGGTCCTCCTCCAAATCCCGAATGGACACCGCTGCTCTCTCGTAGGCCATGATCCGGAAACGGTCTTGGCCCTTGAAAGCCAGTACCCGTGCCATGCGCTCAAAAATGCGCGCGATCTCTTCGTTAAGCATTGAGGCTAGTGTTTTTGTGACGTTTGGAAGTCCGACCTTCTAAAGCCAAGGGCGCTTCGCGCCTCGTCTGCCGCGCGCCCGAGCGCGTCTTGCAGCTGCTGACAGGCTCTTTCGAGCGAAGCGGCGTCTTCAAACG
>Ga0209517_10008197_pt1 | contig 12280 bp, 10 predicted proteins | sample PeaSoiMetSII2010_FD_187695 | JGI IMG/M metagenome (GOLD analysis project Ga0209517, IMG submission 187695) | Peat soil microbial communities from Weissenstadt, Germany - SII-2010 (SPAdes) (version 2) | ecosystem: Environmental > Terrestrial > Soil > Wetlands > Peat | place: Germany...
CCGAGCGCCTGGAAGGGGTGCCGACGCTGATCGTGCACGGCGCCGTCTGCCGGCCGGACTGGTTGATCGAAGTCGAGGGCGTCGCTGCCAAGATCGTCTACGCGCCGAGCTTGCCGGCCTTCTGAGCGCGAAGGGACGGCGAGCGACTTTGCCGCAGCCCCATCGGGGGGCGCGATTGATCCAGATCAATAGACCGCATCCGTCGTTTTGGCGGAGTTGATTGCGCGGCCGGAGCCGCTTTCAGAGGGGAAGATCTATGCAAGACACCACCGCGCCATTCTCGATGCTGGATGAGGCCGCGATCGGCGCCGCCGAGTTGCGACACGACCCCTACGACTTCGCCTTCGTCGATCACGCGATCGATCAGCGCCTCAAGGACGAGGTGCTCGCGGACGCGCCGCCGATCCCCGATCGCGGCAGCTATGGATTGCCGGACCTTCGCTATGGACCCAAGTTCGGGGCGGTTGTGCAGGACCTGCTGAGCGAGCGCTTCCGGCGCCTCGTCGAGCGGAAGTTCGACATGGACTTGAGCCCGTATCCGCCGTGCATCGTGATGATGGGCAACACCACCGGTCACTACAACGAGGGCTACGCCCACCCGGACTCCAAGCACAAGATCGTCACCGTGCTCGTCGGGTTCAGCCGCGAGTGGCCCTACGAGCGCGGCCGCCTGCGTGTACTCCGCAGCACGAACCGCGAGGACTGCGCCTTCGAGTTCGCGCCGGAGTTTGGGCGAATGCTGATGTTCCGGGTCTGCGACCACTCGTACCACGGCTTCCTGCCGCAGAAGGGTCAGCGCATGAGCCTGCAGCTCTGCTACGTCGACTCCGAGTGGTACGTGCGGCGCGAATACTGGCGGCACAGCGTGAGCGCCTTCGCCAAATCGGTGCCGCTCATCCGGAAGGTGATCGATTGGGCGCCGCGCCGGATGCCGGGCGCTTGACGCAGGGGAGCCGAGCGATGACCTATCCGCCGATACCGGACGCGGGCGGGGTGGCGCGCCATTTCAGCCAAGCCGTGCGCCGCGCGCGCCGCGACGACCGGCCCTATCGCCACTGGAAGCTCACGGACGTGCTGCCCGAGTCGCTCTGCACCGGCATCCTCACGCTGCCGATCGCGCCGCCTCAACTCGGGAAGACCGACGGCACACGCAACACCTACAACCAGCAGCGCTGCTTCATCACGCCGCTGCTCCGCTCGAAGTTCCCGACTTGCGCGGTTCTGTCCGGAGCCCTGCAGCGACCCGAGGTGGCGCGGATGATGGCGGAGACCTGCGACATCTCCGTCGAGGGTAGCTTCTTGCGGATGGAATACATCCAGGACACCGACGGCGCCTGGCTCGAGCCGCATCGCGACATCCCGGAGAAGCTGTTCTCGATGGTGATCTATCTCTGCACGGGGCCGGACGCCAAGGAGTGGGGCACCGATATCTACGACGCCGAGCGCCGCTGGGTCGGCCGGTCTTCCGGCGAGTTCAACTCGGGCGTGATCTTCGTGCCGGGCCCGGCGACGTGGCACGGCTTCGATCCCCGCCCCATTGTCGGCGTGCGCCGGCTCATGGAGATCAACTACGCCCGCTCCGATTGGCGCGACAAGGAGCAGCTCGCCTTCCCGGATCGGCCGATCTCGCTCGCGTGATCCGAGCGCCCGTCACGGGCGTTTCATCCGCGGGCGGCGCAGTCGCGCGGGCTGTCTAGTGTCCCGCCCTCGCGCGCTGCCGGCGGCGCTTTGCCTTGAGCTTGGCCTTGCGTTTGGCCGAGCGGAGGCTGTGGCTTGATTTGGCGGATTTTTTCATCTGAGGCTCCTATCTTCGATCACCATGGCACGACAAACGCGAGAGCGCACTCCACGCCGCGCAGCGCATCGGCGCTCGCCGCCGCTCTCGCAAGCGAAAGGGGCTAGGCCTCTCGGCCTAACCCCTTGCTCGATTGGCTCCCCGGGCCGGATTCGAACCAGCGACCCAGCGGTTAACAGCCGCTTGCTCTACCACTGAGCTACCGGGGATCAGGGGCTCCTCTGCCGCCGGAACCACGGAGGCCGGCCTTAATATCAGAGCCGCTCCGCGCGCGCCACTGTCCCGTCTCGGCGCCTTCATCGTCCGCAGGGTCTCGAGCCGCCACAGCAACTCTCGCGACCCGCGTAACCCTATCACAAGGGGCGCCGGCCTTCAGCCGCGCTCGCCCGTGGCGGGTGTCAGCAGCGGACTTTCCGCTGGGAACCACCAGATGTCGCCGTTCCGCGGCTCCGCAACCGGCATCAGCGAGCCCGCGGGATCGCGCACGACCGGGCGATAGCCGAGCTCGGCGATCGCGGCGAACGCGGTCCCGAGATCGTCGCCCGCGCGCTCGAGCGCCTGAGCATTCAACTCCAGGAGCAGGATGGGTCGGAACCGGCGGATCGCGCGCGACCCGCCGCGCACGAGCTGGAGCTCCCAGCCCTCGATGTCGGCCTTGATGAAGTCGAGGCGAGGCAGCTCCAGGAGCTCCACGATGCGATCGATGGTGGTGATCGCCACCGCCTCGCGCTCCACGCTCTGCCAGCGCGTATTCGGGCCGAAATGCGCCAGACCGAAGCCATAACTGCCCGGCCGCTTTACCGGCAGCGTCAAGATCTCGGTGCCTTCCCTGGCGCCGAGCCCGAGCGGCAGGATGGCCACGTTCCGGCGGCGGTTGAGATAGAGCGCGACGCGCAGGATGGACCGCGCATAGCTGCCGGGCTCGAACGCGTAGACTTGTCCGCGCGATGCGAGGCGGGAGAAGATCTTCGTGTATTGCCCGGCATGCGCGCCCACGTCGAGCACGACGCCATCCTCCGGAATGATCCGCCGGAAGAGCGGAATGAGCGGCTTGTGATGCTGCTTGAAGACAGCCTTGAAGAGGTGGGCGAGGTAGGTCGGGCTCACCCGCCAGCGGAAATAAGGTGCGGTCATGAGTGCAAGCGAGCCTGGCGATGGAGGCCGGAAGCGGAATCGAACCGCTGTACGGGGATTTGCAGTCCCCTGCATAGCCACTCTGCCATCCGGCCCTGGGTCAAGGGCGGTCCTATATGCCGATCCGGCGGAGGAGGGTCAAGAAAGGACCCAGGCGCAACTTCTCGTTGCCCGCCATTGAGTTCGCGCGGAACGGGCGATATAAACGGCCGACGCCCACCCGCAACGGACAATCCCGGCCATGATCGATTACGCGGCCGCACGGCTCAACATGGTCGACGGCCAACTCCGCACCAATGGGGTCGTGGACCCGGCTCTGGTGGCCGCCTTCCTGGCGGTGCCGCGCGAGCGTTTCGTGCCCGAGCCGCTGAGGGGCACCGCCTATGTCGACGAGGATCTTCCGCTCGGCAACGGACGCTATCTCATGGAGCCGCTCGTGCTCGCGCGGTTGATCCAACTCGCCGAGCCCGGTCGCGACGCTCGCGTGCTCTGCGTTGGCGCGGGCCCAGGCTACGACGCGGCGATCCTCGCTCACGTGGTGGGCGCCGTGGTGGCGCTGGAGTCCGATCCAGCCCTGGCCGCGACGGCGCGGCGCTTGCTCCGTGAGCTCGGTTACTCCAAGGCGAGCGTGATCGAGGGATCGCTCGAGGAGGGACACACCGCGGGCGCTCCCTACGACGCCATTCTTTTCGGCGGAGCGATTGCCGAGGTCCCCGACGCCATCGCGCGCCAGCTTGCCGAGACGGGGCGGATCGCCGCCGTCGTGCGCGCGGACGGCCGTGTGTCGCAGGTGACCGTGATGACGCGGGTCGGCACCGTCTTGTCGCGGCGCCCGGTCTTCGATGCGGCAAACCATCCTCTGCCTGGATTTGCCTCGCAACCCGCTTTCGTGTTCTGAATCCGCCGGTCCTATGGGGATGTTGGGGATGAGCCTCAGACTTAAGGCCTCTTGTGCGATGGCGGCGCTCGCCGTGGCGGCGGGGCTTGCGGACCCGGCGTCGGCCGAGACGCTCACCGACGCGCTTGCCCAGGCCTATCAATACAATCCCCAGCTGCTGGCGCAGCGGGCGCAGCTGCGGGCGACCGACGAAGGCGTCCCGCAGGCGCTCGCGGGGTGGCGCCCGACCGTGCAGTTCACGGGATCTGCCGGCCGGGAGGTCGCGGAAACGACGCAATCCTCCAATAACGTCGTCGCTACAACCACCCAATATCTGACCCCGAAGACCCTCGATCTCAACCTGACCCAGCCCCTTTGGACCAGCGGCCGCACGCCGGCGCTGGTCCGGCAGGCCGAGCACACCGTGCTCTCGCAGCGCGCTCAGACCGTGGCGACCGAGGAGCAAGTTCTGTTCAGCGTGGCGCAGGCTTATCTGGACGTGGTGCGCGACCAGGCGACCGTCGATCTCAACGTCAACAACGAGCAAGTGCTGCGGCGCCAGCTGGAGGCGACCAACGACCAGTTCCGGGTCGGCGAGGTGACCCGGACCGACGTGGCGCAGGCGGAATCGCGCGTGGCGCTCGCGGTCGCGACCCGGGTGCAGGCGGAAGGCAATCTGCAGGTGAGCCGCTCCAACTATCAGCGCGCGGTCGGGCACCTGCCGGACAAGCTGTCGCAGCCGACCGAGCGGGTGAACCTGCCGGCGACGCGCGACGAAGCACTCGCGCTCGCCCGCGCGCAGAATCCGAACGTCGTCATCGCCGATTACAGCGCCAAGGCGGCGGAAGATACGGTGGTTGCGACCCGCGCGCAGCTCTTGCCCCAAGTCGCCTTGGTCGGCGATGCCAACAAGTCCGACGAGACGCAGACAGAGGGCCGCAACGTAAATTCCCTCTCGGTGATCGCGCGCATGACGGTGCCGCTCTACGAGGCGGGCTCGGTCTACGCGCAGACCCGCGCGGCGAAGCAGACGGTGAGCCAGCGCCGCGATCTGCTCGACGACGCGCGCCGCGCCGCCATCCAGTCGGCGACCAAGGATTGGGAGACCATCCAGTCCGGGCGCGCGCAGGTGGAATCGCTGCAGTCCACGATTCGCGCCGCCGGGATCGCGCTCGAAGGGGTGCGCCAGGAGGCGCAGGTGGGATCGCGCACCGTCCTCGACGTGCTGAACGCCGAACAGGAGCTGTTCACCGACCGCGTCAATCTCGTACAGGCGCAGCACGACCTCGCGGTTGCCGAGTTCGACCTCGCCCAGCAGGTCGGGCATCTCACCGCCGAGGAGATGAAGCTGCCGGTCCAGCCCTACGATCCCCGCAAGCACTACGACGAAGTGCGCAACAAGTGGATCGGCTTCGGCTCAAAGGGCCAGTAATTCGCAAGAATCAGCCGAGGTCCCCTGGTATTTTCCAGGCGCTTCGCCTAGTGTAGTAAGCAGCGCAGCACCACTACCGGTCGACATGTCGGAGAGCAAAGGCCAGCACGAACCCTCCATGGAGGAGATTCTCGCCTCCATCCGGCGGATTATCGCCGAGGATGGCGAGCAGCCGGCTGCGGCGCCCGCTGCCGCAACTCCGGCGCCTTCCGCGGCGGCGGCTCCCGCGGCGCCGCTCCCGACACCCGCGCCGTCGGCCGCAGCAGGCAAAGGCGACGAGATCCTGGAGTTGACGGAAGTCGTGGAGGAGGAGCATCCCGAGGCGCCGGCGCCCGCGCCGCCTCAACCCGAGCCGCCCCCGTTTCCGGCCGCGGTCGAGTCGGGCGACCGCTTGGTCTCCGACGCCGCGGCGGCAGCCTCAATCGCGGCGCTGTCGCAAATCCATCAGATTGGGCCAGCAAACGAGAAACGCATGAGCGACATTCCCCTGGGCGAAGGACAGCGGTCCATCGAGGACATGGTGCGCGAGATGTTGCGGCCGCTCCTGAAGGAATGGCTCGACTCCAACCTGCCGCACCTCGTCGAGCGCGTGGTTCAGGAAGAGGTAGCGCGGCTCGTACGGGACGTGCAGAGGCGCTGACCGCGTCTTTCCGCCGGAGTCGGGCCGGGACCAGCGGCACGCCGCGTTCCGCCTGTTCCTGATCCATCAAGCCCGCGCGATTCCCGAACGTCGAGGCCTCGCACAGCGACCGAGACCGATCCCTGATGTTGGACAAGACCTACAATCCCGCCGAGGTGCAGGCGAAGTTCTATCAGGCGTGGGAGGCATCCGGCGCCTTCGAATGCGATCCCGACTCCGCGGCCGCGCCGTACACCATCATGATGCCGCCGCCCAACGTGACGGGCAGCCTGCACATGGGTCACGCCTTCACCTTCACGCTGCAGGACATCCTGATCCGCTACCACCGCATGCTCGGGCGCGACACGCTCTGGCAGCCCGGGACCGATCACGCGGGCATCGCGACGCAGATGGTGGTGGAGCGGCAGCTTGCGCTCGAGCAGTCCAATCGCCACACGCTCGGCCGCGCGAAATTCGTCGAGCGCGTCTGGCAGTGGAAAGCCGAATCCGGCGGGACCATCATGCGGCAGCTCCGCGCGCTCGGCGCATCCGCGGACTGGCGGCGCGAGCGATTCACCATGGACGAGGGGCTCTCGCTCGCGGTCCGCAAGGTTTTCGTCGCGCTCCACAAGGCGGGGCTGATCTACCGCGACAAGCGCCTGGTCAACTGGGACCCGGGCCTCCACACCGCGATCTCCGATCTCGAGGTGGAGAACCACGAGACCAAGGGCCACCTCTGGCATTTCAAGTATCCGATCGAGGGCGCCGAGGGCGAGTTCATCGTGGTCGCGACCACGCGGCCCGAGACCATGCTCGGCGACAGCGGCGTCGCCGTGCATCCCGAGGACGCGCGCTACCGGCACCTCGTGGGCAAGCACGCGATCCTGCCGCTGGTGGGCCGCCGGATTCCCATCGTCGCGGACGAGTACGCCGATCCCGCCACCGGCAGCGGCGCGGTCAAAATCACGCCGGCGCACGATTTCAACGATTTCCAGGTCGGGCGCCGGCACAAGCTGGCGCTGATCAACGTGCTCGACGCGGACTCGCACCTCAACGACGCCGTGCCCGAGGCCTATCGCGGCCTCGACCGCCTCGCCGGGAGGAAGCGCGTGGTCGCCGACATGGAAGCGCTCGGCCTCGTCGAGAAGGTCGAGGACCACGTCCACATGGTGCCGCACGGCGACCGCTCGGGCGCGGTGATCGAGCCCTGGCTCTCCGACCAATGGTACTGCGACGCCAAGACGCTGGCCGAGGAGCCGATCAAGGCGGTGGAGACCGGGCGCACGGTGTTCGTGCCGAAGAGCTGGGAGAACACCTTCTTCGAGTGGATGCGCAACATCCAGCCCTGGAATATCTCGCGCCAACTCTGGTGGGGCCACCAGATCCCCGCGTGGTACGGGCCCGACGGCACGATCTTCGTGGAGGAGACGGAGACCGAGGCGCACGCCGCGGCAGCCAAGCACTACGGTAAGCCCACGGACCTCCGGCGCGATCCAGACGTGCTCGACACCTGGTTCTCCTCGGCGCTGTTTCCGTTCTCGACCTTGGGCTGGCCGGAGGAGACGAAGGAGCTCAAGCGCTACTATCCCGGCGACGTCCTCGTAACGGGCTTCGACATCATCTTCTTCTGGGTCGCGCGGATGATGATGATGGGCCACTACTTTATGAAGGACGTGCCGTTCCGCACGGTCTACATCCACGCGCTCGTGCGCGACGAGCGCGGGCAGAAGATGTCGAAGTCCAAGGGCAACATCATCGACCCCCTGGACCTGATCGAGCGCTACGGCTGCGACGCGCTGCGCTTCACGCTGACGGCGCTGGCGGCCCAAGGCCGCGACATCAAGCTCTCGGAATCCCGCGTCGAGGGCTACCGAAACTTCGCCACCAAGCTCTGGAACGCCGCGCGGTTCGGCGAGATGAACGAGTGCAACCTCGCGCCCGGCTTCGATCCCGATCGCTGCACGCTCACGCTCAGCCGCTGGATCGTGGGCATGCTCGCCGAAACGGGCGCACGTGTCGTCGCGGCGCTCGATGAGTACAAGTTCAACGAGGCCGCGGGCGCGCTCTACCAATTCACCTGGGGCACCTATTGCGATTGGTACCTGGAATTCGCAAAGCCAATCCTCAACGGCTCAGACGCGGTGGCGAAGGCTGAGACCCGCGCCACTGCCGCCTGGGTGCTGGCGCAGATCGCACATCTCCTGCACCCGATCGCGCCCTTCATCACCGAGGCCGTGTGGGAGCATCTCTCGGGTGCGGAGGGCGGTCTGCTGATCTCGGCGAAATGGCCGGACTATTCGGGGCTCAAGCGCGATGCCGCAGGGATCGCCGAGATGGAGTGGGTGGTCGCGCTGATCGCGGCCATCCGGACCGTCCGGTCGGAAATGAACGTGCCGGCGGGTCAGGAAATCGCCGCCTTCATCCGGTCCGAAAGCGCGCTGGTGCCCGCTCGGATCGAGACGCATCTCGACGCCATCAAACGGCTCGCCCGCCTCAAGGGCATGGAGAAGGCCGAGGGCGCCGGCTGGGAGCAGATGGCGCGCCAGGCCGTGCAAGTGACGGTCGAGGGCGCCACCGTGTTCCTCGATCTCGCGAGTGCCATCGACCTCGGCAAGGAGCGGCAGCGCCTCGACAAGGAGGCCAAGGCGATATCCAGCGAGCTCGACAAGATCGGCCGCAAGCTCGGCAACGAGCAATTCCTCTCGAAGGCGAAGCCCGAGGTGGTCGAGGAGCAGCGCGACCGGCTCGTCGAGCATGAGGCCGCGCTCGCACGCGTGCGCGCGGCCATGGCCCGGCTGGGCCCGGCTTAACCCAGGATCGCACGGCTCAGGAGCCCCTCTCCGCGCGCCTTGGCGCGGGGAGAGGGAGGGGCCCGCGTAGCGGGAGGGTGAGGTGGTTGCGATGCGGAACATCGCAACATCGATCGCAGAGCGATCGAGGGTGCCGGCGCATACACCGGAGCGATGCCCCCTCACCCAGCTCCGCCTAAGCTCGCTACCGCTCGCTAAGGCTGCGCGGCCCTCTCCCCGAGCGGGGGAGAGGGTCTGATGACGATCAAGCAGGAATGGGCATGCCCTTGCGCCGACCGCGCATAGCCGCGTCGCGTTCGTTGAGCTAGGCTCGCGAGAACCGACGGAGGGGCCGGCCTTTCGATCCGAGATATATAGGGGGAGCCGTGGATCTCGTCGCGCGCGCAAAGGGCATTCTGACGGCTCCAAGGGCCGAATGGCCGGTGATCGCCGGCGAGAGCACCGGGACGGCCGAGCTCTATGCCGGCTATGTTGCGCCGCTCGCGGCGATCACGCCGGTCGCGTCCATCCTCGGCAATCTGCTCTTCAACGGCGGTCTGAGCTTCAGCGCCAGCGTCGTGTTCGGAGTCATCGCTTTCGCGATGGCCTTGGCGAGCGTCTATGTGCTTGGGCTGATCGCCAGCAAGATCGCGCCCTCCTTCGGTGGAAAGGATGACCTGGCGCAAGGCCTCAAGCTCGTGGCCTATGGCTACACGGCCTCCTGGGTTGCCGGCATCTTCAGCCTGATCCCCGCGCTCGCGCTGATCTCGACGATCGGCGGGCTCTACAGCCTTTACATACTCTATACCGGCACTTCCGTGATGATGGGCGTGCCGCAGGAGCGCTCGGCCGCGTACACCGCGGTCGTGATCCTGGTCGCCATCGGCCTCTATATCGTCATCGCCACGATCCTCGGCGCCGTCATCGCCGCGGGGTCGCTCGCGCGATAACCTCGGCGCCTAGTGTGATGATTCCTAAGTTCGCAAGGCGAACTTCGGAATCTGAATCACACTAGCTCAATAGATTAGTGGCCCGCTTATCCCTGAAATTCGTCTTACGAATTTCAGGGGCGGGACACTAGAGACCCGGCGCCACGAAATCGGGCCAGATCCCGCACTCCGCCGCCAGCGCGAGCGCGTCGCGGCCGGCACAGAAGCCGTCCTCCACCAACATGGCGCGGCAGCCCGCGGCGCGCGCGCCGAGGATGTCGGTATGGAGCGTATCGCCGACGCAGAGCACGCGCTCGGGCCTGATGCCCGGGAGGCGCTCCAATGCCTTGCGGTAGATGCCGCCGTCGGGCTTACCGCAGAGGATTGGCGCAATCCCCGTCTCGTCCGCGATCCGGTGCGCGTAGTAGCCGGGCTCGGCGTTGAGCAGGTGCGCGTCGGGCGACGCGATGTCGGGGTTGCAGACGATGAGCGGGCGCGGTTGATGAAGGAGGCTCTCGCGGAGCAAGGCCTGCCTCGGCTCCGACCAGCGGTCGGCCGAGAGAAACGCGATGGCGGGAACGCGCTCGTAGGGCGCAAGGTCGTCGGCCAAAGAGGGCATGGCGCCGGTGAGCGCCTGCATGGGCGCCGGCGGGTCGGCGATCAGCCCCGGCGGCGCCTCGAGCGCCAGCTCCGCCAATGTCTCCGGCAGGAGGTCGAGACCCGCGATGATCTCCTCGGCGCGAAAATCATAGCCGCGGCGGCGGTGCTTCGCGACCGCGGACGCTTTGTCGGCGCTCGCATCGTTGCTGAGCACGAGCAGCGGCACACTCGCGTCGCGTAATTCCTTCACCGCGGCGAGCGCGCGCGGGATCGGGATCTCCCCGAGATTGAGCACGCCCCAGGCGTCGAGGATCACCGCGTCGAAATGTTGCCGGATCGCGGCGATGCCGGCGACGCGCGTCGGGTGCACGGACAGTGGCTTCGCCGGCAAACGTCGTTCTGCGCGGCGATACTCCCGCCAGGCGTGCTCGAAGGTGATGAAGGGCAATCGCGGCTCCCGGGGAACGCTGTTCTTTACCGATTAACAGCCATGCCGCCAAGAACGGCCGACAGACTGGCAAGAGGCCCATGAGCTTTGTATGGTGCCAGCCTTCGCGCGAAGCCGGGAGGGCGCCATGCCTGACGACGTTAAGAAACTCGTGGTCGACAAGAGCAAGCTGCCGAGCCGGCACGTCACGGAGGGCCCGGAGCGCGCGCCGCACCGCTCGTATCTCTACGCCATGGGCCTCACGGACGAGCAGATCCATCAGCCCTTGATCGGCGTCGCCACGACTTGGAACGAGGCCGCGCCCTGCAACATCGCACTGGCGCGGCAGGCGCAGGTGGTCAAGAAAGGCGTAGCCTCCCGCGGCGGCACGCCGCGGGAATTTACCACCATCACGGTCACCGACGGCATCGCCATGGGTCATGCCGGCATGAAGTCCTCGCTGGTTTCGCGCGAGGTGATCGCGGATTCGATCGAGCTGACGATGCGCGGCCATTGCTACGACGCGCTGGTGGGTCTCGCCGGCTGCGACAAGTCGCTGCCCGGTGTCATGATGGCGATGCTCCGTCTCAACGTGCCCTCGGTTTTCATGTACGGCGGCTCGATCCTGCCCGGCCGGTTCCGCGGCAAGGACGTGACCGTGCAGGACCTGTTCGAGGCCGTGGGCGCGCACAGCTCCGGCAAGATGAGCATCGAGGATCTGCACGAGCTCGAGTGCGTGGCGTGTCCCTCCTCGGGCTCCTGCGGCGGCCAGTTCACGGCCAACACCATGGCTTGCGTCTCCGAGGCGATCGGCTTGGCGCTGCCGGGCTCGGCCGGTGCGCCCGCGCCCTATGACTCCCGCGACGCCTATGCGGAAGCCTCGGGCGAAGCGGTCATGAGCCTGCTGCGCTCGCGCATCCGTCCCCGCGACATCGCCACCCGCAAGGCCTTCGAGAACGCGGCCATGGTGGTGGCGGCGTCGGGCGGCTCGACCAACGGCGCGCTGCATCTGCCGGCGATGGCCCATGAGGCCGGCATCGATTTCGACCTGCACGCGGTTGCGGAGATCTTCAAGCGCACGCCGTACATCGCGGACCTCAAGCCCGCGGGCCGCTATGTCGCCAAGGACCTCTACGAGGCCGGCGGCGTGCCCATTCTCATGAAGGCGCTGCTGGATGGCGGCTATCTCCACGGCGATTGCCTGACGGTCACCGGCAAGACGATCGCCGAGAACCTGCGCGACGTCGTGGTGCCGAAGGCCCAGGATGTCGTCCGCCCCACCTCGGCGCCGCTCTCGCCGACCGGCGGCGTGGTCGGGCTCAAGGGCAATCTCGCGCCCCAGGGAGCGATCGTGAAGGTCGCCGGCATGAAGACCCTGGTGTTCCGCGGCCCCGCGCGCGTGTTCGAGCGCGAGGAGGATTGTTTCGCCGCCGTCGAGCAGCGGAACTACAAGGCGGGCGAGGTGCTGGTGATCCGGAACGAAGGTCCGCGCGGCGGCCCCGGCATGCGCGAGATGCTGGCGACCACCGCGGCGATCTACGGTCAAGGCATGGGCGATAAGGTCGCGCTCATCACCGACGGCCGGTTCTCCGGCGCCACGCGCGGCTTCTGCATCGGGCATGTCGGGCCCGAGGCGGCGGTGGGCGGACCCATCGGGCTGCTGCGGGACGGCGACATC
>Ga0209517_10008199_pt1 | contig 12280 bp, 11 predicted proteins | sample PeaSoiMetSII2010_FD_187695 | JGI IMG/M metagenome (GOLD analysis project Ga0209517, IMG submission 187695) | Peat soil microbial communities from Weissenstadt, Germany - SII-2010 (SPAdes) (version 2) | ecosystem: Environmental > Terrestrial > Soil > Wetlands > Peat | place: Germany...
CCCTCTCCCCGAGGGGAGAGGGGGAAGCGAGCCGCAACCAGTTTGCCCTCGCCCCAACGGGGAGAGGGTTGCGCAGCCTTAGCGAGCGATAGCGACCTCCGGGTCACAGCCCGGGGGTGGGTGAGGGGGATCGTTGGCAGCCAGCCCATGTGGCTTCGAACCTTGAGAGACAGTAGCATCTCGCGAGGAGGGTCCCGCATGTACAAACTCTACTACTATCCCGGAAACGCCAATCTGGTGCCGCATATCGTGCTGCAGGAGATCGGCGCGAAATACGAGCTCGTGCTGCTCGACCGCGACCGGCAGGAGCACAGGTCGCCGGAATACCTGAAGCTCAACCCGCACGGCCGAATTCCGACCCTGGTGGACGGCGACCTCGTGCTCTACGAGACCGCCGCGATCTGCCTTCATCTCGCGGATCGCCATCCCGAGGCGCGCCTCGCGCCCGAACTCGGCAGCGCCGAGCGCGCGCACTTCTACAAATGGTTGGTCTATCTCACCAACACCGTCCAGTCCGAAATGATTACGTACTTCTACCCCCAGCGCTGGGCCTCGAGCGAGGCCGGTGCGGCGGATGTGAAACGCCACGCCGAGCAGCATCTGGACTCCATGTTCGACACCATCGAGCAGAGCCTCGGGCAGCAAGGCCCCTTTCTCCTCGGCAACCGCTACAGCGCCGCCGATCCCTATCTCTTGATGCTGGCGCGCTGGAGCCGAGGTTTCTCTCGGCCGGCGCGGACACTGCCGCGCATCGGACGGCTGCTGGAAACCGTGGCGGCGCGTCCGGCCGTGCAGCGCGCTTTCGCCGCCGAGGGCCTCGCCGCGCCCTTCTACTGAGTGGCCGCGTCCGTATCGCGCCAGTCCTCGATCCAGAGGGTCGAGACGTTGAGGTGGCCGGTCGGCGTTACGCCCGCGAGCCACTTCGGCAACACGGAGCTGTCGGTACGGAAGAATAGCGGCAGGTCCGGTAGGGTGTCGGCGTAGATCTGTTGCAGCCGGTGCCAGAGCCGCTCGCGCGCCGGGCGGTCGAGGGTGACCTCGATCTCGTCCATGAGCTTGTCCATCTCTGGATTCCGATAGCCCACGTCGTTCTGCCCGCGGTAGCCGTTCTCGGGCGACGGAATCTCCTCGGAATTGAGTTCGCTGCGCGGCACGTTCTCGGGCGCGCTCACCCAGCCGAAGAGCGCTAGGTCGAACGCGCGCCTGCGCAGCGTCTCGCCGAACAGCACGCGCGCGGGCTGGTTGCGCAGATGCACCTCGACGCCGATCGCCCGCCACTGGCTCTGCATGATCTGCTCCAGGAGCTCGCGCGTGCGGTTGCCCGAGGTGGTCGCGAGATCCAGGGAGAGCCGATCGCCCTTGTCGTTGCGCCGGATCCCGTCGGAGCCGGGATGCCAGCCCGCGGCCTCCAGCAGCGCGCGCGCCGCCGCGGGGTCATAAGGATATTTGCGGACGTCGTCCGTGTGCACCCAGTCGAGCGGATGGACGATCGTGTCCGCGACCGGCTGCTTGCCGCCGTACATCTCCTGGCTGATGCCGGCGCGGTCGAGACCCTGGAGCAGCGCCTGGCGCACGCGGACATCCGCGAGAAGGGGATTGTCCAGATTGGGCGCGACGTGCTCGTAAAAGAGGCCGGGCTTGGTCAGCACGACGAAGCGGTCGCCGTGGCGCCTGTCGAAGGCGAGCGCCTGTTCGACCGAGATTTGCCCGACCTCGCCGGCGATCATGTCGATGGAGCCCGCGAGCAGGTTCGCCTCGAGCGCCGCGGTGTTCTCGACGACGGACACCACGACGCGCTCGAAGGCGGGCCGACGGCCCCACCAGGTCGGGTTGCGCTCCAGCACCACGCGCGAGCCCGGCACCAGCTCGGTGATGCGATAGGGTCCGAAATAAAGGCCGCGATTGGTGGGATCGGTGTCGTAGCGGGTGCGGAAGCGGTAATTGGCGGGATCGGCGAAGGCCTCGCGCTCGATATGCGCGGGCAGCACCTCGAAATCGCCGAGGGCCTGGTACTCGTAGTCGATGCGGTCCTGGGTCACGCTGAAGGTCTTGGCGTCGATCGCGTGAAGATCGACAATTCGCCGATAGAGCTCAGAGTTCGAGAGGCCGCTCTTTGGGTTCTTGCCGACCTCGTAGGTGAAGAGCACGTCCTCGGTGCTGACGGGCACGCCGTCGCCCCAGGTGGCATTGGGCTGCAAGGTGTAGGTGAGGCGCACGCCCTCCTTGCCGGTCGGGAGAGCGACGCGCTCGGCGAGCCCGTTCTCGAAGCTCGGCAGCGTCACGCAGAGCATGCAGACGAGGTGCCAGCTCGCGTCATAGGCCGTGATCGGCCGCCGCGCCATGCCCAGCACGTAGCTCTTGGCCAGCACCGCATCGATGGCGGGATTGAGCGTCGGCGGAAATTGGCTCACGCCGATAACGAGCTGCTCGCGCGCGAGCGCGGGCGCGCTGAGAACCAAAGATGTGAGGAATGCCGCAACGACCGCGGCCGTGCGGCGTGGGTGTCGGAGTGGCCCCCCACATCCCCCTCCCCCTCGAGGGGGGAGGGGGATGTGAGACACGGCGTTCTACTCCCCCTCCCCCCTCGAGGGGGAGGGTAGGGTGGGGGGTTTGCGCGGACGCGTGCGGCGCATACCTACTCCGCCCTAGGAAACCGCGGGATCACTTTCTCGCTGAAGAGACGCACCGAATGCGCCGCGTGCTCGTAGCTGACGGTGTTGAAATTCACCTGCAAGGACGCGCTCTCGAAGCCGCCGACCTTGCGGTGATATTCGTGGGCCTGCTCCACGATGTCGGCGGGCGTGCCGACCCAGGCGGCGCCCGAGGCCCGCTGGGTCTCGAAGGTCTCGCGGCTCAGCCCCTCGATGATCTTGTCGTAGCCAGGGTAGTCCGCCGACGACATGCCGGTGGTCCAGTCCGAGGCGGCGTCCACCAGCGAGCGCAGATAGCGGTTCAAAGGCTCGCGCGCGATGGCGGCGGCCTCCTCCGGGCTCTCGTGGCAGAGCATGTGGAAGGCCAGCATGACGCGGCCGCGGCCTTTGTGCCCGGCCGAGCGCCAAGCCTCGCGGTAGCGGCCGACCAGCTCCGCCATCTTTCCGCCCGCCATGGGGATCGCCATGATCCAGTGGCCGAGCTTGCCGGCGTTCTCGAAGCTCTCGGGCGTGGCGATGGCGGCGATCCAGAATTGCGGACGCGGCCGCTGGGTCGGGCGCGGCAGAGAGGTGGTCGGCGGAAACCGGTGGAAGGTGCCCTCGGAGGCGACCTTTTCCTGTTCCAGGAGCTGGCGCACCTGCTCCATGCCCTCGGCGAAGCGGGCCTTGCTCTCATTGACGCTGACGCCGAAGCGGGCGAACTCGTGGGGCAGGAAGGCGCGGGCGAAGCCCACCTCGAGCCGGCCGCCGGAGATCGCGTCGAGCATGCCGATCTCGCCCGCAAGCTTGAGCGGGCTGTTGAAGATCGGCAGCACCGCGCCGGTTATGAGCCGCGCCGTCTTCGTGCGCTGCGAGGCCGCGGTCAGGAACACGATGGGATTGGGCGAGTAGCCGCCGTAGGGATGGAAATAGTGCTCGACCGTGCGGACATGGCCCCAGCCATAGGGATCGCAGAAATCGATGAGCCGCAGGGATTCGTCGAAATACTCCGCCGCCGATTTCAGCTCCGGCCCGACATCCGGGAAGAACTGCATGCCGAATTCGAGCGCGATGTCCGTCATATCTGGCCTCGAGCACGTTGAAATCGACGCGCACTCTAGCAACCGCGGACGGCACTTGCCTATGGCTTCGGTCCCGTCGGCTGCGGCAGGATGCCGCCATGATCGTCCACACGATCGGACATTCCACGCGCACGACCGGCGAGCTCGTCGAGCTCCTGCGCGAGGGCGCCGTCGACCTCGTCGCGGATGTCCGGCGCTTTCCGCGCTCGCGCACCAATCCGCAGTTCAACGCGGAGGCGTTGGGTCCCACGCTCCAGAAAGACGGCATCGGCTACCGGCATCTGCCGGCGCTGGGCGGCCGGCGTAGCGCAGCCGGCGACAAGGTGCCCTCGCGGAACACGCTCTGGCGCGAGGCGGCGTTCCGGGCCTATTCCGATTATGCGGAAACAGACGAGTTCCGGGTGGGGTTCGAGGCGCTGCTCGATCTCGCGGGCGAGCACAAAGTTGCGATCATGTGCGCGGAGGCGGCCTGGTGGCGCTGCCACCGTCGCATCGTGGCGGACTACCTGATGGCGCGCGGCGTCGAGGTGCGCCACATCCTCGGGCCCGGCAAGATCGAGCCCGCCAAGCTCACGCCCGGCGCGGTGGTGGAGGCGGAGGGGAAGGGGAAGGTCGCATACCGCGACCCCCAGCAGGGGCCGCGGCTACCGGGGATTTAAGAGGGCTGCTTGGAGTGGTCGCGGGCGAGGCGCTCGGTGTCAGCGAGGGTCTCGCGGAGGACCTTGTCGGCCTGATGCGCCATCTTGGCGAAGGTGCGCAGGAAGCTGTCGCTGCGCGGCAGCTGGAACAGGGTTTCCTCGCCGCCCTCGGCGCCCTGCATGGAGATCAACATGACCTGGTCCTGGGGCGAGATCAGCAGCTCCTGGAGCGGCACGCCGGGACCGGTGACGTACTCGACGACGCGGCAACGCGGCCGATCCTCGCTGGCCGGCCGGATCAGCATGCGGAAAGCGGCGCGGGTGGTCGCGGCCTCGATCAGCGAGCGTGTGAAGGGCCGGAGGAAGCTTTCGTCGAAGCCGAGGACCGCCGTGGGCTCGTCGTTGGTCGCGCTGGAGCGGATCTCAAGCGTCGCCCAGAGCGAGGCGCGGCCGCCGTAGTAGTCGACCGAGGCGAGGTCGAGGTTCAGGGAGTCGATGGGGAGCGGTGCCGAGACGGCGGAGGCGCTCAGAAACGCGAAGCAAGCGGGCTCCCGGCGCAGGGAAATGATGGTCGCCGCTTCCAGGTTCCGATCGATGAGCAGGTTTGGCGTGTCGGTCATCGGCGTGAGCTCCAAAGCGCGTCCTATACACCTAGCATCGCCCGCGGCCAGTTAACCAATCCATAATTTCGGGAGGCTCCTGCGTACGCATTTCCCCGACCTTGGGGTCGGGCTGTTGTGACAATCGGCGAGGCTGTGGCCTTGGTCACAGACAAATCTGGTTAAAGGCAAAGATTCTTTTAAGGAAATCGGGCGATAGTGCCGGAGTTTTCAGGGGTATCCGCAATGACTTCCTTGGCAGAAACCATCGACACCGCGCTCGCCGCCGTGGGCCGGGAGACCGAAGACCAGCTCCGGGACGTCTCCGGCGATTTCGAGGCGCTGGAGCTCGCCGACGAGGAGCGCGTTTCCGCTCTTGCCACCGCGATCGCGGCGATCGCCGTCCAGTATCACAAGCGACACGTCTCGGCTTATCTCGAGGCGGTGCGGACCTGGTCCCTGGAGATCGCCGAGATGCTGCAGCCGGCGCCGACCGAATTGCGTTACATCCCGGATACCTCGACCATCGAGGCGGCCGGCCGGCGCCTCTACAGCGGCCTCGACGGCGTGATCGACCGCATGCGCGAGGGTGGCGTCGACGTGCGCGACCGCCTGATCGCGGAGCTCGCGCTGGTGACCCGCTTCCTCGGCCAGCACGACCCCAACACCATCACCATCGCCGTCATGGCGGTGAACCGCGCACTCGGCGATCCCGAGTATCGCCGCGGCGCCGTGGTGCGGGTGCCGCTGCGCGAAGTGGCGGCGTCGGCCGCCATCGAGCCCGGTCTCGAGACCATGGAGCCCCGCGGCAACGCCTGAGGCGCCGCCGCATCCTCATCTCCAGTAGCGTCACCGGCCGGCATTGACACCGGCGGCGCCGAGCCGCTTCACTCCCGCGAGCCATTCGCAGGGAGGACGCGCCGGCATGACCGAGTCCAGCCGCAAAACCTATGACCAGCTCCGCAGCGCGCGCTGGATGGGCGCCAAGGATCTGCGCTCCTTCGGTCACCGCTCGCGCACGAAGCAGATGGGCTTCGCGGCGGAGGATTACGCGGGCAAGCCCGTCATCGCCATCCTCAACACCTGGAGCGAGATGAATCCCTGCCATTATCACTTCCGCGAGCGCGCGGCGGAGGTGAAGCGCGGTGTCTGGCAGGCCGGCGGCTTTCCCGTGGAGATGCCGGCGATCTCGCTGGGCGAGCCCTTCATGAAGCCGTCGACCATGCTCTACCGCAATCTCCTCGCCATGGAGACGGAGGAGCTGCTGCGCGCGAACCCGATCGACGGCGTGGTGCTGCTGGGCGGTTGCGACAAGACGGTGCCGGCGCTCATCATGGGCGCGCTCAGCATGAACCTGCCGGCGATTTTCGTGCCGGCGGGCCCGATGCTGCGCGGCAACTGGCACAACCAGCCGCTCGGCAGCGGCAGCGACGTCTGGAAATACTGGGCGGAGCTGCGCGCCGGCAATATCGACGAGGAGGACTGGCGCGGCATCGAGGACGGCATCGCGCGCTCCTTCGGCACCTGCATGACCATGGGCACCGCCTCCACCATGGCGGCGGTCACCGAGGCGCTTGGGTTCACCTTGCCCGGCGCCTCCTCGATTCCCGCGGCGGATTCCTCGCACGCGCGCATGGCGAGCGCCAGCGGACGGCGCATCGTCGAGATGGTCTGGGAAGACCTGAAGCCGCGGGACATCGCGACCGTCGCGGCCTTTGACAACGCCATCGCGACGCTGATGGCCTTGAGCGGCTCGACCAACGGGATCATCCACCTGACCGCCATGGCGGGCCGGGCAGGCGTCCCGCTCTCGCTCGACCGCTTCGACGAGATCTCCCGCAGGACGCCGGTGCTCGCCAACATCCGCCCCGCCGGCAAATACCTGATGGAGGATTTCTACTACGCGGGCGGCCTGCGCGCGCTGCTGCGCCAGTTGAGCACCGGCCTCGACGCCGACTGCGGCACGGTCAACGGCAAGACCCTCGGCGCCAACATCGCGCGCGGCGAGGTCTACAACGACGACGTAATCCGGTCATCGAACAATGCGTTGACCGGCGCGGGCGGGCTCGCGGTGCTCCGAGGCAATCTCGCGCCGGACGGCGCCGTCATCAAGCCGCCGGCGATGGAGGCTCGGCTGCAGAAGCACCGCGGCCCTGCGGTCGTGTTCCGCGACTACAACGACATGAGCGCGCGCATCGACGATCCCGCGCTCGAGGTCAGCGCGGACTCCGTGCTCGTGCTGCAGAACGGCGGCCCGCAAGGCGGCCCGGGCATGCCGGAATGGGGCCAGCTGCCGATCCCGAAGAAGCTGCTGGCGCAGGGCGTGCGCGACATGGTGCGCATCTCCGACGCGCGCATGAGCGGCACCAGCTACGGCGCCTGCGTGCTGCACATCTCGCCCGAGGCCTTCGTGGGCGGACCGCTGGCGCTGGTCAAGACCGGCGACACCATCGAGCTCGACGTGCCCGCCCGCCGCCTCAGCCTCGCGGTCGCCGACGAGGAGTTGAAACGCCGGCGCGCGCAGTGGACGCCGGCCAAGCCGTATTATCCCCGCGGCTACGGCGCGCTTTACAGCCAGCACATCGCCCAGGCGCATCTGGGCTGCGACTTCGATTTCCTTGCGGGTACCGCGCCCGTGCCCGAGCCGGAGATCCATTGATGGCCGCGACGCTGCCCACCAACCGCTTCAAGCGCGCGCTCACCGCGGGCACGCAGCAGATCGGCTTCTGGCTCAATTTCGCGAGCCCCAACGTGACCGAAGTCTGCGCGGGCGCGGGTTTCGATTGGCTCCTCATCGACATGGAGCACTCGCCCAACGAGCTCCCGGACGTCGTGCACAATCTCCGCGCCTGCGTCGGCGGCACGGCGGAGCCGGTCGTGCGCGTGCCCTGGAACGAGCCCGTGATGGTGAAGCGGCTCCTCGATCAAGGCGCGCGCAGCTTCCTCTTTCCATTCGTGCAGTCGGCGGAGGAGGCGCGCCGCGCGGTCGCCGCGACCCGCTATCCGCCGAAGGGCATCCGCGGCTTCGCCGGCGTGACGCGCGCCAACGACTACGCCCGCGTGGTCGATTACCCCAAGCACGCGGAGGACGAGATCGTCGTGTTGGTCCAGGCCGAGACCCGCAAGGCGGTCTCGGAGATCGAGGCCATCGCCAAGGTCGAGGGCGTCGACGGCATCTTCATCGGCCCCGCCGACCTCGCCGCCGACCTCGGCCATATCGGCAACACTCAGCATCCCGACGTGCAATCCGCGATCATCGAGGCCGGCCAGCGTATCAAGCGCGCTGGCAAGGCGCCGGGTTTCCTGAGCTTGCGCGAGGACGAGACCCGCAAGGTACTGGCCGCCGGCTTCGTGTTCGTGGCGGTCGGCACCGACGTCGCGCTCTTTGCCCGGCAGGTCGACACGCTGGCCCAAAAATTCCGCTCTTGATGCCGGCCTCGACGGTCCACATCCTCGTCGGCGAGTCTGCCGGCAGCTCTCTGCGCCAGGCGCTGCGCTCGATGAAACGCGACGATTGCATTGTGGCGATGGACGACGACCTGAGCATCGGTCCGATCGACCCGGCCGAGCCCAAGGCGCGCATCGCGTGGATGGCAGAAGAATTGGGCTACGACGTTGATGAAGCTCTTGTGGGCCGCGTCGAGAGGTTCTGGGTGGATGCCCTCGCGCCCGCGGACCGGCGGATTGTGTGGACTTCGCGGCGATCCGCGCGAGACTACGCCGGTTTTCTCGAATGGCTGTGGCGGCTCGGCGATCAAGGCTGCGAAATCGTCGGCCTCACCGATGCCAGGTTCCCGGATCGGTGCGCCGAAGGACCGGCCGGATATTTGAGCCTGGTCATCAGCCCGGGAATTCTGAGTCCCGATCAAATCGTGGCGATGGGATTGCTCGATCGCGCGGAGCCGCTGGCGCCCGCCGTGCGCGCTGGGTATCGAGATCTCTGGCGCCGGCTACGGACCGAGAACGCCCCGCTTCGCGTCGTCTCGGAGACTGGGCTCAGCTCCGCCCCGATCACGGTTTACGACGACGAGCTGATGTCCTACGCGGTGCCCCAGTGGCGCAAAGTCGCGCGGATCGTGGGAGAAGCGCTGACCAACCAGCACGAGTACTTCCAGTGTGCCGATCTGCTGTTGGCCGCGCGCGTGCGCGCCCTCGCCAAGGCCGGCCGGCTGGAGGCGAGGGGCAATCCGCTCGAAATGCGATTCAGCGAGGTTCGGCTGCCGGCGGGCTAGAGCGTGTCCCGCGTGCCTCGACATCCTGCGTCCTTCGTGGTTCGACAGGCTCACCATGAGGTCGCTCGCCCTCACCCTGAGGAGCCGCCGCAGGCGGCGTCTCGAAGGGCGCTCGCGGCTCAGGATGAGGGAAAGTTTTGATGGCATTAAGAAAACACCTCATCCTGAGCCGGCGCGCAGCGCCGAGTCGAAGGACGCAGTGATTCCATCCAGCCGGGACACGCTCTAGGCTTGCGCCTCAGTCTGATCAAGCCCGCCGCGCGGCAGCGTAGCCTTGCGCGCTTTCCCGGGCGAGGCGGTTGGTGACGCTCACAGGCAACAGGCGTCTGCGCGTCATGGCCTCGACGATCCCCGGTGCGTCGTCCAGCGCATCGAGGATCGCGTGCAGCAACGCTTCGGGCAAAGCGGCGCTTTCGTTGGTGAGCAGGGCCCGGATCACCTGGGGGTCGCGGGACTCGCAGAGCGCCTGCGCCACCTTGGCCGACAGCGCATCCCGCTCGGCGATCGCCAGCCGGTGCGCGCGCGAGCATTCCCGGGCGATCCCGACCAGATCGTCATCGTCGAGCAGCGGCGACGTCCGCAGGATCGGCCGCGCCACCTGCGCCTCGTCGCGCGCCAGGCTCAGCACGATGTCGCGGGGCACGTGGGTCATCCGCTTGAGGCTCTCGGCGAGCACGCTGCGGGCGAGAGCTTCGTGGTCGTAGATTGCGGTCCGGAGCAGGTCCTCCGCCTGGCGGCGTTGCGCCGGCGTGAAGGTCCCGTCGGCATACGCCTCGGCGACCTGCTCGATCAGCATCGCCCGGCGGATCCAGGAGGGGTTATCGAGACCGGTGACGGCGGTGTCGGGAGCGGCTTGGAGCGGCGTCATCATCAACATGGAAAAATCCTCTCGGGCGTCCTTGGTTACTTTTTTCCTCCGCGTCCACACAGTGTCGCCGAGTCGAATTAACCGTCCTTTAAGCATCTCGCGATTGCCAAGAGAGCGAAATCGTACGAGGCGACTCGCCAGATATCAGGCGCTTAGCCGTCGAGGCTCGCGCGTGCGCGAAGAGCGAGAAGTTTTCCACAATCTCCCAAAGGGGTGAGGGCGATGAGTGGCTGTGACCAAGATAAGTCGGGCGCAGGGACCGGCTTCTGTCATCGACTCCGCCGCGGCGGGGACGCCTCTCAATCCGCGTCCTCGAGAGCCTCGGCGGCCGACAACCAATCGCGCTCGGCGAGCTCGAGCGTGGCACGAGTTTCTGCCTGCTGGCGGAGCAAGTCCGGGACATCGCGACCGGCGTAGGTCGCGGGATCGGCGAGCGCCTTCTCGATCGCCGCGAGATGCTTGGTGAGCGCGGCCATTCGTGCTTCCGCATCCCGCACGCGCTTGCGCAGCGGCTCGAGCTCGCGCCGCCGCTCGGCGGCCGCGCGGCGTTCGGCGCGCCGGACCGTGCGCGCGCCTTCGCGCTCGCCGGTGTCCGCGCGGTTCCGCGTCAGCAGCAACCGGCGATAGTCCTCGAGATCGCCGTCGAATTGCCGCGCCGTGCCATCCGCCACCAGCCACAGGCGGTCGGCGACCAGCTCCACCAAGTGCCAGTCGTGGCTGATCAGCACCACCGCGCCCGGGAACTCGTTGAGCGCCTCCGCGAGCGCTTCGCGCGCCTCGATGTCCAAATGGTTGGTGGGCTCGTCGAGGATCAGCAGGTGCGGCGCCTCGTGGGTCGCGAGGCACAGCGTCAGGCGCGCCTTCTCGCCGCCGGAGAGTTCGCGGGCCCGCACGAAGACCTTGTCCTCGCCGAGGCCGAAGCGGGCGAGGCGCGCGCGCACGGCTTGGGCTGGCGCATCCGGCATCAACAGCGCCAGGTGGTCAAAGGGCGTGCCCTCCGGCATCAGCTCCTCGATCTGATGCTGGGCGAAGAAGCCGCAGGTGAGGCGCGGCGCGCGGATTGCGTGTCCCGACATCGGCGCCAGCCGGCCGCCGATCAGCTTCGCGAGCGTCGACTTGCCGTTGCCGTTGGCGCCCAGCAGCGCGATCCGGTCGTCAGGGTCGAGGCGCAGCCCGAGCCGCCGCAGCACGGGCTTGCCCGGCTCGTAGCCGACCGAGGCATCCTCCAGCGTGAGCAGCGGCGGGCGGAGCGAGGTCGGAGCGGGGAAGTCGAACACCGGCGGCGGCTCCTCGCTCGCGACCGACACCGGCACCAGCTTCTCCAGCGCCTTGACTCGGCTCTGCGCCTGTCGCGCCTTCGAGGCCTTGGCGCGGAAGCGGTCGACGAAGGCCTGCAGGCGAGCGCGCTCCACGTCCTGGCGCGCCTTCAGCGTGCGATTGCGGAGCAGCGTCTCCTCGCGCTGGCGGAGGTAGGCGCTATAGCCGCCGGAGAACACCGCGAGCGTCCGGTCCGCCAGCGCCAGGATATGATCGACGACCTCGTCCAGGAACCGGCGGTCGTGGCTCACCAGGATGACCGTCCTGCGATAGCGCGCGAGGAAGGCTTCGAGCCAGAGCGCCGCCTCGAGGTCGAGGTGGTTGGTGGGCTCGTCGAGGAGCAGCAGATCCGGCTCGGCGAAGAGCGCCGCGGCGAGCGCCACCCGCATGCGCCAGCCGCCGGAGAAAGCGCTCAGGGGCCTGCGTTGATCCTCGGCGCTGAAGCCGAGCCCGTGCAGGATGCCGGCCGCGCGCGCCGGCGCGGCGTGGGCGTCGATGTCCAGAAGACGCATCTGCACTTCGGCGATGCGGTGCGGGTCCTGGGTGGTCTCGGCCTCCATGAGGAGTCGCGCGCGCTCCTCGTCCGCGGCCAGCACGGCCTCGAGCGGTGTCGTCGCGCCGCCCGGCGCCTCCTGCGCCACGAAGCCGATGCGCACGCCCTTCTGTAGCTGGATGTCGCCGCCGTCGGACTGCCGCTCGCCACGAATGAGATCGAGCAGGGTCGATTTGCCGGCGCCGTTGCGCCCGACGAGGCCGACCTTCCAGCCCGAATTGATCTGCGCCGAGGCGCCCTCGAGCAGGGTGCGGCCAGCGATGCGGTAGGTGAGGTCGGTGATGGTGAGCATGACGGCGCGGGTGATAGCACGGGGCCCCAGTGTCCCGCCCCTGAAATTCGTTACCGAATTTCAGGGGCA
>Ga0209517_10008200_pt1 | contig 12279 bp, 14 predicted proteins | sample PeaSoiMetSII2010_FD_187695 | JGI IMG/M metagenome (GOLD analysis project Ga0209517, IMG submission 187695) | Peat soil microbial communities from Weissenstadt, Germany - SII-2010 (SPAdes) (version 2) | ecosystem: Environmental > Terrestrial > Soil > Wetlands > Peat | place: Germany...
AACATCTGGCTGAAAATGCTGGATACTCGTATCACGGCGGCGGTGGTCCTCCTTGCGGTCACGTCTCTCAACGCAACCGTAACAGAGCTCTACCGCCGCTGTTCAAAAGCTAATTTGGACAAGAGTGAGTTATACTCTAAGGCATCGAACGTCCCGAGCGGCAATGTCTACCACGAATGCCCCCCGACCGGCTGCACCGGCACGGCGAGGGCCGCACGCACCCGGGACGGGGCTGGGACATCGACGGTGCGCGGTGCGGGAAGATCATCAGACTTTGCGAGCAGCGGGAAGACGCTAATCGTTCGGCCCGTAACCCTTGATCCACACGCTCCCTTGGTCGCCAACCCCACCGACACCCACATCCGGGTTGAAATCGGCCGGGAACTCTAAGCGGGGAAAGAGAAGCAACTCTTCCATCTTCTTCCGCTTGCTCCCCAACGAGTACTTCACCGCCATCAGGTAAGCCAGTACGCCATAAAGTTCGCGGATGCGGGGATGTTCATCGTACGACATGACCCAGTTGTTTTTGCCCTTGAGCGCGTCGCGCAGGCGCACATGGTCCGCGTCCGACCACTTGAATTTGTAGAGTTGGTTCCCGGCCTCATAATAGGGCGGGTCTAAGAACATGAGAGCCTTGGCATGCGCCAAGGGAATGATCGCCCCGAAGTCGGCACTCAGGACTTTCGTCCTGTCGTGCAAGAGCTTACGGGCTTCGCGCAATTCGCGCACTAGGTTGGCGCTCTCCCAGCGACTGTCAATCTTGCCCTTAGATTTTTGGTCTTTTCCTCCGAGCGGACGCAACCCCATTCCTCCCCATGAGGTGCGATTGAGGAAAAGGGCGCGGAAAGCTCGGCCCGAACGATCTGATGGTTGGCTCTTCAGCATCTCGTTGAACATGGCGACTGTGGGGCCAGTATTCAGGATGCGGTCTGCGAAACTCTGAATCTCGCCCTCGGGGGCATCGGCCACCAATTCCCAGAACGCCGCCATGCCCGGATCGAGATCGTTGAGTACCAGCTTGATCGTGGGATAGTGCTCGGCCATCGCGAGCGCAACCGAGCCACCGCCGACGAAAGGCTCAACGTAGGTCGAAAACCCGGAACACCTGTACAGGGTTGGAAGGATGAAGTCCGTATACCGGGTCTTGCCTCCGGGGTAGCGAAACAGCGACATCCACGCATAATGAACGGAACTGATCTGAATGGCCAGTAGCATCGACGAGACGCAGCCTGCGTCGTTCCACTACGAGAGGGGGTTCCGTTGAACCGGCCCGCGCTTGCGGCTAGAATCTTGAATATCTCTCCATACTGGCGCGGAGGCCGACATGCAGTTTGAGGATTTCGCTTTCGGGTCTATCCGGATTGACGGCGTCAGCCGCGAGTACGACGTCGTCATCGACCGCGGGGAGATCCGCAAACGCAAGAAAAAGCTCTCCAAGCAGTTCCGCGACGCCTATGGACATACTCCGCTCACGACTGAAGAGGAGATCCCGTGGAAATGCCGCCGGCTCGTGATCGGAACCGGGGCGTATGGGAAACTGCCGATCATGGCGGAGCTAAAACGCGAGGCGCAGCGCCGCAAGATCGAATTGGTCATTCTGCCGACCGTCGACGCTATCGAAGTGCTCAAAAAGAATCCTGAGGCCACCAACGCCATTTTGCACGTGACCTGTTAATCTCCGCGCCGCGATGAGCAAAACCAGCTTGTGATCCTCGGCGGAGGTGAATTGATGGCAAACCTGCACGAACGCCGCATGAACGCAATCATCGCTGTGGCAGCATCGGCGCTCGTCGTCATTCTCGGTTCTGTGGCTGCGCTGTTCGCGCAGGCCCCCACCCAGCAGCAGCAACCGGAGTTTGTCAAGCAGGCCCAGCAGTTGATGAAGGAGGGGAAGCCGGAGGCGGCGTTGGCGGTTTACCGCCAGACCCTCCAGACCTCGCCGAATTCGGTTCCCGCGAACATCGGGGCGGGCAGTGTGCTCGACCTGATGGGGAAAGGAGACGAAGCCCGGAAATATTTTGCCAAGGCAATCGAGGTTGCGGACTCATCGGAAGATAAGGCAAGGGCAAAGCGGGCGATGGCGATCTCCTACGCTTTCGAAGGGAATTGCAGCAAGACGATAGAGTATGAACAGCAGGTCTTCGACTTCTACGCCAGCACGAAGAACTTCTTCCAGCAGGGGGAAATTGCGGACGAGGCGGCCCGCGTCTGCCTCGATTCCGGCGACTTGGACGCCGCCAACAAGTGGTACAAGACCGGCCACGACACCGGGCTGGAAGAACCCGATCTCAAGCCCGCACGGCGCGACCTGTGGGACTTCCGCTGGGAGCACGCGCAGGCCCGCATCGCCGCCCGCCGAGGCGAGCAGGTAGAGGCGCAAAAGCATGTTGCCGCGGCAAAGGCCGTTCTCGACAAGGGCACGATTCCCGAGCAGGCGCAGTTCTTCCCGTACCTGAAGGGCTACGTCGCGTTCTATGCGGGGGATTACAAGTCGGCGCTTGAGGAACTGAAGCAGGCGAACCAGAACGACCCGTTCATCCAGTGCATGATGGGCCAGACCTACGAGAAGCTAGGCGACAAGCGCAAGGCTGCGGAGTACTATCGCGAGGCTTTGGCGGCAACTTTCCACAGCCCTCCCGCCGCGTATGCGGTTCCTTTCGCAAGGAAGAAGCTGTCGTAGGTTGCCGGTGAATTCTTCGAATCCACCACTCGCGCCTCAGAAGTCAGCCCTCCCGATGGGAACCTCTTCTGATGTCACCATCCGTCTCGCAACCATCGATGATGCCGAGGCTGTCGCCCGCCTTTCCGACCAACTGGGCTACCCCTCGACGAAGGAGGAAACCGCCCGCAGGCTGCTTCAGGTGAACGGGCAGAGCGGGCACGCCGTGTACGTCGCTGAGGCCGACGGAAGGCTGGTCGGATGGGTGCACGTGTTTGTGAACCACTCGCTGCTGGCGGACACGCTGGCCGAGGTTGCCGGTCTCGTCGTGGATGAAAATCATCGGGGCCGCGGCGTCGGGCGAGTGCTCATGCAACAGGCGGAACGCTGGGCGCACGAGCGCGGGTGCCGTTCCATGCGGTTGCGCTCCAATGTGCTGCGCTCCCGCGCCCACGTCTTTTATGAGAGGCTGGGATACCGAGTGATCAAGTCGCAAAAGGCGTTCTGCAAAGACCTCGGCTAGCAGCGGCTCTCGCGCGGCACGCGGTCGCTGCGTCAGAACACGGAGGTCGCGACAATCGGTAGCGCCCGCACACGAGGAAGATTATGGCAAATTGATGGCTGACCCGTGACTGTGTGCTTCAACTAGCGCTTATGCGGTGCTGCCCAGCCGTAATCGACTACTACCAACTCCCCGTCAATAAGTCCGTACGTGTCCGGTTTGCTGGTATCCTGATCCCTGCCTATCAAATGGGCGGCGGCTTGCATCTCCTCGAAACTTACAAAACCGTTTGACAGCACGTCCTTACTCACATCCACCCGCCCTGCTGGCACCTTGTCGGCTCGGCTCATTACGACCACGAGTCCGTGGGGTAGGTAACACTGAATCGGGCACAAGCCTACTCCACTAATCTTCCGTTCGCCGTTTCGGTGCCATTCCAACCATGTTTGAACCTCTCGTTCGTTCACAGAGCAGTTCTCGCGGAAAAGCTTGCACCACGTTTTCCACCGCCATGCGATAGATGGTTTTGCGCCGGGAGTGTCCAGCAATCTCCAGTCGTTCTTTAACTGCTTGCGATTGAGAATATGCGGAGTTTTAAGCGCGAAATGGCGTGTCAGTCGGACAACCCGAAACAAGCCATCAGATTTGGTCTCCCACAGCATGTCCACACATTAGAGCAGTTGAAGCACTTGTCACAAACAGTTCACCGAGTTCCTGCATTTCCACCATTTGCCTGCTTGTTACCCAGTTTCTCGTACGTCTGGCCGATGATGCATTGGATGAAGGGCTCGTTCTGGTTCGCCCGCTGTAGCTGATCAAGGGGAGCAATTGCGCCCGGTCAGCGGACAACAGGCGGCGGTTAGGTTCGGCATCTCGTTGTGCTTCCTACCGTCCAAAAGGCGGCTTAGTTTCCGTCCCCGTCCCGCTACGTGGGAGAACCAGAATGGTATGCTCTTCTTGGCGCAAACATCACGAACGTTTCGGGCCCAATCTGGATTCCAAGGTCTGGGCTCAATCAATCCGCAGCCTGTTTCACCGCTGGCTACGCACCAGCCGATGCCGTCGAGTTGGTTTTCAAGCTCTGGCATCAAATCTTCGAGCATCCCAAGGCTGTCCGCATAGCGCAGGACGCAAGGGATGCTCCGCAGATCGTCCAACCTGAAAAAATACCGTTTTAGCTCTACGGACGCTCCAAACCAGACATTGGGGTAACCGTTTCTCCAATCGGGCGGCAAGTTGGCGGCGATCCTATGGGTGCGTTTCGTCTGTATCTGGTAAATGACGTTTGGCGTGTTTTTTATCACATCCCAAGCATCGGCTCTCCAGCCGTCAGCTTCTTCCAAGAAGAAGTCACTGTAGCCGCATACGAAGCAACTGACGTTCTTGCCGGTCGCAACGGCTTGTCTTTGCAACTTATAAGGCTTGCGCCAAGTGGTCTTGGCACGGTAGATGTTGGTGGGATCGTGCAGAGGCTTGAAACCGAAGTTCTTGTAGCGTTCCCCCTGCGTGAGGAACATCAGGCAGTTCTTACAGGCTGCGCTGACTTTTCGGCAGCCTAACCAAGGATTCCAATTTGCGTCATGTGGTTCCGCCATCGCTTTTGCCAGAACGTCGCTTATCATCGTGAATCTTCTCCCCAAGCCATGAAATTCGCTCTGCGAGCGGTGCGCTTATCAAGGCGCACATTGCCTAATACTGCGTTTGCTTCAGGAGGGCCTGAAATCAGAAGGGGCGGGCCGGGCTGCGGGCGGCAAGAACTCTCGAACACTGTGTCCCAGAACAACTCGCCGCGCGGTGTCCGAGTCCATCAGTTGGGCTTTTGCTGCGGTGCAGTCGGCGCACAAGCCAGTTGACATCGCTTCGTCGATCGGGTGGCTGGGTTGGTATTTGGCGATGATCCCGCATCTCCAGCATGGGTTCGTCATGTCTCTAACTTACCGATTTCATTGGCGTTTTGGCTAGCGGGTAAGTTGCTGGCGGGAGGCCACTTATGGGACATTTTTCTAGGGGACTGGCAGTGGTTACGGCTCATTGCCTCTCACCTTCTTCCCGGTGATTTCTTCCCATACCTTTTCGTCCATCCATTCGCCGTATGGCGGGTCCGGGTACTCGTGGTATATCCGCCCGAGCGCGTCGGGCACCAACCCCTGCCGGGTACCGCTGACTTGCTTGAAGAAATAGGGGATTTTTTTCTCCGCGCACAGCCGTTGCAGGTTCTTCGCCCAAGACGGCGACATCCAGCGGTGGCCCCGCGCTTCGAGGTCCTTCAGCGGCGTCTTCCAGTCCGCTGCCGGGTCGTACTTGGTCATCTTGCCTTCGCCGCTCTCGCCACCGGCAATCACCCAGCCGATACCGTCGAGGTTGATGTCTTGGCTGATGTCTTCGAGCAGCGGCTCAGCCGACAGGAACCTAACAGCCTGCGGGTGCACCGGCACTTTGCGCAGCGAGTCCAGCTTCTTCAGCGTGAGCCTGCACCCGACGCTCACGCCCAGCCATACATTAGGCCAGCCATGACCCCAATCTTTAGGCAGGCGGCTCAGGATATTCTCCGGGCGCTTGGTCAATATCAGCCAGACGCAATGCGGCGTGTCGCGTATGACTTGCCATGAGCAGTCGCGCCATTTGAGGCTGCCGCACCGCTGGGCGGGACCCCGGTGCTGTTTCTCCGCCATCTTCGCCGCACCGCAACTTGCGGGGACTACCCGCTTGTTGTCCGCTGCGGCGTCGAAGAAATCCGCAAGCGAATTGGTGAATACCCGGATGCAGCGCAGCTTCGGGTTGCGCACTTCCGGACGCCCGTTGTTCGGCAAGTCCGGATTCACCGCATAGCCGGGCGGGCGGTTCAATGCAGTCATTTCCTCAACCAATTTCTGCTGCCATTTGTGCGGGTTGTTCCATGTCTTGGTCAAGTACACAAAGTTCCATGGCTGCCGCTTCGGGGCTTTGGGCTCGGGCTGGATGTTGCACCGCGATTGCGAATCCCGCAATGATTCCCAGTCCGATTGCTTGCGGACCTCGCGGTAGATGTAGCAGAACTGGCACTCGGGTGCACACTTCGTGCACCCGGTCCAGAAGTTCTGCGTCTCGTGCGTCCAGCTTATGTTGGTGCTCATTCCGCACCCCCGGCGGCGTCGTCTTCGACTGGCGCAATGCTCTTGACATACGCCCATGCCCCATCGGTCGTGATGAAGTCATTCTTCACCAGCGTCCCGTCGCGGTACACGGCATAGCGGGTGTACGGCTTTACTTGCCAGACCCCGTCGCCCTTGGGAGTCTCGGCATCCTTGACCGCTTGGTCGAATTCAGGCAGGTCGTCGTTGGTGGCGACGAAGGGGACGCCTTCGGCATCGCCCGGCTCTTGCTTCACCTTTTCGCGCGCAGCATCGACCAGCGAGTTGACATCCCCGCCATCCAAGTCGGCAGGCAGAGACATCACCGCGACCTTCGCCGTCACCGGGTCCATGCCGTGGTCCTCGACCAGCGTGGTGATGGCGAGGTCCTGCTTGGGGGACGGCTTCACCTTGCCGTCCGTCAGCTTGGGCTTGTTCATCTCCAGAAACAAGCGTTGCACGGTGCGGATGTTTTTGCCTAACTTCTCTTTGCACCATTCATCCATGCGAGTGAAGCCGTTGACCGTCTCGCCGGTTTTCAGGTGGATGAAGCGGTCCCGCAGCAATGTCAGCATCGGCTTCAGGTCGATTAGACCAACCAACCACTTGTTGCCATGGTCGGCGACGTAGTCGCCCAGTTGGTCATTGGTCATGGCTGTCAGGTCAGGTGAAGACGACATTTTGTCGCTCTTCTTTGCCAGCGCGTGACCATTGGCCTTGGCTTTTTTCGCGCGCTTCTTCCCGCGTTTCTTCGGCGGCTTGGCATCAGCCGTCTCATGCGGCGTCTCAGGTGCCGACGCCGCCGTCGTGAGTGCTTCAGTTGCTTCTTCCATCGTCTTCCCCCTTTGATTGGTCAACGTTTTTCTTTTCCTCTTTGCGCTTGCAGATTATGCGTGCCGCTTCCTTGAACGTGTCGCCCAAGCTGGTGTCCTCATTTGCAAGCTTGGCGGACTCGTCAAAGAAGAAGTCCGCACCGCGCCCCATCGCCTTCCCCCGCGCCGTATGCTTGTCCAGCGCCCAGTCCGGCACGTCGCCGTCTTTGTCCGGCCCGTCGAAGTAACAAATGAGGATGTGGTCAACCAGCCGAGACTTCTTCGCCCGGACGGCGGTCAGCAAGGCGTGCACGAAGAACAGACGCCCCTTGCCCTGTACGTTGTCCGTGACTACGCCGTCGCGGCGGCTGGTCTTTGGCATCCGCCTCCAGTGGTTGTGAAGCAAGTGGATCAAGGTCACCGCCTGCGGGTCGGCAAGTCCTATGTCCTCGGACGCGATCACGCATAGGCGTTCGAATGCCATACCCGCCGACGCGTTGGATTGCTTGTACAGGCGGCATGCGTACCGCATCGCCTTGTGCTGTAGCCCCCGGCGTATGGACTTGTGCAAAGCCGACAAAAGATCGAACGTATTGTTCATTGATTGCACCGTGAGAAGCCACGTACTCTCTCAATCGTGCCGCCAGACCTGAAGAACTCACGCTTGCACTCCCGTCCCGTGCTTGCCGCACAAAATGCACGCTTGAACGACGGCTTGATGTCTTCGCCGCATTGCAGGCATCTTTCGTAGGGGAAGGCTTCAACGACGTGGTGATTCACGGCGTCGCCGTCCCATCCGCACAGGTCAACGTTTTCTGACGCCGCTTCGGAGATGGCTGCGCCTACCGCCAACAATGCGTCCGCTTCCCGCTTCTGTTTCCGCAACCTGTACCGTCGCTGAAGGTCTGGCGTATTCATAACCTAATATTACCCAGCGCATTTTGACATTGGCTAGCGGACGGCAATCCCATCATTCTGGGCCGTTTACTGGCGCGATTGGCGAACAAGAGGAGAAACCAAGGGAAAGCTCCATCATCTTCCGCTTAACGATCTTGACCATAATGCTTTTGCCGGTCGCGGCCTCCGCCAAGAACAGGCCGTGCTCTTTCTCTTTCTCCCCAAGTGCTTCGTTGAATGTTTCCATACAGGCCTCCATATACAGGAGCTTGATAGTTAGTGAACTTTTCCAACTATCAAACCCTCGGTATATGAACCTACGAAAACAGTTGTTCGCTGAAGCCTTGGCTTCGGGAGCGACATACAGACAAATTTCTAGGACCTTGGGAATCTCGATGCGCATGTGCTTCAAGTACCGGCGCATGCTTGATCTCCCCCGACGAAAACGCGGCCCACAGGCACGCCGGAACACCAAACAGGCCAACAAAGGCGGTGTGCTGTTTGGGGGTGCGCAATGAGCCGCGTCCACGAGCAAGCCGTCTACGACAGCGACCTGTACGCCAACGAGCAGGGCAGGAGGCGAAGCCGCAAGCGTTTCCTGCTAGCTGTGATAGCTGGACTCACCCACGATAGCGAGAACTGCGACTCGTCCAGTTGCGGCGGCAAAGACGATCCCCATCCCGGCGACTTTGACACTACGACGGCTGGTGCTGGGCGGGGCAACAGACGATGGCTGACAGGATAGGCGTTTGGGGAAAACAGACTGTCTGCAAGATGCTCGACGCGCTGATCGGGGACGGATGCTTCGACGACTTGCGCCGCTACCGCGACAACCTCGGCTTCATTCATTCCCAATATCACTTGGACTTGAACTTTATCCACAGTCGCAAGCGATCCAATCCAGTAGCTATGGACAGCGACAGGTTTGAGGTCGAAGATGACGAAGCCCGTAGCTCCCCACAGCTACAGAAGGACAGCGAAGCCAGTAGTTGTCCACAGCTACAAACCAGTAGTTGTCCACGGCTACAGGCCAGTAGTCATGGACAACTAAAGCCTGTAGCTCTGGACAGCTACGTAGGGGTTGACTTAGGGGTTGAAAAGATAGGTAGAAATAATAAGTGCGTCGTCGCTTCGCTTGAAAGTCAAAAGCAGAAGCAACCCCAGACCGTCCCTGCCTTCGACGACGATTGTCCTGAGTGCGGAAAGATTCATCCTGACATGACCTGCGAATTCTGCCGCCCATTTGATTGGGAATCCCGCGTCGGCTTGATTACAGGGTCCCTCGACCCCGGGCGCGTCATTGAACTGGACTTGGAGAGAATTGAAGCTGCAAATCATCACCTACATGCTAGACCACCCGGAGATTACGGCGGAAGAGATCGCCGAAATGTCCGGCTTTTGCATCACGACCATCCGTGCATGGATGAGAGCAGGGAGCTTCAAGCCGCATATTCGGGGGCGCAGGACGAAGGCGTGGAATCCGCCGAACATCAAGAAGGGCCTATGTCCGCTGTGCGGAACGACTCCCTGCTCGTGTGAAAAATAAACTATGGGATTCATAGACAGGCACGCTGATCCCGTGACCATTGTTGGGGACTCCGGGAGACTGTCTCGTTTCCAGTCTCCCATCTCCGTGAAACGAGAACATAGATGACAGGCGCACAAGTACAAAGCACAATAGACATTGACGAAATCCTACATCTCGCCGCACAGGGCATCCAGTTCGTAGGCACCACGCCGGGGAAATCCCGTAGCGACTGGACGGGGTGGCCTGACTTGGCGACCAGTGATCCGGACACTCTGAAGCAATGGATCGCTGACAGCTACAGCCTCGTCACCGTCCCCAAGCGCGGGAAGTCGTTCGTCGTTGACATTGACGACCAGAAAGCCTGCAAGAAGCTGGGGATGCCGATGCCGGGAATTTCCTACTGGGTTGAAACTCCGTCCGGGGGACTGCACGGCTACGGTCTGTCCAACGCCGCCATAGAGGCGTTGGGCGCTAACCTGATAACCGTATACGATCCAGCCAATCCCAAGAGACCAATCCTTGAGTTGAAGATGCACAACAGCACCGTCGCCGCGCCTACGGCGTCACGGTTCGGCATGGAAGGCAAGAAGGACGGCGTATACCTTCCGTCCACGCCGGGGGCGAACCTCGGTCACGGGCTGTCCCCGGAGTTCATGCCGTGGATCAACAAGCACGGCGTGAAGTCCGGGTGCACCCGCAACGGGAGCGGCAAGCCGCCAGAGTTCCACGAGGAGTTTGAACGTCCTGACTTCCTCGATAACTACGAGTGCACGGAACTTGACGCGGGGATGGTCGGGGACGCGTTCCACGTAGTCCCGGAATCCTGTCCGCTGTGCGGCGGAGAGAATCCACGCGGTGCCACGGTTCCGTCCGCCAAGGCGAAGTTCATGTTCGGCGACGGCTGGTGGGCCTACAAGTGCCACAGGTGCGGAGCTAACAAGGAAGAACTCCACAACAGGTTTGACGAATACGACGGCGAGGTTTTCGCGCCGGGCGATGACTGGGCGGGGTTGGAAGCGGCGGACGCGGGGGAGAACATGGAAGAGACAGCGACAGCCAACACGCTTGATCCGTCGTTCCTGAACGACGACTTGGATGAGGACGACAAGCAAGAGGTCATAGAAGCAAAGAAGACCGCGGCGGTCATGGCGTTCGCATTGACTGACCTCGGCAACGGCGAGCGGTTCAAGTGGCGCTACGGCCCCGAATTCGCATGGACATCCGCCACGGGATGGTTGCACTGCGCGGATGGCGTCTGGCACAGGGACGAAACGCAACAGGCGGAACAGGCGATGCAAGCGGTCGTCCGCAAGATACAGGAAGAGGCCGAACTCTATGACAGCGAAGAGATGCAAGGTGCGGTCGTAGGCTGGGCGAAGAAGTCGGAGTCAAACGCCAAGATAGTCGCCGGTCTGTCCACGGCGGAAGCCTTGCTTGCCAAGGACTACACGGAGTTTGACCGCAAGCGTGGCGTCCTCAACCTCTCCAACGGAACGCTGGAACTGGCGACCGGCAAGTTCTACAAGCACGATCCCGGCGACATGCTGACCAAGATAAGTCCCGTCGCCTACGATCCCGCCGCGAAGTGTCCAAGCTGGGAGAGGTTTGTGTCGGAGGTCATGGGCGGCAACGAGAGACTCATCGGCTTCCTGAAGCGTGCCATGGGATACACCATCTCGGACGAGACCGGCGACCAAGCGGGATTCATACCATACGGCTTCGGCGGGACTGGCAAGTCCACCGCGCTGAACGTCCTCAAAGGCGTCATGGGGGACTATGCCAAGACGGCGGACGCGGAAATGTTCATGTTGAAGCGGGGGGACTCAGGACAGCCGTTCGACCTCGCCGGGCTTGAGGGGATTCGTGGATTGCTTGCGGTCGAGACGGAAGAGAACAAGCATATGGCGGTCGCCAAGTTCAAGCGGATGACTGGCAACGACACCATCCGTGCCTGCTTCAAGCACCGGGACTGGTATGAGTTCACGCCGTGCTGGAAGATTTGGCTTGCGACCAATAGCCGTCCCCACGCCAACGCCGGGGACGACGCCTACTGGGAACGGATAAAAGTGATCCCGTTCACGGTCAAGTTCCGGGGGACGGACAAACAGGTCAAGGACTTGTCGGACATACTCCTCGCGGAAGAAGCAAGCGGCATCTTGAATTGGTTGCTGGACGGCTACCGTGAATGGAAACAGGTCGGCCTGCAAGCACCAAACGAGGTCAAGGTAGCAGTGGTGGAGTGGCAAGAAGCGGAAGATTGGCTGCGGCGGTTTTTGGATGAAACGGTTGAACCAACCACGGACAAGAACCAGTTCGTACTCAAGTCGGAATTGTTCTCGCGGTTCGACCAGTGGGCAAACAGGACGAAAGAGGTCAAGAACATTAGTGACCAAGAGTTCTCGGAAGAGATGCGGAAGCGTGGTCACGAAGCCAAGCCTGTCCGCCGCGGCGACAAGACGCCGCGTTGCTGGATCGGCATCAAGGTCAAGGATGTGGACTACCACGCGTCCGATGTCCCAGACATGCCGTATTAGGATGGCACTGTTTCATGTTTCAGGGTGTTTCATGAAACCGCTATTGTAAGGAGTTTTTCAAGGGACGAGAGAGTGTGTATATAGACTGTAATGGCGGTTGCATGCAACACCTTGAAACACCGAAACAGCATGCGGAGTAGGTGTGTCCAGACTTTTGTGTAAACGGCCAGGTTTTGTTTTTGGGATGGGGTGCAGGGGAAGGGTGTCCCTTCCCCTGCCCATCGATGTAGAAGCGTT
>Ga0209517_10008201_pt1 | contig 12279 bp, 9 predicted proteins | sample PeaSoiMetSII2010_FD_187695 | JGI IMG/M metagenome (GOLD analysis project Ga0209517, IMG submission 187695) | Peat soil microbial communities from Weissenstadt, Germany - SII-2010 (SPAdes) (version 2) | ecosystem: Environmental > Terrestrial > Soil > Wetlands > Peat | place: Germany: Weissenstadt...
AGGATGCCCAGCTTCTTGTCGGCGCCAAAACGCTTGCCGATGGTGCCGCCCAACTGGTCCACTTCGCGGCCGCCGATAATCGGTGTGTATCCACCCACCCCGTAAAGGGTCGCTGTCGGCACCTCGCCCGCCGTCTTGGTTACCAGGTTCACCGAGCCGCCAATTCCGTCGGCGTCAATATTGGCTTGCAGCGTCTTGTTGATTTCAACCGAGTCCACAAGATCCGAGGCGATGGTATCGAGCTTAATCTGGCGCACGCCGCTCTCCGGTGAAGGAACGGTTACACCGTCGATCATGGTGTTGTTCAGGCGTGGCTCGGTGCCGCGAATCTGCACGTACTTGCCCTCGCCCTCATCACGTTCGATGGTAACCGAAGCCATGCGGCCGAGTGCGTCCGCAATGTTCGCGTTCGGCAGAGAGACGATCACGTCGGCCGTCAGCACCTGCAGAATATTCTCCGCCGCGAGTGTGCGATTGATGGCCTCAGCTTCGCCAAAGGGGCGATCTGCGGTAACGATGACCTCGTCGCTTACGTTTCCGACCTTGAGCACGGCATCAATGTACGTAGTCTTCCCCGCCACGACCGTTACTGTGCCCTTGTAGGGCGCAAAGCCAACGTAAGAGATGGTTGCGGCGTATGTGCCTGGATCCACTTCGGTGACAGTGAACTCGCCTTGTCCATCGGTCGTTACGGGCCTGATCTGGGGTTGCAAACTGATCTTGGCGCCGTGAAGGACCGCGCCCGCCGAGTCCTTGACCACACCGCTGATGACGCCTTTGCCGGATTGGCCAAACCCCGGGACTAGAGCCAACAGACAGAGAAGAAGGATTGAAAGAGGGAAGGATCGTTTGCTCATGGCACTCCTCTTCCCGGCATTGCGCCGGTAACTGAAACAGGATGACGGTCTTTTGATAGACCTGTGCGCAGTGTAGGGGGGTTGTCTTAAAGCTGTGTTAACAATGCGGTGAATTTTTCCTAAGGTTGCGGCACGGAAGTTCAGGCGAATGTTAACGTGTGATGAATTCGGAATTGCGCTTGTGTGCTTTTCGTGCAAATCGCGCTTACGCTGGACAGTACAGGGCGAATGCGAATACTCATCGTCGAAGACGAACCGCGCATGCTGGAGTTGCTGCGCAAGGGACTCTACGAGAGCGGGTTTACCGTCATGACCGCCCCCGATGGAGAGACCGGCCTGGCAATGGCGAGAGCGCATGAACTCGACGCAATCGTGCTGGACATCGGCCTGCCGCGGATGGATGGCTATGGCTTGATGCAGGCGTTGCGTGCGCGTGCGCGGATGACGCCAGTGCTGATGCTGACGGCGCGCGACACGGAAGACGACATCATTCGTGGCCTTGATTTGGGCGCAGACGACTATTTGACCAAGCCTTTTTCATTCCCCGAGCTGGTCGCCCGATTGCAATCCATCACCCGGCCTCATCGCGAGGAGGCAGGCGGAGCGATCGAGGTTGGCGACGTCGTGGTCGATTTGTTTCGTCACTCCGTCACGCGCGACCAACAAAGCATCGACCTGACGCGGCAGGAGTTCCAACTGCTGGCCTGCCTTATGCGTCACGCAGGCAAGTGTGTGCCCAGGCAGACGTTGCTGGAACTGTTGTGGGGACCGGATCACCCGGTGGGGCCGAGCGCTCTGGATGTGCTGGTCAACTCGCTGCGCGCCAAGTTCGACGCGCCTTACAGCAGCAAACTTATCGGCACCGTACGCGGCTCAGGCTACATCTTCAAACACGATCCCGCCGTGCAAGGGAGGGATGTGCAATGAGGTCTTTGCCGATCCGGCTTCGACTCACTCTCTGGTACTTCGCCATGTTCGCTTCGGCCGCGGCGCTGCTCTACCTGGCCAGTGTGTGGATGCTGAAACGGAGCCTGGATGAAACCGAATATCACGAACTGGAGGAGCGAGCCGAAGACGTGCAGTTGGTTCTGAGTCACGAAGACTCCGGCCGCAGCCTCCAACAACTGGGCGAGGAGCTTGCCGCCATCTATGAGGTGAAGGACGATGGCAAGTATTTGCAGGTGCGGGACGATCAGGGCAACTGGATCTTCCGGTCCAGGCGCATGGTGGCGCAAAATCCCGATCTGCCCCCTCCCAGCCTGCTGCCGAAGGCCGGCGTGACCGCGGAGTTTCACCAGGGAACGCGCTATGTGCGGATTCTGTCCTATCCCATCGCCGCCCGCGGCAGACTCTATTCAGTCCAAACAGGCATCGCGCTCAACAAATCCACGGCGCTGGTGTCGAGCTTTCGCACCAACCTTCTACTGCTGACTCCGATCGTGATTCTGCTCGCTGCCTGGGGCGGGCACTTCATGAGCCGCAAGGCGTTGCGTCCCATGGCTGAACTGGCCAAAGAGGCGCGGCGCATCACCGATAGCAATCTCGACATTCGTCTGCCTGTGCCCCGCGCAAAGGATGAGATCTCCGATCTCTCCCGCACCTTGAACCAGATGCTGGAACGAATCGAAAAAGCCTTCGCCAGCGTGCGAAGCTTTACCGGCAACGCCTCGCATGAATTGCGAACTCCCATTTCGCTGTTGCGCACCGAAATTGAAGTGGCCCTGTTTCGTCCGCGCGATGGCGAAGAGTATCGCGCCATTCTCGGCCGCCTGCATCAAGAGACTGTGCGCATGACGAGTCTGGTGGAAAGCCTTCTTTCGCTGGCGCGAGCCGATGGAGGGGCTGAGACCATTTCTCTTTCTCCCATCCTGGTGAGTGATCTCTTCCGCAACGCTCAAGAAACATGGAGAAGCACAATGAACCACTCGTTGCTCGACTTTCGCGTAGAGATGCCGAGGAATGATCTGGTCCTGTTAGGCGACGCCCAGGGCATTCCACGCCTGCTGTCGATTCTGCTCGAAAACGCTTGCAAATACACGCCTCCGGGTGGGGCAGTGAAGTTGTGCGCCGCAATCGATGGAGAGCGCATCGTCCTCTCCGTGCTGGACAGCGGGATTGGGATCGCTCCTGAGCGCCAGCTTCGTATATTCGATCGCTTTTACCGTGCATCGCCGGCCGGCGGAACTCCCCCTGCGGGCTCCGGTCTGGGGCTTGCTCTTGCCAAATGGATTGCGGAGCGCCACGGTACTGAGTTGTGTGTCAAGAGCGATACTGGAAGAGGAAGTTGCTTTTCATTTTCGCTTTTGAGAGCATCTGTTGCTCTTCCAGTCATCGATGCATCAAACGTCTCACGCGCGGAATTCGGGACAGGCTCGAAGCTGCCTTCTTCCGTGGTGCTTTGACTCGCATCCTAAGCGACGAAACGTAGTGACTGGGTCCGCGGAACTAATTCTCTGAGTGAGCCATTGATCGAATGCGACATCGTCTCGAGATGAGCCGGAGTCATTTCGTCCTCGTATGGGCTTATCGTTCCCGGCAGTGCATGATGAAACGCTGTTCGCACCTGCCCAAGAAGATGGCGGATTCGAGACGAGAAACTTGGGGAGCTTGGTTTTGGAAGAACAGGCCGCTTTACACACCTGGCACTGCAAAACATAGCTGCACTTGCACCAAATAACACAGCAACACCATTCGAAACTATCGCTTAGGGTCTGTGTGCTGCGAGCGGCACCGGGAAGCGTGCAGTTGGCCTAGGCCAGACAGGATGAAGAGAAACAGTATGGGGTTGCCCCCTTGACTGAGACAAACAGTTAAGACTCTGTTCGCCGTTCGCTGCAAAATTCTCGACCGGCAAGATCACTTTATCGCATTCTGAGCGCGGCCGGATATAGGTAATATCGGCCCGCCAGAGCTGATCCACGCCGGTCAGCACCAAGTCGGCTGCCAGGTTCGGGTAGACCCTCCGACCGTGGTTGGAGTCGGTGGTCAGGACGAACTTGCGCTTGCGCACGCACAGTAAGTTATCCTCGAGCAGCAGGCGATAGACGCGCTTGGCGTTCACCGTCCAGCCGCGCCGCCGCAACTCCGCCGTGATGCGTGGGCGACCATAACTCGGCCACTCCAACGCAATGCGCTGGATGGCGTCGCGCAGATCCATATCCCGGTCTGGCTTGGTGTTCTCGTTGAAGCGGTAGAAGCTGGCCCGGCTCACCCGGCCCAGTTCCACCATCCGCTCGATGCTCAGTCCCCGCCCGGCCGTCACTTCTTCGGCGACCTTGCGGTAGACTGCGGATTTCCAGTCGATACCTGCAGCATCCGCTGTTCTTCGATGCGCTGCAAGCACCCCTTCAAAAAATCGATCTCCACCGCTTGCCGGCCGATCTTACGTTCCAATTCCGCGATCTGGCCCTCGGACCAGCGGCGCTGCCCGTGGCCGGGAAAGGCGTTGCCCGGCGCCTGGCGGAACTCACGCTGCCAGCGATGCAACACGTTGGGGTTGACCTCCAGCCCGCGCGCTACCTCGGCCATCGATACCCCTGCTTCCAGCCGCCGAACGGCGGCCAGCTTAAACTCCCTGGTGAACTTCCTGCGTGACAATCCCATGACTCAATTCTCCATTCATTGGATTTTGAGTCTTAACCGGTTGTCTCAAAAATGGGGACAAGTCCACCCTGAGACGGGGCCTGTCAAGCTGTTTTGTCGAAGACTTGAAGTGGGTGCCCAGCCGGTTGAACTCTTCCAGGACTTCGAGGAAGTGTTTGACCGATCGGGCGATCTGGTCTGAAGCCCACGCCAGGACAACGTCGAACCGGCCGCGGCGCGCGTCGGCCATCATCTGATCGAGGCCTTGCCGCTTGGCCTTCGCTCCACTGACCCGGTCGGTGAACTCGGCTATGATCACGCTGGCGCGCTGGCTGGCTACCTGCCGGAGGTCGTGCAGTTGGCTCTCCGGGTGCTGATCGAGGGTCGAGACCCTCATGTAAAGGGCGGCGCAACATCGAGGCAAGAATCTGGCCTCGATGCGGAGCCAATCGCCGAACGGTTGTGGTCTTCTTCGGGCCAGTTCGACGTGCCCGACATGTACCACAGACTTCTTCGATTGAGCACGATGCTGGATCAGGAAGGCATCCACAATCGGACAGACTTCAACCTGCAAATCAAGCGGCTTGCGGGAACCATGCCGGCCGATCCGGTAGAAACGCTTTTAGACGTTCTTTCGCCGCTTAAAGGGTTGAAGCGAGACATGGGGCTGGCGCTTAACCCCGCAAAGGACAGGAATCGCGCCATCCCTCTCAGTCGCGTTGCGAATATTGTGCTGGTCGATTCCGAGACAAGATACAAGTTCCGAGATGCACTCGCAACTTATCTGAACTCCCACGGTTTGAATTCGGAACAGACATTCCGCACCTGGCTCCTGCGGTGGTCGCACAATGAGGCTCTCCTCCAGCCATATTTCGCGCCCTGAGAACCGGCGAATTTCCCCGATCATGCATCCCGTGAGTGCCCCGTTTTAGAAGAAGGGAAAAAGTGAAAACCCCGTAACTCCTTTATTTCGATGGGGTAAAGAGGTCATTATTTGTGTAACCTGTTTAGTTTCAAGGAGCTGGGGCGAAAATGGGGGGGGTACGGGGGGAGGGAGAATGGACGGCGAAATCCGAGGCATTCCGGCAGCGCAAGAGATCTTCATGGCTCATCCCTTCCATAACCTCATCCCTTCCAAACCCATTGTGCGCCGAGGGAGCGTAATTATCTGCAAACCACATGCGGTGGGGCAGACGGCGCTTGCGCGCCAAGGATTTGTGGTCTCCCACCCTTCCCGTCCGCCTCGCCGGATGCGCGGTAAGGATGGGGCACCGGCAGGTTCGAACGGGGATTTGAAGAATCCATACGAAGACAGCAGGTTAGAGCGGAACCAGAATTACTGTACCCTGTTGATGTCCGTGCGAGGTCGCCGCTTCCTCTACCCCAGCGACGAAGACCTGTCGCTGGGGGCCCCGGCCTCCACCCCAGCGACGAAGACCTGTCGCCGGGGGCCCCGGGCTCCACCCCAGCGACGAAGACCCGTCGCTGGGGGCCCCGGGCTGTTGGTCGCGTCGACTTGAGCGCTGTGCTTTCGGGGTATACCAATTCTGGTTCCGCTATAGTCTGAGGGGCTGGGCTGCAAGCCCGTCCAGCTGAAATCCTTGGTGAGAATCTCCTTTCAGGGTCGGCGAGTTCGTTCGTCCGACAATCGCTCACGCAAACCGCTGCAGAAGATCAGGTATGGCGACCATGGCGCCGGTTCGCTGCCAGGAGCAAAGGTCACCGGCGGAGCGAGGATCAACCCCAGTTCCCATCCACACAATGGACCCCGCGAGACTTCCCAAATCCAGGGGTCAACCGTATCCGCCCATCCCAGGGAGGGAATCTGCTCCTGTGGGAACGCAATCAACTGAACATAATCGACAAGCACCTTCAACTCCTGCCCGTGTGCGTCATGAATCCGGCGCAACGCCTCGCTCAAGATCAGCTTGTACGCGCCGGAGTTAAGGCAGGGTCCGCACTATGCCACAAGCGAAAGCGAAGGCGAAGGGTTGGCCGGCGCAAATGCATTGGGCCGTTGTTGGAGAGGTTCCTCAAGGCAATCTGCATTCATTGGTACAAAAGAATGACAAATCGATAACAATTCGTGGCAGCGACCTCTTCATACTCAGCCTGAATGCAACACAAATCGTTGAGAGACATTTGAGAGACAAATGCATGAAGGCCGATTCGCTGCGACACCATTTCGCTGTAGGTACGATTTGCGTACTCGTTCTGACAGGGACAGCATTCGGGCAGACGCCTGGGACAGGCGCCATCTCCGGCGTGGTGTATGACCCTTCGCATCGAGTCATTGCGAACGCCGGGGTGCTGGCAGTCGACGAGGCGACACGCGTGTCGCGCTCAGTGATCACCACGCCGGAGGGCGTCTTTCGCGTAACGCTGCTGCCCCCTGGAAACTATTCAGTGACGATAAAAGCTGAGGGGTTTGCCGAGCACACTTCGCGGTCCATCGCGGTAACGGGAAGCGAAACGAGTTCTTTGAGTGTAACGCTGACGATTGCAGGAGAGAGCGCCAGCGTGCAGGTGACCAACGATGCCGAGATGGCTGAAGTGGAAAGCTCTACTCTGGGGCGCGCGGTCGAGCAGGAAGCGGTGCAGGCACTGCCCTTGGCCAACCGCAACTACACGCAGATTCTCGGGCTCTCACCGGGCGTGGTTGCGGCCCTGCCGGATGCTACGGCGCTGGGCCGGGACTCGCAAAATGTTACCTCCAACGGCGCAAAAACCACCTCGAACAACATCCAATTCAACGGCATCGACGCGAATAATCTCTCACAGAACTCTGCTGCCAATGACGGCGAAGAGGTGGGCACGGCTGTTCCTGCACCGGACGCGATTCAAGAGTTCAAGGTGCAGACCGCAAATTTCGACGCCTCCTATGGGCGGGGCGCTGGAGCCAACGTTGACTTCGTAAGCAAGAGCGGCACAAACCGGTATCACGGTAGCGCTTGGGAGTTTGTGCGCAACAATATCTTGAACGCCAACAACTTCTTTTCGAAGCTGGACGGCCAGCCTCGCCCCACGCTGAAGCAGAACGAGTTCGGCGCATCGGCCGGCGGTCCGATCCGGAGAGACAAGACATTCTTCTTTGTCGAATACCAGGGGATCAGGGAGATCAACGGCGAGGGAGACGAAGTAACAACAACTCTGCCGCAGCTCACTTCCGATCGCTCCGCTGCGACGCTGGGAGCCCAGTTTTGCCCCGCAAATCAGATGAATGCGGCTGGATATCTGACCAATGCTGGCGGAACGCAGGTGGCCTGCGACGGTTCCAACATCAATCCCGTTGCCCTGGCCCTGCTCAACTTCAAGCTGAGAAGCGGCCAATATGTCATTCCCAGTTCGCAGATCAATCTGTCTCCGGGGCCAGGCCAGCTTCCTGTGGGCCAGTCCACCTTTGCCCCTCCTGCCAACTACGAAGAGAACCAGTTCAGCGTGAATATCGACCAGGTGATGACTGAGAAGAACACGTTGTCGGGAAGGTTCTTCTACTCGCGCGCGCCAACCATCGAGCCGTTTTCGCCGAATGCCGCGAATGTTCCCGGCTGGGGCACGAATGAACTCGACCAGAACACGATGTTCGTTCTGGCGGACACCCATGTCTTCAACTCGAACCTCGTCAACCTGGCGCGCTTCGGTTACATGCGCTTCGACGGTCTCTCGGCGGTAGGGAACCCGATCCAGGCCTCGGATTTGGGCATGAGCACGCCCACGGGCGTTGCAGGCGTGGCGCCGGGCGTGAGCATCAACGGGCTATTTACTACCGGAGATGCCGGCACGCCGTCGCAGTGGCAAAACACAAACAGCTTTATTTGGCAGGACACGGTCTCGCGCACGCGCAATCGGCATAACATGCGCCTTGGCATGGAGATGAAGCGTCACGAAGTGGATGTGGACGCTCCTTTCAGCTCCGATGGGCTGCTCGAGATCAGTACATTCGAAGACTTTATGCTGGGCCAAAGCGCGGCGCAAAACGGCAGCCCCATTGGCGTGAGCAATGTAACGGACAGCATGGGCAGTTCAGGCCTTTTCCGCAAGGACGAGCGCTACACCGACCTCGCCGCCTTCCTTCAGGACGACATCCGACTGACACAACGGCTTACGGTGAACGCCGGCCTGCGCTATGAGATCTTCGGTCCGCCTTCGGAGATCCACGGTCTGCTGCCGAGCTTCGATCCCTCGATTGCGGCCGCGCAGGTGCCAGCCACGGGATCTCTCAGTGGCTATACTTTGCCGGCAAATTTCCCGGGTGCGGTTCCCGCCGGCGTGGAGAAGACTCCAATTGCCGGTTTGTGGTCGACCGACTATCACGATGTATCGCCGCGGCTGGGTTTCGCGCTGCAACTGACGCAGCAGCCGATCCTGCTGCTGCGCGGGGGATACGGCATCTACTACGATCGTCCTTCGGGCGGTTTTGTCGAAGGGCAAATTGGGCAGCAGCCGTTTTCCCTGCAACAGCTTTCTTTCGATGCGCAGAATGCTGGAGCGACCCTGCAGAGTCCCTTCGATCCGTTGCTGCCGCCGAATTCAAGCTTCCCGATCTATCAGCCGCGCATTGCCGGCGGAGGCGCATACACCTCCGGTGTGTCGCCGCACGTGATCGACCCATACACCCAGGAGTACAACCTGAACCTCCAGTATGCCTTCGCAAGGGACTGCCTTGTGGAAGTAGGCTACGTGGGCACGCACACAACGCATTCGCCGGGAAGTGTTGAATTCAACCAGGCCCTGCTGGCGAGCGCGCAAAACCCGGTGAATGGGACGGCCATGAACACCGCGGCCAATGTCATTCAGCGACTGCCCTTCGCAGGCATCGCCACGGGGTCGCTCTTCTCGGATACAGAATTCGAAGCAAACTATAACTCCCTGCAGAGCAGCATTACAAAGCGCCTTAGCCATGGATTCCAGTTTCTTGGAAGTTATACATGGTCGAAAAATCTGGATGAGACCAGCGGCTCCGGCGGCAGCGATCTCTTCGAACTGTGGTTGTTGACCAACAACCAGAACAATCCGCGCCAGGCATACGGGTTGACGGACTTCGATCGCGCCCAGAGGATCGTGGTCAACTTCACGTGGGCTGCGCCGAAGTTCCAGAAGGCGCCGATGCTCGCCCGGCGCGCACTTTCAAGCTGGGAATTCTCAGGCATCGCGGTGATTCAATCGGGCAGCCCCATCACGGTACTCGACTTCAACGCGGGCCTGGTTTACGGCAACTTTGAGAACCGGGCGCAGCGCACCGGATCGAATCCCTCCACGCAGGGTTCGCTCCATTCCCGGGTGATCAACGGTTATCTCGACCAGAACGCATTTACTATCGCGCCGGAAGCTCAGAACGGGAGCGGGCCCGGAGACACGGATTTCGGCAACAGCGGCGTGGGTATTGTGCGTGGTCCCGGCCAACACAACATCGACATGGCCGTCGAGCGCATTTTTCCGGTGACCGAGTCGAGCAGCATTCGCTTCCGGGCTGAGTTCTTCAACCTTACGAATACGCCTCAGTTCGCCAATCCGAACAACGGTCTAGATTTCACTTCCGGCCCCAATGGCTCCGTCAATCTGAATCCATCCTTCGGCACGATTACTGCGACCGCGGCGAACCCCCGCATTGTTCAGTTTGCGCTGAAGTTTCTGTTCTGAGGGCCGGCTCACTGCAAGGAAGGAAACCGAGTGATGGCGATTGTAGAAAAGGAGTTGGTGTGCGATGCGCCGGGGACACTCGACTTCCCCAGGCACTCGCTGGAGGTGCCTGAGCTTTCCCATCGGAATAGGTTTTACCCCCTCGGGTTTCCGACCGAGTTGAGAACGAACTGCCCCGAGATCCTGTCGCAAGCGCGTGACCTCTGGTCCATGTTTAAGAATCGGTTCGATACGAAGCCTATCCAGGTTGACGTGCATGTCCTGGATGGCGATTCAACGGTGTGTCCTCCGGCCCCGGTTTTCCGCATCGCGAAACCGCTGCTGATCAACATTGCGAATACTGAGAACTACAGCGTTGCGAATCTGGAGCAGGCCACGACACAAATCATTCTGTCGCGCGCAACCTTAAGGCACCGCAGCTACCTGGAATATTTCTTCCTGGGATCTGCGCCCTTATGCCACATAGCCACTACCTATGCGACCCCTGTTCATGCAGGATGCGTTGCGCTCAATGGCCGGGGCGTGTTGCTGTGTGGTGAGTCCGGTGCGGGCAAGTCTTCTCTGTCCTATGCCTGCGCGCGGGCCGGATGGGTCTATACAACCGACGACGCCAGCTTCTTGCTCAATGAAAGAGAGGACCGCGTGGTGACTGGGAACTGCCACCAGGTACGCTTTCGCCCGTCGGCAGCAGAGCTGTTTCCGGAGGTGGAAGGGCGGAAGATTACCCCGCGCGCTGCGGGCAAGCCATCCATCGAGCTGCCAACAGCACCGATGCCTGGGATCACCTGTGCGTCAACAGCAGAGGTGGACTTTCTGGTTTTTCTCAACCGGCGCGCCGCCGGCCCTCCGGAACTTATGCCCTATAGCAAGGATGTGGCGCGGCATTACCTGCGGCAAGTGTTGTACGGGATGCCTGAGTCGCTTGCCACGCAGTACACTGCCCTGGAGCGATTGCTGAAAGCGAAGATATTTGAACTTCGCTATAGCGACCTGAACTGGGCGGTGCACCGGTTGGAGACGCTCACCAAGGAGGGGCGCTAGTGGACCAGTTGCTTGAGGTCGAAACCTCGGCGTCCAGCGCCGCGAGCGGCGTTTCGATTCTGAGCGCACCATCGACGTGGTTCCTCGAGAAGAAGTTGAGCCGAGGCTTTTGGGTGTTCTTTGCCGTCGCGTTCTTTTTCGACTTCGGGTTCGCCGTCTATTTCTTCCTGTTCAACCTGTACCTGGTGGATCTCCACTTCAATGAGCGGACCATCGGGCTGGTGGCCGGGACACTGACGTTGGGGTCGGTTATCGGAACCCTGCCCGTCGGCTGGCTGGCGCGCAAGATCGGGCTGCTCCCTCTTTTGACGTTCTGCGTGATTGCTGCTCCGATGATGGGAGTTGCGCGGGCGCTTGTCAAGGTGGAATGGGCGCAGATCGGCATGGCGTTTCTTGCCGGGCTGGCCATGTGCATCTGGGGGGTCTGCTTTTTGCCGACGCTGGCGAGGCTCACCACGGAGGAGAACCGCGCTTCGGCATTCAGTCTCATTTTCTCTGTGAGCATCGGTACCAGCGCACTCGGCGGCGTTGTATGCGGTTATCTGCCCCAGTGGTGGAAATGGGCCGGGTTTGCGATGCAGGCGGCGGAAACGAAGCGGATGATTCTGATCGTCTCGAGTTTAGTGGCACTGGTTGGGCTGGTCCCTCTGCTGCGGCTGCGCATACCGTCGCAGGATGGCAAGCCTGAGGCCCGGGACAAGAGCGGAAAGCGGCCGTGGCGGATGAGTCCTTTCCTGGTGCGGTTTCTGCCGTCAATGGCCCTGTGGACGGCAGTGCTGGCGTCGTTCACTCCATTTGCCAATGTATATCTGTCGAAGGACCTTCATATCTCCTTGGCGCGGATCGGGCTGATTTTCTCTTTAGCGCAGGGCGTGCAGCTATGTGTTGGGCTGCTGACCCCACTGCTCTTTCGCTGGTTGGGCCTGGTGAAGGGGATTGTTGCCACACAGTTAGCCACAGCGGCGGCCATGGGCTGTCTGGCAGGTACCCACGACCGGCGGCTTGCGGTAGCGCTCTACCTGAGCTTTTCTGCAACCCAATGGATGAGTTCTCCGGGGCTGTACAACTTGTTGATGAGCAGAGTCCCGGACGAGGAGCGCAGCTCTGCGTCGGCCATGACGATGTTTTCCAATGCGCTGTTTCAGTCCTGCGCTACGGC
>Ga0209517_10008202_pt1 | contig 12278 bp, 7 predicted proteins | sample PeaSoiMetSII2010_FD_187695 | JGI IMG/M metagenome (GOLD analysis project Ga0209517, IMG submission 187695) | Peat soil microbial communities from Weissenstadt, Germany - SII-2010 (SPAdes) (version 2) | ecosystem: Environmental > Terrestrial > Soil > Wetlands > Peat | place: Germany: Weissenstadt...
ACCCCAGCCCGCGAAAAGCGCGCGGTCTGGGGACCCCGGCGAGGGCGGCCGTCCCTACGCGAGCGCTGGAGCTACACAGACAAGATGCCGCACGAATTGCCGAAAGCTTACGAACCGGGCGCGATTGAAGCGCGCTGGGCCGAGTATTGGGTCCGGGAAAAACTGTTTCATGTGGAGACGCCTCCGCCCAGTTCGTCCGAAGAAGACGCGCGATCGGTGTTTACGCTGCTGTTGCCTCCGCCGAACGTGACGGGGCGGCTGCACATGGGGCACATGATGGAACAGACGCAGATGGACGTCATCGTGCGCTGGCACCGCATGCGCGGCCATGTGGCGCTCTGGCTGCCGGGCACGGATCATGCCGGCATCGCGACCCAGATGCTGGTGGAGCGCCAGCTTTTGAAAGAAGGCAAGAAGCGGCGCGAGATGGGGCGCGAGAAGTTTCTGGAGCGCGTCTGGGAATGGCGGCGCGAGTACGGCAGCGCGATTCTCGATCAGATGAAACGGCTGGGCGCGTCGGTCGATTGGAGCCGGGAATACTTCACCATGGACGACAGGCTGTCGCGCGCGGTGAAGGAAGTGTTCGTGCGGCTGTATGAGGATGGGCTGATCTATCGCGGGAAGTACATCGTGAACTGGTGTTCCGACTGCGGCACGGCGATCTCGGACCTGGAAGTGAAGCACGAAGATGTCGCGGGGAAGCTGTATGAGATCCGGTATCCGGTGATTCGGGCGGAGCAGAGCCCCGTCACCACACAAGCTGGAGAGCAGGAGTTTATTACGGTGGCGACTACTCGTCCGGAGACGATGTTGGGCGACACGGCGGTGGCGGTGAATCCTAAAGACGACCGCTACACGCATTTGCATGGCAAGCATGTGATGCTGCCGCTGATGAATCGTGAGATTCCGATCATCGCCGACGAACTGGCTCAGCCTGAGTTTGGCACGGGCGCGGTGAAGGTCACGCCGGCGCACGATCCCAACGACTTCATGGCCGGACTGCGGCACAACCTGCCGCAGATCGAAGTGATCGACGAGCACGCGAAGATGAATGCGAATGCCGGCCGTTACGCGGGGCTGGATCGCTTTGCGGCGCGCGCGCATGTGGTGGAAGACCTCGCGGAGCAAGGGTTTCTGGTGGGCACCAAGGATTACACGATTGCGCTCGGCAAGTGCGACCGTTCGGGCACGATTGTCGAGCCGCGGCTTTCGACGCAGTGGTTCGTCAAGATTGCGCCGCTGGCCGAGCGCGCCATTGAGGTTGTCGAGAAGGGATACATCCGCTTCACGCCGGAAAATTACGGGCAGATTTATTTGAACTGGATGCATAACATCCACGACTGGTGCATCTCGCGGCAACTATGGTGGGGACACCGGATTCCGGCGTGGTATTGCAAGAACAACGACTGCAAGGAAGTCGTCGTGGTGCGCGAGGCTCCTTCGGCGTGCAAGTGCGGCAGCACGGACCTGGAACAGGATACGGACGTACTCGACACCTGGTTCTCGTCGGGACTGCTGCCGTTTACGACATTGGGTTGGCCCGCGGCTACCAGCGACGAGGAAGTTTTTTATCCCAATTCGCTGATGATTACCGGCTTTGACATCCTGTTTTTCTGGGTGGCGCGCATGATCATGCTGGGATGCTGGTTCATGACGCCGCACAAGCGGGTGCCCCATCCTTCCGCGCACTTTGCGGAAGGGTGGGTGGGCGGGGACGCAAGCGAGGGCACGAAAGAAGTTTCGGACGAGGCGCTGCGCGCGAGCGTTCCTTTCCGCGAGGTCTACATCCACGCGCTGGTGCGCGATGCCGATCGACAGAAGATGTCGAAGACAAAAGGGAACGTGCTGGATCCGATTGAAGTCATCGAGCGGTACGGGACGGATGCGACGCGCTTTACCCTGGCGGCGATGGCGGCGCCGGGGACCGATATCGCGTTCAGCGAGAGCCGCACGGCGGGGTATCGGAATTTTGCCAACAAGATTTGGAATGCGGCGCGCTTCATGTTCATGAACGTGGACCGGATCGACGCGGGCCTGCGGCCTGCAGATGCTGGTGTGGTGGCGGGTCTCCGACCCGCCCTGGACGGGGCAGAGCCCCGTCACCACACGGGCTCGGGTGTTGCCGGCTTTTCCTCCGAAACGCTTGAAGACCGGTGGATTCTTTCGCGCTTCAATCGCGCGGCTAAGGACGTGAACGAGTCTCTGGCGACTTATCGCTTCGATGAGGCGGCGACGCGCATCTACGATTTCTTCTGGGGCGAGTTTTGCGACTGGTACCTTGAACTGATCAAGCCGCGGCTGAATGAGGAAAGTGTGGAGGCGGGTCCCCGACCCGCCTTGGACGGGGCAGAGCCCCGTCCCCACACGATCGCTGCGCGAATTGCATGTCGAAACCTGGTCTATCTGTTCGAGGCGTCGTTGCGGCTGCTGCATCCGGTGATGCCGTTCATCACGGAAGAAATCTGGCATGCGATGTACGACGGCAAGCCTCCGCTGAAGTCGATCGCGCTGGCGGCCTATCCGGCAGCGGATGAAAAACAGATTGATCTAAGCGCGGAAACGGAGATGGCGATTCTGCAGGACCTGATCGTTGCGGTGCGCAATCTGCGGGCGGAATTGAAAGTCGAACCCAAGGTGAAAGTGCCGATCGAAGTATTTGCCCATGAACCGGAGATTCGTAAGCTATTCGAAGAAAATCTGGCGGCGATTGAGCGGCTGGCGGGTGTGGAGAAGGTTACGTTCGTGGAAAGCTCGCTGGCGAATTTGCCGGGTGCGCGCAGTACTTCGCGGTTCGATGTGCATGCGCTGTACGAAAAGAAAATCGACGTTGCGGCGGAATGTGAGCGACTGAAGAAGGAGTTGGAGAAGATCGAGAAGGAGATCGCCAACGGGCAGCGGCAGCTTTCCAATGAACAATTCCTGGCCAAGGCTCCAGGGAAGGTGGTGGAAGGGCTGAAGGCGCGGGCGGAGGAACTGAGGGTGCTGCGAGACAAGATCCTGGCCAAGATGAAAGAGTTGGGCTGCGCGTAGCACAATGAACTGCGGAGCTTCGCTCCGCTGGACAGCCGAGGGCGGCTGTCCCTACGCGAGATTGGGCGGTCCAGGTCAGTCATCGTCTTATCAGAGTTGGATTGCCGGCGGGACGCCGGCTACACATGGACTGGAATTCACGACGCATTACGGCGATTCTGGAGAACGCGCTGACCGAAGATCGGGCGACGCGCGACGCGACCAGCTACGCCTGTATCGATCCCAATCAGCGCGCTTCGGCGACGGTAATCGCCAAGCAGGAGTGCATTCTGGCTGGGCTGGGATGCGTTCCCCGGATTCTCGACGTCTATGCGGCGTTGGACGGGGCGGTCACTTCGCATTACGACGTGACTAGCCATCCTTCGATTTTTGATGGGATCCGCGTGCACGCAGGGCAGCAGATTGCGGTGATCCGGCATAACGCGCGGGTGGTTCTGTCGTGCGAGCGGGTGATCCTGAATTTTCTGCAGCGCATGGCCGGAATCGCGACCACCACCCGCAAGTTCGTCGATGCCGTGGAGGGCACGCGCGTGCGCATTCTCGACACGCGCAAGACGGCGCCGGGCCTGCGCGTGATTGATAAATACGCGGTGCGCTGTGGCGGCGGCCAGAATCACCGGCTGGATCTCTCCGACGGCGTGTTGATCAAGGGCAATCACATTGTGCTGGCTGGGGGCGCAATTCCGGCGCTGGAGCGGGCGATCCGCAACCGGCGCGGGCGACAGCCGATCGAAATTGAAGTTCGGTCGCTGGAAGAACTGCAGCAGGCGCTGGGCCACGGGGCGGAGGCGATCTTGTTCGACAATATGAGCGTTGAGGACGTACGCAAGGCGGTCGAGATCTGTTCACGCCAGCCGCGGCGTATTCCGCTGGAGTGCGCGGGCGGAATCAATCTGGTGAACGTGCGGTCGTACGCGGAGACGGGAGTGGATTTTATTTCGGTCGGGGCGCTAACGCATTCCTCGACGGCGGTCGATATGAGTATGCGGGTGACGCCAGCGTAAAACGTAGCCAGCGATCGGAGAATTTGTAATTTCCGATTTGTAATTTGTAATTGGAAAGCCGTCGATTCTAAATTGCAAATTACCAATTACAAATTAGAAAATTGTATCGACCAGCGACTGGTTATAATTCCCTCCATCTCCACTTCCAGCAAAACTCGCAGCCTGCCGTCGGTGCACAAGGCGACTGATGTTCGCCTGGGCCGCATTGTGCGCCTGCTCATGGACCACGCTATCGTTGTCGTCAGTGGCACCAAGATTGCCGAGGAGATCGGGACAAGCCGGTCGGAAGTTTGGCGGCTGATTCAGCAACTGCGCGGATTGGGCGTGGATGTCGCCGGACATCCGGCAACCGGCTATCGACTGCGAGCAGTCCCGGACCTGTTACTGCCGGAGATGTTGGCGGCATCGTTGAAGGGGACGATCTTTGGAAGCAGTGCGGGCGGCGCCAAGCAGATCCATCACTATTACAAAATCGGCTCGACCAATATGGAAGCGATGCGAGCCGCGATGGAGGGCGCGCCCGAAGGCAGCGTCTTTCTTGCCGAAGAACAGCTGGCCGGGCGGGGGCGCGGCGCACACACCTGGCATTCGGCGCGGTCGGCGGGAATCTATTGCTCGGCGATCCTGCGTCCGGCGATGCCGCCCTCGGATGCGCTCATTTTTTCGCTGGCTGCGGGACTGGCGGTGCGCGCCGCGGTGGCGGAGATTGCGCCGCAGCTGTCCGTCGATCTGAAATGGCCCAACGACGTGCTGCTGGGCGGCAAAAAGTTCTGCGGCATTCTTACGGAGATGAATGCCGAAGCAACGCGAGTGCGCCACCTGGTCGTGGGCGTCGGGATCAACGTGAACCAGGTGAAATTTCCGGCGGAGGTGCGCGAGATTGCGACCTCGTTGCGGATCGAGACCGGCACGGAGTGGTCGCGCGTGGAACTCTGCGCCGCTTTGCTAAAATCGCTCGACCGGGAGTATCGGGGTTTGGTGGCAGATGCGGGCGCGCGGGCGGGGATCCTGCGCCGGTTCGAGGAGAGCTCTTCGTCGGTGCGCGGCAGAAATGTGACGATCGAGGAGAACGGCGGCCTGGCAGGCGTTACCGAGGGATTGGACGAGCGCGGATTCTTACGGGTAAGAACGGCGGAGGGGTTGCGGACGGTGGTGGGTGGAACGGTAAGAATCGCGTAGTGAATCTTATGCTTCTAGTCATCGATGTCGGAAACACGAATACGGTGCTGGGCGTGTTTGCGCCGGCGGCACACCGTCCGGGCGAGGACGTGACTGCGGAGGCGGCGCGTTACGAGCGACTGGTGGCGAACTGGCGCGTCGGTTCACACCTGACCCGCACGGTCGACGAGTACGGAGTGATTTTCCGCAACCTTTTCTCAATGGACAACCTAGAAGTTTCGGACGTGCACGGGATCGTGATTTCATCGGTGGTGCCGCCGCTTGATCCAGTGCTGCGGCAGGTGTGCGAGCGCTATTTCAACACCAAGCCGCTGTTCATCGAGCCCGGGGTCAAGACGGGCATGCAGGTGCTGTATGACAATCCCGCGGAAGTGGGCGCTGACCGGATCGTCAACGCGGTGGCGGCGTTTGAGAAATATGGGGGGCCGTGCGTGATTGTGGACTTTGGCACGGCGACGACCTTCGACTGCATTTCCAAGAAGGGCGAGTATATGGGCGGCGTGATTTGTCCCGGGATTGGGATTTCCGCGGACGCACTGTTTCAGCGTACGGCGCGGCTGCCGCGGGTGGAGATTCGCAAACCGGCGCGGGTGATCGGATCGAACACCGTCGGCAGTTTGCAGTCGGGACTTTACTACGGCTATCTCGGGCTGGTCGACGGCATCCTGGAGCGACTGGTGGATGAGATGGGGCCGGAAACTCATGTGGTGGCGACGGGCGGGCTGGGATCGCTGATTGGCACCGCTTCACACTTTATTAAAGATGTGGACGAGTTTCTTACGCTCGACGGGCTGCGCATCCTGTGGGATCGGAACCAGTCGTCATCCCTCCGCCGCGAAGTCTCGCCGAAGGCGGCGAGGACGACGGCTAAGGGTTTGGATGCGGCTGCGAAACCTTGGCCCTCGCCGAAATCTTCTAAGGCGCGGTGACGGAGTGGGGAGTTGGACTGGGTAGGGGTGCTTCGACTGCGGTTGAGCTTCGCGTTGCGAAGCTCAATCCTCGCTCAGCATGACAGAGTTCCCGGGACGACGCTTAGTTCGACAATCCGGCGGTTGTGGAAAATTACTTCAATTACTTCACGGAAATCGAAGAGCACTATTTGCGGCGGCGGGGGACTCATCTCCTGCTTTCGACGCTCGATTGGGCTCTGATTGAGACTTGGAAGAGCGCTGGCGTGCCGCTGGAGGCCGTGCTTCGCGGGGTGGATGACGCATTTGACAAGTACGATCAGCGTCCCTCGAAATCGAAAAAAGTGAATAGCCTGGCCTATTGCTCGCAGGCGGTGCTGGCTGCGGCGGAAGATATGAAGGAAGCCGCGGTAGGCGCTGGCGGTGAAGAAAGAGCTCAGCGCGAGCACGGATTTGAAGCGGCGCAGATTGCAGCGTTCTTGCGCGAGAGTGCTGAGAAGCTTGAGAGAGCGAAGCTGCCAGAGCGCGCGGGGTTCGCGGCTGGAGCGCTGGCACGGGAAGAAGCGAGTTCGTTGCGTGAGATGGCGGAGGTCATCGAGAGCTCGGGGAAACTTCCGCGTCTGGAAGATTTGGAGCGGCGGTTGACCGTGCTCGAAGAAAAACTGTTCGCGGTGTTGATGGCGGCGGCTCCGGACGATGATCTGGTGAATGTGCGGGCGGAAGCGGATCGAGATATTGCTCCTTACCGGCGGAACATGACGGCGGCGCAGGTTGAACAGTTGCACAAACAGTATGTGCGTAAGCGGCTGCTGGAGCGCTGCGGCGTGCCGCGGCTGAGTTTGTTCTATATGCACTAAGATCAGTTCTCAGTTCCCGGTTCTCAGTTCTCAGTGGAGAGCCGACTCATTGCAAGTCGAACCCCATGCTTCTCTCCATCGAAAAACTGATCTACGGCGGCGACGGTCTGGCCCGCACTCCCGCCGGCGCGGACGGGCGCAGCATGGCCGTGTTTGTTCCATTCGTGCTGCCCGGTGAAAGAATTGACGCCGAGGTCCGGCAACAGAAGCCTGGGTTCGCACGCGGCTCGGTTGCGCAGCTGATCGAAGCGTCGCCTGATCGCGTCGAGGCTCGCTGCCCGTACTTTCGCCAATGTGGCGGATGCCATTACCAGCACATTCCCTACGAGCGGCAACTGGAGATCAAAGCTGGAATTCTGCGCGAGACGTTGCAGCGGATTGCGAAGATTGAACTGACGGCTGAGGTTCGGGTGCACCCTTCTCCTCCGTGGAATTACCGCAACCGGACGCGGCTGCAGGTACGAACAATGTTCGGATTTGCGCTGGGGTACTTCCGGTTCGGCTCTCACGAATTTCTTCCCGTCAGCGAATGTCCGATCAGCTCGCCGCTGCTCAATCGGATGATGGCGCGCTTGGTTGAGCTCGGCGGATTGAGCTGCCCGGCAGCGGTGGAAGAGATTGAGCTGTTCGCGGATGCGGCCGACGAGCATTTGCTGGCCTGGGCTTTTTGCGGACGCGAGGCTGACCAGAAAGATCTATTGCGCTGGGCGGAGGCCCTTCAGCGCGAGTTGCCAGGAATCAGCGGTGTGACGTTTTTCTCTTCCCGGCGCCGGGTGGAAGAAGATGAAATGCCCGATCCGAAGGCGCTGGCGCAATCGGGCGCGAAGGCTATTCGCTATCGCACCATTGGCTATCAAACCAAGGAGCACGAATATCAGGTCAGCGCGGGAGCCTTTTTTCAGGCAAACCGTCATCTGATCGACGAACTGGTTTCGGTCGTGACCGGCAACGCCCACGGAGACCTCGCACTCGACCTGTATGCCGGTGTGGGGTTATTTTCGGCGGCTCTAGCCGGCAGTTTTCATCACATTTTTGCTGTAGAGGCGTCACAGACATCGCATGGGGACCTGGTACAGAATGTGCCTGCGAACGTGAAAGCGGTCGGCGCGCGAACCGAGGATTACCTGAGGAGAGATGATCTGCGACGCCGGCCAGTGCGAAATAGGCCCGATTTGATCGTCCTGGACCCTCCCCGCGCTGGTGCCGGCAAAACGGTGATCCGTTCTCTGGTGGAACTCGGAGCGCCCCGAGTCCGATATGTTTCGTGCGATCCGGCGACGCTGGCCAGGGATCTCGCCCCCCTTCTGGCGGCCGGATACCACATCGAGGAAGCACACTTATTCGATCTCTTCCCCCAGACGTTTCACATCGAATCGGTGATGCTGCTGGCGCGCTGACCGCTTTCACGTCGTCCAAGTTCCTCCTGGAAGACGGGTGGCCCGGGGCCCGCGCAAGTTAGACCTGTGAGGGCCCCGCTCGTCCCTATCGTCTGCCCTAACTCTTTGCAGCCGAGTTTGGCCCGAGACGTGGCCGCCGCCCGACGAGTCGCACTTTTTCTCCGGAGATCCTTGCTATGACGCTCGACCGGAAGCCGCCGCGGCAGCCGTTGTTCTGGGCGGCGCTGGTATTTTCACTCGGCCTCTGGACAGGCGTGCGCGCCTGGCGGCCGCCGTCGTGGTGGGTGATTGCGGTCGTGGCGTTCGTCCTGGCGTCGTCATTCTTCCTTGCGAGGCGAGCCTGGCTGGCCAAGGCGCTCGCTTTGGGCGCATGGTTTCTACTGGGCGCGCTTCTAATTCAGATACGCGGTCAACGGCCGGTTGAACTACGGCAAGAAGACGCTCACATTCTTACCCTGGCCGATGGCCGGGCCGTCACCCTGACAGGCCACGTGATTCGTGAGGGATATGCTCGGGCTGCGGGGCCGCAGTCGATTCGCGAATCCATTGATGTCGAGACGGAAACGATCACAAGCCAGGGCGAGACATGGCCGGTGCGGGCTGGGGTGCGGCTTGCGATTTACGAGAAGGTGGAAAGTAGTGAGGCGGTGGAGCGCCGGGCGCCCTCGCCCGGCCTCGATGCTGCTGGTGCACACGGGACGGGCGGGGCGCCCGTCTCTCCACTTGCGCTCACCTACGGCACGCGGCTTCGCATCCTCGCCAAGTTGCATCCGGCTCGCAATTACCGCAATCCGGGAGCCTTCGATTATGAAGGCTATCTGCGCGACAACGGCATTAACGTGCTGGGATCGGCGGAGGCAGAGGATATTGAGCGGCTCCCCGGGTTTTCGGGCAGCCGGATTCAACTCTGGCGGGCGCGCGTTCACGCCAGCATCATCGCCAAAATTCATCAGCTTTGGCCCGCGTCGCAGGCCGAACTCATGGACGCCATGGTTCTCGGCGAAGAGTCGTTCCTGCGCAACGCAACCCGCACCGAGTACCAGCGCTCGGGGACGTATCACGTGCTGGTGGTTTCCGGAATGAACCTGAGCATTCTGGCGTTCGCTATTTTCTGGGCGTTGCGCCAGCTTCGCGTGGATCCCGCAGTGGCGGCCATCACCACGGTCGTGGTCTCGTTCGCGTACGCGTTCGTGGTGGGAGTCGGTCCACCGGTGTGGCGCGCCGCCCTGATGCTGGCGACATACTTAGGGGCGCGTCTGTTGTATCGCGGACGCAACATGATGAACGCAATTGGAGCGGCGGCTCTGGGAGTTCTGATCGCCGATCCACACGCCCTGCTTGGCGCCAGTTTTCAGCTTACGTTTCTCGCCGTGTTCATCATCGCGGGCATTGGCTCACCGATTCTCGAGCGGACAACGTTGCCCTACGCGCGCGGTCTGCGACTGCTGCGCGCTTCAAGCTATGATCTGCAAGTCGCTCCCGAGGTGGCGCAGTTCCGGCTCGAGCTGCGGATGATCGCGGGGCGGCTCACGAGATTTATCGGGAAGCGCCTCGGCGTCATACTGCCCGCGATCTTCATGCGAGTGGCGATTGGCACGGGCGAGCTGATCTTCATCTCGGCGCTGATGCAGGCGGGACTGGCGCTGCTTATGGCCTACCACTTTCATCGCGCGACCACCATGGGAATGCCGGCCAACCTGGCGGTGATTCCGCTCACCCAGGTGCTGATGCCTACCGCCGCCGCCGCGGTCGGCCTGGGATACATCTCGACCACGCTCGCCAAGCCCGCGGCTTGGATTTCCGGCCTGGCGCTCGAGGGCATCGCGGGAACGGTGCACTGGCTGGGCGGGGGGCAGGTCATCGGAACCTCGAGTTTCTTAACCTCGATCGCCGACCTGCGCGTGGCCATGCCCTCGCTCGCAATGATCTTGGCCTCGCTCGCCACGCTGGCGCTCGCCATGCTGGCGGCGCAAACCCGTCGCTCGCGCCTGGCCGCCTTCGCTTCCGTGGCGTTGCTGTTCGGCGTTGCCGGCTGGATCGCGTTTGTCCCCTCTCGTCCTCACCTTCGCGCGGGCGTGATGGAGATGACGGCCATTGACGTTGGGCAAGGCGATTCCATCCTGCTGGTCACGCCCGCGGGCCGCGCGCTGCTCATTGATGCTGGAGGCATGGCGCAGTGGATGCATTCGGACTTCGATATCGGCGAGCAGGTGGTCTCCTCTTATCTTTGGAATCGAGGCATCGATCGTCTGGACGTGGTCGTGATCACGCATCCTCATGCCGACCACCTCGGCGGGATGCCGGCGGTGATCGCGAATTTCCACCCGCGGGAACTTTGGATCAGTATCGACAAGCCGGTGGGCGAACTGGCTCCGATCGTTGCGCAAGCCCAGAGCGCGGGAATGATAGTCTCCGTGGAGAAAGACGGCGATACATTCGATTACGGCGGAACGCACTTCCGCGTATTCGCTCCGGGGCGCGATCAAATTACCGGGTCGATGCGTCCGAACGACGATTGCCTGGTGTTTACGGCCACTCTTGGCGGCACGACCGCTTTGCTCGAGGGAGACGCGGAACGTCCGGCAGAACGGCGGGTGGTGGAAGAGCACCCGGAAGCGATGCTGCTCAAGGTCGCTCATCACGGAAGCGCGAGCGGAACTTCCGCCGATCTGCTCGCGACGGTGCATCCGCGCTTTGCGGTCATTTCTGTTGGCGCGCGAAATGTTTATGGACATCCGCGGCGCGAAGTGTTGGAGCGGCTACAGAAGGCCGGTGTGAAGACCTACCGCACCGACGCGGAGGGCGCGGTCAGCTTTTACCTGGACGGCAAGTCGGTGACTCCGGACGTGGCGCTTCTGCACTAGAGTCGGTCTCATAAACGGTTGGCCCTCAGGGGCTAAAGCCCGCATTTCTTGCGGCCCTGAGCGGCACGGCTGAAGCCGTGCCCTTCCCACGGCCCGCTCGAATTAAGATTTCTCCGCTGCCAGCAGCGGCTAAAGCCGGAACCATTTTCAGCGACTTGCGGTATGCCTGAAGGCATACGCTGATACGAAGCGTGAGTCCTCTCTACAGAAAGCGTCTATCAAGAGAAGACGTCAGTGAGCGGGGTGGGCTTCCAGCCAGGATTGAAGAATCAAGACGGCGGCCATCCTGTCCACTGCTTGTCCACGCTTCTTGATCGAAAGATCGGTTTCGCGCAGCAGGCGGTTGGCTTGGGTTGAGGTCCAACGCTCGTCCCACAGATGGACGGTCAGGCCGAAGTGGGTGTGCAGATCGTCGGCGAAACGGCGCATCTTTTCCGATTGCGTTCCTTCCGCGCCGCTTAAGCGCAGGGGCAGGCCGACCACAATCTCCTGGACTTCGTATTTCGCCAGCACTTGTCCCAGGGCCTCCAGATCGCGGCGTTTGTTCTGACGCTGGATCGTATCCAACCCCTGCGCGGTGATGCCCAGCGGGTCGGAGACGGCGACCCCGATTCTCTTCGAGCCGACATCGAGGGCCAGAATACGGCTGTGGCCGGGTACGCCAGGTGCGTGCATCCGTTAATTGTAGATGGCCCGGTTCCCGAATCACGTAGGCCCGACCCAGGGTTCCTCCGTGGACCTCAGTGTCCCCTGTGGTTTCAGCCTTTTCCCAATCAACCACTGGGGACACTGAGGTCCACGGGGGAACCCTCTAGATGCCGACTTTGCGGATACGGTCTAACCGAGGTCTAACCGCAATTCCGGTGATGCAATTCCCGCGGCACTGAGGCAAAATTGTGGGCCAGTCGGGAGAGGGGTGAGTAAGCGCAAAGTATGGAGATCTCTGAAACACCCCGCGGGCATCACTGGTCGCTGACGCTGCTGGGCATCGGCTTGATCGTTATGTTCGCGTACTATGGCGAATCGGTGCTGGCGGTGC
>Ga0209517_10008203_pt1 | contig 12277 bp, 10 predicted proteins | sample PeaSoiMetSII2010_FD_187695 | JGI IMG/M metagenome (GOLD analysis project Ga0209517, IMG submission 187695) | Peat soil microbial communities from Weissenstadt, Germany - SII-2010 (SPAdes) (version 2) | ecosystem: Environmental > Terrestrial > Soil > Wetlands > Peat | place: Germany...
GGGCTTCCAGAAACAGTTCGTGGAGGGCCAGCAGGCGGCGAGGCTTGGTGGTGGAGGTAACCGTCACTTCAAATTCGTCCAGCAGCGACTCCAGGAACTCCTCACGGGTCAGGACCGGATTCACCAGGAAGGCTGACACCAGCTTGCGCTCGCCGTTCTTATGGAGGTTCGAAAGCAAGTGCAGCAGCGCATTAAGGATGGTGGTTTTCCCCGTTCCCACCGGACCGGTGGCCACCATGAACCCCCGCCGGCGGATTACCCCTTGCACCAACGCCACCAGGGCGTTGCGGTGCGGGTCCGCCAAGTGGAGGAACTTGGGGTCGGGAGTCAGAGAGAATGGTTCCCGCTTCAGATTAAGGAAGTCCAAATACACTTGCGAACCCGCTTTCTTATGGATAGCGCAGAAATTTTTTGTGCAACCATCCTTCCAAAGTTGGCCCTGTTGGAACTGACGATTTGTCCTTAAGAACCAAGCAGTTGGCGGTTCGGGGGCGGCTTGGACCTGCCGCATCCAGGTGAAGTGTGCAACTTGTTGCGCACAAGCCCAGACTTTCCCCAGCGTTGCCCATCCCCGACTGGATATGAGCAATCCGGTGACCACTTAACTGGGTTGTCTTGGCAGCATCAGCAGGTGATGGAGGCCTTGCACAATAATGACTTAGGTGCGATTCTTCGGGCACCCTACGGCAATGGGAAGAGCGGAATGGGGCATGTACGGTGGACACTCAAACGCGGCTTACTGATCCTGGCAATCCCAGGGATTCTGCTCTTTGCCGTGCTGGAATTCGCCGCCCAGCGGGCGGTCAGGGTGAGCTGGGACTATGACTACGCCCACGATCCCCCTTGCGCCTCCGTGTGGGACCATGACTGCGTCCTCGGCTTCCATGTTTTCGTCGGCAACCCGAATAACCGTTCCCAGCAGGTATTCGTAGCCAATCGCTTCGATGCCGGCCACCTGAGCAAACAGCTCGAGACTACGTTCCCTGTAAACCGATTCGGCTATTTGCGGTTCTGCGTGGTGGCAGTGAAGCAAGGGCAGATGGCAGTGATGGTCGAGAGTACTCCCGTGTGCATGAAACGGTGGGTGCTTCCCTTCGGGATTGGCAGTGATCGGACGAAGTGAACTTTCCGTCACACTCTGTCGCCAACCCGCTGGAACGGCCAGCAGCGCCGATCTTGGGCAGGATGCCCGGCGCCACGAGGACAAGAAATTTACAAACAATGAGTGTCGGATAACACGAATCGGTGTAGAATTCGTTGCCCGCCCCTTGCTGCCGATTACTGCACCCCAAATTTACCTAAAGGGCCCCGATGCGAGCCTGTGCGCCGCTCGTTCCGACGACTCTGCCGCTTAGACTGCACCCCGTGTTGCTCCTTCTGGGTGCGATAGGGACCTTTGCGCTCTTCGTCTCCGCGATCTCTCCGCTTGACGATCTGGTGCAGCAGGAGTTCGCCCAAAAAACATGGTGCGACGGTCTCGGGGCGAACCAGGCGAAGCGATCGCCATCGGGTTTACACCAACCACTGGGATTTCCGCCGCCTCGGCCGCATGAGCCCGCGAGCGTACAGTCAGCCGGCGAATGTCCGTCGCCGGTAACACTCAACCCAAGCACGGTTGTCGTCGCCAGCGAGGACAGCCGCGGTCCACCCTTGCTCTTCCACCCGGCACAGCACTGATTCATAACCCCGGCCCACGGCCCACTCCCAACCGGTACGGCGAGGATAGTGTTAGTGAGCAACTGCTGGCAGGAAAAAAGTGTTCAGCTCAGATTCCTATTGGGTGAGCTGCGCCTCGGCGCAGTGAACTTGCACGGCTTGGTTCTCAACCACGGGCTACATCCACGTCCGGAACTCTCGGTGCCTGATCTGCCGCCGTCGGTCGACGTGGCGGTCATTCGCTCCCATCCGCTGCCGCGTGCCGTTCCCGAATATTCCGGATCCACGGCGGCGTTCCGATACATCCCGGATCGTTATTACAGGTGTTACGTCGACTTGCGGCAGACCCTGCCCGATTACCTGAAGAAATTCTCCAGCAAGTCCCGCTATACCTTGCTGAAGAAGGTACGGAGGTTTACCGCCCTGTCCAACGGCAAGAGCGATGTGCGCGAGTTCTCGCGGCCCGAGGAGATGGAGGAATTCCATGTTCTGGCCCGCCAGATCTCGGCCAAGACCTATCAGGAGCGCCTGCTGCGCGCCGGCATCCCGGACGACCCCACATTCGTCACCGAAATGCGCAGCCTGGCGGAACGTGACGCCGTCCGCGCCTACACCCTGTTTCTGGATGATCGTCCCGTCGCCTACATGTACTGCGCCGCCATGGAGGAGAACGACCTGATTTATCGGTTCGTGGGGCACGATCCGGAATACGGCCACCTTTCTCCCGGCGTGGTACTGCAATATTTTGCTTTGGAGAGCCTGTTCGCCGAGCAGAGGTTCGACTCCCTCGACTTCGGCGAAGGCACCGGAATGCACAAGCAGTTTTTCTCGACCGGCAGCCTGGCCTGCGCCGATGTCTACTATTTTCGCGACACAGCCCGGTATCGCGCCCTCGTGGCCCTGCACGCAGCGCTGCGCCTCACCTCCCGCACCGTGGCGGCGGCCTTCGAAGCCGTGGGAATAAAACACAAGCTGAAAAGATTATTGCGCGAGGGCCCGTCCTCGATCGTGCGCTCGGCGGGAAGAAAAACACCCACGCCGGCCGAGGTTTACCACAACGCTGACAGCGATCTTGCCGGCGAACACCTGGCCACCGGCGCACACAGAAAAATCGGTTAGAAACTCTTCTTGAAGAAGAGCTTTTTGCGAAGCCGGTATACGCCGACCACCAGCCAGGGGGCGGTGCGCAACCCCAGCTCCGCCAGGCGCAGCTTGCGGCTGCGCAGGTAGCGGTTGGCGGCGCGGAAGTGCTCGAGCGCGGAACTGGCGTCTCCGGCAAGCAACGCCCGGTGGCCTTTCAGGAGTTCAATCTCCGCATTTTTCTTTTCGATAGCCCGCTGCACCAACTCGCTCTCGCGCGATCCCTCGCGGCAACGGCCCAGAGTTTTCACTAGCACCTGCAGATTATTTTGGGCCAGCCACACCGGGTCGGCAGTCATACTGCCTTGCCGGCGCCGGTAACGGGTGAACACATGCCGCTGGTAGCTGAGGCGCTTGCCCGCGACCGCGAGCCGCAGCCACAAGTCGTGATCTTCGGAGGTACGAATGCTTTCATCGAAGGCGCCCACTTCAAGCACCGCCTCGCGCCGCACCACCACGGTGGAAGTGAGCGGCGTACAGCGGCGCAGTAGCAGGCTTTCAAAGCCCACCTCTCCCTGGGAAGGAAACAACTCCATGAAGGTGCGGCCGTTATCGCGAGTGTCGCCGAAGATCAGGCCGTCCGCGTAGACCAAGTCCAGGGAAGGGTCGCGTTCGAGCATGCCCACCTGGGCCGCGAGAAAACCGGGCTCCCACAGGTCGTCGGAATCCAGAAAGGCGACATAACGCCCCCGCGCGGCGCGGATACCGGTGTTGCGCGCCGCGCTGACCCCGCGGTTCTCCTGCTGGAGATAGACGACGTGATCGGCGAAGGGGCGCAGCACCGCTTCGAGCGCCGCGGTGTCGGGGGAACCGTCGTTGACCACGATGGTCTCGAAGTCGCGGTAGGTTTGCGCGAAGACGCTCTGGAGGGTCTCCGAGATGAATCCGGCAGCGTTGTACGCCGGGATGATGACGCTTACGACCGGGGGTTGGCCGTTGGTACTCAAGTCCGCAATAGGATTCTAATCCAGCAGCAAAGCCAGCCCAAACTTCAAACGCACACGGAGATCGCGCGGGCTATTTGCGGCTCGCCAGCAATTCGTCATACACGCCAACCAATTGCGCGATCATGCTGTGAGCGGAAAACCTGTTCTCGACGGCTTGCTTCCCCTGCTGGCCCATCCGCCGGCGCAACTCGGGATCGCGAAGCAGGAGCAGGATCCTCTCCGCCATGGCCTGCGGGGCGTCAGAGTCCACGATGAAACCGCTCTGCCCGTCGGCGAGCGCTTCCGCGTTGCCCCCGACTCGCGTCGCCACACAAGGCAGGCCGGACGCCATAGCCTCGACCAGCGCGTTGGAGAATCCTTCGCTGCGCGAGGGAAGGCAGAATACGTCGCTGATCGCGAGCAGTGGCATCACGTCCTTCCTCGCGCCGAGAAACTTCACGGTATCGGAGAGCGCAAGAGAACGCGTCAGTTCTTCCAGCTCACGCGCGTATTCCGGCTCGAGAATCCCGCCGACAATGAGGAAAATCGCGCGGGGAAACTCGCGCTGCACTATGGCAGCCGCCCGCACCAGAACGTCCAGACCCTTCACCCGGCGGATATTAGCGGCGGCGATGATGAGATGCGACGCCTCGGCGCATCCCAAACTGGCGCGCGGCACGGCGGCGCTGTCCCGGGACACAATCTGGTCCAGCTCGATGCCGTTGTAGAGCGTCAGCACTTTTTCCGGCGGCAAGCCATCCTCGGCAATGCAATAGTTGCGGACTTCCTGGGAGACCGCCAGCACACGGTCGAAAAAGCGGTTCACGAAGCGATACGCCAGGCGGTGTTTGGAGGCACGGAGAATTCCCAGGTCGCGGCGGCTGGAGATCAGAATGGGGACGCCGCTGAGCCGCGCAATCGGACCCGCCCACAGGTCTGAAGTCTCGAAGAAAGTGTGCGTGATCGCTACGTTTTCCGAACGAATCAGTTTCCGCAGCTCCAGACCCATCTTCACCGCATTGAAATCATAGGTGCGTCGTAGCGGCAGGAAATGAAAAGGACAGGGGAGGTCGTGGAACACCGCGGGATCGAGCCGGAACGTAACCAGCGAGGCGCGATACTTTTCCGGCGGCAGAAGGCGAATCAGCCGCAGCAGGATGCGCTCGGCGCCGCCGAGCCGGCACAACTCGTCGATGATGAACAGCACGTGAGCGGGTTCAGCCACGGTTCTAGTACGAGAGCCGATCACAGCAGCTTCCAGGACATCATATCCGGCGCCACTCATGCTTGGCACGGAGATGGGGTTAGGCAGGCAGGTTCGGATCAGTCTCGCGAGAGGGTGTGCACTTTTTTTCACTTTTGCCGGGGCTGGCTTGTCGAAGATGGTTATCCTATTGAAAAATAAAGTGGTTTGCCGCCTTGGTCGCGCCGATAATGGAAGCCGCTGTGCGGGCTGGGTGGTGGGGTCCGGTCCGGTGTCTCTGCGCGGGCAAAGTCGGTGGCCTCCAGCGATGTTGACAGTCCTCACGGGAGATTGCAGGATGCCAGAAGTCACAGCGCTGAACCTATGAATTCCTCCGGCATGAAACCCGCAGCCATCCGGCACGTCCTCAGCGTGGACGTGGAGGATTACTTCCAGGTGGAAGCCTTTGCCGGGTCGGTCTCGCGCGACAACTGGGACCAGTACCCAAGCCGGGTGGTAGCGAACACCGAGCGTCTGCTGGATTTGTTCGACGAACACAGCACCAAGGCGACATTCTTCATGGTGGGATGGGTTGCCGAGCGTTTTCCGGCGCTGGTGCAGGAGATCAATCGCCGCGGGCACGAGCTGGCCTGCCACAGCTTCTGGCATCGCACGGTTTACAGCCTTACTCCCGAGGAGTTTCGCCGGGACACGCGTGCAGCCCAGCAAGCGATCGAGCAGGCAGCCGGTGTGCCGGTGCTGGGATATCGCGCGCCGACCTGGTCGATCACCGCCAATTGCCTCTGGGCGCTCGACATTCTGGCCGAAGAAGGCTTTGTCTACGATTCCAGTATTTATCCCATCCACCATGATCTCTACGGCGTGCCCGGCGCCCAGCGCTTCCCCTACACCCGCACCTGCAATAACAGGATGACCTTACGGGAGTTTCCGCCGGCGACGGTGCGCCTGCTCGGCCTGGACCTTCCCGCGGCGGGCGGAGGATACCTGCGAATCCTCCCTTTCGCTTACACCGATATGGTGATGTCGCGGTATGAAAAACACTACCGGCAGCCGGCGGTGGTGTACCTGCATCCCTGGGAGGTCGATCCCGGACAACCGCGCATCCCGGCCAAGCTGCGGTCACGATTCCGCCATTACACCAACCTCAAGCGGATGGAGAACCGGTTGGTGCGCCTGCTGGGGAAGTATAAGTTCTGGCGATTTCAGGATGCCCTCGCCGCAGAGGGCGTGGCGAGTTGCCCGGCGCCGGTCGGAATAGCGCGCCAGCAAACGCAGCCGGCAGGAGCTCCGAATGCGAGCTGAGGTCAGCGGGACCGCCTCCGGGCCGGCGGTGATTCCCACCTACCACGAGATCACCGAGGATAGTGCGTCTTATTCCTATGCCGTGACGGCGGCGCAGTTCGCTGCGCACGTCGCCGTCATCGCGAAACAGAAGCCGCCGGTGCGCGCTCTGCCGCGGATAACCTTCGACGATGGCGTGCAGTCGCAGTTCCGCCATGCGCTGCCCATCCTGCGGCAGAACTCGGTCGCGGCTACATTTTTTGTTAATACTGGACTGATTGGCGTGGTTCCCGAATACATGGATTGGGCGCAGCTCGAGGAAACCTTCCGGCTGGGACACCGCGTGCAATCGCACGGTTGGTCGCACGCCTACCTACCGGATTGTTCCGATGTCCAGCTCGACGAGGAGTTGCGGCGTTCCAAGGGCACGCTGGAGGACAAGTTCGGGGCGGTGGTGGACGAGATCTCCATGCCCGGTGGCCGCTGGGACCGGCGCGTGCTCGAAGCTTGCGCGCGAACCGGCTATCGCCGGGTTTATCTGTCGGACCCCTGGGCGCGTTCCGCCGCGAATACCGGCGTCGAGGTCGTAGGCCGGCTGATGGTGCGCTCCACCATGGGCGGGGAAGAACTCGAGCGAGCGCTGAATGCCCGCGGCGCCACCGTTCTGGTGGCGCGCGCCAAGTATCGTCTCAAGGAGCAGATCAAAGGACTGATCGGGCACGGGCTCTATCACCGGCTGTGGCTGGCACTGAGCGGCTACAACAAGTTCGCCGACGACAACCAGAGAACGCCGGAGCTTAACTTCCGCCAGAAACCCAAGTAGGGCAAGTAGTTATTCCGCCATCGAACTACCCTTTAGCCCCGTGTCCGCGGCGGCAGGGATACCAACTTCACTCTAGTAGCCTTCCCACGCAGTGCAAACTCTTGCATACCCTGCCCCTTTGCCGCTGTCTCGGTGGCACCATTGGTAATTTGCCCATATGTCTTCAGTAACTTGCCGACCGACTAATTCCGAACTTTGGTAACTGTCGTGCCCCGTTTGGGGATGGAGTACAACTCGGCGCCACGGCAGGCTCGTCCGGTGCTATCTGGGCAGCGACGGCAGCACAGCCGACCGATTGTGGTGGAAAGGCTTCGGGAGGAGATCGTCGAAATGCGCCGCGATCGAGTTCTTCCGGTGAGCCTGGTGTTTGTACTGCTGGCCGCTATCGCGGCGGTCTGGAAGTGGACCTTGCCCTTCGAGGGACTGCTGTGCCGCGCCGCCTCCCTGGATATCCGCGCCCGCACGGGGGCGTTCAACCTGGCCCAACTTCGATCGGCGGTGCGGTTCCAGGTAACTTTCTGGTGTCTAATAGCGGCCGGAATTCCCTGGCTTCTCCGGGTTCCCGATCGTGTCTGGTCCTACCTGCGTCCACGCATCTTTCAATTCTCAGTAACGCTGGGATGTTCGAGCGCGCTGTTTCTCCTGCTCCTGCACTCCGGGTATGAGCGGCCATGGTATCCCCTCGAGACGCTGATGAAGAATCCCGGTTCAGTGCCCGTCTTTGGGCAGCGCCTACTGTGGGTCTGGATAGCGAACCTGTGCCAGAACGTTGTCCCTTCTTTGAGTTACCTGAAGTGTTATTACCTCTCGCAAGCGTTGTCCATTGTGCTGACCGTCACCATGATCGGCCGATGGTCGGGACTGTTCATCCAACCCTCCCTGCGCTGGACAGGGCAATTGCTGCTGGTGCCGATGTTGGCGAGCACGTTTACCTACTTCACGTTCTATGACATCTCCATCGTGTTTTTTTATGCCCTGTCGCTGTACCTGCTGTGTCAGCGGCGGTATTTCGCCTTTGTCGTCGCGGTCGGCATCGCCACGCTGAATCATGAGAATGCCCTCTTGCTGGTGGCCCTAGCCGGACTAGAGACCCTTCGGCTGAGATTTCGTGTCTTTGCGGCCGTCACGCTCGGAGCTCTGGCGCTGCATGTGGGTACCCGCCTGGCAGTGCATCACGTGTTTGGGTCCGGCCAACTGGTCGATTGGCGAATCTGGACCAACCTGCTCTATCCGCTGGCCAAACCCCGCATGTTCGTCGAGCCGGCTCTGGCTCTCGTATTTTGGTGGTTTGCGGCAGGCATCTCCTGGCCGGACAAGAATCCGTTTCTTCGAAGAGCTGCCATTCTATTGCCGCTGGTGTTAGGGACAACGTTTCTGTACGGTCAGTTCCATGAGGCCCGTCAATTTGACGCCTTGATCCCTGTGGCGATTGCCTTCATGCTGTCGCTCGCCGGAAGCAAGATTCGAGAAGCGGAGTTAATCCCGGCGAGGAGTCAATCTCAACCCCTGGAGTCGCACGAACTCACACTGGCCCGCTCGGGTTCTCCATTCTCGCTGGTAGAGCGCTAAATCGCGCGATATCCGCGGCGGCGAAAGGCCAGCGCTTCCTCCCGCTTGGGAAAGGTGAAGTACGTTCCCTTGGAGAGATCCAGCTTCACCGGCGTGGCGCTCCTGGCCGCGACTTGCCGCAGCACTTGGGCCATGCAGTGGGCGCCGTGCCGCTTGGAGCGGCGGATCAGATGATCGAGCGATTCGCCGGGCTCGATCTCCATGGTGTCCTGCAGCAGCGCATCGCCTTCGTCCACTTTGGGGACCATGTAGTGAATGGTGAGGCCCACCTTGGTCTCGCCGTGGTACATCTGCCAGAAGGTCGGCATCATGCCCTTGTAGAAGGGCAGAGGAGCATGGTGGATATTGATGCTTCCCAGCGGCGCCAGGCCCAGGATCGCCTCCTTCAGAATGTAGGGGCAGGCAACCGAGACCAGGACGTCGGGAGCGCGGCGTTTCATGCCCTCCAGGAAATCCGGATCATTGGGATTGGCCACCGCCTCCTGCTTCACGTTGTAGGCAAGGCACAACTGCTGGAAGGAGTAATAGCGGGCCGCGTCCCGTCCGCGCGGCGCCAGCGCCATAGCGCGCGAGGCAGCCCAGCGCGCAACCAGCCGCGCCACCCCGGGAGCGCCATAAAGCCACAGCAACTCCCGCAACAGTTTCCCCCGGCCGCGCTTGCCCATGGTGCGGCAGCAGGAGACCTGCGTGATCTCGAACTCGCCGGCGTAGCGGCGGAAGAATTCCTCAAAAAAGGGAAGGATGTATAAGGGATCGTCCTGGGTCAGGAACTCGATCTTCATGATTGATTCCTCACGGTTTGCCAGACTACGTATTTGCGGCCGCGCAGCACCTCGACCACACTGAATAGCGCAGCCGCGTTTAAAGTGCAAAAGTACAGAGGTACACCCAGCGCCTTGAACTTGCGGTGCAGGGGAACCAGCGTCGTCAGGAGCGCGGAAAGATAGAACAACGCCTGCAGCAGGAACACAGCGCGGTAGAAGCCGGGGTGTGCAGCCAGCACCGCGCTGGCGGCAAACATAATCAGCAGCAGGATCGGCACCATCCAGCGCAACACCTTGTGGGACAGCAACTGGAACGAGGTCCAGGCGAACTTCCACGGCTTCAGCAGATCGGGGACACTCAGCAGGCCGCGCATGGCGCGAGTGACCACCCGCACCCGCATGGAAAATTCTTCCGCAGTAGAGCGCGTGGTCTCTTCGTAAGCCAGAGCGCGGTCTTCGAAGCGCACGCGGTAGCCTTTGCGAATCACCTGCAAAGGCTGGACCAGGTCGCTGATCACGTCATCCGCAAGATCGGTATAGGCGGCTTTGCGTACCGAGTATATGCAGCCGCAACAGCCGCTGATGGTACGCAAGCGGCTCTGCAGCATCTTGATCATGTTCTCGTAATTCCAGAACACGATGGTTCCCATGCCGGTGGGCGAGTGGCCTTCCGTGTCGAAGTACTGGTAGCGCCCGCTGACCGCGCCGATGGCCGGGTCCTGGTAGTTGCAGGCGAGATATTCCAGCGCCTTGGGGTGGTACACGGTGGTGGCGTCGGAAAACACCAGCACCTCGCCCCGGGCGTGCTGGACACCCTCATTCTGGGCATGGGTCTTGCCCCGGCGCTGCGCCATGCGCACCAGGCGCACGCGGGAATCGCCAAAACCCTGGACGATGGCGTCCGTCTGATCGGTAGAGCAGTCGGAAAGAACCAGAACTTCCAGCTTGTCGGCGGGATAGTCGAGAGCCAGCGTCTGCGCAATCTTTTTGCCGATCGCCTCCTCCTCGTTATAGGCAGCGATCAACACGGAAATGGCCGGGGTGTAGCCCAGCGACGCTTTCACCGACCGCTTGAACAGGTTCAGCAACGCAAGGAGCAAGGGATAGCCCAGGTACACGTAGACAATCACAGCCGCGGCCATCCAGAAGCCGATTTCAGCAATCCGCACACTTACCATAAGGTTCCACCACCTACCATGCCGCCGGCTGTGCCGGCTCAGCAATCATCATGGGCGAGCTGGGCTCGGCTGCGGGGGCTTCTGCAGCTTCCTGCAGCCAAGCGCGCGAGCGTACAACACAAGCCATCAAGACCCAGGTACATCCGTTCACCTGCAAATATGAAAAACGATCTCCAAAAACATTTACGACGAGGACTGAGGTGATCAAAGCGACGAATCCCAGTCCCAGCCCCCGCATGAAGGGCTGGTCCGCCGAACGAAAGAGCAAGTAGCCTTGCCGCCAGGCCGTGAGGATCACGGCAAACAGCAGGATCAGGCCAATGAAGCCGTTCTCCACCACCACCTTCAGGTAGTAATTGTGGGTGTCCTGGTAATGCTTCACGCGGTGCATAAAGGTGTAGGTGGCGAACCCGGTACCGAACAAGGGATTTTCCAGTACCAGCTTTTCGGCATCTTCCCAGATCAGGACCCGGTCTGCGGAGGAGGCTTCCAGCTTGCCGTCGTCGCCGACCGTCATGGTGATCCGTTCCTCGACCGAGGTGGGCAGCAGAAAACGCCACCCGCAGAGCAGAACGATCACCAGCAACAGCAGCTTCCGGTTCTTCAGCAATCCCTGAACCACCAGCGCCGCGACAAAGCCACCGTAAGCGCCACGGGAAAAGGAATACAGCAGGGAGTAGATGAGGACACCGATCAGCCCCAGCAGTCCCAGCTTGCGAAACTTGCTGGTTTCAAAGCTCAGGTAGGCCACCAGGAACGCCAGGGCCCCAGCGGCATAGGCGCCCAGACCGTTGACGCCGGCCCAGCCGATGGTGCCGGCATCGCGCCGGCCCCAGGAAAAATGGGAGAAGTCGCGCCCGTAGTTGGAGCGGAAAAAGGTGTATCCCACCACAAAGGCGGACAGGCACATGACGACCAGCAGCAGCTTCATCTGCTTTTCGTCCTTGATCGCATACAGGGCGGCAAAGTACATCACCGGCATGAAGGCCAGGTTGGCCCACAGCGTCATGCGAAAGTCCATGTGCAGGGGCATCGGGAAACCCAGGTAGAACGAGCCATGCCATAGCGAGATGTAGGTGAGCACGAACAGGGCGATGACGAGGCCGTTGAGCGAATTTCTGGGCACCTTGGCGCCACGGCCCAGCAAGCCGCCGATGATGACGCCGAGAACGAGGATGTAGATGACGTGATCTCCCAAGGGAAACTGCTGCAGCTTCTCGCGCGTGGTCTGCAAAGGAATGAGGAGGGTGAGCACATACAGGCCGATGATCGGCCTCCATACCATGGCCAGCAGGGTGGCCAGCAGGACGCCGATATACAACACCAGCGGGATCAGGGTGCCGAGTCCGGTGTTGAGCATCATGCCGGCGTTCCCTCGCTAGTCGCCTGCCGCCGCGCCGCCCACTTCAAGCCGATGCGGCTGAAGAGGGTTCCGTCCTTGAGGCGCAAGAACGGTTTCTCGATGAAGTAGTAGGAGGCGCTGGCCGTGGCGATGGTCACCAGCAGCGCGACGCCTACTCTTTCCCAGGCGGCGATCCCCGCCAACCTCTTGAAGACCATGTAACCCATGGCGGGATGGTAGAGGTACAGCGAATATGAGATTTGACCCAGGTAGCGCATGGGCCTCGAGTCGAACCAACCCCATGCGGCGGTCTGGCTGAAGATGATCAATTGGATCATCAGCACCGCGACCAGAAGCGGTTCGATGGCGAATCCCACCACGTCGCTATACAGCG
>Ga0209517_10008204_pt1 | contig 12277 bp, 10 predicted proteins | sample PeaSoiMetSII2010_FD_187695 | JGI IMG/M metagenome (GOLD analysis project Ga0209517, IMG submission 187695) | Peat soil microbial communities from Weissenstadt, Germany - SII-2010 (SPAdes) (version 2) | ecosystem: Environmental > Terrestrial > Soil > Wetlands > Peat | place: Germany...
GATCTAGCAGATGCATATGAGGCCGTTGGTCAGCCGGCGCGCGCTCTCGAAGCATTCGAGAGGGCCCAGTCCGTTCATCCGATCTCCTCTGACGTGGCGTGGCGGTACGGCAATTTCCTTCTCCGACAAAAAGACTATTCCGCGTCTTTCGCCGAGCTGCGCCGCGCCTTAATGACCGATCCCAATCTTACGGTCGAGGCTATTTCCGAGTGCTCAAAGACCAGTGACGATCTTCCCAGGATTCTGACCGAAGTTCTACCCAACCAGAACAGATACTATCTAATGGCTTTGGATTATTTCCTCGCCCAACACCAAACTGACGACGCGCTCACTGTGTGCGATCAATTGCTGGCCCTGAAACCAACTGCCAAGATGGCGGAGGTTGTGCCCCTCATAAACGGATTGATCGATCAGGAGCGCGTAGAGGATGCCCTGAAGGTTTGGCGGCAGGCGCTGGAAGCCACCGGTTGGCCACAGAATGAGGCCGGCGACTCTTCGCTTGTTTTCAACGGCGGATTTGAGCACGACCTGCTGAACGGGGCCTTTGACTGGCGGGAGGATCCTGTCTCGGGTGCTGCATTCATCTCCGACAGCGACGTGGTTCACGTGGGTGGGCGCGCACTCCGAATCACATTCGATGGCAGTGCAAATCTGGATTTTCAAAATCTGTGGCAATTCTCACCCGTCGAGCCGCGTCACCGCTACCACTTCGCGGCCTACTTGCGCCTTGACGGAATCTCAACCGATAGCGGTATCCGGTTTGCAATCCATGATGCGTTCCATCCCGCTGCCCTTCAGATTCTTAGCCCGGATCTAGTCGGGACTCATCCCTGGTCGGTGGTCGAAGCGGACTTCGTAACTGGCCCGGAGACGCATTTGTTGACCATCGCTCTCCGACGGGTCCCTAGCTGGAAGTTTGATAACAAGCTTCGTGGGACTGTCTGGGTGGACGACGTGTCCCTGGTGCCAGTTTCCGAAGATACAAAGGACAGCCCGCGATGATGCTGGTTCGGGTGGGGATCTGTAGTTTGGTGGCTTTCTCTGTCCTGGCACACGGAGCAGTCGAGACTTGGTCGGCCTTCATCCTGGAGATTGGCGCGGCTTCACTCTTTCTCCTGTGGGGCCTTCTGACCCTTCGCAAGCGCCGAGTCGAGATTGGCTGGAACTGGCTCTATTTGCCCTTGCTAACTTTGGGAGGGTTCGCGCTGCTGCAACGTCTGGCCGGACTCTCCGTCTATCCTTACGCCACCAAGATTGAGTTGCTCAAGGCGGTGACTTACCTTCTGCTTTTCTTTCTTGCCGTCGAATCATTTCGGACCATAGAGGAGTGGAAGTCGTTTGTTTGGTTCTTGGTGACCCTCGGATCCTTTGTGTCGCTCCTCGCCATCGTCCAGTACTTCACCTTCAACGGTAAGCTTTACTGGTTTCGAGTGCTTCCCCAGGGCGTAGTGCCCTTTGGTCCGTTCGTAAACCACAATCATTTTGCCGGGTTTGTGGAGCTGATCAGCCCTCCCGGATTGGCCATGCTGTTGACTGGCGCAGTGCGGCGGGACAAGCTGCCCCTACTCATCTTGCTCAGTGTCCTTCCCGTCGGAGCGCTAGCCCTTTCGGCATCACGGGGTGGGATCACCAGTTTTCTGTTCGAATTTGTGTTGTTGACATTTCTGGTCCGCAAGAAGGGGGAGGGACGCAGGCAACTATTGATGGCCGGCGGTCTCGCCCTCGTGGCGGGATTCCTCGCCATTTGGCTAGGATTGGGGTGGACCGTGGAGCGGTTTGAGCATTCGACCCCTGGAGACCTTTCTCGCGACCGACGGGTATCAATATATAGGAACACTTGGCAGATCGTGCGCGACCATCCGTGGACCGGCACCGGGCTTGGAACTTTGGAGACTGTCTTTCCCCGCTATGAGAGTTATTACGACGGCCTCGTCGTCGACCATGCCCACAACGACTATCTGGAATTGCTGGCCGATACTGGCTTGATCGGAGGGGTATGCGTGCTTGGTTTCGTCGCGCTTTTAATCTGGCGGGGACTGTCCAACCTCCGCGGGGCAAACGACCCCGTTTGTCGGTCCCTCTATTCTGGGGCTGTGGTCGGGTGTGCTGGGCTACTGCTACACAGCCTGGTGGATTTCAACTTGCACATCCCCTCCAACGCGCTGTTGTTTCTTCTTCTCGCCGCCATGGCCACATGTGGTACTGCGGAGCCGCGCCAGAGTTTTCCACAGGCTTCGCTTTTCGCGTAGGATTTTCTGCTTGACCCTAACGTATCGTGACAATAACATGCCGGACTCGCTCTGCTGGATCAGAGGCCAATCGAACTCTCTTCAGGTGGGTATACGTGTCAGAGAAGGTGAAGGTCTTTATCGTTTCGGAGAATCGCTTATTGCGCGACACGCTCGCCCGCATCTTCGAACAGGAGCAAGACCTCGCTGTCGTCGGAGCGGCTCGACTGTGTCGGGAGGCGACCGAAGAGATATCGAGCACTCGTCCGGACGTGCTGCTTCTGAATCCCCCTGCACTTGCGATGCCGGATCTCAATGATCTCCCGAGGATTCGCCGTAGGGCGCCGCACTTGAGGGTTGTGGCGTTTGGTATGGAGGAAAGCGAGGAGGCGTTTCTTACAGCCGTGCGTGCCGGAGTGGTCGGTTACGTCCTGAAAGACGCGTACTCGTCTGATGTGGTCGAAGCCGTGCGCTTGGCGGCGCAAGGGGAGGCGGTATGCCCGCCTCGATTGTGCCTATGCTTGTTCGCGCATTTTGCCAACCAGCCCACGGGCATGCCCAAGCTCCGCCTTCGCACACGTCTTCCGTTGACGCGGCGCGAACAAGAGCTCGTTCCGATGATCGCACAGGGCCTGACCAACAAAGAGATTGCCGTGCAGCTGAATCTTTCTGCGCAGACCGTGAAAAACCACGTTCACCGGATACTGCAAAAGGCAGGCAGCAACCGTCTTGCGGTTCAGGAGCAGTGCCGGGCGCCGGAACTTACCCTGTAACGAGCAGCCATCCAGAAGAGTGGGCTTCGTCTGGAATCGTCGCCAGTATCACGGATGCCAGCCCCTATTACATACTTCTTGCGAACTCCATTTCTCACGGCGGCACGCCCCTGGGTTTGGTGCGGGTTCAAGTGACTACGGTCGAAAAAATTGAATATGCCACGAGTAAGACAAATTCCACCAAGGGCGTCTGCGAGGCGGCCGAACCTTTGATTTTTCCCTCTGTCCGACGTCCCATTTCTAGCCGAAAACGGTATTATCTTTGACTCCGGCGCGAAACTCTTACTCGCGAGCATGATCTGGGCGAAGAACCATCTCTAGAATTCCACTGTCGTTGAACCGGGTCCCGTGATTTTGATTCATGGAACGTTTTCCCAAACCAACATAGAGTGAAATCCACATTCCCAATTTGAACTCTATTTCTGAATCTTCGGATCGTCGCCGTCATCAATAGGCGAGCCGACGACCGGACCGGATTTCCGCGATGAGGGAGGCAGGCGGACGGCAAAGTGTCGGAAACACGGGTCGAAAGAGGGGCGGTTGCGTCCTTTGGGGTTCTCGCGAGAGGCACGAATGGCACCTTGCGGGGCCGCGAAAGCACCTTTCACTGCAAACTCGACTCACAGTTCGTTTGGGCGGCCGTCAAGAGTATCATTTGGGTCGGCGGAAAATGGAAATTCCGGTTGTAAGGGAAATCTCTAATAGGAGTCCTCAATGAGCAATTTGCGAATATCCAGCCCGCGCGCCTTGCCGATCGCGATGTTCTTGACTCTCATCATGTTTTTCAGCAATCATGCCTTGCAAGCGAAGGATCCTCCCTCCGACGCATGTGTAATGTTACCTGCCACGCAGGTGGCCAAGGTTCTGGAACAACCTTTCGGCTCGCCGACGAAGGCCATCGCTCCCGCAGCGTTCCCAGGCAGTCCCACGGGGACAGATTGCACATATGACACAGGAAAGGGACTCTCGCGCAAGCTCCTCTTCAGAATCTATGTGGAGTCCTCACCCGTCGCTGCCAAAGAGACCTTCAATAAATTGAGTCCATACTATGGACCCAACACGGCCGTGACGGGCAACTGGGACACTGCCTATCTTGACGCCGGCCATGCCATTCACGTCCAAAAGGGCAAGGTACGCTATTACCTCAACCTCGATCCTATCGGGACGGACACGGCCAAAACAGAAAAGCAACTGAAAGACCTCGCCACGTGGGTGGCCGGGCAACTTTAAGCGGATGATTATGTAATGCTCCCTTCTAATTTAGACAGTCAGGGCCTCATTTTTTAGTACACCTTCGAAAGCCAAGAAGGCCTCGCGCGGAGTGCAATTTTGGACTCCGCTATGAGGCCGGTCGTGATGGTACTCTTCGATCCAACGAGCGATGCTGGCACGCGCTTCTTCCAAGTTGACTTGGTGCTTATGGACGTTCAGGTGCCCGAGATGGACGGCTTCGAAGCGACAGCGGCGATTCGGGTGAAAACGTTGGTGTTAAACGCCTTATCTCCGTGCGGCTGTAAGATACGCATCGGGGCAAGGTCAACGAAAGGACTCTCTACTCAAAAACCGGGCCGGAGCATTGCATGGTGAGGCGGTCAGAAGTACATTATTAGTCGGCCGGGATGTCAAAACGGAAGTTCCGGCTAAGATGCGCGCAGTTGCTCTCCTGCCCCCGCCAACCGAGCGCTCACTTCGGACAGAGTAGTTCCGCGACTCGACGCTGTGCTGGAAACCCGATGCAGGGGAACTGGTAAGCTTGTCTGCCTGCGCCGCCGCGAAATGGAGGTCGTGCCCATGTTTCTCGATTTCTTTCATTTGCGTGAGCAGCCGTTTGGCGTCACGCCCGACCCAGCGTATCTGTACCCGAGCCGGACGCACTGCGAGGCGCTCGACTCGCTCACAGAAGGAATCCTGGGCGGCCGGGGATTTCTGGCGCTGATCGCGGAGCCGGGCCTGGGCAAGACGACGCTCCTCTATCAGGTCCTCGAAGGGCTGCGCGATAAAGCGCGCGCCGCATACCTATTCCAGACGCAGTGTAACTCCCGCGAATTCTTCCAATACCTTCTGAGCGAGCTAGGGGTCGATTCGACCGGCATGGGCCTCGTGGCCATGCACAACAAGTTAAATGAAATGTTGTTTGCGGAAATGCTTGCGGGCAAGCGATTTGTCCTGATCGTCGATGAAGCGCAAAACCTGGACGATACGGTGCTTGAAACCATCCGCTTGCTTTCAAACTTCGAGACTTCGAACACCAAACTTCTGCAAATCGTTCTGGCTGGCCAGCCGCAACTCGCGGAGAAACTAGGCCAGCAGCGGCTGGCGCAACTGCTTCAGCGCATTACGGTGGTGAAGCAACTGGAAGCTCTGTCGCCCGAGGAAACGGCCGGTTATATCAGGCACCGACTTAAAGTGGCGGGCCGTTACGGCGAAGAGCTCTTCGAGCCGGAGGCCCTGGCGCTGGTCGCCAAACGGAGCCAGGGCGTTCCGAGAAACATCAACAGGATGTGCTTCAACGCTTTGTTGGAGGCTCATGCCCAAGGGCAACAAACGGTCTCACCGGGCATTGTCGAGAGGGCGAATTGTAAGTTGGACTTTGTGGCTGTTGCTCGTCCGACGTCGATGACGCCGCCATCGCCTGCGGGCACTTATTCTGTGACGGCAGCCTGCGTTCCTGCGACGCCACGGCTTACCTACAAGCCGCTCGCGGAGTTTGGCTTGCCTCGCTGGGGTCTTCGGGTGGGCGCGTTCCTTGCCATTCTGCTATCGGCGGGCCTGGCCCTGCCGCGTTACATGCTCGGGGAAGCGACTCGGATCATTCGAAATCAAGTGACGGCAACGTTGATTTCACCGCTCCGCCGATTTGACCGCGGCAGCGCCAGCGGCGAAGTGCGAGCTAGATTCGCGGAGTTCTCAAAGAACCTGGTCGAGCACCAAGAAGCGGCCGACGGGCGGCAAATGCCGGGCGTTCGGGAAGCGGTGGAGAACACAGGGGCCGTTGAACCACAGCTAAGCGAGCGAGGCATACCGAACGTCACCGCTATACAAGCATCGAGCGCAGAGAACGATGCACGGGTCGTCATCATGCTCGACAATGCTGTCCAGTTCGATTCGGCGCAGATTACTTCGCCCGACCGCATCTATTTTGATCTGCACAATGCGCGGCTCGGCCCATCGGTCGGGCAGAAGACAATTCCCATCGAAGATGGACTGCTGAAGTCGGTGCGGGCCGCGCAAAATAGGGACGACGTGGTCCGGTTGGTTCTCGACGCCGATGGAGCGAAGGATTATTCCGCGCAACTGCTTTCGGATCCATATCGCTTGGTGATCGACGTTCACGCGCAAGCGATCGCCGCCGCGCAGACCGGTCTCAGCTCGGGGGCGGCGAGACACGACGTGGGCAAGATGCCGCCGGAAGCAAGCGCCAGCCGCGAACGTCAACTGTCACTGGCGCGGGAACTGGGGCTTAAGATCAACCGCATCGCGATTGATCCCGGCCACGGGGGGTACGACACCGGCACGATGGGACCGCATGGTCTGCTCGAAAAGAACCTTTGCCTCGACGTGGCGCTGCGCCTGGGCCAACTGATCGAAGAAAACATTGCAAGTGCGGAGGTAGTCTACACGCGCAAGGACGACAGGCACGTTTCGCTCGAACAGCGCACGGCGATCGCCAACGGCGCCAACGCGGACCTATTCATCTCGATTCACGCGAATTCAAGCGACGACCACGAAGCGCGCGGGGTCGAAACGTACTATCTGAGCTTGGCAACTTCGCAAGAATCCATGGATCTCGCGACGCGCGAGAACGTCTTCGCGCAATCTTCCCTCCACGATCTTCCGGAACTGATCCAGAAGATCACACGCAACGAGAAGATCACGGAATCGAAGCAACTTGCCATGGATCTCCAGAACGCGCTCTCGCAGCGGCTCCAGCTTGTGAGCCGGCACGAGACGAACCGCGGCGTGAAGCAGGCACCCTTCATCGTTTTGACCGGCGCCAAAATGCCTGCAGTGCTTTCGGAGATTTCCTTCGTCAGTAATGCGAGCGACGCGAGCCTGCTGCTCGTTAGCAGCCAGCGCCAGCGCATCGCCGAGGGCCTGTACCGTGGCATTGCGGCCTATCTCGATAGCTTGCACAGCCTGCCCCTGAAGAAGCAGAAGCTAGTCAGTGAAAACCGTCCCAGCACATCACCGGGATTCGTGACATCAACACTCGCAATCGGGCGAAATCCCCAGTAAAGGAGGCTCGGAAGCAGCAGAGTTCGTCCGGCTTGAATCTGCTCTACCCGCGCAATTAGCAACAAGGGTCTCCGCAAATAATGTGTTTGCCGTGCGACTTCCATGACCGTGTTTGGCTGGAACCCTGCTATGTGTAACTCATCTATTCGTGCCACAATCATTCTATGGCTGGTCGCCGTATACTGGTCCTTGGGCTAGATGGCTTCGATGTCGACCTTGCAGAACGCTTCGCGGGAGAGGGCTTGCTCCCGAACTTCGCGCGTCTGCAGACTCAGGGCGCGTGTTTCGACCTCGATGCTGGCCGTGATAAATATTCCGGCCTCGCCTGGGAACATTTCAGCTCCGGTATTCGCCCCAGCGACGGCGGCCGCTGGTCCGCTGTTGCCTTCAACAAACGAACCTATCAGGCCACCCAAGACCAGACCGTCGTCCGCCCCTTTCTCGCTGACCTCGCCGCCAAAACCGTCATTTTTGACTTTCCTTATTTCGACCTTTCTCTCGCCCCCAATGTTCGGGGCATCACCTCATGGGGAGCTCACGATCCCGGTGTCGCTCCAGCCTCGCGGCCCGATGGCCTTCACCAGGAGATGACTGATCGCTTCGGGGCTTATCCAGCTCCGGAATGGATCTATGGATTTTGCTGGCCCTCAGCACAGAAAACCCAAACTGCGGGCGAAGCTCTCACGCACGCGACAGAGGTCCGTTCGCGAGCTTCCTGCTGGCTGTTAAAGGAACGGCTACCAGAATGGGATCTCGGTATAGTTGTAATCAGCGAATGTCACTCTGCGGTTGAGCCGCTGTGGCACGGCGTTGACGCAAATCATCCTCTGCACGCTCTAGAGTCCGCGCCGCCTGCCGCGGCTGCGTTGCGACAAGTCTATGCTGCCATCGACCAGATGATCGGTGATCTCCACCAGACCTTTTCGGACGCCATTCTCGTCCTCGTCGCAATGCACGGCATGGGACCGAACGACAGCGATGTTCCTGCCATGGTACTTCTACCGGAATTGCTCTACATTGCCGATCAAGTGTTAGAGAAAATTCCCGATCATACAGCCCTTATTGCTGACGTCACACAGCTGAACTTCAATGTTGCATACGAAATAGGGTTCGCACTGGCGAAGGGGAGAAGAGTTGTGCTAACGCGGCATAAAGGAATCACTCCACATCGACCATGGACTTACGATGTCGGCATCTCCGATGCTATCAGATACCTCAAGTATGAAAACGCCGAGGAACTTGAACGTCACATTCGCGGGATCGCACAGAGTTTAGGGGTGTTAACTGGGGTATCCACGTTTAGCTCGGAGCGCCACAATCCGCTACACTTCGATTCTTTCGGATTGTATCTAAATACTAGTCCGGGAGAATGTGGCGCACGTTATCCCAGTTCTGAAAAAGGAACGCGCTGCTATTGCTCGGCCTGCTCGATTAACTGAGCGACCTTGGAATCGACGCCTACGGGCTCAACGAACAAAATCTGACTAGGATTCAGATACATGCGGTCGGGCGCGTGCAGCTCCTTTCCTCGTTTCACCAGCACGTTGCTCGTCTGTTTCGTCTCCGGATTCGTTTGGGACACGACGTAGTACACATCCACCAAGATCGGATGACGCGAGCCGTAATTTTGCAAGTGTCCGAAGTAGACCGATCCATTCACCAGTAGGACCGCTTGGTAAGGAGTGGTAAACGCGACCTTCGATTCCCGGGCGTGGCTTACGAGGTGATACGTAGCAGCGGCGACCACCAGCAGACCCGCCAGAATCCACACCACCTGGACTAGCACACCGAGTCCGCGCCGATTTTCCGTCATTGGGAACCCTTCAACCGAAACTCACGATTCGGCACCGAGATGCCACGCCGTTAATGGCTGCGGAGCTTAGACTGGTCCGTTTTTAGACTAGCAGCGGCTCGCTATGAGCAAAGTTTTCGGCGCTTGAGCGTGGCTAGTACGAAAAGCCCGATGCCCAGCAGGCTCAGGCTGCTGGGCTCCGGAGTGGGCGCGGGAGTCAAGCTCACGCTGTTGACGCAATCGCCCGCAAACGCCGTCCCGGCCGGCGCGCAAATATCGCTGGTGCTCGGATCACCCGGGAAGAGCGGACCCAGATTCGGAACGCCATAGCCGGTCGTAGATCCGGCGCCGCCCATCACGCTTAGGTCGCAACCTACGAGGTCAACTCCGCACGGCCCGCTATCGGACGGTCCCCCACCATCGAGCACCCCCACAAGAGGCCCTCCCCCAGACGGAGTCTCGTAGTGGGAAAAACAGACGATGGCACCGGGTTGGCAGGTCGAAAACTCTAAGGGAACACTGTAAAACTGGTTGCTGTAGAACGTTGGATTGAAGTCGAAGTCCTCGTCGCCCGTATTCAAACTGTAAAGGTCGCCTAGCGGAAACGATTTCGACCCGGTCGCTACTCCCAAAATGTCATAGCTGGCGGTAATGCTGGCAGGGAGGGATACGCTCGCACTATTCGTAACCGGCATGTCGAGTTCGACGAAGGGCAAGATGTTGTAGTAGAACGTTTGACCGTTCGTCAGCCCTGGCAGAGCGACCTGGGGATTTAGAAATGGGGTCTGAACATTGCCTGCAGAGCCCGTGATGGGCAGTACCAGGTCAGACGACGAATAACTTGGGGTAGTGCTCTCCCAAACAAGATCGCCATATGTAACCGTTGGTGCGGTCGTAATCGTCTGCTGGACTTGAGTGCCCACGGTGAAATTGAGGGAGGCGCTCGCAATGGTCACGCACTCGATAACACAAGTCTGTGCCTGTAAGCCCAAACCCTGACTTACGCTAGGTCCCCCTGCTGTCGGCGACGTGAACGTCGGAGTTCCGTTATTCAGGCTCGACCCAAGATCCCCGCTGGCCGACGAGATCGAAAGCGGCACGTTCAGCAAGTTCTGCGACCCGCTGATCGGGCCGATGTTGTACACGAATTGACTGTTAACACTGCCATTAGCGGGAGGAGTGGAGTTGAACGACCCGTTCCATCCAGGAGTGTACCCCACGTTGAGCACGGTACTGCCCGGAACAAAGCTCTCGCCGCCCGTGACTGTGGAATTTAGCGTGAACGCCGTTCCACCCCCAGTCGTCAGGTTCAGCACGCCCGGTGAGACGCTCGCGGTTGCCGTAATGCCAAGGTCGCTCCAAGGGAAAGGACCGCCGGTCTGGGTGGTAGTACCGTAAGTGGCGGTTTCAGAGGCGTTGGTGCCGACGTTGACTGTCTGAGCGCTCGCTGACAGAACACAGAGCAGCAAGCAAACCGCCGCACTAAAATTTCGTAGGATCCTGCTCATAATGTCCTCCGCGTCACTCCGAGTTGAATCTGTGGCCGCACACCGAGAAGGCTGCGATGCTCGTTTTTCTTAACATGGTGATACTCCGTAGTGGCGAGCGTCACACGTTGGATCTGAATGTGAGGGAACAAAGCGAGAGGGTCAACGAAACTGGACCTAAAGTCTTCCTAACCTGCGAACTCCCTATTTTCGAGGCACTTAGACGGACTTCTTAATTACGAAGGGAAAGTCTCGCCGGTGGACAATCAGCAGGCGGGGAAACAAAAACATATCGTATGAGCGCCATTCCAGCCACCGGGCGGTTGCCGCGTTCGCGGTCGCCTGATCGGTTAATTCAAAGCTGCGTTGGCCTTGCGAGCGATGAGGCCAAAACCTCTGGCGTTTGCAGATCTCTCTAAGGAAGTCAGTTGCGCTTGCGCTGAAGCATGGTGCCCTGACTTTTTCTCCAATTCTGCCAGCACGAGCCTGGCTTCCAATTCGACGCCTATGAGTTCATGCGCACGCGCTTCCCTCAGTATCTGTTCCAACTGCGGGCGAGAGGATTCGGGATGATCGGAGGTGAGGAGGACGCGCGCTGACGCCAAAGACAGCTGGAGACGGGCGAGGAAGTTCTGGGTCTTGTTCGCGAAGGGTTGTGTCTGTTCAAGCTCTACCTTTGCATCCGACTGCTTGCCTTGCGCTAGAAGAGCCCGAATCAGCGCGACCTCCACAGCGAGTTCCTCATCGGCCTGTTGCTCTTGATGAAACTGTTGTTTGCGTTCCCGCAGCACAGCCTCTGCATCGGCGGCGCGCCCCTCCTCGATCAACACCTGGGCCAGTGCAACCTGAGTTTCTGCCGCGGCTTGTTTCTCACCAGTCTGGTTTCGTCGCGCCAATGAATCCTCGTAGGACTTGCGTGCGGCGGGAAGATCGCCGCGATCCATCAACACATCTCCAAGCCCTTGGAGTACCGTAGCAATGGCGCTCTTGTCATCGACTTCCAAGGCGGTTACCTCAGCTCGTCGATAGAGAGCTGCCGCGACGTCCAGGTTACCCTGCTCTCTCTGTAGGTCGCCGAGATCGGCGAAAGCGTCGGCCAATCCGCCCTTGTTTTCAACGGCCTGATAGTTGGGGATAGATTCTTTGAACATTTTCTCGGCTTCTCCCAGGTTTCCTTGAAGAAGGAGCGCGTCACCAATGTTGTTTGAAGTGGCGGCGAGCCCTTCGGTATCACCGACTAGCCGGAACTCACTCTCAGCTTCGCGCCACATCGATTCGGCTTGGAGAATATTGCCCCTTTGAAAATAGAGACCCGCGAAATCATTGAGTGTTCGTGCTTCATTATTGCGGTCGCCGGCGGAGGCATAGCTCTGTCTCGCCTTTTCACAGTCGATGACGGCTTCTTGGGTTGACACCCCGATGGAGGCGCCTTGCTGACAAAGTATGCCGTAACCGCGGGCCACCATGAGAGGCGAACCTTGGGCGGCGCCCTTTACGATGGCGCGTTCGGCAGCGGCATGTGCTGCAGCAAAATCTTGATCGACCCGTGCGGACGCCTCCAGCAGGTCGATGCGCGCGTCGTCGCCTAGAGGAGAAGGAAGCTGGCGCAGGGTTTTCAAAGTAAGCAAAGCGTCCGGCGGCTTGACGTGGTATTGAGCCCCGGCTAGGTGCAGCCCATATTCCAGACTGTCGGGATGAATTTGAAAAAGGGACCGATAGACCTCCACGGCTCTGGGCCAGTCCCCGATAGTCCCCCGATAA
>Ga0209517_10008205_pt1 | contig 12276 bp, 11 predicted proteins | sample PeaSoiMetSII2010_FD_187695 | JGI IMG/M metagenome (GOLD analysis project Ga0209517, IMG submission 187695) | Peat soil microbial communities from Weissenstadt, Germany - SII-2010 (SPAdes) (version 2) | ecosystem: Environmental > Terrestrial > Soil > Wetlands > Peat | place: Germany...
ACATGGTGTATCCGCGTGAGAGTCTGCTTCAGTTTCTTCGGCATGAGTTGCGCTGGACGATCGGATTGCGCAATGCGCGTCCGGGTGGACATGCCGCCATCGGCTTCACCTTCGGACTGCCCTGGACAATTTTGGCTGTACTTGCCGCTCCATCAACCGTCGTTGCCGCCCTCTATGTTCTTGCGTATCTCGTGTTGCGCTCGGCGGTGTATCTGACCGTTGGCGTCTGGGGGTTGCAGGACGCAGTGGTGAAGCGGAATTGGTGGCTAGCGCCGCTGCGAGATTTGGCGAATTTTGGTGTTTGGGTGGCCAGTTTTTTTATAAACCGAATCTGCTGGCGCGGGCTTGATTTTCGAGTCCGGAAGGGGCTGTTGATCCCGTTGGAGAAACCACAAGCGGAAGGCGCTCTGTTTTCCATCGACCTGAGCTCGGGCGGACCCATGGCTGAAGGACAGCTTGGAACACCGACGGAGGAAGGTATCGAATTCCCGGAGCCTCTCGTCCGTTTTGCAGCGCGACAAGCAGAAATCGCGGCATTAGCTCAGGGAAAGAGCGCTAGTGCCGGCGATGATTGAGTTGGTGCCGCGAGAGTGAAATTGTCCCGAGCATAGTTGAAAGTGGCGTCTCCCTGGCGCACCTTGACCGACCTGGGTTTGTCGCTGAAGCGGAGGCACCCCAGACCCAAGCCTCCATCCTCTCGATAACGGACTAGACTTGCCCATGAATCACGCGCGAAACTCCTGGAACATTCCATACAACTTTTCGGCAGCTTCCGGGTTCAATAGTATGTAGGGGTGTGATTGTCAGGAGGAGATCTTGAAAGTATCGCGCTTGCTTTCTAAAGCAATTGGTTCCGGGTTGGCGGCGAGAGCCGTTCTTCTGTCCTTCTTGATTGGCGCGGCCGCTTTGGCTTGCGCCCAGAGTGGCGCCATGACTCCTTATCAGGGCGAGTCGGACGGCGTCAGCGCCGGCGGAAAATGGCTGGAGTTCCACTCCGACGACAAGATGACGGGCGCGAAGAAGGTGCGCTTTGAGCTCCAGTCGGATAACTATTTTAAGGAGGACCCGGACTACAAGCCCAGAGTGAATCTGTATTGCAGCAATGGCAAGCTCAAGCTGGGGGACTTCAATCCCGGAGTCAAACTACCTCCGCCGAACCGCCCCGGCTTCTGGGGACAACCCCAGTTGGAAGTGGAGGTCCGCGTTGACGATACGCACTACTTCAAGGGCTGGAACTGGATGCGCGGCCACTTCCTCTCCATGGATAAAGGCACGGTGCGGGGCATGATAGGAGCCAAGATTTTCAACGTGGCACTCCCCACGCGGAGCGGCCGGCAGATCGCGGAGTTTTCTCCCGGCGGGCTGAATCTGGATCGCGTCAAACAAGCCTGCGACCTGACGCCGAAGAAGCCGAGCACGGACTAAGCGTATTCCTCATTGCTCCTGGAGAGACGGGCGCGGCGCCCGGCTCTCCACCAGCAGCTTCCCGCCCTGCATCCCCCGCCGTTCCTGCGAATCCAATGATGGTATCGTGGGAGGCGCATGAGGATTGGCATCACCTGTTATCCAACCTACGGCGGCAGCGGAGTTGTCGCCACCGAACTGGGGCTTGAACTGGCTCGCCGGGGCCACGAGATTCATTTCATCTCCTATTCGCAACCGATTCGTCTGACCGGACCGGAACCTAACATTCATTATCATGAGGTCGAGGTCACGCGCTATCCGCTGTTTGAATATCCTCCGTACGATCTGGCGCTGGCGACGCGCATGGCCGAGGTCTCGCAGCTCTACGAACTCGATCTGCTGCACGTGCACTACGCGATCCCGCACTCGGTGAGCGCGATGCTGGCCAAGCAGATGCTGGCGGCGACTCCGCCGCGGCGCCATTTGCCGTTTGTCACCACCCTGCACGGAACCGACATCACGCTGGTCGGGCTTGACCGCTCATATCTTCCGATTACGCGTTTTTCCATCGAGCAGAGCGACGGCGTGACGGCAATCTCGCAGTATTTGCGCAACCGCACCCTTAAGGTTTTCGACGTCAAGAACCACATCGAAGTCATCCCGAACTTCGTCAACTGCGACGATTATCTGCGCAAATCGGAATGGATGGAAAAGCGTAGCGAGTATGTCTCCAACGACGAGCGGCTATTGGTGCACCTTTCCAACTTCCGCCCGGTGAAACGCGTCCTGGATGTGATCGAAATCTTTGACCGGGTGCGCAAGAAGATTCCTTCCAAGCTGTTACTGATTGGCGACGGGCCCGATCGTTCCCAGGCGGAGTGGCTGGCGGTGCAAAAAGGCATTCACGAGCACGTGCTGTTTCTTGGGAAGCAGGACCAGATCCGGGAAAAACTCGCCATCTCAGACGTGCTGTTGATGCCCAGCGAACTGGAAACCTTCGGACTGGCGGCACTGGAAGGAATGGCCTGTGAGGTGGTCCCCATTGCCACCCGCTCTGGAGGAGTGCCGGAATTGATCGAGCACGGTGTGACCGGATTTTTGGCCGATGTCGGCGACGTGGAGACCATGGCGCGTTACGCCATCGATCTCCTGAGTGATGAATCCGCCCTGCGCGCGATGGGAAAACGAGCGCGTGCCGCCGCCCAGGAAAAATTCTGTGCCAGCAAGATTATTCCGCTTTACGAAGACTTTTACCGAAAGGTGCTGGAGCAATCGCCGAAGTCGTCATGAGCTCTTCGGGATTGGGCAGAATGGGCAGCCGCAACCGGATCAGCGTGCCGCCGCCTTCGCGGCTTTCGATCATCATCTTGGCAGCATCGCCGTAGAGCACTTTCAGACGCTCCGCGACGTTCGCCATGCCGATGCCCATGCCTCCCAAGCCGTCGGCTTGCCCGAAGGGCTGCTCCGATCCCATACCCACCCCGTCATCTTCCACCTCGACCACGAGCCGTGATTTGATCACGCGGCTGCGCAGGGTAATGCTGCCGCCTTCAACTTTGGGAGAAAGTCCGTGCTTGATGCAGTTTTCAACCAGCGGCTGCAGCAGCATGCTGGGAACCATGGCTTCGAGAGACGCCGGATCCAGATCCTTGACGACCTTGAGCTTGTCCCGTCCAAAGCGCACGACTTCAATGTCCAGATAATTGTCGATGAACTCCACTTCCTCGCGCAGCGGAACGAATGAATCCGCACTGTGCAGCAGGCGGCGAAGAATGGCAGCGAGCTTCAGGATCATCTCGCGCGCCGTATCGGGATCGAAGCGCACCAGCGACGAAATGGAATTCAGCGTGTTGAACAGGAAGTGGGGGTTGATCTGATTCTGCAATGCCGCCATGCGCGCCTGCAGCAACAGCCGTTCCTGCTCTTCCAGCTTGATCTGGATGCGGACGCTGTTGAAGATTTTCAGTTCCGTGCCCACTACCATGACCACCGTCAGGTAGATCGCGCTCTCCACCAAGTAACCGTTCAGAGTTCCGCCGGCGCCATTCACCCAAAGGCCAGGGCTTTCCAGGCTGAAGATGGAGTTCGGCCAGAAGCGCCAGATTTCGGTCTGCAGAAAACGCAAGCCCACGATGGTTGCGAAAAAAGCGATCTGCCAATCGAATACGCGCGGCCGCGGCAGATTGCGGCGAATCATGCGATAGAGGCTGAGATCGATGAACGGCGAGAACGACCAGATATCTTCCTGTTCAGGCGCGACCCGGCGCCACTGCCCGGCAATAATTCCGGCGAGCACATTCAACGGCATGGTGGCCCACTCCCCGTAGAACGCCGCGGGCAGCGATATCAGAGCTCCTCCGAGCCCTCCCGACAGGCGGCCGCCGACCACGCCCAGCAGCAGTGCGGTTTCCAGCGACAGGTCGCCAGCGAGGAAGCTTTTGACGCTGCATCGTATCCAGACGCCGAGAGCAATCGGGATCGCCATCCACAACGCCAGATAGATCTTGTGCCGGGTCGCGCGCTGCTCACGGAAGAGCAGACTCTTAAATTCTTTGGAGCGCACCAGGGCGCTCGACAAGGCTGCAGCCACGCCCAGCTTGATCAGGAGGTTGACGAGTATCAGCCGCGGTTCCAGCATCGAATGAATTCAGCCCCGAAGGGGCGGCCTAACTTAGCCCAGCGCTTCAGCGCTGGGGAGAGTGGACCCAGAGTTTCAAGTCCCGGAGAGCCTGCCCTGAGCGAAGTCGAAGGGACCGAGTTCGCACCTATACTCCTTCACGTGCGGCTGCTAGATCAGGCTCCGATTGTAACCGCTGCCTCGCGCAAAAGTTGCTCAACTTTGACATTGCAGCCCGCCGGAACTCCGCCCTGGGCGAAATCTCGGCTGCCACCGCCGCGGCCTCCGACGGACGACAACACTTGCTTGAGCAACGCCCCCATGTCGGCTGCCGAGCCTGCCGCGCCACCGGAAGCCTGCGCGGGAGTCTGCGCGAACACCAGACCCAGTGGATCCACGGTGCTCGCCACCAGCGCGATGGCCGGCGTCGCCACTCGGGTCACCTTCTGCGCAAACAGTTTGGCAAAGCCGATGTCGCGATCGGAAAACGCGCGCACGATGATCTTCCGCCCGTTCGTCTCCGGTTGATCGTGTAGAGCGGCCAGAGCCATAAGCTCGGCGAGTTGATCGAGCGCATCGTCCTTTTGCTTGCGCAGCAGCTTGCTCTCTTCGACATTCTTGCGGATCTGATCCGGCACATCCCAGAGCTGGGTCGAGAACAGTGCGGCCGCCTCACTGAGGGCGCTGTAGTCGCGCCGCGCCATGCGAACCGCGCGATCGCCGCAGACAAACTCCACTCGTGTTCCCTGCCGCACCTTCTCGGTTTTCCGCAGCAGGATCGAACCGATCTGCCCGCTGGCGCTGACGTGAGTTCCGCCACACGCCGACAGATCGAAATCCGCGATCTCGACAAGACGCAGATCGTCGTGCTCCGCGGGAGGCAGTTTACGCAGGCCGAGCTTCTCCGCTTCCGCGCGCGAAACATAGCGAATCCGCACGGCACGGTTCTCAAACACAATCTGATTGGCCCGCTTGTCGGCTCCGGCAATCTGCCCGGAACTCACCGACGGCGTCGCCAGATCAATCGAGCAATAGTCTTCGCCCATGTGGAACGAGACGGTTAGCATCTGATAAAGCTCTATAAAAGCTGCCGAGAGAACATGCTGTCCAGAGTGTTGCTGCATGTGGTCGCGGCGGCGTTCGGGATCGATGCTGCCATGGACCGCGGCGCCTGCCACGGGCAACCTCGCCGGCGCTTCCAGGTAGTGGACGATCCTGCCGTCTTCCGCATCCGCAACTTCCGTGACTCGCAAGCGCTCGGCCCCGCAGTCGCCACCATTGACCGTCAGCCATCCGGTGTCGTGGACCTGACCGCCGCTGGTTGGATAGAATGCGGTTTCCCGCAGAACTACTGCCGGGCGCGATTGCTCAGACGAGGGGGGCGCGACCTCCTCGACCACCGAATCGAATTCGTGCATTTCAGCACTGTCGTAGTAAAGACGTTTGGTCATGATGAGGCAGCGCACAGCGGGCAAACAAAAGTCAGGCACCGGCGAACCACTGCACACGAAAGAGCCCGTTACCGTTGCTTCCTTCCGGACCTGGCGGGGTTGGCGGGAAAACGTCGCGCGGAACCGATGCCTGACTCTACATCTTAGCAAGAGATCGCCGAAAACAGGAATGGGCGATGGCCGCGATGGTGGACATGAGCGCAGATTCCTGGTTCTTTCGACTATCATCAAGTCACGCTCGTGTGCTGAGGCAGAAGTCCGTTGATGAACTGGCAGAGCTTTGAAGGGCTCGGCTTCAGCGGCACCACAACTCCGTTTGTGAAAACACTCGTTTTCGGGCAACCCGGAGGAACGGAGTGCTCGAGAATCCAGCCCCGGAGGGGCGAACCAGCTTAGCCCAGCGCTTCAGCGCTGGGAAAAGTGCAAGATAATGATTCAAGTCCCGGAGGGACGACCCAGTTCTCACGCACACTCTTTAGCCCCGCGAACGACATCCATGTCTGAGTCAGAATGCACCGCATGCAAAGAGCTTAGAGACCGTGAGAACCGCGCTCACGCGGCATGGACTTCTTTCTTGTACCGCAATGAAAACAAGCCGAAGCTGTCTGAGAGAGCGAACAGGAAGCAGCAGAAGGAAAAGATGGAAGCTTATGAGCAGGCTCACAAAGCCCGCTTGGCTCACGCAAAGAGATGTTCAACCTGCAGAGAGATCAGCGCCTAAAGGCGGTTTCATTCCAAAGCGCTTTCGGCATGCCTGAAGGCATGCCCAGATACGAATCGCCATTGCAACACGGAGTCGTGTAGAGCAAGGCCTCAGCGCACGACCAGCACTTCCCGGATGGCATCGCGTGTCAGGAAAAACTTGATCGAAGCGAAATCCCGGAAGAGGTTTTCAACGTGCCGGTTATTGAATACGCGCTGCAGCCGCGGGGACTGCTTTTCGGCCGCGGGACGTCCGGGCGGCGCGAACTTCACCTCCTGCATCTCGAGCATGTCGGTGCCGGTCACGTGATAGCGATAGCAGGTCGAGTCCGGGCCCGCGTCACGTGTGTGAAAAAACGCCAGCAGGTATCCGCCCGGCTTCATCACCGACCATAAGCGGTCGATGGTCGGCTTCACCAGACTCTCTTCCAGGTAATCCGGCAGATTCCAGCACAGCACCACGTCGAACTGAGCGTTGGAGTACACCAGGTTCTCTTCCAGAAACTTCTTGCTGTCCACAACCGAGTTTCCCGCGCTGTCCTGAATACGCAGCGCAGGTTCGAGTGACGACCGCAACAAATCTTCGCTGTAATTCTTGTGTCCCTTGTCGGTGAAAAAGCGGATGTTGTTGGCGGAGGTCGAGCCCATGTCGAGCACGCACAGCCCCTCCTGCGAATTGAGCAGCCGCGAAATCTCCCCCATGCCGCTCGACCGGCGGGTCAGTTTCCGCGGGACTGCGGCACCCGCAGTCTGGTTCGAAGAACTCCGAAAGAATTTCATTACATTGTCAGAAACAGATGCCATCGATCCGTGCACCCGGTCGCGCCATCAGCCCACCCTTTCCTACGAAGACGCGGGCGCAGCCGCTTTTCCGGCCTCTCTCTGAACCTCAACCTTCCCTTTCAGGAACGCGCCCTCTTCAATGGCGATGCGCTGCGTGGTCACGTCGCCATTTACCACCGCCGACTTTCGCAACTCGACGCGCTCGGAGGCGTTCACGGTCCCCTCCAACTTACCCTGAATCACCACGGCCTTGGCGCTGACTTCGGCCTTGACGTTTCCGTTCGGCCCGACCGTCAGGCTGTGGTTGCGCAGCTCAATTTTGCCTTCGACGTTGCCATCCACGTACAAGTCTTCGGAGCCCGACAGCTCTCCCTTGACGACGACCGACTTGCCGATGTGGGCAAACTCCCCGGTCTGCGGAGCATCCATGCTTTGGCCTCCATCTTTCTCGCGCTCTGTTCGCCGCGAATGAACCGATTGTAAATCATTCCGCCCGCTTGCGGCTCGGCCCGCTCGCCGGAAATCATTCTCCATCAGGAACTTACAGCAGCGGCTGGAAGCGCGCCCCGGTGCAGCCTCCGGTTTGCTACTATCGTGTTAACGGGGTCAACGTGCTCAGCCAAGTCCTGCCGGTCGTCAACTCTATCTCGCGCAACTCCATCGCCCGCAGCATCGTCCACAGCGGCGGCTGGATTCTGCTGCTCACCGCGGCCAGTTTTGCTGGGCAGCAAGCGACAGTCTCTTCGTATCACGATCCGGCGGAACTGGTGCGCAAAGCAGTGCAGAACGAAATCAAGGCGGCCAATGACGACACCGCCCGCTTCCTGTTTCGCGGCACCAAGACTACGCCTAAGGGATCTACCACAAGACTCTATGTCGAGACCAAGGAGGCTATTGCCGGCTTGGTGGTCGCCTACAACGGCAAACCTCTGACTCCCGAACAGCGCCATTCGGAAGAGGCGCGCGTCGAACGTTTCATCAACCATCCCGAAGAACTGAAAAAGAAGCGCGAACTGGAGCGCGAGAGCGACGAGCGCACTATGCGCATCGTGCGCGCATTGCCTGATGCCTTCCTGTTCGAGTACGCAGGAGAAGAACCGGGCTCAGCAGGCATTGGCCGGGCCGACGACCCTCTGGTCAAATTGAAGTTCCAGCCCAATCCCCGCTACGTACCGCCCACGCGCGTCGAAGAGGTCCTGACCGGCATGCAGGGCTACGTGCTGGTGGACGCCGTCCGTTACCGCCTTGCCAGCATTGACGGCACGCTCTTCAAGCAAGTCAGCTTCGGCTGGGGAATTCTCGGACACCTCGATCGCGGCGGCCGCTTCCGGGTTCAGCAGCAGGAGGTTGGCGACAATCTCTGGGAAATTTCAAGCATGAGCTTGCGCTTCACCGGAAAGATCCTGCTGGTAAAAAATCTCTCCATCATCTCCACGGAAATTTTCAGCGGCTTCAAGCAGGTTCCCTCGGACCTGACGTTCGCCCAGGCGCTGGAACTGCTGAAGAAGGAAGAATCGGCGATGGCCGATAATCCCTCTGCCAGCAAACTCGCCCATAAGTAATGGCTAAAGGCCGCAAATCAATTCTCAAAACTTCATGTCGGGATGACAATTCATGAAGGTGACGCTCGTGCGCCACGGGCTCCTACGCTTTCCCGGCGCGAAACGTTTCTTCGCGCACCGTGAACTTCCGTACCAGGTCTTCGCGCACCTGGTAGCCCGTTCCCGGCGCGTCACTAACGACGATCATTCCATCGGCGCGAACTTCCACTTCGGGCTCGATGATGTCTTCCTTCCAATACCGCTTCGACGCCGAAACATCTCCGGGCAAGCGGAAATTTTCGAACGTCGACAAAGCGATGTTGTGCCCTCGTCCTACTCCCGATTCCAGCATTCCGCCGCACCACACCGGAACGTTGTGCCGCGCGGCGACGTCGTGTATCTTCTTCGCCTCGCCGAAGCCGCCCACGCGGCCCACCTTAATGTTAAGGATCCGGCAGGCGCCGATCTCGAGCGCAAAATCGGCGTCTCGCGCATTAAGAATCGATTCGTCCAGGCAAATCGCCGTCTGGATGGCTTTCTGCAGCCGCGCATGAAGATAGATTTCGTCGTTCCACAACGGCTGCTCGATCATGAGCAGGTTGAAGGCATCGAATTTGCGCAGGTGCTCGACCTGGTCGAGAGTGTAGGCGGAATTCGCATCCACACTGAGAACAATGTCCGCCCAGCGCGCTCGGATCTTCTCCAGCACATTCAGATCCCATCCCGGCTTTACCTTGATCTTGATCCGCCGGTATCCGGCCGCCAGTTCAGTTTCGATTTTCTGCAGAAGTTGTTCCGGCGTGTCCTGAATGCCGATCGAAACGCCGCAGGCGATCTCGCGCCGCGTTCCTCCCAACAACTTCCAGAGCGGCTGTTCTTTCTGCCGCGCCTCCGCATCCCACACCGCGTTTTCGAGCGCGGCCTTTGCCATGCGGTGGCCGCGGACTCTGGCAAACCGCGCCGCACAATCCCGGCCCGAAGGCAACTCGCTCTGCAGCAGTAGCGGCGCCAGGTAATGCTTGATTGTGGGCCACGCGGTTTCAGTCCATTCCGGGCTGTAATACGGATCTTCGCCGGCGACGCATTCGCCCCATCCGCGCACTCCATCGGCCTCGACACTCACCAGCAGGATGCGGCGGCTGTAAACGCGGCCAAAGCTCGTTTCAAAAAAATGCACGAGCGGCATGTGAATTTCACGCAGAGTTATTGATTCGATTTTCATGATTCGTTGTCGATGAACCCAGACTTACCCTTCAGCAGGCATCCAGAATTGAGAGTCGCAAGTATAGAGGGACGAAACCGGCAAGGGCAAGCGGTAGCGATGCCGTAAGTTCTGTAAGATCAGATGCCCCTTTAGTGTGTGCGTGAGAACTCGTTTTCCGGAAATCCGGTGGAGCGAAACGCTCGAGAATCCAGCCCCGGTAGGGGCGAGCCAGCTTAGCCCCGCGCTTCAGCGCGGGGTAGGACGGGAAAACCAGCGAAGTCCCGGAGGGACGACCCAGTTCTCACGCAAACTCTTTAGGGGCCGGACATCGAAATCGACTCTCTCCGCCACCTGCTAATACTGCCAGTCCTCGTCCCAGTCTCCCAGCAGGAACCGCCCATTCCCGCGTTCGTCGCGCTCATAGCCAAGGACGCTCAGTCCCTCGGCAAACGCCTTGCTAAACCGCTCACGGTTGCTTTCCTGCACGGCAAGCGCCTGCGCGCGCGTCGTCGCCGCGGCCTTCCATTCGTAGATTGCCGACGGCACGTCGACGCGCGCACGACATTCGAACTTCGCGCGCGGAGCATCCGCCAACACCGCTTCGACCCGCTTTGACTTCATCCACCACTCCGCCACCAGCCGGTCGGTGGGCAAACCACCCTGCAACGGCGACGATGTGATCCCATACTGGTTCACGTTGTAGCGTCGCGCGATCGCACCCAGCTTCTCGATATTCAAATACGCGTTCTTGATCTCCAGCGGATCGAACGTCCACTCCATCAGCTCAAAACCTCGCGCCAGAGCATCTTCACGCTGATAGAGCTTCATCCGCCGGCCCAAGCCCCCATTGCGATATTGCTGGCGGACGGCCAGCATGTGCGAGTGCAGGTAACAGTGCCCGTTCCGCATTCCCGGAATCGCGAGCGCGAAGCCGATCAGTTCCCTTTCCTCAAAGGCTCCAATCACGTGGCCGCCGATCTTCGAAGCCACAACGAACATGCGCACCGGGACCAGGTCTGCATCCGCAAACTTCCATACTTCTTTCTGCAGCGCAAAGCAGGCCTGCATCTCCTCAAGCGCTTCGCACTTGCGGATGGTCACCACGCCGGTAGCCGCTCCGGTCACGCTGGTTCTTCCCGCTGCTTGGCCTCTTGCCATAGTGTTTCCAGTTCGTCCATCGACGCCTGCTGTGGCGCTCGCCCGCTGGCGCGCAGGCGTTCCTCCATCCATTGAAACCGGCGCTTGAATTTGCGATTCGTCTTCCGCAACGCCGACTCCGGATCGAGCGACAGATAGCGTGCGATGTTCACCAGCACGAAGAACAGGTCTCCCACCTCATCTTCCAGGCGCTCGCGCAGCTCCGGCGGAACCTGCGGCTTTCCCGACCCGGCAATTCCCGTCCCAACCGACTGATCTTTGGAACGAAGCATCGGCACAGCCTTCAGCTCCTCCCGCAACTCCACCGTCTCTTCTTCAAGCTTGGCAAAGAGGCCTTCCATCTCCTGCCAGTCAAATCCCACGTGCGCCGCCCGCGAGCTGAGCTTATAGGCCTCCATCAGCGCGGGCATTCTCGACGACACGCCCGCGAGTACTGACTGCGCGTCAGTAGCCTGCTCGCCGTCAGCCTGCTCCGCTTTATTGTCTCCGCGCGCCGCCAGCCGCTTCTTTTTCTCTTCCGCCTTCAGCGCCTCCCAATTGCGCAACACTTCGGCCGGAGTGTCCGCCTTCACTTCGCCAAAGACGTGCGGATGCCGGTCCACCAGTTTGTTAGAAAGCCGGTCCAGCACATCATCCACCGAGAAGTGGCCTTCCTCGCTTGCCATCTGCGAATAGAACAGCACCTGCAACAGCAGGTCGCCCAATTCGCCGGTCAGCTCCGGCCAATCGCGATTGTCGATGGCTTCGAGGACCTCGTAAGTTTCTTCCAGGGTGTAGGGCTTGATGGTGTCGAAGGTCTGTTCGCGATCCCACGGGCATCCGCCCGGAGCCCGCAACCGCGCCATGATCTGAACCGCACGCTCGAATCGTTCGCCTGTGGTGGACATCCTGTTCAATGTAAATGAGGCGAATTCCGGGAGCAATGGCGGTGGAGAGACGGGCGCCCTCGCCCATCCAAGCCGAGCGACGCTCGGCAGCGCTCTTCGCCGGCGCCCATTCGTCAGCTTCTCTCGCCGCTATCCCAACGAGCGCACCAGCAAGTCCGTTTCATCCGAAATGATCGCGTCCACGCCCCGCTCTGCGAACTCACGCATGCGCTCGACGCGATTCACCGTCCAGACCATGATTCTCTTCCCTGCCGCATGGACCAGTTTGACCAATTCCGCATCCGCCAACTTGAACTGCGGAATCACCCACTCCGCCGGCATTTGGCGCCAGCCTCGAAGCTGGTCCCGTGACTCGCAAAGACATCCCAGCGGAACGGCTGGGTCGAGATCTTGGATTGCCGTGAGCACCTCCGGAAGAAACGACGAAACCACGTATCCCTTTTGCGGCGGATGCTGCCGCAACTCCGCGATCGTCTGCGGTTCCAGCCCAGCTACCTTCAACTCGATATCGAGGAACGCGCGGTGGGCA
>Ga0209517_10008207_pt1 | contig 12274 bp, 10 predicted proteins | sample PeaSoiMetSII2010_FD_187695 | JGI IMG/M metagenome (GOLD analysis project Ga0209517, IMG submission 187695) | Peat soil microbial communities from Weissenstadt, Germany - SII-2010 (SPAdes) (version 2) | ecosystem: Environmental > Terrestrial > Soil > Wetlands > Peat | place: Germany...
CCGCCGCTCGCCGGCCTAAAGATCCTCAGATGCAGGCGAAGGGAGACATTCGAAGCTCGTCCTACCTGGATTCTGTGCTCCGAGTTATACTCTCTATCGAACTGGTACAAATTATCGGTCAGGTCAAAGTCGTCCGTGGTTTGGATGCGAACCAGCCGATCTTCGATGTTCGCACCATGGAGGAGTTCTATGACATGCGCGTCGTCAGTACGGGGAACACCATCATGGAAATCGTGGCGGGCATGGGGGTGATGGGGCTCATCCTGGCGATGGGTGGACTCTATGGTCTAGGCGCCTACGCAGTAAGCCGGCGGACACGGGAGATTGGGATTCGCATGGCCATCGGCGCGAGTCGGCCTGCGGTCTTGCGGATGGCGTTGCGCCAGGGGCTGACGCCAGCGCTCTACGGACTCGCGGCCGGATTGGTAACGAGCGTTTTCGCCGACAGACTGCTCAAATCCGTGTTTCCAGCCCTCACAAAGACTGACATCGCTGCTTACTTCCTGGTGGTCCCGGCGCTTTTGGTAATTACGATGATGGCCGCTTATATTCCCGCGCGCCACGCCTCGCGGATAGATCCGATGACAGCGCTCCGATACGAGTAGAGATCCCGAACCAGCAACTCCGCAGTGTTTCGGATTCCCGCCGCGTGCGAGCTGCAGCGATGGAATTCCCCATCTGTTTTAAATCTTGCCGGCTCCCTCGGTACAGTTTAAAAACCCTTGAGCTGGCACTCACCAATATCGGGGATGCTCTGAAATAGCCGTTAATGGGCAGTTCCCGACATTGGAAGTGGTTGGAGCGGCCCTTGGAGCGTCGTTTGGCCCATGAAAGCGGCCCGGATGTCGTGTCTCAGTTCGCAAGTGCGACATTCAGTGTCAGGCGGGGGCTCTTGATGACCAGAGATTTCGTCGAATCCCTCAGGTTGATTGCATTCGCGCGGGCGTCCGCTTCCCCCTCCTTTTTGTTTATCTTGTATTTATGGCTGGAGTCTACTCGATAGCGTGCATTGAATCTGGACAGGATGCTTCCGGACGGTGAGAGAGTTAATGCCGGATGGCTGCCCAAGTCAGTTGCGTGCCTCCGCTATCACAATGAACTACGCTTTCGCGCGGACCTGCGCGCAAGCCTAATCCTCGCTGCACACATTCTACCGGTCAGTATGGCGATTGCGTTTGCATCGGGATTGCATGCAATCTACGGTGTCTCTTGCGCTGCCATGGCTGCGATTTTGACATCAGGACTTGGAGAATCGAAAGTTCGGATCAGCGCACCAAACTTCTTGTTTGCCACTGTCGCGTCGGGTATCGTCAGTAAACACGGAGTCCTCGGCATCTCTTTCTGGACGTCGCTAACAGGAGTTTTTCTTATCTTCCTGGCAGGCACTGGGCTCGCGACAGCGGTTCGATTTATTCCGCGCGCGATCGTCGCGGGCCTTTTGAGCGGCGTTGCGGTACTCGTCGTCGTCGGTCCGATCGCCGATCTCTTAGGGACCACACCAACAATTCATGCGGATGACGCTCAGGTGGGATTAACAAGAATCTTCCACTATGCTTCACTAACTTCCCCATCCGCGGCAATCATGGCAACCGGAACGTTGATCTTGACACTACTCGGCCGGAAGCTGTCTGTACTCATTCCGGCTAGCTTGATTGCCACCATTACCGGAGCCCTCCTCGTGAAGCTCCATCATTTGTCAGTACTGACCGTCGGCTCCTCCAACGGCTTCGGTCTGTGGCTATTTCACCCATTCACGACCGGATCGCTCAGGCTCGACTTGCTCGGGGATGTTCTTGGTCCAGCATTCGCGATCGCGATCCTGTCTGCCTTTCAATCGCTGGCGGCTCTCTAGACCTCGCAAGTGGTCTAAGCGGGGAACGCTACAGTTCCAAAGTCGAACTTTTGGTAGAGGGCGGAACGAACATCTGCTGCGCTTTCGTGGGGGGCCTCCCCATTTCCGGGAGCCAGGTTCACACGTCCACGAATGTGCGCGGCGGCGCTCAGACACCAGTGGCCGGATTACTAACGGGAGTTTTCGTGCTTGCGTTCTTTTTCGTGGCTGCTCCTCTCGTTCGTTTCACACCACTGGCAGTGATTTCCGGCATCCTTTCGTTTAGCGTTTGCACCATGAGCCATTGGAGAGAAACACCGCTCCTCATGAAGTCTTCGAGAACGGATGCCTGCGCGTGGCTCGCGACCGCCATGCTTACCATCGCTACCGACCTTTTGACGGCGATCGCTGTCGGCGTGCTCATAGGGACGTTTCTGTACTTTCAGAAGCGCAGGTCGCGCCCACCGATTCTTTCTCAATGACGCACACGATAAATAGCGGACCAACCACTGGATGAAGCGCTTAAGTGTTGCGGTTTCTGCAGGGTGCCGTTGGATTCCCGAAAGCCCGTTCCCGCATCGACTAGCCTCGTTGAGTTCACCGGGCTTTCCCCGCGCTAGTCGATGGCACGAATCCGACTTGCGAACGCGAAATTAAGGAATCAGCAACACGGCAGGCCGTGTTCATGCGGACTCAGGGGCCTGCGTAAATTGCGTGGACGACGCAACGGCGGTCCATTACTTCTCTGCCAAACGGCCGACGGCGAGCAGAATCCCATGGAGGAGCGCTTGCGGTCGCGGGGGACATCCGGGGATGTACACATTCACCGGTAAGACTTTCTCAACTCCTCCCAGGGAGGCGTAGCTTTCACCGAAAATTCCGCCGCTGATGCCGCAGGCTCCCACTGCGACCACGAGCTTCGGCGAAGGCGTCGCGCCAAACGTTTTCACCAGGGCTAATTCCATGTTTCTCGTCACCGGTCCTGTGACCAAAAGCATGTCGGCGTGCCGGGGCGAGGCGACGAAATGAATGCCGAAGCGCTCAATGTCATAGATCGGGTTGTTCAGACCAACAATCTCGATCTCGCATCCGTTACAGGAACCAGCGTCCACCTGGCGGATCGACAGAGACCTCCCCAGTAGCTCTTGAATCGCCGTGCGCAGGGTATTGCCGGTCTTCTCGACCTCGTCTTCGGCCTTCGAGCATTTGAGCAGCCGGGCATGCGAACCATCCAGGTTCAATTGATAGTTCGCCGTCACGATCAGCCGGCTCCGATCGTGAGTCGCTAGCTCGAATTCCCGAGTCACGCGCACCGCACTTCCGGATTCCGTCTCCGCGCACAAACCGCAGAACACACAGCGTCCGTAGTCGATCGTTACGGTTCGTTGGTCTGCTTCGTCCTGAACCGCGATCGCTTGCGTCGGACAAACCTCCGCAGGTCCTCTCGCATCGCGCCAGCGCTCGAGGTCGAATACCGGCTTGCCTCGGAAAAATGGAGAAACGTCGGCGGGCGTTCCTGGGTACGATGTGGTCACGATCCCAGTGCGTATGGTCTGCTGAATAATCTTGAACATCGCTTACCGATCCGTCCCGGAGTAAGAAAGGTTGAAACTCTTGTTGATCACCGGAAAATCCGCGATGATGTTGCCCTGCACCGCTTCGACAAGTGCCGGCCAGTTGTTCAACGAAGGGTCTTTGATCTTGCATCGCTCCAGACGATTGCCAGGCCCAGTCCGGACCCAGTGGATGATCTCACCGCGCCAGCCTTCCACCGCGCTGATGGCGCATCGGTCTGAAGGGATTGGGCGAGGTGCCGCACAGTGCGCGCCATAAAGGTTATGTTCCGTTGCGCTTCTTAGTATGTTGATCGACTCGATCACCTCGTCGATCCGAACCTGCATCCGATGCCAGACGTCGCCGGCTTGATAAACCGGGGTGCGAAACGTGACCTGATCGTAGGCCGCGTAAGGATGATCGCGCCGGACGTCCAAGTCGACGCCGGAGGCGCGGCCTCCTACGCCGACGATACCCAGATCTCGCGCTTTTTCGGGCCGCAGAATGCCAGTATGCTCCAAGCGATCGCGCGTCGAGTCGGAAGAGTAGATCAGCGCGATCAAGTTTTCAAACTCCTTTTCGAGAAGGTCGATGGCGCTGCGAAGCAGATTCTGCTGGCCCGCCTGCCAGGGCCTTCGTACTCCGCCGACGCAGACCACGCCACGCAGAAGGCGGCTTCCGCTCACCTGCTCGTTCAGGTTGAGCAGCATTTCACGGAGGCGGCTGGCATGTGCATTTGCGACGACAAAGCCCACATCCGTCGCGATGGCCCCAATGTCGGCCACATGATTGTAGATTCTTTCGAGTTCCAGCAGAATCGTTCGCGTCATCAAGGCGGATTGCGGGACTTCGATTTCGGCCGCGCGTTCGATCGCCTGGCAGAACGCCGTACCGTGGGAGAAACTCGAATCACCGGAAATACTTTCAGCCAGAAACACAGCCTTGTGAATCGGCAGCTTCTCGAAGAGCTTCTCGGTTCCCTTGTGCGTGTAGAACATGCGCAATTGCAGGTAGAGGATCGGCTCGCCGGCAACTGCAAAGTTGAAATGGCCCGGCTCAATGATCCCCGCGTGGACCGGTCCTACCGGAACCTGGAGAACACCCTCCCCCAGCGCGGGCCGATAGATGTGACGCTCCCCTTCGAAAGGGGGCAAGGCAATCGCGAATGGGAAATCTTTGCGAAGCGGACGAACATCGGGCCAATTGTCATGCATCGCGACTCTTCGGGGATTCGGGTGTCCGACGGCTTTCAATCCAAACCAGTCCTGGATCTCGCGCTCCTGCCAGTTCACCGCGGGGATCTCAGCGGAGAGCGAAGGGAACTCCAAGTCATCCGGCCGGACCGGCGCACGCAGGATCAGGTAACTCGGATTGCCGAGTTGCTCGAAGACGTAATAGTTAAAGAACACGCCGTCATCAGCGCGCCGGTCCTCGGCGAATACAGTGACGATTCTGGCTCCCCAATCGCGGCGCAGCACTTCGACGATCCCACGGACCTCCGGCCCAGCGGTCTGAACATACTCGCCGTGCATGGATCGGACCTGCTCGCCGAACGTTTGCTGGAGTTCCGGAAACGTCGGAAACGCCATCATTGTCCTCCCGCCACCCGCGCCGCTTCACGGATCAGTTGGAATAAAGGTCCGGGCAGCCAAAACGCCAAGACCAGAATGAGCGACGCGAGACCAATCAGAGAATACGTCTTCCACCGACAAGCATCGACCCGCGGCAATTCGGGATCCGCGCCCAGAACCAGCTTCGCGATGTGCACCAGGAATCCGATGAAAATCGTCACCAGGAGAATGATCAGTAGCACGGCTGGGAACAAATGCGCCGTCCCGAATCCCGCGCGAAGGATCGTAAACTCGCTTTGGAACATGCTAAATGGCGGTGTGCCGGTGATGGCCAGTGTACCCATCAGGAAGATCGGGCCGGTGACCGGCATGGGATGAATGATGCCTCCTTTGGCGCGCCGGAATAAATCGCTTTTAAGATGTTGCTCCACATTTCCGGCGCAGAAGAACAGCAGCGGCTTGGTGATGGAATGATAAGTGAGGTGCAGCAGCATTCCGAGCGCGCCCAATGCGCCCCCGAAGCCCAAGCCAAGGATCATGATTCCGCCATGATCGATGCTGGAATACGCCAGAATCCTCCGGAAGCTTCGCTGGACCAGCACGAACGGGACCGCGACGCCGACCGACAAAAGTCCAAAAACGATGAGGAGCTGCGACGCGAACTGTGGGCCCAGGCACTTCGTGGTCAGCACATAAAACCGGATGAGGCCGTAAAGGGCGCAGTTCAGCACCGCCGCGGCCAGCATGGCGGCTACTGGAACGGGCGCCTCGCTATAGGCATCGGGTTTCCACGTGTGCATCGGCGCAATTCCCGCCTTGGTTCCGTAACCCAGCAGAATCAGGATGAACGCCAGTCTCATGGTCGTCTTCTCGAATTGTGCGGCATTGGTCACCAACACCGACCAATTCAAGCCCGCCAGGGTTTCTGTCTCCAGAACGCGGTGAGCAGAATAGTAGGTCAAGATGGTGCCGAACAACGCCATCGACAAGCCGACGCCGCCGATCATCGCATACTTCCACGCCGCTTCAATGGACGTCGCCCGGCCGTAGAAACTGATCAGGAATACAGAAGCGAGCGTCGTCGCTTCGATCGCGACCCACATCACTCCAAGGTTGTTTGCCAGCGCCACCAGCAGCATGGCAAACACGAAGAGCGGCGTCAGCGAATAGTACCTACGCAGGCTTGAGATCGTCACGGCTCCGAGTACGTCGGCTTCGAAGACGTGATTCTGTTCGTCCTCCCGGAAGTACCCAACGGCATACACGGAACAGGCCAGAGCCACGAACGCCGTCAGGAGGACCATCAGAGCGCTGAGAGAGTCCGCGGCAAGAAAGCCGTTCCACATCGAAACACTGCCCGCGTGCAGCACCTGCGAAGCGAGTAGAACCGCGCATCCTAGCAAAGCGACAAATGCGCACAGGTTAATCGCCTCCATGGTTCGCCGCCTCCGAGCCGCAAACGAGAGTGCACCCGCAGCCAACGGTATCGCGAGAATGGCAAAAAGGACGATCCCCGGGTTCATCCTCGCAGCCTCGAAAGCTTACTCACATCCATGGAATCGAAAGTCTCCTGGATCCGGTAGACCAGGATGCCGAGCACCATCACCGCCACCAGCAGATCGAAAAAAATCCCCAATTCGACGATCAAGGGCATTCCGTAAGTCAGCGAGATCGCGGCCAGAAACAATCCGTTCTCCAAAGAAAGCAGAGCGAGCACCTGCATAATCGCCTTACGCCGCGTGATCATCATGTAGAAGCCGATGAGAAAAAGAGACACCGCGACCGCCAGCGTATTGTGCCCAAGGTTCGCCACCGATAGATTCGCCGCTGACATGGTCTCCTCGGGCCGGTGAAAAGACGCCGCGACTACATACCCGACCGTCGTCAGTCCACCCGAGATCAGCAGCGAAAGCGGCACATTCACCAAAGGCGCGATTTCCTGTCCGATGTCGATCCTCTTCACCAGACGTTCGAGAACGATCGGCAAAGCCACGGCTTTAAGCGTGAATGTCAGGAACGCTGCGATATAGAGATGCGGGGCGTGATTGAAATAAGCGATCGTATTCGCGATCCCGGCGAGGAGGAAGGATTGTGCCGCGAAGACGCGGATGTTCGTCACCAGCCATCGCTGGCCAACCATCGCAATTTGCAGAACCAGTACAAACGCCGCCATCAACGTGATGATCCGGTTTCCGAATTGCGGGTCCTGAAAGAAGTGCATGACTCAGAACAAGAAGGTCGAAATCAACGCCAACGCCCCCAGAATGAACGCGACCGCCAACAACTCCGGCACCCGGAACAGGCGCATTTTGGCGTTCGTCGTTTCCACCATTACGATGAGACAGCAGATGATGGCAATCTTGATTAAATAAAATGCCAACCCGATCGCGACACCCTGCGCATTCCAAGCCGGGCTCAAGCCGAACGGGAAGAAAGTATTGACCAGCAGTGTCATGAGAACCAGTTGTTTGAGAGAAGCTCCCCACTCGATCAGTGCCAGGTAAGGTCCGGAATATTCGAGGATCATGGCTTCGTGGATCATCGTCAATTCCAGGTGTGTCGCCGGGTTATCGACCGGGATGCGGCCAGTTTCTGCAATGAGAACAATGAACATCGCTCCGAAAGCCAGCATCTGCGACGGCGCCAGGAACCGCCAGCTCTGCCCGACCGCAGACTTAGCGACTTCGCTCAAATTGGTGGAGTTGGCGGCAATTGCCACCGTGAAAATTGCGACCATCATCGCCGGTTCGGCGATCGCGGAGATGGTCATCTCCCGGCTGCTGCCCAGACCGCCAAACGAACTGCCGGTGTCGAGCCCGCCCAGCGCTAGGAAGAATCGCCCCAAGGCGAGCAGGTAGACCACGGCCAGCACCCCGCCGAATAGACTGAGCGGCGCATCCGCGGCCACCATTGGGATCATCAAACCGACCATCGCCGCAGTTAGAAAGACGACGTAAGGGGTCGCGGAAAACAGCCATGAGGCCGTGTCCGGAATCACCATATCCTTGCGCAGTAGTTTGTGGAGATCCCGGTACGGCTGCCAGATCGGAGAGCCGCGGCGCGTCTGGAACCTGGCCTTCATCGTTCGGATCACGCCCGTCACCAGAGGCGCAATGATCAGAAAGAGTAGCAGTTGTGCCAGCGTCGCGAGGATAATGTTCACGAGCGCACTCCAAATAGAAGCAGGATGATCAGCGTGACGAAAATATAAGCGAGATAAGCATGAATGCTGCCGGCCTGGATGCCGCGCATCCTTGTGGCAATCTTAAGAACCAGTCTCTGCACGGGCGCGTACAGCCGGTCTTCGAAGGGCGACTCGATCTCGCTATCGAACCGGATGGCCGTCGGATAATAGGGCGACACGTCATATTCCGCTTGTATCTCCCGGCGGGGCTGATAGAGCGCGGCGAAGATCATCCGTAGAGGCTTTGAGAATGCGAACGCCGTGTATTCGTTCTCAGCCGTAAGCCCCGGCAAACCACAATCCCAGGTCGGCCTGATTTCGCGATTTCCCTTGCGGCCCCAGAACAGCCACAGCATTCCCGGAACCGCCGACAGAATGACAAACATCGCGGCGATTCCCGCCGTCGACACGCTTCCTCCCCGTGGCGATCCTGCCGTCAGAATCAATCCTCGGGCGCCAGCGACCAGATCGCCGCTCATTCGAACGCCCAATAGACGTTGCGTGATTCCGTCAAACGCCGGCAGGAACCAAGTCGCGCCCAGCCCCAACGCAACACAAAGCGCAGCTAGGATTCCCATCCCCGCGACCATGGAAAAGCCACATTCGTGAGCAGTTTCGGCTTCTTTGCTCCGTGGAAGAGCGAGGAACGTGATGCCGAACGCCTTCACAAAACAGGTTGCAGCCAGAGCAGCAGTCAACGCCAGCAGGGAGCCCGCCACTGGAAACAGAATACGAGTCAGTTTCTCAGTGGACCCGAATCCAGCCAGCAGCGCCTGATAGGTCAGCCATTCGCTCACGAACCCGTTGAGCGGCGGCAATCCGGAGATGGCGATGGCCCCGATCAAAAACAGGAGCGCCGTCTGCGGCATACGCCGGATCAAGCCGCCGAGCTTCTCCATATTGCGCGTGTGAGTCGCATGCAGCACCGATCCGGCACCCAGAAAGAGAAGGCATTTGAAAACCGCGTGATTCAAGGTGTGAAAGAGCCCGGCGATCAGCGCGATGGCGGCGAATCTGGGATGCCCTAGCGTGATGAACATCAGAGAAGCGCCGAACCCTATAAGGATGATGCCGATATTCTCGATGCTGTGATAGGCAAGCAGACGTTTGAGATCGTGCTCCATCAGCGCGTAAAGCACGCCCAGGAGAGCTGACACGACTCCAAACCCAAGGATCATCGTTCCGGCCCACAGCGGCGGAACCCCCAGAAACTCGAACATCACCCGCGCCAGGCCATAGATCCCTGTTTTGATCACAATCCCTGACATCAGCGCAGAGATATGGCTAGGCGCCGCTGGATGAGCTTCCGGAAGCCAAATGTGAAGCGGGATAATTCCAGCCTTTACTCCAAAACCTGCAAAGAAAAGCAGAATAACGGCCACTTGCATGGAACCAGTCAGATTGGCTGACGAGGCGGCGAAGCTGGAAAAATCCAGGCTCCCAGACAATGAGTTCAGGAGCAGAAATCCGATCAGCAAACAGCCCGTACCGGCATGCGACATGACGAAGAACAGCACCCCAGCCTGACGCGTGATTTCCTTTCGATGTTCAAACGTGATCAAACAATACGCTGTCAGCGCCATTGCCTCCCACGCGATCAGGAAAAAGAATGCATTCGATGCCGTGAAAACGGCCGTGAGGCTCAGCAAAGACAGGTTGTAGAAGAATCCAAGGACTCCGGCTGTCCTTTTCTCCTCCGTAGGCCGCAGATAACCGAAGGAATAAACCGAGATCGCCACGGCCAGGAGGCTGAGGATCAGATTGAAATAGGCTGACAGCGGATCGAGCCGGAACCCGTAGGTGAGAAAGGGGACGGCCGCATGAATCTCCCAATGCGCGTCCGCCGAGGCGAGGAGCGCGATTCCGGAGCTAACCACCTCGAGCAGTCCTCCAGCCAACGCGAACCCGCAACCCAGAATACGCGCAAGGTTGGCGATGCGACCGCTGATCAGGCTGGCGATGGCGCCAACGGCATAGGCGAGCAGGCCACCGAAGAACGTGTACCCGAGCGGCGAGCTCAATTTCGTTCCTTCTTTGCTGAAACAGGCTCGCTTTCCACTGGACGTCCAAGTATCTTTGGAATCTGGGAGAGTGAATACGGCGGCCGTTCAGCCTCGAGTACCGTTTCAATCTCCACGTCAGTAAGATGGAGGCTCTTAAGTCGTAGAATGAACTTCGCCTTGTACTCGTCCCGACTTGACAAGAAAATCGCCCCGTTTTTTGTTACGTAGGAAATCCAGCGCTGCTCTTCGAAGCTTATCAGTTCGGATTCGCTAGTATCGAGCCGGCGCGCAACAGTCGACAGCGGTTGGCAGGTATTCATCTGCGGGTGGACTTCTTCTGCCCAATCTCCTCCAGCATTTTCCTCGTGTCGGTCAGTTGGGATGAAAAGTAACGGCGGAGAGTATCGAGGACTTCAATCAGCACTGGATCCCGCAGGGAGTAGTAGACTTGGTTTCCGACTTTGCGGTTCACTACAACCATCTTGGCTCGCAGAACAGAGAGATGCTGTGAGGCATTGGCCTGTTCGATCCCCAACTTCTCGATCAGCCTACCTGCAGGCATCTCGCCGTCGCGTAAGGCTTCAACGATGGCAATCCGGGTGGGGTGTGCTAAAGCCTGAAAAATCTCGGCCTTAAAACGACGCAGCGAGTCCTTCACCGTTTTCAGTATATTCGCATCGACGAATATATGCAAGAACCAGTGCTGGATTTACGCGCCGCAGCGACATCCCGGGTAATAGCCGTTCCACGCACGCGATCCGGATCGAGATCACCGGTAGTCGAAGCCGGGAGCGGCATCAACTTCATCGGGCACAAAAGCGCGCGATGAGATCCTTAGGCGCGGCGCTCATCGCTGAGGGCGAATTTGATCCATCCTCCAGGCGTTCTTGATGCGGTCTCCCCTAACGGAAGGATTGATCCGCGGCCGCCACGTCCGTGGGTTGCGTCCGGGCTCACTCCTGCGCTGCGGTACTGTTTCCGTCCAGCAACCGATGAATTTGGTTGACTGCGTAGTCGACCTTCATATCAAATACACGCTTCCCAAGCTCCGCAGTCGAACGACGCGCATCGCCGGTGATGCCGTTGCCGACGCGCTTGGCGTTGGGATCCCGTTTTCCGACTGGATCGCCAACAGCGGTCGGAATCAACTCTTTTCGCACCCAGCCCTGGTCGCCACCCAGATATAGCATTTCGCTAGTGTCCGGAATTCCCGCGTGGGAGCTTACAGGATAGCCATTGTCCGCGAGCCATTTATTGAAGTCCTGTTCCCGCTTGCTGTACACATCGTCGCAAAAGATCACGCGAATGCTTTGCGAGGAGTATTTCGCGTCGAGCTTTTTGGCGACTTCTCCCAGCTCCTTCTGGCCTCCTCCATGATCGCCCATTAGAACGACATTCTTGAAACCGTTTTTGATGAGTTGCTCCGCGATCTGCTCATTGATCGCGGCGTACAACTCGACGGTGAGCCCGATCGTGCCCGGTAAATCGGCCGCGGCGTTGTTCGGGGAAAACGGTAGAACCGGAGCCGCGATCGCGTTGCCGAGTTTTCGAGCGATGGCGATCACCGTAGTTTGCCCGATCAGCGTATGACCGCCGTTAACGCACTGCGGACCACGCTGCTCCGTGCCTCCGTTGTAGATGAGCGCAGTGGTCTTGCCGGCTGCCAGTGCCGTTTTGACCTCGGGCCAAGTCATCATGCCGAAGTCAATCAAGTCCCCGTTCGATGCGGGTTTCATTTGCGCATACACACTCCCGGCGCAGAAGGCCAGGGTGCAGATGGCGGAAGTCGTGAATCGCATAATTAGCTCCTTTCGCTAAAAGTGACCCCAAGATACTACAAGGATGCGTGCAAAACAACACAATCGACGCCGAGAGCAACATCACAAGTTACGGGCTCGGTGCCGGCAGGCCGGCGAAACGCGGGGTCGAATCGTGACGATCTAGTAATTAGGATTGAACAAAACACCCCGAAAATGTTAGGCTTCGGTCATGCAAACCGAACAGTGACGTGACCGGGGATTTCTGTACCAGTTCGATAGAGACTGGAAAAGCAGAAAGGAACCGGAAAATGCCTAAGAAAGCGTTTACACCAGAGCAGATCGTGGCGAAGCTGCGGCAGGTCGAAGTGTTG
>Ga0209517_10008209_pt1 | contig 12269 bp, 14 predicted proteins | sample PeaSoiMetSII2010_FD_187695 | JGI IMG/M metagenome (GOLD analysis project Ga0209517, IMG submission 187695) | Peat soil microbial communities from Weissenstadt, Germany - SII-2010 (SPAdes) (version 2) | ecosystem: Environmental > Terrestrial > Soil > Wetlands > Peat | place: Germany...
AGTCGTGCCGTAAGTGCAATCAAATCAGCGTGGGCTTTAGCCCCTGCGGTATGCTTCTCGGGCTTTTCACCTGAAAACATGCCTTTTCCCGCAACCTCTAAAGCCCCAATTCCGCCGCCCTTTTCTTCATCGCCTCAATGCAGAACCCAATATGGGCGTCCAGGTCCACCCCGAGCTCGACAGCGCCTTGGATTACGTCGGCGCGGTTGACGCCGCGGGCGAAGGCCTTGTCCTTCATCTTCTTGCGCACCCCGGCTGTCTCCACATCGGCGATGGACTTTGAGGGCTTGACCAGCGCACAGGCGGTCAGGAACCCCGCCAGTTCATCGCAGGCGAACAGGCACTTGTCCAGATGCGTCACCCGCGGCACGCCCGAGTACTCCGCGTGCCCCAGAATCGCCGTGCGCAGCTCCACCGGCCAGCCCTGGCGCTCCAGTTCGCGGACGCCGACGAAGGGATGCTCTTCGCGGCTCGGGTGCCGCTCGTAGTCGAAATCGTGCAGCAGGGCGGTGGTGGAGTAGAGCTCCAGCAGCGCCGCGCGCGGCTCGCCGGTCAGGCCCAGACGGTCGGCCTCCGCTTCGCCGCAGGCCACCACGCAGGCTTCCACGGCCAGGGCGTGCTTGCGCAGGCTCTCGCTCTGGGTCCATTCGGTCAGCAGCTGCCAGGCATGGGCGCGGGTATAGCCATCGGAATGAGGAGCAATTGAGTCGCCGTTGGACATGAAAAATATTTCTCCCTGTTGCTTCATTTGGTTCGTGCTTGTTCAGGTTTTTCCGGTTATGATGGGGAGTTCTTAGGCAGAGTTCTGTTTTGAGCCTAAGTTTCTACTTGACAATTATGGTTCGCATCACCGAAAGTAGCAAACATCGCGGTGTTACAAGACACCCCGGAGATCCAGCTCTGGCGCTCCGCACACAGCCGATGGCAACCACCCTGGTCAGCGTGGACACACGTGAGGTTGTGCGTTGCGACTTTTGCAGCCTCGTTCAATACAGAACCAGCAACTCCCTTTGCAGAAGATGCCACCGTCCGCTGGACATGGAGGAGCCTCCACATCCGGTTCTGCAACTTGTGCCCCACCCCTCGGCTCCGCCCTCCGCGGAGGCCGGGCTGCAGGTGGCCGGACAGGTGCGCGATATTCGCAAGGCGCGCCACCTGAGCCAGCGCCAGCTTGCCGGACGCATGCAGGTGCCCCGCACCTACATCTCCAAGATCGAAAACGGCAAGGCGATTCCGACGCTGGGTTCGCTGGAGCGGCTCGCCTGCGCCCTGGAAGTGGACATCAGCCAGCTGGTCCGCGACTCGCGCAGCGTGCGCGACGAAGAAGTGGCGGCCATCTTCGCTGACCCCTTTCTGGCCGAGATTGCGGCCCTGCTGCCGCACCTGGAGCCCATGCACCGCACGCTGTTTCACGGCGCGGTGCGCGACGCCGCCCTGGGCCGCCGCCGCTCCGCCTAGGGTGCGCGGCCGGCAGCTGCGGGCTGCCGGTTTTGGCGCCGGCCGCCGCCCGATGACGCCGCTCAGGCGCCTGCGCACCCGCGCTCCGGCCGGTGTCTCCAAGGTGCGATTGCAGCGCATGGGCGCTTGTGCTAGGGTCGATGGTGCTGCACCTTCGCTCGCCGGCAGGAGCCGTCTTTACCGGGCGAGGCGTCGGCGAGTGGGTTCCATGGCCTCCACATACCGAGCGGCAGGACGGGTCCAGGTCCAACCTCCTGTTGCGTCTGCATTTGGATGATCCCCGGGGCCCGATCTGAAAAAGCCGCAACAGCAACGTCGAGGCGAGTTCTTTGTATTCTTCTGGCACGCTGCGCATCCATGAGCTGACCGCGGAGGAGCGCGCTGTTTACGCGGCGCTCAAGCCGGAGTGTCTTCCTGAGCATGTGGCCATCATCATGGACGGCAACGGCCGCTGGGCAGGGCACCGCTCGCTGAAGCGCTTCCTGGGCCATCAGCAGGGCGCCAAGAGCGTGCAGCTGGTCACCGAAACAGCCTCCCGCATCGGCTTGCCCTGGCTGACGCTCTACGCGTTCTCCCTGGAAAACAACCTGCGCCGCCCGCGCGCCGAAGTGAATTTTCTCATGCGCCTCCTGCGCACCTACCTGGAGAGCAATCTGCAGCGGATGATGGACAACAACATCCGCATCCGCTACATCGGGCGGACGCAGGAGCTGCCCCCCGAGGTGCAGGACAAGATGGCCTGGGCGGCTGAGGCCACGGCGCGCAACACCGGCACCACGCTGACGCTGGCCCTCAACTACGGCGGACGCTCTGAGCTGGTGGACGCCTTCCGCGGGCTGGCCGCCGAGATGAAGCGCAAGCACATCACCCTGGACCGGATTACGGAAGAGGACATCCATCGCCATCTGTATACGGCGCACATGCCGGACCCGGACCTGCTGATCCGCACCTCGGGGGAGATGCGGCTGTCGAATTACCTGCTGTGGCAGGTGGCGTACACCGAGATTTTCGTCACCGAGCGGCTCTGGCCGGACTTTCGGGGCATCCACCTCCTCGAGGCCATTGCCGACTTCCAGCGCCGCGAGCGCCGCTACGGCGGCCTCGGCGAGGGCTCCGGTGAGGGCTCCGGCGAGGTGGACGAAGAGGCCGAGCGGTTCAAGATCGCGGCCGGCTAAGCACCGCCGGGTGAGAAGCTGGTTCCCTAAATTGCACCGCTTTGATTACTTTCGTTGTTCCCGGTCGATTTTTTCCATATACAACCATGCCCTTGCCGGAACATCCTGACCATCTGTGTGTGGAGGCAAGATGCTTTTGGTGAACGAGAAGAAGGCGGCAAACGAAGCGGATTCCGCGGCAAAACTGCAAAAACTGGCTGAAGAGAGGCGCTTCCGCCAAAAAGAAGCCATGGCCCAGCGCGGCGGCTCAGAGGCGTTTCTGCGCTGGCTGCGAACCGACGGCGGGAAGAAGACGTAAGCTTGGCCTGACCGCACCCGGCGCCGCCTGTGTATGGGAGTTCGGCCGGGGCGTTGGCGCGCTGCAATTCGCTGAAATCCAAACACTATCCTTCTGATCCGCGGCAGGTGGCGCTCGTTCCCCAGCGCGCGTCCCGGCGCAGATGCAGTCCCGGCGGTGTATCCTCACCCTTGGAATGAAACGCGTCCTTACAGCCCTGGTCCTCATCCCGCTCGTTCTGGTTCTGGTTTTCCTGGGCCCGCGCTGGCTGGTGATCGTCGCTACGGCCGTGCTGGCGGGACTGGCGGCCTGGGAATACCTGGGGCTGACGGAAAAAGGTGGGGCCAAGCCGCCGCGGATTGCGGTGTTGGTGGCCATTACATTGCTTTATGTCGGCAGCTCCGAGTATCCGGAGCTGACGGCGGCCATCGTTGGCGCGCTGAGCCTGGGGCTGCTGGTCTACTGCGCCTTCCGCTCACCGGTGGAACGGGTAATTGCGGATGCGGCTGTCTCTGTTTTCTGCGTGGTTTATGTGGGCCTCACCCTGCTGGCGTTGCCGGTGCTGCGCGAAGAGGCCAATGGGCCCTCGCTGCTGACGTTCCTGTTCTGCGTGGTGTGGGCGGGAGACATTGTGGCGCTGTACGTGGGGCGGGCCTGGGGGCGGCATAAACTGGCGCCCCGCCTGAGCCCCAACAAGACCTGGGAGGGCGCTCTGGGCTCGGTGGCCGGAAGCCTGCTGGCGGCGGGCGGTCTGCTGGCCCTGGCCGGCTGGTTCACCCAGTGGAACTCGGCCAAGCTCTCTTACCCGGAAGAGGCCTGGTACTGGCTGCTTCTGGCGGTTATTGTGAACATCGCGGCGCAGTTGGGCGATCTGGCGGAGTCGGCGCTGAAACGGTCAGTGGGCGTCAAGGACTCCGGGACGCTTCTGCCCGGCCACGGCGGGGTCCTGGACCGCATCGATGCGCTGCTGCTGGCCGCGCCGGTGCTGTGGTACGCTCAGCTTATTCACCAGCGGTTCTGAAGGCTCAACTGGATCGCGCAATCTGGAATGGTCCCTGATGGAACCATGGAATTCTAAAGAACACCCCATGAAACGACTCGCCATTCTCGGCTCCACCGGCTCCATCGGACAGAGCACCCTCTCCATCGTTGAGCAGTTTCCCGGCCGCTACCAGGTGGCCGCGCTCGCCGCCGGTCGCAACCTCGACGAAGCCTTTGCCCAGACCGCCCGCTGGCGCCCGAAGCTGGTTTCGCTCGCCACCGAAGAGCTTGCCAACTCCCTCGCCGCCCGCCTCCGCCAATTCGGCGTCACCGGTATCGAGGTCGTCCACGGCACCCAGGGCGCCGTCGCCTGCGCCACCCATCCCGAGGCGGACTTTGTGGTTTCGGCCATTGTGGGCGTAGCGGGCCTCGAGGCGACGCACGCGGCGATTCTGGCCGGCAAGCCCGTCGGCCTCGCCAACAAGGAATGCATGGTGGCCGCCGGCGAGATTCTCACCGCCGCCGCCCGCCAGCGCAACGTCCCAATCCTGCCCATCGACAGCGAGCACAATGCCGTCCACCAGTGCCTGCGCGTAGGCGCTCACGCAGAGGTCAAGACCATCTGGCTCACGGCCTCGGGAGGGCCGTTCCGGCAAATGCCGCTCGACCAGTTCGCCTCCATCACCCCCGAACAGGCCCTCAAGCATCCCACCTGGGTCATGGGGCGCCGCATCACCATCGACTCGGCCACCATGCTCAACAAGGGCCTCGAAATCATTGAAGCCTGCCGCCTCTTCGACGTGGCGCCCAGTCAGGTCCGCGTCACTGTCCACCCGCAATCCACCGTCCACTCGCTCGTCGAGTACGTCGACGGTTCCATCCTCGCGCAGATCTCCGTCACCGACATGCGCCTGCCCATCCTCTATGCCCTCGCTTACCCCGAGCGTCCGGCCTCCACGCTCACCTTCGACCTGGCCGCCCTGCGCCACCTCGAATTCGAGCAGCCGGACTTCGAGCGGTTCCCCTGCCTGCGCCTGGCCTTCGAGGCGGCGGAAAAGGGCGGGTCCCATTGCATTGCCCTCAATGCGGCGGACGAAGTTGCCGTGGAGGCGTTTCTGGCTCGGCGCATCCCCTTCCTGGGAATCCCGCGTACAATTGAAAAGGTGCTCGCCGTTACACCGGAGGCGCATCCCGCCACGATCGCGGAGGTGCTCGCTACGGACCGGGAGGCGCGTCAAACGGCAAGTGCGCTGTTGATGTGAGGTTGGTGGCCAGTTGCTGCGGTTGTTCGAAGGATAAATTGCTAATCTATGCATGAGTTTCTGGTTTCAGTCGTCGCATTTATCGTCCTTGTCGGCGTGATGGTCGTGGTGCATGAGTTCGGCCACTTTGCCGTTGCCAAGCTCTGCGGCGTGCGTGTCGAATCGTTTTCCGTGGGCTTTGGTCCGCGGCTCTTCGGGCTCAAGTACGGCGACACCGACTACAAAGTCTGCGCGCTGCCGCTGGGCGGCTACGTCAAGATGACCGGCGAGACGCCGGACGGGATCACCGCCAGCGGCGACGACGCGGCGGGAAGCGACCTGGCCAACGACCCGGGCGCTTTCACCGCCCATCCGCGCTGGCAGCGGATGCTGATCGGCGCGGCCGGTCCGGTGGCCAACTTCATCCTGGCATTTGTGCTGATGCTGTTCTACTACGGATGGATCAACGAAGTCCCCAAGCATGAGGTGACAACGACGACCGTCGAGTGGGTGGTGCCGGGCTCGGCGGCAGCGCAGGCGGGCTTGCAGCCGGGCGATGTGATCCGGCGCTTTGAGGTCGTCGACAATCCCGACTGGGACCAGGTGAACCAGCATGCGGCGCTGAACCAGGGGCAGACGGTGCCACTAACGGTGGACCGTGGCGGACAGACGCTCGCGCTCTCGCTGCACGAGACTGGGGAGACAAAGGGGCGGCAATTCGATCTGACCGACCTGGGCCTGATTCCGGAGTTTGTGCCTGGGCCCATCGGCGTCGAACACGTCAACTCCGGCACCCCCGCCGACCAGGCCGGCCTGCGCGACGGGGACGCCATCCAGTCTGTGGATGGTCATGCTTTTCATACGGTGCAGTCGCTGCTGTCGTACATGCAGAGCGGCGAGGGCAAGCCGATTTCGCTCACGGTGGTGCGCAATGGCGTGGTTTTGCCCCCCATGATTGCACACCCGGCCAAGCTGGATGCGGGCTGGAAGCTCGGGTTTGCGCCCACGCCCGTTCCGTTCAGCTTGTCTCCTCTGCCCCTGAAGGAAGCGGCAGTCAAGTCAGAGGAGTTCTGCGCGGAGAACTCGTCGCTGATTGTCGAGGTCCTGGGGCGTCTGTTCTCGCGCAAGATCTCCATGTCGCAGCTCGCCGGTCCGGTGGGCATCGCACGGATGGCGGGCGACGCGGCAGAGACCAAGGGCTGGCTACCCAAGCTGGGCCTGGCTTCGGCCATCAGCCTGAACCTGGGAATCCTGAACCTCATGCCGTTTCCGATCCTGGACGGCGGGCTGATTCTCCTGCTGCTGATCGAGAGCGTGATCCGGCGCGACATCGGGGTCAATGTCAAGGAGCGCATCTACCAGGCGGCGTTTGTCGTGCTGATCGCCTTCTTCGCCTTTGTCATCTTCAATGACGTGACCAAGCTGCCGATCTTTACGCATCTCAAGCCGTAGAAGCAGGGATCAGGGATCAGGGGGCAAGGACCCAGTTGCCGCTCATGAAGCAGCTCCAAGTTGTTGTCTTGAAAGGGCGCGGCCGGGTACCTGGGCACCCTTCAGGGTCGGGGTGCCGCGCCGCCAACTCGCCAAACTTGGAGATTGGGCTTTAGCCCACGAAGGAATGCCCGCTCGACTCGAACTGATCACCAGGACGGTCCCGAATTTTCCCCTCCCCCGTTTGCCGATAATTATCCTCTGCCGGAGCACAATGATCGTTAGAGGGAAGCCGCGAACCCATGCCCATGCTTTTTGCACCGAATGCCACGTGCGTCCCCGGTCCAACCTGTCAGGGATGTGCCCGGTCTGTACCAGGCGCCCACCCCCCGTACCCCCCCATTTTCGTCCCAGCCCCATGAAAACAAGCAGGTCACGTCAAAAATGACCCGTTTCGACCATCGAAACAAAGGACTTACGCATCTCCCGCTTTTTGCCCCACTCCAAAACAAAGGACTTAGGTTCCGAAAATCGTCCGGAATCGGACAATTTGCAGGCTTTCTTCCCTCGGCTGAGGCTCCAACCCCTCACCTTGTTTCACTTGATCCCGTGATCCTGTGAGACTGTGGACCCTGCCAGCGGCTGCCTCTTCCTGCTAAGGTTGACTCTGAAGCAATTGAATTGAGATTGATCCGGAGTTTTCCTTCATGCCAGTCACCACCGAAGTTCGGGTGCGGTATGCCGAGACCGACCAGATGGGCATTGTCTACTATGCCAACTACATGGTGTGGTTCGAGATCGGGCGCGTGGAACTGCTGCGCTCGCTGGGCCTCGCCTACAGCCAGTTGGAGACCGATCACCAGTGCATTCTGCCGGTGATTGAGGCCACTTGCCGCTATAAGTCCCCGGCCCGTTACGACGACCGCATCCTCATCGAAACCCGGCCCTCGCTCCTGCGTGGATCGGTCATCAAGTTCGCCTACCGCGTCCTCCGCAAGAGCGCTGACGGTGAAGAACCGACGCTCCTTGCCGAAGGCGAAACCGTCCACGTAGTCTGCGATGACCAGCTCAACAAAAAGCCCTTGCCCCCCCAACACGAAGCCGCCCTCCGCGCCATGATGGCGAAAAAGCGGTGATTGCGGCGGGGGCGGATGGGCACCCCCTATACTGTTCGCATGAACGCACCCATACCGCGGTTCCCGGAGATGGAGCCGACTCTTACAACTGCCTTTGAATTGCAGGATGTGCTTACCGAACTCGCGAGCCGCGAGCCCATCTTTCATCGCCCCGAGTTTGGGACTTCCCGGGCGGATTTCGAGAGGATGACGGCGGAGGAGTTCTGGGAGACCGGCGCCTCAGGCCGGCGTTATTCGCGCCGGTTTGTGCTGGATGAACTGGAGAAACGGTTCGCCGCGCCGCACGCGGATGTGTGGGAGACGAGCGACTTCCAATGCCGCCGCCTGGGCGAGGATACCTATCTTCTGACCTACACGCTGCTGCAGGATCATGTGCGGCTGACGCGCCGGGCAACGATCTGGAGAAAGACTGCGGATAGATGGAAGATTGTCTACCACCAGGGGACGATGGTGCAGGACGCCTGACGGCAGGTTTCCACGACTCCAGTACGGAGGCGTTGCTGTCGAGTGCCTTCGTCCGGGGAGAGGCCAGTGAGCCATTGTGGCAGGCGGCGAAACTAGTGGCGAGATTATGCAACCGGACTCGACGCGCGCTCGCGATCAACGCCCTGGAGCGAGCGGGCCTTCTGCCTGGCTACCGGATGAAGTGCCAGGCCGCCCAGGTGACGCAAACCAGGAGGGCGGCCGCAGCCTCCATGCCTATTGCCACCATCAGGCCTTTCACGGCACTTCCGTCCGGCACATCTGACCCATGCACGCGGTCCATTTCTTTGGCGATAGCGGGAGCTTCGTATACCAAAGGCGACGATAAGGGGCTGCTGTAAGCTTCCGTGAGCATCGAGGCCGTCGCATGCATAAATGTTTCTCCTTGTGCGGCCCTTTGGAGCCTGTCCACAACAGAATGGTCAGCCTGATTTCGGACAATTGGAATACAACTTAGATTTTGACTGGTGAGAAGCGGGTGCTATGCGCTTGCCACGAAGGTGGTAGGCAGGGAGATCGCGCGACACAGGGCCGGGGGACGGGCCCTGGGAGCGAGTCACAATGGATCGGGACGAGCCTCCACCGGCTTTAGGCAAATTGCAGGTCAGTACAGGACCACGGCGAGGGCTAAGCCGTCGTAGCCTTTGACGCCGACCGTTTGAAGGACGGTTGCGCTGAGACGGGGTTCGGCGGCGAGCTGCTCTGTGAAGCGGCGAATGCCTTCGACGCGCGCCTCGTCGCAGTCCGGATCGACGATCTTTCCCTGGCGGACTACATTATCGGCGACGATGACGGTTCCGGGGCGCGAGAGCTTCAATGCCCATTGGAGGTATTCCGGGTAGCTTTCTTTATCGGCGTCTATGAAGATCAGGTCGAAAGGCGCGGTGCCGGTGTTCTCCAGCGTAGGAAGCGTCTCGATGGCCGGCCCGACGACGAGATCGACGCAACCCAGGACGCCTGCGTTTTGAAGATTGGCGCGAGCGGCCTTGGCGTGAAGCGGGTCTAGCTCCAGCGAGACGATGCGGCCGTCGCCGGGCAGCGCACGGGCGAGCCAGATAGTGCTGTAACCGCCAAGAGTTCCGATTTCGAGGATGCGTTGCGCGCCGGAGATGCGGACCAGGAGCTCAAGGAGTTTTCCCTGGAGTCTCGATACATCGATGGTGGGAAGGCCGGCCTGTTCGTTGGCCTTGAGCGCGGCGTCGAGCCTGTCGTCTGAAGGGGCAAGAAGATCGCCGAAATACGCGTCCACCTCAGCCCACACAGGCGGGTCGACGGGGTCCATGGGGGCCTACTTGTCCCTGGCTACCACGAAATCGGGGAGCCAGAGCAGTGCGCGCTTGAACTCCGAATCGGCGAGCGGGGCCAGGGCCTTGATGGACTGCTTGGCGTAGCGGTCGGCGACGGACATGGCGTACTCGACCGAGCCGTTGCGGACCAGGATCTCCTGAATCTGCTGGCGGCTGACATTCTCGAAGCTGCGGTCGTCCAGAACGCGCTGGATGGTCTGGCGATCGGAAGCTGTGCCGTGGTCGATGGAGTGAATGACGGAGAGCGTGGCCTTGCCCTCGCGCAGGTCGCTGGCCACGGGCTTGCCCAGGACCTCTTCCGTAGCGGTGAGGTCGAGGACGTCGTCGACAATCTGGAAAGCAAGGCCCACGGCACGGCCATAGGCGGCCAGGCTCGCCTCCTCAGCCTCGGTGGCCCGGGCGAGAACCGCGCCCAGGCGCATGGAGACGGCGAACAGGCACGCGGTCTTGCGGAAGATGAGATCGTAGTATTCGGCCTCGGAGACGGCCTTGCCCAGCTTTTGAATCTGCAGCAGCTCACCCTCGACCATCTGCTGGGTGAGGCCGATGAGCAGGTCGAGGACGCGCAGGCTCTTCTCTTCGAGAGCAACCTTGAAGGCCTGCATGTAGAGCCAGTCGCCGGCCAGGACGCATTTCTCATTGCCCCAGGTGGTGTTGGCGGAGGGGCGGCCGCGGCGCATGTCGGCGCCGTCGATGATGTCGTCGTGGACCAGCGTCGCGGTGTGGACCATCTCGACCACCGCACCCAGGCGGATGGAGCCCTGGCCGGAGTAGCCAAGCAGGTGGGCGGAGAGCAGCAGCAGCGAGGGGCGAATGCGCTTGCCGCCGCCTTCGCGCAGGTATTCGGCGATCTCCGTGATGGTGCTTACGCTGGAGGTGGCGTCGCGGCCCAACTCCTGTTCGATGGCCACGAGGTCATCCCGTAGCAGATCGAAAAACTCTCTCCCCGTCGCTATCGCCAATGTACTCAAAGCTCTCCGGTTCTCGTGCTTTCCAAGTCGCTGTGCGGTCCTTGTCACCGATGCGCACCCTGCTTATCGGATGCTCGGTGAGCCGCCAGGGCTTCCGTTCAATTAGTGCGGTAATTCGTAAACTGCAAATCCACGCCCAGATCTTTGCCCCGCAACAAAGCGATGATGGCCTGCAGCTCGTCGCGATCTTTACTGGATACTCTGACTGTATCGCCTTGGATGCTTGCCTGTGCTTTCTTTTTTGAGTCCTTGACCAGGCGAACGATCTCCTTGGCCTTTTCAATGGGGATGCCCACTTGCAGCTTGATCTTCTGGCGGACGCTCTTGCCGGACGCCTGCTCCACCTTTTCGTAGGTGAGGTTTTTGAGCGGGACGCCCCGCTTGACCAGCTTCTGGCCAAGGATCTCCTTGACGGCCTCCAGGTGGTACTCGCCGTCGGAGGCCAGCTGGATCTCTTTGTCGGCCTCCGCCAGATTGACTTCGGAACGGGAGTCCTTGAGGTCGAAACGCTGGCGTATCTCCTTCAGCGCCTGATCGATAGCGTTGCGGACCTCCTGGATGTCCACCTTGCTGACGATGTCGAACGAATTGTCCTGTGCCATGGCTTTGCTTTCCTTGGTGCGCGGGCCGGGGGAAATCCGGCCTCGGTTGCCGGGGTATTCCCGCCGGTGCAACTCTATCAGTTTCCCACGCCAGCCCCAAGACGAAACAGCCTGAGGAAGTTTTTCGTGGTGGAGGAGGCGATTTCTTCGTCGGAAACGCCGAGCAAACCGGCCAGCACCTGGGCGGTATGGGCGACGAAAGCTGGCTCGTTGCGCTTGCCGCGGTCGGGAGCGGGGGCCAACCAGGGGGCGTCGGTCTCCACCAGAATCCCATCCAGTGGGGTGCGGGCGGCCACGTCGCGCAGCGGATGGGCCTTGGGGTAGGTGAGATTTCCGGCGAAGGAGATCAGGAAGCCCAGGTCGAGCGAGCGCCGCGCCTGCTCCCAGCCGCCGCCAAAGCAGTGCATCACACCGCCCAGGCCGGTGGGGCGCCAGTGGGATTCGAGGACTTGGAAAAGATCGTCCCAGGCATCGGTGGATTCGTTCGTTCCCCGGCAGTGGATGAGGATGGGGCGCTTGCGTGCGGCGGCGATTTCGAGTTGCCTGATGAAGCCCTCGCGCTGGACTGCGTGCGGAGCGCCCTGGTGGTAGTAATCGAGGCCGATCTCGCCGCAGGCAATGACTTCCGGTTCGGCCAGCAGGCTGTCGAGTTTGGCGAGGACAGCGTCGTCGATTTCGTGGGTGTTGTGGGGATAGACGCCGGCGCTGGCGTAGAGGCGGGGGAACCTGGCTCCCAGGGCCGCCTGCGGATTGAACTCGCGGCAGACCTCCAGGGCGCCGCCCATGCCGGAGGCGTTCTCGCCGATGCCGATGGCCAGTACCGCGCCGACCCCGGCCTCCCAGGCGCGGGTCAGCATCGCGGCTCGGTCGTCCGCATAGCGCTCGCTGTCCAGGTGGGCGTGGGAATCTATCAGCACGAGGGGCCCCTAGTGGTTGAATTGCGCATTGCGTGAATAGCGTCGCAGTAAAGCATTCTACGGGACCTTTGCGTAAGTCGAAGTTATGAAGAGTACGGGCTTTTCAGGCTGCGGAAAAACCCGTCCAGAGCAACAAGAAGTGTCAGGGCACGACTTTACAGGCTGCGGAAAAACTCCTCCGGAGAGGCAAGAAGTGTCAGGGCACGACTTCAGTCGTGCCGTAAGTGCAATCAAATCAACGTGGGCTTTAGCCCCTGCGCTATGCTTCTCGGGCTTTTCACCTGAAAACA
>Ga0209517_10008210_pt1 | contig 12269 bp, 11 predicted proteins | sample PeaSoiMetSII2010_FD_187695 | JGI IMG/M metagenome (GOLD analysis project Ga0209517, IMG submission 187695) | Peat soil microbial communities from Weissenstadt, Germany - SII-2010 (SPAdes) (version 2) | ecosystem: Environmental > Terrestrial > Soil > Wetlands > Peat | place: Germany...
GGCCAAGTTCCGCATCGAGCTGAAGCAGGTCAGCCTGCCGGCGCTGGGGACGGTGGACCGCTGCGTCACCTGCCACAACGGGATCGACGATCCCAGAATGACGGATGTGGCGTTGCCCCACCGCGTCCACCCCGCGGGCATCCTCGATATCCATCCCGTCGATCGCTTCGGATGCACCGTCTGCCACCACGGGCAGGGGCCAGCGACGACGTTTCGCGATGCCAAGGCTGATGACGCCTTCTGGGACTATCCTCTGCTGCCGCTGGAGATGACGCAGGCTACCTGCGCCACCTGTCACGACGCGGAGAAGCTGCCTGCGGCACAAATCCCGCTGCTGCTGACCGGCATGAGGCTCTACCAGGAGAAGAGTTGCGGCTCCTGCCACAAGCTGGGAGGACGCGGCGGTGCGTTGGGACCGGCGCTCGATAGCGAAGGCGCTAAGACTCGTCATCAGCTCATCATGAGCAATCTCCGGCCGCCACACACCACCTGGAGGTGGCAGGAGGCGCACTTCCGCGATCCTGCCGCCGTCGTTGCCGGCAGCCAGATGCGCAACCCGACCGTGACCGGGCAGGAAGCGCTGGCGTTGACGGTTTACATGCTCTCGCAGTGGAAGCGCGATGTGCCCGAGAGTTATCTCGCTCCCGACAAGATCGAGCAGAAATATCGTGCGCTGCATCCGGCGCCGCTCTCCGGTGAGCAGGTCTATCGGCAATATTGCACAGCCTGCCATGGCAACGGGACCTACAGCCGTTGGGATAAAACGTTCAAGCGCTTCATCCCCGCCATTCGCGGTGTCTCTTTGATCGCGACCGCGAGCCCAGACTATCTGGCCGGCAATATCCAGCACGGGCGTCCCGGCACGCAGATGCCCGCTTGGGATAAGCAGGCCGGTGGCTTGTGGCCCGAGGAGATCACCGCCGTCACGGAGTACCTGCGAGCGGGAGCGCCCGCGGTGCAGAGCATGTCGCCTCTCACGCTGGCGGGCGATTCATCCCGGGGCCTGACGCTGTTTCTTCGCAACTGCGCGGGCTGTCACGGCGTGGACGGCCGTGGGGGAATAGCGCCGGAGATCGGCAATCCGGTCTTTCAGAAGGCGGCGACCGATGATTTCATCGTGCGCACCATCCGCGCCGGACGGCAGGGGACCGCCATGCCGGCATTTGAGCGGCCCGATGCGCCGGCGTTCACCGACCAGGACGTCGCCGACGTTCTGACCTACGTGCGGACCCTGGGCGAACACAAGCGAGAGAAGGCGATTGCCAGGAACGCGATTCCGGTGTCCGGAGGTAAGCCATGAGCGATAAGGACCAGACCAACGAAAACTGGTCGCGGCGCAACTTCATCCAGACCGCCGCCATGACGGCTGCGGCCCTGGCGATCCCTGGGTGTTCCCGCAAAGAGAAGCCGGTTCTTACCACGCTCGTGGGCGACTTCGACCCGCTCCGCAGTTATCCCTACCGCAGCTGGGAGGACTTCTATCGCAAGATCTGGACCTGGGACAAAGTGGTTCGCTCGACGCACTCCGCCAATTGCACGGGCTCCTGCTCATGGAAAGTCTATGTCCGCAACGGCGTGATGGTGCGCGAGGAGCAGGCGGGGGATTATCCCCGCATCAACCAGGATCTGCCGGATTACAACCCGCGCGGATGCCAGAAGGGCGGCTGCTTCGTTGAGTATGTGTACAGCCCGCAGAGGCTGCGGTATCCGCTGATCCGCACCGGGGAACGCGGCGAGGGCAAGTGGCGGCGTGCCACCTGGGACGAAGCTCTTACGCTGGTCGCCGAGAAGCTGCTCGACAACGTCTACAACCACGGGCCGGATACCAACACTTTCTTCAGCGTGATTCCGGCCATGAGCCCGGTGAGCTTCTGCGCGGGATCGCGCCTGGCGCATTACATCGGCGGAGTGTTTCTTTCTTTCTACGACTGGTACTGCGACCTGCCGCCGGGCGAGCCGCTCACCTGGGGCGTGCAGACCGAGGCCTGCGAGTGCGCCGACTGGTTCAACTCCAAGTACATCGTGCTGTGGGGTTCGAACATCTCGCAGACGCGCATTCCCGACGCGCACTTTGCCTACGAAGCTCGTTACAACGGCGCCAAGATCGTCTGTATCTCGCCCGATTACAACTCCAGCGCCACGCACGCTGATCTTTACTTCCGGATAAATCCGGGAACAGATGGCATTCTTGCCCTCGGCGTGGCCAAGCTGCTGATCGATCAAAACCTGATCGATGTGCCGTACGTGAAGGAGCAGACCGACCTGCCATTGCTCGTCTTATCCGGCACGAAACGTTTCCTGCGCCAATCCGACCTCGAGCCTAAAGGCAAAGAAGATGTCTTCTGCCTCTGGGATACGCGACAACAGCGCGCTGTACCAACCCCCGGGTCGATGGGATCGGATCAAAAGACGATCCAGCTCAACGGCGTCGATCCCGCTCTGACCGGCAGCTTCAGCGTGCAGCTTGCGGACGGGAAGACCGCCGAGGTCACCACCGTCTTCGAGATGCTCAAAAAAGAGCTGGCCCAGTACACGCTGGACAAAGTCGCGGCGCGCACCGGACTGCCCGCGCACGAAATCGAGCTGTTCGCCAGGGAATTGGGAACACGCAAACCGGCGATGATCATCCACGGCGCGGGGACGAACCACTGGTTCCACAATGACCTGATCAACCGCTCGTTCATGCTGCTGGTGGCGCTCACCGGCAACGTAGGCAAGAACGGCGGCGGGTTCAACCACTACGTGGGCCAGGAGCGCATCTGGCCGGAGCACGGGTTCTTTCAGCTCGCCTACCCGGAAGGGCGCAAGAAACAACGCTTCCAGAACACCACGCTGTGGAGCTATGTCCACTCCACCAGCAAGGACCCGCATCTCTACAACGGCAAGCCCATCGACTGGTACATCCAGGAATCGGTGAAAAACGGATGGATGCCGCTGTGGCCGAAGGGCGGCCGCAAGCCGCGCGCGTTCGTGGTGTGGCGCGCCAACTATCTCAATCAGGCCAAGGGCAACGAGATCCTGGAATCATCGCTGTGGCGCGATCTCGACCTGATCGTGGACATCAACTACCGCATGGACACCACGGCGCTCTACTCCGACGTGGTGCTGCCCGCGGCCAGCTACTACGAGAAGGTGGACATCAACACCACCGACTGCCACAGCTACATCCATCCCTTCGGCAAAGCGCTCGAACCGCTGTTCGAGAGCAAGACGGACTGGGATATCTTTCACGCCCTGGCCGAGAAGATGGCCGAGCTGGCCGCGAAGAAAGGTCTCAAGCCCTTCCGCGACGATGCGTTCGACTGGAACCGCGACTTCACCCAACTGGCGCACGACTGGACGGGCAAGGGAACCATCCTGACCGACGAACAAGCGGCAAACTTCATTTTGGCGAACGCTCCCGAAACCAAGGACATGACCTACCAACAGTTGCAGGAGAAACCGCGGCGCTTCGTCGCGACTGACCCTGAGGCATGGAACAGCGACATCGAGGAGGGCATCGCCTATACGCCGTTCAAGCACCAGTTGGAGAAGAAGCGACCCTGGCGCACGCTTACTGGACGGCAGCAGTTCTACATCGATCATCCCTGGTACCTGGAGTTGGGCGAGGCGTTGCCCACCTTCAAGGAACCGGTGCCGGAGAAGTATCCGCTCTACTGGAACACGCCGCACGGGCGCTGGTCGATCCACTCCACCTGGCGCGACCACCGGGCCATGCTGCGGCTGCAGCGCGGCGGCCCGATCGTCTATATGCACCCCGACGATGCCCGCAAACGCGGCCTGCAAGACAACGACTGGGTGCGCATCTACAACAACGTCGGCCAGTGCGTCTGCCGCTTGCAGATCCTGCCGGGAGAGAAGCCGGGCCGCGTGACCATGTATCACGGCTGGGAAAAGTACCTCGGCTTCCAGCAGGGCGGCTGGCAGTCACTTACTTACATCAAGATCAAACCCACGCAACTCATCGGCAAATATGGGCACGTCAACTTCCGGCTGAACTACTGGGGGCCGACCGGCAACAATCGCGACATCAAGGTGGAAATCGAGAAGGCGAAGGTGTGAGGAGGCAGCCATGTCAAAACACCAATATGCAATGGTGATGGACCTGAACAAGTGCCTGGGCTGCCAGACCTGCACCATCGCCTGCAAGAAGCTTTGGACCGATCGCGACGGCACCGGCTACATGTACTGGAACAACGTGGAAACGCGGCCGGGCATGGGCTATCCGCGGCAGTGGGACTCGATCGGCGGCGGGTGGAAGGACGGCCAGCTCCAGCCCAGTCCGCTTCCCACCATGGACGACTACGGCCACGCGTGGGAATTCGACTACGAGCAGCGGCTCTATGAGGGCAAGAAAAAGCCGGTCATGGCGTCGCCGGCTCCGAAGTCCGGCGTGAACTGGGACGAAGATGTCGGCGGCATGAACGGTGAAGAGAATTACTTCTTCTATCTGCCGCGCATCTGCAATCACTGCACCTATCCGGCGTGCCTGGAAGCTTGTCCGCGCAAGGCCATCTACAAGCGTGAGGAAGACGGCATCGTGGTCATCGACCAGGACCGCTGCCAGGGCTACCGTTACTGCATCAAGGCTTGCCCTTACAAGAAGATTTACTACAACGAGGTGACCGGCAAGTCGGAGAAGTGCATCTTCTGCTATCCGCGCCTGGAGAAGGGCGAGGTGAATGCCTGCGCCGCGCAATGTCCCGGCCGGTTGCGCTTTGTAGGACTGCTCGATGATCCCGAATCACCGGTGCACAAACTTGTCCTTGGGCACCGCGCGGCCTTGCCGCTGTTTCCGGAGAAGGGCACGCAGCCAAACGTTTTCTACGTGCCGCCGTTCAATCCGCCGAAGGGCGGCAATTACGACAAAAGCATCCTCGAAGACTCGCGCCTGCCGCTCGACTACCTGATCTACCTGTTCGGTCCCGAGGTGCGAGACGTGATTACGCGCCTGGAGGCAGAACTGAAGATGGCCCAGGCGGGCGGGCGAAGCGAGCTCCTGCAACTGCTTATCGGCCGCGATGCCGCAACCCGCTATCGCATCAAGCCGGAACTGGTGCAGATCAAGGTTTAGGAGTCTGCCATGCGAATTAACCGACCGGTGTTCCTATTAGCGACGGCGCTCGCAGTGACCGCGATTGCCGGTGCACAGGCGGGCAAGACGCCGGCCGGCCAGACGCTGAACGCGACGTCATTGTCGGCCCCGGCTGAGGCGCTTCTGGACGGCTCGGCATTGTGGGATCAGGCTCCCGCCCACAGGATCAGCCTGAACCGCACGCCCCCGTTGTACGACACCGACGAGCCGGCGTCGCTGGAGATCCCTGTTCTGGACGTGCGAGTCGCGCACGCAGGCGGGAAGCTGCTGGTGCAGATGTCGTGGGCCGACCCAACCCAAGACGCCGCCGCCCTGCCTGAAGTCCCGAATACACCTCCGGAGACGCGCTTTCGCAAGGTCCCGACCGAAGCTGATGACAGATTCTTTGACGCTGCGGCCGTCATGTTCCCGGCAAAGCCGAGTGCCATGGCGCCTTCCCTGCAAATGGGCGACACGGATGATCCGGTGCAGATTTATTACTGGAATGCCGCGCGCGGGCCCATGCTGATGGAAGCTGCGGGACGCGGTACTACGCGCAGGACCGGAGCCTTATTCGCCGCCCACGGCTCTTACGAGAAGGGTCGCTGGACGGTGGCTCTGGAGCTTCCCGATTTGCCTGCGGGCACGCCGTTGGCTTTCGCCGTTTGGAACGGCAGCCAGAAAGATCGCGACGGGAGAAAGTACTTTTCCGTCTGGCAGGTATTGAAGTGAGGAGTTCATGACAGTAGCCAGCGAATCCCACGCCTGCGTGAAAGTTGATTGGGAGGGCCTTGATCTGTACAGATTCTTTGCCTATGTGTTCGCGTCGCCATCGCCGGAGCGCTTCGACACACTTGCACAGCCGGCGTTGAAGGACTCGCTTGCCGGCCTGTGGCGGCAGCTACGTTGCGCGGGAGACTTCCCGGATTTCGCCTGGTTCACGAGCTACGGGGAATACGAAGCGACCTACATCGCGCTGTTCGACGTTGGGATCCCCGAGCCGCCGGTCCCGCTCTTCGAGTCAGCGCATGACAAGACCAAGCCGGCTCAAGAAATCGCGCTTGAGAACACCTGGTTCTACGACGCGCTCGGCCTCAAATGGGATTCAAGATGTGCCGTCCCAGACTATCTCATTACACAATTGGAGTTCCTGGCTGCTGTGCACTATACGTTCGAGAACGCGCAGGATTCTGACACCCGCGTTAGTCTGGCAAAGCTGGAAACCGATTTCCTGGGCCGCCACCTACTGAACTGGGTGCCCGCAGCCGCTGCCAAGCTGAATAAATCTCCTTCTGCCTTCGGTCCCCTCATGATTCTGCTTGCGGCATTTCTGCAAAACCGACTTGATGAGGTCAGCAATACCCAGCGGGCGGGAGGAGGAGGAAACTCTGAGAAGTCGAATCGTATCACTGACGCCCCAAATACTCTCGATAGTTGCCGCTAATACAGCGGAGTCGGCTAACCGGAGTCGTGGATCGCGCGGTCACCTTTGGCGGTTGTTCCTGGATCACGGGCAAGCCAGAAGTTATCGGCTCGTCCGTCAGATTAGTACCCACAAACGTCCTGGTGTTCAGGAGATCGAGGACAGGATCATGCTTTTCGCCGCGGCAACTGGAGGCCGCTCCCGATGGCGAAGAGCAAACGCAAACGAGCCCCGAAAACGGTCCTCAAGCTACCAGATCTTGAACAATCGAAATCTGCGGTTTTGAACAGTCTCACCTCGGCGAGCTCAAAGCGTTCGTACGACCGTGCCATTCGTGAATTCATCGATTGGTACTGCTCGGAGCCCAGGCTGGCCTTCAACAGGACCGTGGTCACACGCTACCGTACACTGTTTGGCTACCTGGGCGTTCAAGACATGCGCTTCATCATTGCCAACGGTGCCGCGGCAGTGAAACATCGGAAAGTAGATCGAGCGACTTTCCTTCAGCCTTATCTCGAGGCAATGGACGCACTCTTGCTGAACGATCGCGAGTCCGACTTCGTTGCTCGCGCAAAGCTACAGGCGGCCAATAGTCTCGACCGAACCTGATCTCCATTCAGGACTCAGAGATTCTTTTTCAAGTGGCTGGGCATCAAAATCTCAGAGGAGGACGAAAATGAAAATCTTCTTGGCAGGCGCAACGGGCGCCATCGGCAAGCAGTTACTGCCCATGCTGGTCAGCGCCGGACACACCGTTACTGCAACCACACAGCATCCGGACAAGATGAGGTCGATCCATTCAGCCGGAGCGATACCGATGCTGGTCAACGCACTTGATAAGGAAGAGGTGCTGGCCGCCGTGGAGAAAGCGCACCCTGAGATCATCATCCATCAACTGACGGCGATACCAGCCAATCTCAACTTGCGTCACTTCGACGAGGGGTTCAGTGTGACGAACCGACTCCGCACTGAGGGGACAGACTACTTGTTGGCAGCCGCACGAGCCGTTGGGACCCGCAGGTTCATCGCACAAAGCTACGCCGGATGGTATGCAAGAACTGGGGATTGGACTAAGGCCGAAGACGATCCGCTGATCTCCAGTGGCATTTCAGATGGTCGCAAAACTCTCGACGCTACGATTCACGTAGAAACGGCGGTTCTTACAGAAAAGGCCATTGAAGGTTTTGTGTTGCGCTACGGATCGTTCTACGGACCCGGCACGTCGCTAGCGCCGGGAGCCTGGTTCTTCGAAGGCATTCGGCAGCGGCGGGTGCCAATTGTGGGAGAAGGCTCGGGGCATTGGTCCTTCATTCATATCGATGACGCGGCCGCAGCCACACTTGCCGCCATCAATGCTTCCACGCCCGGACTCTACAACATCACGGATGACGAACCCGCGCCGGTATCGGTTTGGTTGCCATACCTTGCAGAGGTGTTGGGAGCCAAGGCGCCAAGACGCGCACCAAAGTGGCTTGCTGCGATTCGCAGTCGGAGAGTACGGCGTGGCTGTTATGACGAAACTTCGAGGTGCGTCCAACCGCAAAGCCAAGTCATTGCTCCCTTGGACGCTGAAATGGCCGACCTGGCGACAGGGGTTTAAGAACGGACTCGAAAACCGAGTTCGACCCATCAGCAACGAGGTTACGCGCGCTATCGCTTGATACTGGAAGTCAGCACAAGGGACTGTCTCGCGAAGGCACAGTCCAGATCAGTACCGTTAAACGCCCAAGTGTCCACAAAACAGGATCATTCTCGAGCGGTCGGCAATGCGGAAGTAATCCGAGAGCCCTTCAGCGATTCCGCAGTCCAGAAACCGGCTTCTGGGACGCAACCATACCCATTCGCTCGAAAAGCCAATACGCGGCAAGCCCAGAACAGGTCGATGCGGGCCAGCCCCGCACGTAAACTCAGCCGTTTGCGCCGGCAGCAGGCTCCAAGTTCTTGGGCAAGCCTGCGAGCGCTCGTTGAGCAGTTCCCTTGCTGACCCCCAGCTCGGCCCTATCTCGGCCCAGGAACGACCCTGGGCGCGCAGAGAGGCCCTCGCGTTTCAGGTGCATCACCGGAGAGGGGCCACCGAGATCGGGACGCTGCGTGTCACAACCTCCTGCGACTCTTCGCGGCGTTCTTGGCAGCCCGCTTCGACGATTTCGCCGAGTTCTTTGCTGCCGATCTCGAGGCCCGCCGTGCCCCCGGCACCTTGCCGATTCGAGGATCCCTCGCGACAATGAGCGCGCAGGCGCACAGCGCCGCCTCCTCGAAATCCGGCGCATCGACCGGCAGAACCTGCCAGCCCGTCACTTTCTTCCCGAGTACCCGAATGGATCGCATATTCGGGAACTCCCTGCGCAGGCTCTCGTGGTGCTCTTCGGTGGTGGCAAGCCACACTCCGTTATCTGCAGTCTTGTCGCGCTTGTCGCGCAAGATGAGGACAATCTTGTCCTCAACGTAGACTGCCAGGCAGCCGAACATGGGGCAGGTCCGGGGTGAGAGCGCGGCGATCGCCTCGAGCACGAACTCATGGGGGACGACTTTGCGCTGCTTGACGGCAAAGAGGGGATCGTCCAGGCGGAGAGGACGCGTATTGCGATGAGGCTTCGACATCGGACTCACCATAGGATATCGGGTTTCTCACTCCCGGCGTGCCGGGCCAAGGGCGGACGATTTTTTCCAGCCCGGCGATCACTCTGCCAATCTCCAAATTTCCCAATGGGCTTTTTGTCGTCTCGAGACCGACCTGGATCAATCTTCACTCTTTAGTTTGGCCTCAGATGTTGACCTTGATCTGCTTGGGCTTGGCCTCGGACATCGAACCGGGAGGCCACATGGGTCGAAATGCTGAGCAGCGAGCTCAGGAACGCTGCGTGGAAGGAGACCAGCTTATGGTTGGCGATGATCCAGCCGCGATCCAGGCTCGCGGTTTCTCCCGCTTGGAGAACGGGGCCTTTCGCGGGCGGGAAAAAGCGCCGAACGATCGCTCCCAACCACTTGCGCCGCTGCGCGCTCTCTGAATTCTTGCTATTGAGGACGGGTGGTTCGGACGATCCGTTGCAAACCAGCATTCGCCTACTCCTATGTGCTGAGGTGATACTCACCATTCGGCGGCAGCGGTCGCCACTTCCGCCGCGAGTTTCGGGATTCGCACAGCGTCGGGAATCACTTGCAAGCCTGTCAATGTGCGCTCCCCATTAGACGTCGGGTGCGACCTTGGGTCTGTGACCGCTATCACACGTAGAGAGGCAGCCGGCACAGGCGCCACGAAGCCTCTCATAGCCTTCTGCCCGACTCTCCCTATGCTGGCCTGCAGCTAGCCGAAAATCGATCGCCCGCGAGTAGGCGAACGACTGCGTTGTCGGGACGCGATCGCTTGCGGCTTTGGGACGGCGCAGACGGCAAGTAACACTTGACACCACTTGTCATGATATATATCATTGATATCTACCATGGTGACGCAATGAAAACCCAGAAGGCCAGAGTGTTTTGGACGGGGAGGAGCCAGGCGATTCGCCTGCCGAAGGAGTTTCGCTTCGAGACCGATACCGTGCTCGTACATCGCGAAGGGCAGGCGGTCGTCGTGGAACCGGCCGACGAGTGGCCCGAGGGATACGTCGACTCTTTCGCCGGGGTGCCGGACGACTTCACTAGGCCGTCCCAGGGCGAGGCCGAGAAGAGGACCTCGCTCGGATGAAGTTCCTTCTCGACACCGATACCTGTGTCTATGCACTTAAGCAGAACCCGGCGGTTTTGAAACACCTACTCGCTCAGAGCCGAGAAGACATTGCTGTGAGCGTCATCACGGAGGCTGAGCTTCGAACGGGCGCAACCAAGAGCACTTCGGCGGCGAGGACCTTGCGGCTGGTCGAAAATTTCCTTCGCCCCGTTGGCATCGTCGAATTCACATCGAACGATGCGGCTGCGTATGCTCAAGTGCGCGCGAAGCTCGAGCGCGCGGGTACACCCATTGGTCCGTTGGACACGCTGATTGCGGCGCAAGCGGTTGCTCGCAAACTAGTCCTTGTTTCCAATAACGAGCGGGAGTTTAGCCGGGTCGCGAGCCTCCGTATTGAGAACTGGGCGAGTTAGTTATGCCAGTTGAGGTTATCGATTGTGACCGCGAACCCGGCCATCTGCGGAGGAGCGCGTCCGATGCGCAACAACTGTTCGGACGTGGGCCTTGGCAATCGTTTCCCTGATGCTTAAGCCACGCTCTGGTGGTGGCAATCTCCCTCCACACCTTTGCTGGCGTTTTCGCGCCAGCTCCGGCTTAGGTGTCCTAGACCAGTCCGTTTCTGAGGAGGTCAAGGCCTGTCCTCCCCAGTGAGTAGCCATTCCATAGTTCTGCCGAACTCGCGCCTCGGCGCTGTTCGAGGCTGGCAAACGTCTGTTGTGGGCCAGCTGGAGAATCTGGCGCCTCCGGCCTACAGCTACACCCAGCTCGCCCAGTATCTCGCCTGCCCGCTCCGGTACCGCTATCGTTACCTGGACGGCTGGCAGGAGAAAGAAACCCGGGCCGGGCTGCTGTTCGGTCGTGCCTTCGAACAAGCACTGGCTGCGCTGTTCCGCCGCGAAGACCCGGGTTGCGCGCTTTTCGAGGCTTGGTCGGAGTACAAGAACTCTCCTCTGGAGTACCCCAAGAGCGAAACCTGGGATCAGATGCTTGAGCAAGGGATCCACTTGCTCACGCGATTTGTCCAGGATGACCGGGTACGAATCCGGAATCCCCGCCGCAATCTGCAGATCAAGTTCAGCCGCCCGATCGGAAATGGCAACGAGTTCGTGGCATACATCGATGCCCTTGGCCACCTGGACGGCGAGCGCTCGGTGATTGACTGGAAGACCACCGGCGCCCGCTACCCCGACCAGCCGGCAGGTTACTGGCTCTGGACCCCCAACTCGTCTGTTATTCCTGGATCACCGGAGAACCCAACGTGGGATTCGTGGTCTTTGTGCGCAAGCGGCTGGTCGAGGTCCAGTATCTGCGCGCAACCATCACCCAGCAACAGCGTGACAGCTTCGGCGCGATGGTCGCGAGCACCCTTCGACAAATCGAAGCCGCCCAGTTCCCTGCCCGAAGCGGCATCCGCTTTCCCCAGAACGGCTGCCTGAGCTGCCAGCACCTGGGGCTTTGTCTGGGAAAGCAGGACATGGTTGATGCCCGGCTCATCCGCCGTCCGGGAGGCGACCTTGGTTGGCTTGACGAGCTTGATTACTAGAGATCCGCCCATGCCGCCCACGCTCAATCGCCGCCGGGCCCTGTCCGTGCTGGCGAAGATTGACCAGATCTTGGCCTGGGAGCGGGAGGTGGATAACCAGCGGGATACCCGGTTCGTGGAGCTCGGGCGGTATCTATGTGAGGTAAGGGCAGGGCAGTACTGGCGGCTGGAAAACCTCAGCTCGTTTGATGACTTCCTGGAGAGGCGGTTCCCACAGTCCCGCCGCAAGGCCTACTACCTGATGTCAATACACGAACACCTGCCACCACAAGCGAGGAAGGAACTAAAGAATATCGGCTGGACGAAAGGGAGGGAGTTGGCGAAGCTGGCGCGGGCGGAAGGTCAGCAGTTCGATTGTGCACCCTGGGTGCACAAAGCCCGCTCAATGCCGAGGGAGGAGTTCACGCGGGAGGTGGAAAAGGAGCTGACCGGGCGGGAATCAGAACCGAGCGAGCTGATCTATTTCAAGGTCTACAAGAGCCAGGCGCCGGTGATCGAACAGGCGATCGATACGGCCGCGCTCATGCTCGGATCGGACAAATCCCGTGGCTACTGTCTAGAG
>Ga0209517_10008211_pt1 | contig 12267 bp, 15 predicted proteins | sample PeaSoiMetSII2010_FD_187695 | JGI IMG/M metagenome (GOLD analysis project Ga0209517, IMG submission 187695) | Peat soil microbial communities from Weissenstadt, Germany - SII-2010 (SPAdes) (version 2) | ecosystem: Environmental > Terrestrial > Soil > Wetlands > Peat | place: Germany...
TTTCCCGGACACGGTGGCAGGGTAGGCTACCCTCCGGTAGTGAACTACCACGCATGGGTCATCAGCTACAGAGACAATAAGTATTATTCTTGTGTCGCAAGTTACGACGTCAACACGCCTTCGACACCGACGCTTATTTGCAATCTGGGTGATACGTTCAACCCGCACCTATTGAGTGGTGCCAATGTGAAAACGCTTCAGGCTCTCGGAAGTCCCAATGCCAACAACGATGAGGCCCAATCGGGCTTTTTTTGGCAGATCGACCAAGTTACCGGACAGACCCAATTTTGCATGCACGGGGTTAAAGTCAATTGTGTCGCGTTCCAAATACCCTGAATGGAAGTTGGCTGGAATCCAGCGCGCGCGGTCTTGATCGCCATCGCTATGCTCGCCCTGAACCCAAGGGGTAAGGCAGCAAAGATTAAGGCGTGAGCGCCCTCGAAACCCGGAAGCCCAGAAGGTTGCCGCGGTCGTCGGGGCTGTTCCGGAAGCGGCCGGCGGAGCGCAGAAGCGGCGGTTTGCTGATCCAGGAACCGCCGCGAATGACACGGCTCGTGCAAGCCTCACTGTTCCAGGCCGAGCCGTCGGTGGAGGCCTCTTTGTAGTTCTCATGATAGCAATCCTGCAACCATTGCCATAGATTGCCAGCCATGTCGTAGAGGCCGAATGCATTGGCAGCGAACGATCCGACCGGTGCGGTCTGCTCGTTGTCCCATTGGCTGCCGCAGCCATCACAGTTGGCATTCCCCTTGCCGATCTCGTTGCCCCAGTAATAGGCCGTCGTGGTCCCGGCACGCGCCGCGTATTCCCATTCGGCCTCGGTCAGCAACCGGTAGGTCTTACCGGTCTTGTGCGATAACCACATCAGATAAGCCGTTGCATTATCCCACGATACGTTGATCACTGGTCGCCGACCGCGCCCCCAACCTAGATCTTGGGGTTTGTAGCCGTCGCAGCTGCTGTCGGCGACGCATGCATCCCACTCATCGAACGTCAGATCGAACCTGGCGACCGCGAAGGGTTTGGCGATCGTGACGCTGTGCTGCGGCTCTTCATCGATGTCGCGGCCGTTTTCAGTTGCGGGTGAGCCCATCGCGAAACTTCCGGCCGGCACCACAATCATTTCGGGACACTTGTCGCATTCTTTGAAGCTGTCCCTCGGCTTGAGCGCCCGTTCTCGCTCCGGCGATAGCGGCCTAACGTCTATTGGAACTGTCGTCTGCGACGGCTGTGCCATCAGTTCCGTCGGTGGATAAATGACCGCGCCGACAATGCCGAACATCAGCAATCCGAGATATGCCGCAACCGCCGGCGTCGGCCACCTCGCCGTTTTCCTCACGTGCAGGATTGCCTCCGCGTCGGCTCGGCGCTGGCACTCGTCGAAATTCATTGACCTCAGACCCAACAATACCAATCAATGTTTGAACTGTATCAGCAACCGCGTCCCCTAAATACCGCATCTAGGAAGCGACTTCACGCATGCCTACTATCGCGCCTGGTCCGTAAACCTGTTGGAATTCAATAAGATAGAGAGATCGATTCGATACAATCATAGACTGCATAAAAGGGATTATACACACGCTCCTGATAGCTCGAACCCGTGGTCGGATTGTATCTAATTAGAAAGCAGCGACCAGGGCGACCCAGACATTCTCTTGCATTGCTAAGTATCCGTCGGAAATGTTCTGACAACATACAAGTTGACTGAACTACGCTTACAGCGTATATGTTAATATGATTTTTGAGTGGGACGAGGCTAAGAGCCTGCGCACCTGGAGGGAGCGAGGGTTCGGTTTCGACTACGCGGCCCGCATTTTCATGGGCCCGACGATTGAGAAACGGGTAACCGCCGCGACTACGGCGAGATCCGGACGCAGGCGATTGGTCGGGCCGGTGACCATATCTTGTTTGTCGTCTACACGGATCGGGGCGATACGCGCCACATAATCTCAGCGCGGCTCGCCAACAGGAAGGAACGCAGATTATGGCTATCGTTCGCCGAACACTGGACCAGATCCGCCAAGTGAAGGCTCGGATCGATCGCGCCAAAATCGACGCTACGACGGAAGCAGATATCCGCCGGCATATGATCGAGGATAGCCAGGAGGAGAGCGATCTCTCAGGCTTCGCTCCGGTCGTTCCCCCACTCGTGCTGCGCAAGCGCCTCGGCATGACGCAGACGGAGTTCGCCCGGGCGCTGCGCATTCCGGTTTCGACGCTGCGCAATTGGGAGCAGGGCCGCGTACTGCCCGATCCGGCCGCCCGCTCGCTTTTGGCCATCGTTGCCCGAAATCCGAAGGCCGCGCTCAAGGCGCTTGCGGCGTAAGCCTTGGGCAAGCGTGCGTGCAAACGGCGCTGATATTAGTCTCGTTCGCCTTTCGGCGCCTCGCTCGGCCGCGGCGTGGCCTTAACCACACCAGCCTTCGTGAGCGCCGCTCCAATCTGCTGCATGCGGTTGATGCGATCCACCGCCGCTGCTGGCGGCAGTACGAGCCGGCAGGCCGGATAGCGGCGACCGGTGATCGGCGCGCCACCCTTGACGTCGTCGAAGCGGGTGACGCCAAATTCGATGCGCAGCATTTGCCCATCGAATCTGAGTTCGTTGATCGAATCGGCGAAAATCTCCTCTAGGTCGGCGCGATCGAGATATCGGATCGTTGCCGACTGTCGTTCTTTCTGACCGGCTGCGGCCGTTGCCGGATCGGCTTTGGAGGTTGTCGGTTCGGGGCTCATTTTCTTTCCTTCTTTCGGGCGACTCTTGCTAGGCGTTATACCGCGTTTCCACATTGCTGCATTGACCTGACCTCAATGCGGACAAGCTATTGGGGTAAATGGGGCGCGATCCGATGCTAAGACGCATACAGAAAGGCCGCCTCGCGCCGGTCTCTCCGAAATCCAATCCGATGGAATGATTAGGCTTAGGCGGACGCAATGACGGCGGTGCGCTTCTTCGACCCGCGATACGCCAAAAAGCCGAGACCGACGACGCCGGCGATCAGCATTGTCCATGTCGATGGCAGCGGAGTTGTGGTGACAGTTTCGCGAATCTGTTGAATCGTAACACTGTCAGGACCGCCGCTCGAGGTCACGGCATCCCGAAGTCCAGACAGGGAGTACCAAACGTCGGCCGCAGGATTTAAAAAGCCGAAACCATTGATGCCAATGGTGATGTACGCGGCGTTAGTAAGAGTTTTCGGCGTCGGAGAATCACTGGATAAAGTGAGTGTGCCGCCATCGTATTTAAAAAACTTAATGTCGCTGGGGCTGAAAGAGAGACCGAACAACAGAGGGTTAGGGTTGGTAACCGTCAGGCTCAGAAAAGTTACTGCGCCGCTAATTGATTGGGATCCGACACCGGAAGCCGGGTACAGTTTGGCCGGGTCAAACGTGATGTTGAAAGAACCAGTCGCTTCCGCCAACGACGAGTAACCCACGACACCGAACTGGCCGTAGGCGTCTTTAATATCAAACGTAACCAGGTCGGTGACCGTATTAGCACGGACTGGGGCGCCGGTGATGGTGATACCCAAGGCAAGGGTGCTGGCTGCCAGAGCGTAATGGAACTTCATAACCATTCCCCTCTTTGACCGTCCGGGGCCCTTATACTAAACCGGCACGCAATCACATCAAACAGACAATCCTAGCTCCTGCTAGATTTTGCTAGTTCACATTGTCATCATCATACCGTCGTCTTTGGTTGGACGCCGGGCGGTTCACGGCCTAATCCTTTTCTTCAATAACCCCTGGCAGCTTGACGATGTTCGCGGCATTGCGCCGCGCATCGCATCGTGGATCTTCAAACAGAAAGACCGCCACGCGGGGCGGTCTCTCCGAAATCTCATCAGGGGTTAGGCCGCTGCAAGAGTAGCAGAGTTCTTCTTCGTCCCGCGATAAGCAAAGAAGCCGAGACCGACGAAGCCAGCAATCAGCATCGTCCAGGTGGAGGGCAAGGGGGTTGGCAGACTTGTGCTCGTTCCCACTTCGAAAACCAAACCTTGATTGTACACCGGGTCGACAACTTCCTTCAAAAAAGCAGCGGGACCTAACGATGCAAGGTTCGTCATCAAGTAGCTGACCTCATTATTGACCGCCGTGCTGCTCGACGTAAACGTGTCACCCGTACCATGATAGGCGACGTCCCAAATTGCCAATTGGGTGGCTGCCGAGTAGGCAGTGTCATCAGTGATATGAATATCCCCCCAATGGACCAAGATCCCGACGTCAGTAAGCTGCGTGGGGTTGAGCACTGAAGCGCCGAGGCCGAAGCGTCCGGCACCACCATCATTTGTTAAGGGCGGAAAGGTAACAGTGTAATTATCACTGCCGCGTAAATCATCGAAAACGTCAAGACACCACGTCGCCAAGTATTGTCCGGTATTGCTGCCAGTCCCGTAGAGATCGATCCGACCGGAGCCAAACGTTCCAATCTGGCCGACGGGGCCGCTAAGAGTAACGTTCGTGTTATTGACGACGTTGTAGCCATTATAGTTGAACGAGCCAAGCAAATTAGCTTGAGCGGGAGTGAGCACTGTATAGGCAGACGCCGAGCCTGCCATCAGGCCCAACATCGCAACTGCAAGCGCAGTGCCACTCAACAAGTAACCCATTCGCAACTTCCCCGAACAACGCATCATAAAATCCTCCACTACGCCTGTATTGTCGCAATAGGCTCATAAAGCGTCAATATCCCAACTGGCCAAAAGGGAGCATTTGCTAGATTTCGCTAGGCGCTCGGGGGAATTTGTTAGATTTTGTTAGATTCCACTATGACAGGCTGAGAAGGAACTCAGCGCCAATTTTGCGCTGTTTCAGAAAAAGTAAAGACCGCCTCGCGCGGCGGTCTCTCCGAAAGCAAATCAGGTGCTTGATCAGGCTGCAATGGGAGCAGCAGCGTCTTTCTTCGTCCGGCGATAACCCAAGAAGCCGAGACCGACGAAGCCGGCAATCAGCATCGTCCAGGTCGACGGGAGGGGTGTTGGACTTGTCAGGTCTGTTGGCGTCACCACAAGGTTGATTGCGGTAGAGCCCGGCACCGCTGGATAGCCGACTGGATTGATAAGCTGTGCATTCAGAACACTAATTGCTGCACAACAGGTCTGATAGCCACCCAAATTGAAGGCGCCATCGGGCGTGAGAAAAGATATTCCGCCGAAATCAACAAAATCGACGGTCGTGTTTCCTCCAGTAATCTGGGCAGGATAATACAGAATATTGTCGGCGCCCGCGTAGGGACTAATGCTTCCGGGGATGATCGGGATCGGGGTCGGAAATCCTCCCGTAAGATCTTCATCTATGATGCTGCCGTAGACTCCCGTCACCGTATAATTAGGGCCAGTGCCGGTCGTAACAAATTGGCCTATCCCGGACACCGGTAATGCGGGGCCAAAGATTGGTCCGGTAAAGCTGAAACCAAACACGCTTGCGTGTGCGGACGCTGCAAGACTTCCTGATAGCAGTATCGCCAGAACGACCTTTTTCACACTGTACATTTTTTTCACAATCCAATTCTGGGTTGTTCGCTCAGGCGGCTGCCATAGTGGCAGCGCTCTTCTTCGACCCGCGATAAGCAAAGAAACCGAGACCGAGGAAGCCAGCGATCAACATCGTCCAGGTCGATGGCAGTGGGGTGGCGGCGGCGTTAAACTCAGTGACTAACGCGCCGAGGTCGCTCGAGCTACAGGTGTCAGCGCAGCTACTGCCATCCAGCGAGTAAGCGCGGCTTACATCGTTGCCCGTATAATCGGCCAAAAAATAGCTGTTACCGGGGGGTCCGAGGTTCGGTACATTTGCCTGATTCGTTACCACAACTTCCATCACCAGATTACCGAGTGCTGAGTTATAGCTGTAAGGCGTACCGGAGATTGAAAAGATCGAGCCGATCAGACCGTCCAAGTTGCCATTAAAGAACGTCGCTACGTTACTCAACGAACCTGGAAGGGAGAGCACGGGAGACAGTGTCGTTCCAAGCGTAATGTCATATGTCCCACTCAAAACCTCGAACGGCGTTGCGCCCGGATACGAAAAAAAGCTAATTGTATTGATCGTGAGCGACCCGACGGCCCCAGCTCGATAGGTTTCCATGTAGTCAATCGACTGGCCCGTGGACTTCCCAGTATCGTTGCAATTGAACGGATAGCAGTTGCCGCTGTCAGAGCTGCCAACGGTGACAGCCGAGGCGGGCTGGACGAACCCAGCGGTCACCAAAAGCCCGCTCGTCAGTATGGCGGATGCCGCAAATGATCTCAGGCTCATGCTGATGATCCCTTTTGAAAAGCGTCGAATACATTTTGAGTGAATAGTCGAGCAAGTCAATGGCGCCGGTGGGGATTTGACGAATTTCGCTAGATTCCGCTAGATACTTGTTTGCGGCGTAAGGGATTGTATAAAATGGAGAATCCCCGGGAATAAACATCCATGCGGCAAGATTATTCGCGTGTACTCTAGGCCATCTACTTTCCCGCGCTTGCAACGATGCTCTAGCCCTCCTCGTGCATTGTCCTAATCGGCCTATCCAGCACAGACAGAAAGACCGCCTCGCGCAGGCGGTCTCTCCGAAATACGATCGGATGTTTTGATTAGGCGGCCGCTAGTGCAGCGGAGCCCTTCTTCGTCCGGCGATAACCTAAGAAGCCAAGACCGATGAAGCCAGCGATCAGCATCGTCCAAGTCGACGGTAGGGGCGTGGCAGCGACTAGTTCAGCTGCAGCCCCGCCGCCGCCGTAGGGGGACAGAACGACCGTTCCCGTAACGAGGTAGGTCCCTGGGCCAAGTTCATAGGAACCATGGCTGAACAGTGGCGATGCGAACGCCGCGTCGTAATCGTTGGAGAATGTAGTGCCGTCATTCACCGGCGTTGATGTCGGCCCCTGATCGACTCCATTAATCGTGATGTCGAATTGGTCGCCGTCGAGGTACGCGTCCGTTACCCTGAAATCGGCAGGCCCGGTAAATGTGAAATCGGTGCTGAAGGACGAGCCCACATCTCCAAAGAAAAATGGATCCCAACCGCCACCAATTACGAGGGTATCTGCTCTCGCGGTACCGCCCGCCAGCGCAAGAGCAAGCGTTGCGCACGCTAAAACTGCTTTCACATTCATGCTCATAATGGCTTTCCCGTTTTTAGACAGCGACACCTAATTTTGATGAAGAATTACAATCCTGCCAAGGCACCAGGGGGGCATTTTGCTAGATTTTGCTAGCTCATCTTGTCATCGTGCTGACATGCTTTAGCGGACGGGTGTATAGGCAAGAAGGATCGCCTCTCGGGGCCCCCTCTGAAGTCTATTGGGGGAAATGCAGCCAAAACTGACAAATGCAATAAAAAGCCGCCCCGCGCCGGCCTTTTTGATTCCTATTTGATCGTTCAGGCGGCGGTTGCTTGAGCCTTCCGCCTTTTGCGCGTGATGGTCAGGCCGCCGAAAGGGCTCGCGACCTGCTCTGCCGATGGGCGACAAAGCCGAGACCGACGAGGCCAATGAGCAGCATTGTCCAAGTCGACGGTAACGGAGTCGGAGCAGGGCTGTCCGTTAATGTGCCGTGAGAGTCAGTCACACCGTACGCATACAATTCATAATCCGTGGGACCGTTGCCCCAGAGATTCCACACGATGCCCGGTGTCGTAAACAGCACGCCATTTGTGTCGAGATACTGCGGTGGACCGAATCGCACGTTGTCATATAAAAAGCCATAGGCGACGTTTGGATTGGGTTGATTGGGGTTGAGCAAAAGACCAGTGATCGGTCCGCCCCCAGGTCCTGAGACAACGCCGGTGATTGCGAGAATGTCGGAGCCCTGAACGGCGCCCAAAAAGATGCCGTCTGGGGTATTCGAAACCCTGATTTGTCCGATCACATTGTAGGATCCAGAAGCGAAGTCGTAGTTAAATGTCGCGGCCTGAGATGGTCCGGCAAAAAAAGCCATCGCACTCGCCACAAGGCTCGCAATCAGAATTCTGCATTGCGCCATTACGCCCTCCAACAACTCATCCCAAAAAACTACCTAATTCCATTCCTGACTCAACAGTCTAAGTCAAGGCGATGGAGGGCCAAATGTTAGATTTTGCTAGCAAGTCCAAGCGCTGACGGCGCCGCCAAAGAATAGCGTCGCTTAATTTTTCTCATGATGCTTGGACACTTGGGGTTAATCGTTGCAACGCCGCGAATAACGTTAATTGCAAATCCGCGTGGCGCCTTTTCGACTTGCATGGTCAAGTGCAGACAACGGAGCGCCTCTCAGCGAGTCCCCGACCTGGCTCCGTTATAGTAGGACCCCAAGCGACCCCACGCTTGGGGTCCTCGTTTGACAGCTTGCCCTCTTTCGCACACGAAATGGCGTGCTACATCAGGCGGAGAACTTCGCCCGCCAGCTTGCATTCGACATGAGACCATCGCCAACGTTGCGCAAAATCACTGTGGTTCTTGATCATGGTCCGACAACTATCGAGAGCCTTACACGTGCTGTTTTATTTGCCTTTGCATTTGTGTTTTTTCTGATTGCTGCGGGCGTTCCCGTTCACGCCGGGGAACAAGCCGATCGGCCAGAATCAATTTGTCAATTGATCGAATCGGCAGCGCAATCCAATGGTTTGCCGGTTGAATTCTTTGCGCGATTGATCTGGCAGGAGAGTCGCTTCCAACCCGACGAAATCGGGCCGGTTACTCGCAGCGGCGAGCGCGCCCAAGGCATCGCCCAATTCATGCCCGGCACCGCCGCGGAGCGGCAGTTGTACGAACCTTTCGACCCCAACGAAGCCTTACCCAAATCCGGCGAATTTCTGGCCGAGCTCCGGGGCGAGTTCGGCAATCTTGGCCTTGCTGCGGCGGCCTACAATGCGGGTCCGCAACGCGTGCGCGACTATTTGGCCGGCTTACACGACCTGCCGAGCGAGACGCGCCACTACGTTTTGGCGATCACCGGGCGGTCGGTCGATGAGTGGGCGACGGCTGCGGAGCTTGCGGCAAGTGGAGAACATGTCGCCAAAGTCGAGTCCGAACCTGTCTCACCAAACTGCCATGAGCTGGTGGCAAGGCTTGCGCGATTGGAGGATCCTCTTATAGCGCAGTGGCAGGGCCGGAACGTCCCGAGCTGGTGCAAGGGACTGCACCATCCCAATACGAGCGTCTGCGGTCCAGTCCATCTGAGGACGCTGGTGTCAAAGGTGGCAAGCTTGATGTTCCCGCGAAGCCACGTGCATCTGCCGCGGTCATCGTCGCGGTAAGGACGTTTGGGGGAGAAACGCTTGGGGAAAGCGCGTTAAGTCTAAGTCTTTGCCCTTGTTGCGCTCTGGAAATCCCTCGGCTAACTACAATTCCATTATGGACGCACAAATCCATTCCGACATCACGCGCCGGCTCGATACGTTCAAATCCGCGGGCATAATCAGGGACTATTGGGTGAGCTGGGTCGGCTCGGCGGGCAGGTTGGATCCAAAAGTCTGCAGTTGGATTACGCCAGACGATCACGCGGATGATATTCGCGAGCAGGTGATCTCGTCGCTTGAAGGGCTCGTCACAACGGACAACATCCTCGTGAGGGTCGAGACTTAACGCCTTGCAGGATCACATCGAATGAAGGGCAGCCGCTTGAGTGCCTCAGTTGTGAGTGGTTGGGTCCTGTCTTTGGGTGGTACAGCGCTCTGGCTGTACGGATATTTTGTCGTTGGGCATCCGCCGCTTATTGATTGGCAAACTTATACGCCATGGTGGGTTGCCGACTATTTGCACAACATGGAATCTGAATTTGGTTTGATTCTTATGGTTGGCGGCTCGGCAGTGATTTACTGGCCGGTTTAGCAGCAAGCACAAACAGCAAGGACAAATAAGGCTATTGCACCGAGCTTTGTTGGTTGGAACGAGGGCAACGATGTCACTATTGGCGCATGACAAACTCGATATGAGGCGAGGCTGGAATGCCCGCGCCGCACGCAATCCGTATTTCTATGTGGAAACGTCATATTGGAACGGAAATATTGAGCGCTTTTTTGCACTCGGAGAAGAATCGGCCCGGCTTCTGATTGATCCAATATTGGCGCGCCTTGAACCGGAAAGGGGTTTGGCTCTCGACCTCGGTTGCGGTGTCGGCCGATTCAGTCGGGCGCTGGCGCGAAGGTTTGATCGCGTCGTTGCGGTGGACGTATCGGATCAGATGCTTGCTGAGGCCAAGCGACAGCAATTCAGCCACGACTGCAAAAACGTTACCTTCAAGAAAAGCGATGGCGTCGCACTGCCAATAGCGGACGATAGCGTGGACTTTGTTTGGTCCTATGAGGTTTTCCAACACATTCCCACCCATCGGGCCATTGAAGCCAATATTGCCGAGGTCGGCCGCGTATTGCGACCGGCTGGCACAGCGATGATCCATTTCAAGACCGGATATCAGCGTCCCAGGCTTCACGCGGTCCTACGCCACTTGCCGCAATGGGCTATTGCGCTCGCCATGCGCATCACGCGACAGGACCCGTTAATGGCGGATCGAGCGTTTCGGGGCGCACCTCCCCTCAGCCGCGAGCAGATCGAGACGATGCTGGGGAAAGGCGGACTGCCGGTGCTGGAGATTTTCAACGACCCGACCCATCCGGATGGCACGCGCGCCTTCGCAATCGCGACCAAGCACAGATCGGTGTAAGCAGTTAAAGGCATGCAGGTACCGGGTTGGTTTGCTATGTTGGCCCCGTGGCGCGAGTTGGCAATGACCGATGAGCAATTTCGGACGCTGATTATCTATCTGCGCGCCATCATTGTGATCCTTGGCGTGATAACCGGCTGTCTCGCGCTATTATTGTGGGTGCTGTTGTGGCTGCCCGCTTAATCGAGCGCCAATCGACGCTGACAGCCAAGACAACTGATTGGATTACCGGGGTTCGGCCGTGGAAACGCAGTTTGATTATCTAACGGTCGCCTGTTTCCTCGGCATGGTTGGCGCCTATTTCACTTTGACGGCGCGGCAACCGAAGACGCTCATCCATCTTTTACTCGCCGGGGTCGCCTTTGCCGTCGCCAATCAAATCGGTAATGCCGGTTATGCCGTTCTTGGCTTGATATTGACCATCGCCGGTATCGCCTATGCCGCTATCATTATTCGGCAGGGCTGACTGCTGCGAGAGCGCAGGGAAAATTGGGTTCGTTCTGCCAACCTGCAATCTCGGATAGAAAAATATATTTTTGACGCTTGTCATGGTTGTAAGCACGCCGACTTAGCCCGGCGCGCGCTAACAGTCTTCATGGTCACCACCTATGTAGGACATATAGGTACATTTAAACGATAACCGCCTTTTGGTCGAGTTTGTGCGCCCAGCAATCACTCCTAAGTGTCGCTACGATCCGCCAGGCCGCACTCACTGACGATGAACCGCGCGATGGTGGATTCGACACAGCGGTACGGTGAATTCGTCACTTGCTTTGCCCATCGGCCCGTGACGCGTTACCCGGCGTTGCGATGAAGTCCGTTCTTTTATCGATCACGAGTAAGGACTAATTTAGGATAACGTTCAGATCTGCTCGGAATCCAGGTACTTATTGCAAAGTTGGTACGATATCCGCCGACCGATACCAGTCCGTTGATAAACTAATAGCGAACTCTTGCTAGATTGCGCCGTCTGCCAGTAAGGCGAAACGCGATCGCTGCGCCATGAATATTGCTGTCCACCGCGGCCGTTCCGGTGACGACTGCGATGTCGCCATCATTGGCGCCGGTCCCTACGGACTCGCGGCGGCCGCGCATTTGCGTGCGGTCAATGTCTCGATCCGCGTGTTCGGCGAGGCAATGTCATTCTGGCGCCAAAATGTGCCGAACGGCATGAAGCTGCGTTCACCCCTGATTGCGACAAATATTGCCGATCCATTCGATCGCTACCGGCTCGACGATTATTTCGGCGAGGCCGGCCTGCACCGAAACACGCCGCGTACTCGCTCCGGCCCGGAGCTTTGCTGCAAACGGATTGTCGCGGCAGGCATCGAGGAACACCAGTTTGATTTTGGCGGCCTTCATGGTCCGGTCGAGCGTGAGATCGACGTTGATCGCATTGCCAAGCTTCTTGACGTCCATTTCGGATTTGATGTCGGCATCGACCGGCAGCAGGTAGTTGACGCCGTCAACGGCGATGCCATGGCCGGCATAAAAAAACACTGCAACATCCGCGCCTTGCGTTTTCTGGCCGAATTCGAGCAGCCGCCCGGTCATCTCGTCGCGGGTGAGATTGATGCCCTCAACGACGTCGAAACCCGCATTGCGGAGCAGGCCGGCCATCGACCTGGCATCGATCGGCGGGTT
>Ga0209517_10008213_pt1 | contig 12267 bp, 9 predicted proteins | sample PeaSoiMetSII2010_FD_187695 | JGI IMG/M metagenome (GOLD analysis project Ga0209517, IMG submission 187695) | Peat soil microbial communities from Weissenstadt, Germany - SII-2010 (SPAdes) (version 2) | ecosystem: Environmental > Terrestrial > Soil > Wetlands > Peat | place: Germany: Weissenstadt...
CTGAGCAGCGGCAACGCGGCGCGTGGCCGGGCGAGCTTGTACTCGGAGATCTCCTCGGGCTGCAGCACCACGCCCGCCAGTGCGTCGTCGCCGAATACCCCGCAGTCGAACAGGAAGCGCATGCCGCCAGGCCGGCCGGGCCGCGGCCGCCGAAAGTCCACGCACGCCAGCCGGCCAGCGCGGACCTCAAGGCCGCATTCCTCGCGGACTTCCCGCTGGCACGCCTGCCAGGGTGTCTCGCCGTCGGCTTCCATCACGCCGCCAGGGATCGTCCAGCCCGACTTGTAGGTCGGCTTCAGGATCAGCATCCTGCCCTGGCGGTCGAAGATGAGCGCTCCGGCCGAAGCCGGGATAGCCGGCGTTTCGTACGGGCTCTCGGTGGTCAGCGGATCGTCACTGTCAGCCACAGCGTCACCCTACGGCCTGGCCTGCGCACTCCCTGGTCAAGGCACGCCGCCAGCCGGCCGCCCGACATCCGGCCATCCGCCATACCGCAGATCCGGCACCGGGCGATTTGGCGACGCACGTCCGATCTTGCCCGCTAGGCTGCGCGTGAACTGCCTGGTATCGGTCGAGGATGGCAATTGGGCACCGACGTGATCATGTACATCTCAAGGAGACTTCATGCCCATTTTTAACAAACCCGCCGGGCCGGCCGCCTCCTGGGAACCGCAGCAGGCAGGCGCCAGGCTGGCGGTCACCGCCGGAGCCGACCCGAATGGCGTCTTCACGTCTGACCTGTCCGTGTCCGAATACGCACTGCTCGGCGAGGCCGGTTTCGAGCCGCTGGGCTTCGTGGTCGGCTCGACGATGTACCACATCGGCCTGCAGGCAGGCAAATGGTCGGAGAACATGGAGCTCGAGGTCCTGACCATGGCGATGTACAACGCCAGGGAACTGGCGATGTCGCGGATGCGGAGCGAGGCCCAGCAGCTGAACGCGGACGGGATCGTCGGCGTGCGACTGCTCATTCAGGACTACGTCTGGGGTGAGGACGTCCTTGAGTTCATGGCCACGGGCACTGCGATCCGGGCGCTTCCCGGCCTGGGCGGCAACCGGGCGCCGGACGGCGGGCCCTTCACCTCCGACCTGTCCGCGCAGGATTTCTACCGGCTGCTGGCCACCGGCGCCACGCCGGTCGCTTTCGTGTTGGGCACCTGCGTCTACCACGTCGCGCATCAGTCGCTGATGCAGATGCTCCGCCAGACCGGCCAGAACGCAGAGATGCCGCTCTTCACCCAGGGCGTCTACGAGGCACGCGAGCTGGCGCTGATCAGGATGCAGACCGAGGCGGCGCAGGTCGGCGCGACCGGCATCGTCGGGGTCAACTGGTCGGTGAACAGCTACGTCTGGGGCGAGCACGCTACCGAGTTCTTCGCCACCGGAACGGCCATCCGCAGGCGGCCGGACGGGCAGAAACTGCCAGCCCCAACCTTCACTCTCGGCCTGGACACCTGATCGCCGGCGCCAACTCCGGCGAGTCCTGACTACTCCGCGCGCTCTGACATTGTCGGCACTGGCTCAAGCGCTGGCGCCTGCACCGCGCAGTTCCGGCGGCTCAGCGGCTCGGGCGCCGGCCGACCGGGCTCTTGCTGCAGCACCTTGTCGTCGACCAGCGTGGCCGCGAGCACGGCAGCCACGGCCAGCAGCCCGGCGCAGATGATCATTGCGGTCCTGAAGCCGCTGCCGAGCAGGGCCGGCGAGTGATAGTCGGCGGCCCGCAGGCCGACGGCGGCAGGCAGCCCGGCCACCGCGAGCAGCGCGGCAGCGCGGGCCACCGCATTGTTAATCCCGCTGGCGACTCCGGCATGCCGGATCTCGGCGCTGGCCAGCACGGTCGCGGTCAGCGGTGCGACCACCATGGACAGCCCGAGCCCGAACACCACGACGGCAGGCAGGACATCGGTCAGGTAAGACGCGTTGTCGCCGATCCTGAGCATTAGCAGCATCCCGGTCGCGCAGGTGGTGATGCCCGCGGTCATCAGCCAGCGTGGCCCGACTCGCTGGGCCAGCGCAGCGGTCCGCGGTGAGAGCAGCAGCATCAAGACGGTGACCGGCAGCAGCGCGGTGCCAGCCGCCAGGGCCGAGAATCCCGCGCCCACCTGAAGCTGCAGCACCAGCAGGAACAGCATCCCGCTGAAGGCACCGTAGACGGCGAACGTGATCACGTTAATCACGCTGAACTGGCGCGACGCGAAGACGTCGAGCGGCACCATCGGTGCCGGGCCGTGACCCGGCGCGGCTCTTCCCCTGCGTCGCTCGACGGCGACGAAGGACACGGCGGCCGCGCATCCGATCACCGCGGCCACAATCGGGCTGGCAGTTCCCACGCCGCCGCGGGCCGACGTGCCGATCAGCGAGTACGTGATCCCGGCCAGGGCCAGCGCAGCGAGCCCGGCGCCCAGCACGTCGAACTGGCGAGCGGCCTGACCATCGCGGGACTCGGGCACATGCCGGAGCGTCACGCCGATGACGACGACGGCCACCGGCAGGTTCAGCAGGAACACCCAGCGCCAGCCTGCCGACACCACCAGCCAGCCGCCGAGCAGCGGCCCGATGGCCGCGGCGAGGCCGCCGAGTCCGGACCAGGCGCCGATCGCCCGCGGCCGGTCCGCCGGATCGAACGAGGCCTGGATGATCGCCAGCGAGCCGGGCACGAGCAGGGCGCCGCCGATGCCCTGCAGCACTCGCGCCGCGATCAGCACAACTATGTCCGGAGCCAGCCCACAGAGCGCGGAGGCGAGCGCGAACCACGCGACGCCGGTCAGGAAGACCCGGCGCCGGCCGAGCCGGTCACCGAGCGAACCGCCGAGCAGGATCAGCCCGGCCAGCGCGAGCGTATAGCCGCTCACGGTCCATTGCAGGCCGCCGAGGGTGGTGCTGAGCTCCCGGCCGATCGTCGGCAGGGCGATGTTGACCGCAGTGCCGTCGAGCAGCACCATGCCGGAGCCAAGCACGGTGGCCAGGACCACCCAGCGACCGTCAGGCCGGCCGAGCCGGATGGTTCCCGCCCGGCTCTCCGCGTCAGGCGCCGGCTCCCCAGCCGGCCATCTTCGGCCCTTCGCTCGGCGCCGGGCCCCCGCCAGGCTCACATCATCGGCCAGGTATGCACCGGCTCGTTGGTATTCATGCGCTCAATGTAGCCCTGGGTCATCAGCCGCAGCGCCTCGCGGCGGTCTCCGACCCCACCGCCTTGCAGGTCATGTACCGAGCGGACCTGCCAGCTGGCCCCGTTCCGGCCGGTCAGGCAGCGCTGCTCAATGATCGAGAGCAGCCGCCCGGCATCGGCCTCGTCCACGCCCCATCGGGCCAGGCCCTTAGCGGCCAGCGGCAGCAGGGCGCGCAGCGTCAGCTCAGTCACCGGAACCACTCCCACGCCAGGCCAGTAGACCTCCGCGTCTAGGCCGTACCTGGCCCCGGCGGTCAGGTTGGCGGCGGCAGCCGAGAACGACATCTGCGACCAGACCGGCCGATCGGCGTCGGCAAGCTCGTGGACCAGGCCGTAGTAGAACGCGGCGTTAGCCATGACGTCCACGACCGTGGGTCCGGCCGGCAGCACCCGGTTCTCCACCCGAAGGTGCGGTTTGCCGTCGACCACCGCGTAGACCGGCCGGTTCCACCGGTACACGGTGCCGTTGTGCAGGGTCAGCTCGGCCAGTTCCGGCGCCTCACCCCGTTCGAGTACCGCCAGCGGATCCTCGTCCTCGCTCAGCGGCAGCAGCGCGGGAAAGTAGCGCAGATTCTCCTCGAACAGGTCGAACACCGAGGTGATCCAGCGGTCGCCGAACCACACCCGCGGCCGCACTCCCTGCGACTTGATTTCCTCGGGCCTGGTGTCGGTCGCCTGCTCGAACAGGGTGATCCTGGTCTCCCGCCACAGCTCATGGCCGAATAGGTACGGGGCGTTCGCCCCGATCGCCACCTGCAGGCCGGCCACCGCCTGCGCAGCGTTCCAGTAGCTGGCGAACGTCTCTGGGCTGACCTGAAGGTGGCATTGCAGGCTGGTGCAGGCGGCCTCAGGCAAGATGTTGTCCACATACGCGATCAGCCGTTCCGGCCCTTCGATCGCGATCCGCATCTCCTCGCCACGGGCAGCCAGGATCTGATCGTTCAGCAGCCGGTACCTCGGATTGGCCGAGATCGCGTGCTCGCCGGCGTCGCTCTGGCGCAGCGTCGGCAAGATGCCGACCATCACCAGGCGGCTGCCGGTCGTCTCGGCCCGCACCCCGGCTCGCGCGATGAAGCCGCGGACCGTGGACTCAAGCCCGGTGAACACATCGCCGACCAGCGCGGCGGGCGGCACGTTGATCTCAACGTTGAACTGGCCCAGTTCCGGGGCCCAGGCCGGATCGGCGATCGCCGTCAGGACCTGCGAATTGTTCATCGCCGGGCAGCCAGCCTTATCCACCAGGTTGACCTCGATCTCCAGGCCGACGTGCTGTGACCCGGCCTCGAACCGGTCTTCCCTGAGCATGCGCGCCAGTACGTCCAGGCAGGTTCGTACCTTGTCCCGGTAGGCTCGCCTGTCCCGGCGGTTGACAACGATCGCCGGAACATCTTTGCCCATCGGAATCCTCCACGCGCAGTTAGCGGATCGTTACTACTTACCCACATTTGCATGGAAGAGGCCTGATGACCAGGGCTTCTATCCCCCGGTCAGGATGAGCTAGTGCCAGGTGGCCGCGATCAGCCCGCTCGCCACCTGAGTTGGCCTGGCGCCGTTCTGGGATACGTACAGATCAGTGCCAGCCAGGTAGAGCAGCCACTGTCCGGTGGAGTTCACCGCCAGGCTGGTGTGCTCCAGGTTCGGGAATCCGATCGCCACCTGGTGCACGAACGCGCCGCTGGTAGTGACCTCCCACATCAGCCGCGAGGTGTTGTGGATCGGGACGCCGCCGCAGCAGGCGCGGCTGATGAACAGGTTCCCGTCCGGCAGGAAGATCCCCTCGCGGATATAACTGCGCTGGGCATCAGGCGAGCCGGTGACCGGGACGTACGAGACGCCCGTGCCGGGGATGATGTAGTACCGCGCGGTCGAGGTGTCGACGATGTCCAGGCCCCAGCCCTCGTTGTCCTGCACAGCCAAGGTCGACACCGCCAGCCTGGTGTTGTCGGACGCCCAGGACAGGTGCGAGATCGGCGCGGGAAGCCCGCTCTGGCGCACCTGCGGCGGCAGCGGGAAGACCTGCTCAGCACCGGTGCTGAGAGTGCGGACCACGAGTTTGTAGCTGTTCGTCAGCTGAGCCGGGGTCGGAATGCAGCCGGTTGTCAGCGACGGCTCCTGGGTGAACGCCAGCTTGGTCCCGTCCGGACTGATCGCCGGCAGCTCTCCCTTCGCCAGTGCAGCCGGGCTGCCGCCGCCGATGCCGACCGACATGATCGTCGGGTGGCAGCCTGAGCCCTGGGCGAAGTAGACGGTCGCGCCGCTCGGGCTGACCGATATCTCATCGCCAAGGACACCACCAGATACCAGCGTCTGCGTAACGCTCCCGGTCGCCGGGTTGAGCACCACAAGCGCGCCTGCCGTGGTGACCGCCACGATGCCGGGCGAGCCGGTCACCGACGCCGTCGGCGACGGCGTCCCAGTTCCGCCGCCGGTGCCGGCGGACGCGGTGACGGTGACCGTCGGCTGGGTCGTACTGCTGCCGCTGCATGCCGTCAGCAGCGCCGGCACCGCGGCGATGACCGCCGCTAGCCGCCATCTCCGCCGTACGGATCGGCTGCGGTTCATCTTCTCGCGAGCGGCAGCTGACATGTGAGACCGACCTCAAATCTGGCCCATGGGCGGGTTCGATGTGTATGCGGACGTTTATGTGGATTGTCCGCACGGAGTGTGCCGGATCGCGTACCGGGCAAAGCACGGCCAACCGGGCGACCCAGATGATGATGGTGACAGCACGGCTCGCGGTCGGCAAGTCCCGTGACCATTATTCCGCGAGTGCGCCGATTCAGCTGATTGCCGGAACCGGGTCCAGCCGCCGGGATCGCCAAATCTGGCCAGCTACGATGCCAGGACGTCGATGCGGGCGCAGGCGCTCCGAGCCACCGGACTTGAGGTGCGATGCATGACCAGGCTCTGGCGCCCTCAGCGCGGTGCGGGCAGCACCAGTCGATGGCTGCTCGCGGCGACCGTCGCCGTGTTCTTCACCCACGGACTGCTCTTCGCTTCCTGGACAGCCCACATCCCCGAGGTCAAGGCCCGGCTGGATCTGACGGACGGCGCACTGGGACTGGCGCTTCTTGGCGCACCGGTCGGATCTGTGTCGGCCATGCTGGCGACGGCCCGGCTGCTGCCTAAGCTCGGCAGCAGGCGGATGGTGCAGGCCAGCCTGCTCGGTTACTGTGCGGCCGGGCCACTCATCGGGCTGGCCGGCTCGCTGCCGATGTTGTTCGCCGCGCTGTATGCGTGGGGCGCTTTCCAGGGTGCACTTGACGTGTCCATGAACACCCAGGCCGTTGCCGTGGAGCGGGCTAGGGGACGCCCGCTGATGTCCGGCCTGCACGGCTGCTGGAGCATTGGCGCCCTGGCGGGCGCGGTCATCGGCACTGCCGGGGTCGCGATCGGCCTGCCACTGAGTTCCCAGTTGCTCCTCCTTGCGGTGCCCGCCTTGCTCACGGCCGGCTGGCTCACCACCCGGATGCTGCCCGATGCCAGCCCGGCAGCGCGACCAGCAGGCGGGCAGACACCTGCCAGCAGGCGCCCGCCGTCCTGGCTGTCGCGGTCGGTGGTTGTGCTCGGCTTGATCGCGTTCGCGTCCTCGCTCTGCGAGGGCGCCAGCGCCGACTGGGCGTCGGTGTACCTGCGCGGTTCCCTCAATGCCAGCGCCGCCATCGCGGGCCTTGGTTATACCGCGTTCGCCGCGGCCATGGTCGTGGTCCGGCTCTCCGGCAATAAGCTGCTTGCCCGGTTTCGGGTCCGGCGGGTGCTGCCCGTGCTCGCGGGCATTGCCACCGTCGGTTTCACCGCCGGGCTGGTCGGCGGCGCGACCGTGACCGCCATCGCCGGGTTCGGCTGCCTCGGCATCGGGGTGGCCCTGATCATCCCGACCGTCTTCAGCGCTGCCGGGCGGCTGCCTGGGCTCAGTCCGGGAACCGCGATCTCCATCGTCTCCGCGTGCGGATGGATCGGTTTCGTTTGCGGACCGCCCCTGATCGGGGAACTCGCGTCGGCGACATCCATCGCCGTCGCGCTCGGCCTGTTGCCCGCGCTGACCATAGCCATCGTCATCGCCACCGCACGGGCAACGGCGCTCCGCAGCGACGTACGCCCAGGCCCGCCGACTTCGGACCTGATCGAGCGCTTTACCCGACGCTAGCTGTCGCGGGCGGCGGCCACGGCGGTCGCTATCCGGCGGACCGCCTCGGTGATCAATTCGGGCGAGGTGCCGATGTTCAGCCGGGCGAATCCGGCTCCCTGCGCACCGAAGTCAGGACCAGGACTCAGCGCTACCTTGCCCCGTTCGAGGAAGACAGCGGCCGGATTGTCACCCAATCCCAGCTTCCGGCAATCCAGCCAGGCCAGGAAGCTGGCCGCGCCAGGGACGTAACCGACCTCGGGCAGCTGCTCGGCCAGCAGCCGGGCCAGGTGGACACGGTTCTGGTCTAGCTGCGCGACGACCGCGTCCAGCCAGCCAAGCGACGCGGCGAACGCGGCGACCGACCCGAGCACGCCAAGATGCGAGGCAAGCAGCGCCTCCCAGCGCTCGGTGAGCATTGTCGCCGTCGCCGCCGAGCCCGCCGCGGCGACGCCGCACTTCAGGCCGGCGATGTTCCAGCCCTTGGATGCCGAGGTGAAGATGTAGGCCCGCTCCGACATCTCGTGGTCCACCGATCCGAACGGCACGAACCGCGCGCCGGGCAGCACGAGCGGGGCGTGAATCTCGTCGACCAGCAGCGCCACCTCGTGCCGCTGACAGAGGTCGGCGATGGCGACCAGCTGAGTGCGATCCCAGACCTGGCCGAGCGGGTTGTGCGGGCTGCACAGCAGGTAGGCGCTGACGCCATCGCCGGAGAGCGCCCGGTCGAGCACCTCGAAGTCGATCTCGTAGCCGCCGTCATCGAGCCGCCGCAGCGGCGCGTCGACCACCCGGCGCCCGATCAAGCCGAGCCGCAGCGCGAACGGCCCGTAGACCGGCGGGCTGATCACCACGCCGGAACCTGGCGGGGTCACCGCGAGCAGCACCTCGGCGATCCCGGTCATCACGTCCGGGATGGCGAACACCCGAGCCGGGTCGGGACTCCAGCCGAGCCGGTCCGTCGCGTACGTCGCGAACGCCTCGCCGAGCTCGCCCACGTGCGGATAGCCGGTGTCGCCGAGCGCCAGCGCGGCCCGGATCGCGTCGGCGATCGGCTCGGCGACGTCGAAATCCATCTCGGCGACGAACGCAGGCAGCACGTCGGGCGGATAGGTCCGCCACTTGAAGCTCTTGCGCCTGGCGAGTGCGGCGAGCGAGCAGGTTCCGAGCTGTGGGTCCACCTAAGCGATGCTAACCGCGCCCACCGCCGCGGGCGCGCCCACCGCCGCGGCTGCGCTCACCGCCGCGGGCGCGCTCGCCCGAGCGCCGACCCGGCAGCTGGATTTCGCCGGTCAGGTACCGCTCGATCGTGGGACCGACCGTGACGGCGAGATCATCGACGCTGGCACCAGCGACCGGCGGCAACGCGAGCACCAGCCTGGTGAAGGCCAGCCCGAGCATCTGGGTAGCTACCATCGCCGCTCTGAACTCGGCCTCCGCGCTGCTGCCGTGCTCGGTCAGGCCAGCCGCCCGCGCGACGGCGCTCAGGATCGTGTCGGCGATGAACTCCCGCAGCATCACCGCGGCCTGCTCGCTGGTGACCGCCGAGCGCAGCAGCCCGATGAACGTCTCCCTCATCTCCGCGGACTCCCAGAGCCCGAGCGCGGTGCGGACCATGTGCTCGCCGAACCCGGGGCCCACACCAGCCGCGCCCGCACCCGCCGCGCCTGCACCCGCCGCGCCCGCACCCGCCGCGCCCGCACCAGCCGCGCCGGTGTCCCAGGCATCGCGGGCAAGTGCCGCTGTCAGCACCTCGCTGGGCACGACCGGCAGCCGCATGGCGGCGGCGAACAGCGCCTCCTTGGTTCCGTAGAAGTGATGCACCAGCGCCGGGTCGACCTCGGCCGCCGCCGCGATCGCCCGGATCGTCGCGCCGTGATAGCCGCGTTGGGCGAACTGAGCTCTGGCGGCGTCCAGAATCGCCTCCCTGGTACCGCTATCACCGGACCGCCTGCCGCCACGCGATCCGCGCCGCGCCGCGCTCTGGTCGGTCACGCCACGGCCTTGCCTGCCGCACCCTGCGAGGCGAGCTGGAAGAAGCGCTCTTCCAGGGTGGCGGGCACCTGGCGCACCGTGGCCGGAAGATCTCCGAGCGCTCGCCGCACCGCCGCCGGATCGGCGTCAGGAACCCGCAAACCTCGCCCGGCCAGGGCAACCTGCAGGCCGGCTGCCTCCAGCCGGGCGAACGCGGTCGACCACGACTCTGCGGCCACGACCACCACCTGAGCCGAGCCGATGATCTGCCCGGCCGTCCCCTGCGCCACCACCGCGCCGTCGGCCATGATCACCAGACGGCCGCACTCCCCCGCCTCCTCCATGTAATGGGTAGTGACCAGGACTCCGGCACCGGCGTCGGCTGTCTCGGCGATGGTCTCCCATAGCCTGGCCCGGCCCAGCGGGTCGACGCCGGACGTCGGCTCGTCGAGGATCAGCAGGTCCGGCTGGTGCGACAAAGCCTGAGCGAAGGCAACCCGCCGCTGCACGCCAAGCGGCAGCGAGCCGACCAGGTCCGTGGCGTAGGGCCGGAGCGACTCGGGCAGACCGTGCTGGTCTCCGGCACCCGGCGAGGCGTGCTCGAATACGGCAGCGGAGAACTGCATGTTCTCGGCGGGGCTGAGGTCGTCATACAGGCCCAGGCCCTGCGGCACGTAGCCGATCCGGCTGCGGGTCTGCCGCGACGGCGGCTCGCCGAACAGCGCCACCTCCCCCTCCGACGTGCCGAGCAGCCCGAGCAGCATCTTGATCAGCGTCGTCTTGCCGGCCCCGTTGGCGCCGAGCAGGCCGACGATCTCGCCGGGCCCCACCTGCAGGTTGACGTCGCTGACCGCGGTGAAATGGCCGAACCGCCTGGTCACGCCCAGGCACTGGGCCAGCGGGGCCGCGGTCATGCCCGACCTGCCGACAGCAGCTGGCCGAGCGCGGCCACTGTGACCGCGTCCTGCAGGTCAGGTTCGATCTGCTCAGCTTCGATCGCCTCAGGCTGCTGCGCGCCGCCGAACCCTGGTTCCCATACCCGCCAGTGACCGCCGCGCCGCCAGGCCCGCGCCGCGGCCTCGCCGTCCGGCCTGACCGCTACCTCGCGGAGGGTGCCAGGCATGGCGGCGACGATCTCGTCCGGAGTTCCCGATGCCAGCGGCAGCCCGGCATCGAGCACCAGCACGCCAGCGCAGCGTTCCGCATCGTCCAGATAGCTGGTAGCCAGCACGACCGCGCAGCCGTCGGCGGCCGCGCGGGCGATCAGCCACCACAGGCCGGAGCGGCTGACCGGGTCGACCCCGGTGGTCGGCTCGTCCAGGACCAGCAGTTCTGGCTGGTGCAGCATCGCCGCGATCACAGCGAGCTTCTGCCGCATCCCGCCGGAGAGCTGTCCGGCCAGCCGTCCGGCGGCTGCTGTCAGCCCGGCCCGGTCCAGGTAGTCGGCGGCTCGCTCTCGCGCGGCCTGCCGCGTCATCCCGTAGCCCTTGGCACGGAAATCGAGATTCTCGGCGACGGTGAGGTCCGGGTAGATCCCCGAGCTGGCCGGCAGGTAGCCGACCCGCTCCTTGACTGGCCGCCACACGGTGCCGCTGTCGGGCGCCAGCGAGCCGGCCAGGCAGCGCAGCAGGGTGGTCTTGCCCGCGCCATCGCCGCCCACCACCGCGGTCACCTGGCCCGCCGGGGCGGACAGTGACACGTCACTGAGCGCGACTGTCTTGCCGTACAGAACGAAAAGCTCGCTGGCACCGAAGCGGCTTGAGCTGGTGCCGGCCTCGCCGCCGGTCGCGGACCCAGCGCTGGATGCTGCCTGACCAGTCAGGCCGGCACGGGCAGCCGGACGGTCGTGGCCGGGCGCCTGAGAGGTGTCACTGACCGCGCGGCGGTCGCCCTGTCCGGTCACGCCCGGGCTCCTTGCGTCGCGACGGCGGCCGGCTTGCGGCCGCTGTGCTCTCGTCCGGCCGGGGCCAGATAGCCGCGGAACCGCAGGGTCGCGCCGGTCACCACCACGGCACCGAGCAGGGCCAGGAACAGGAACGGCTGCCAGAGCGCGGCAATCGGCTCGGCCCGCAGCATCACGCCGCGGGAGATCTCGTTGAAGTAGGTGAGTGGCAGCAGGTAGGCGATCCAGCGGACCCCGGCCGCGATCGAGCTGAGCGGGAAGATCAGCCCGGACAGCAGCACCTGCGGCAGCAGCGTCATCACGGCCAGCTGGATCGCCTGGCCCTGATTCTGCGAGACGCTGGAGATCAGCACGCCGATGCCCAACGTGACGAACAGGAAGAGCAGCGCTCCGAGCCCGAAGACGGCTGGTGAGCCGCGGAACGGAACGCCGAAGATGGCGATGCCGACGCCAAGGACAATGGCCAGGTCAACGGTCGCCACGACGAAGTACGGCACGATCTTGCCGAGGAAGACATCCCTCGGGCGCAACGGCATCACGGCCAGTTGCTCAAGCGTCCCTGACTGCCGCTCCCTGACCACCCCGAGGCTGGTGATGATCGTGCCGACGAAGACCAGGACCACGCCGCACAGGCCGGGGATCATGATGTCCGAGGTAGTCAGGCCCGGGTTGTACAAGATGATCACCCTCGGGGCAGTCGCCAGGCTGGCCGAGGTCCCGCCCGCCGAGCCTGGGTCGGCCGTGCCGCTGGTGCCCGCTCCGCGTTCCAGCCCGGCCAGCGCGGTCAGCGCCGCCCGGGCGGCGAACAGCTGGCTGCCGTCAATCAGGACCAGCGGGCGGCCGGCGCCGGTCACCACAGCCATCTCGGTCTTGCCATCGCGCAGCTGGTCCTGCGCCCAGCTGCGGCCCTGACCGGGCGACGACAGCGTCACGTCGAACGGCGAGCGCAGCGCGCTCTGCGCCGCACCGGCCTGCGGCCCGGCGACCGCGACCGAGATCGTCTTGACATCGAAGCTGGCCGCATAGCCGAGCACCACGAGCAGCAGCACCGGCATCACGATCATCATCGCGAGCGTCCGCCGGTCCCGCCGGAGC
>Ga0209517_10008218_pt1 | contig 12261 bp, 14 predicted proteins | sample PeaSoiMetSII2010_FD_187695 | JGI IMG/M metagenome (GOLD analysis project Ga0209517, IMG submission 187695) | Peat soil microbial communities from Weissenstadt, Germany - SII-2010 (SPAdes) (version 2) | ecosystem: Environmental > Terrestrial > Soil > Wetlands > Peat | place: Germany...
TGGCATTCGCCGAGCTGCCGTTGTACGTAGCCGTGATCGTCGAACTCTGATTGCTGCTGATCGTCGTCGTCGTCGCGTTAAACGTCGCCGTTGTCGCCGCCGCCGCTACCGTCACCGATGCCGGCACCGTCAGGGTCGCGTTCGTGTTCGTCAGCGCCACGCTCGCTCCGCCCGTAGGCGCTGCCTGAGTCAACGTAACCGTACAGGTGCTGGAAGCATTCTGTCCTAAACTCGTCGGATTGCAAACCAGCGTGGACACCAACACCGGAGCTACCAAACTCACTGTGGTATTGGCCGAGCTGCCGTTGTACGTCGCCGTTACTGTCGCACTTTGATTGCTGCTGATCGTCGTCGTTGTCGCATTGAACGTCGCCGTCGTCGCCGCCGCCGCCACCATCACCGATGACGGCACCGTCAGGGTCACATTCGTGTTCGTCAGCGCCACGCTAGCTCCGCCCGTTGGAGCTGCCTGAGTCAACGTAACGGTACAGGTGCTGGAAGCATTCTGCCCCAAGCTCGTCGGATTGCACGCCAGAGACGACACCAGCACCGGCGCCGTCAGCGCGATTGTGGCATTGGCCGAGCTGCCGTTGTACGTCGCCGTGATCGTAGCGCTCTGATTGCTGCTGATCGTCGTCGTTGTCGCATTGAACGTCGCCGTCGTCGCAGCCGCCGCTACCGCCACCGATGCCGGCACCGTCAGGGTCGCGTTCGTGTTCGTCAGCGCCACGCTCGCCCCGCCCGTAGGCGCTGCCTGAGTCAACGTAACCGTACAGGTGCTGGAAGCATTCTGTCCTAAACTCGTCGGATTGCACGCCAGAGACGACACCAGCACCGGCGCCGTCAGCGCGATTGTGGCATTGGCCGAGCTGCCGTTGTACGTAGCCGTGATCGTCGCACTCTGATTGCTGCTGATCGTCGTCGTTGTCGCATTAAAGGTCGCCGTTGTCGCCGCGGCCGCTACCGTCACCGAGGCCGGCACCGTCAGAGTAGCGTTGGTATTCGTCAGCGTGACACTTACCCCGCCCGTAGGCGCTACCTGTGTCAATGTGACAGTACAGGTACTGGAAGCGTTCTGTCCCAGGCTCGTCGGATTGCACGCCAACGAAGAGACCGCCGGCGCCACCAGGCTGATGTTGGTATTGGCGGAACTGCTGTTGTACGTCGCCGTGACCGTCGCAGTCTGATTGCTGCTGATGGTTCCAGCGGTGGCAGTGAAAGTAGCCGACGTAGCGGCAGCCGCTACCGTCACAGAGGCGGGAACGGGCAAAGCCACCTTATTGCTGCTCAGCGCGACAGTAGCGCCACCGGCGGGAGCTCCGCCGTTCAGAGTAACGGTGCAGGTTGAAGTCCCTGCGCTGTTCAGGGAGGTGGGCAGACAAGACACGGAAGCAACAGTGGGGGAAGTTGCCCCACCTGTTACAGTTCCACCCGTCGCAGTCAGCAGGATTCCAGTCCCCGCGGGTGAGGACGCCACGCTGTTGCTGACCCCGATCGCAGTGGTGCTTAGACCGGTGGCCATGGTCAGATTTATAAGGGCGACGGGACCGTTTGAAATGATGTTGGTGTTCATCCCCGAAGCCACGCAGGTATACGTGCCGGAACCGGCGAAACAGTTTATTGTTTTGTTGGCGGCGGCCGCGGTGAGAGACGAGCCGGGAGCCGCTGAAATGGCGGCCACACTCGTGGGGGGAAATGTCAACGTAAATTGGATTGCCGCTGGTTCGCTACCGGAGGGCGAGGTCAATGCCAGAGTTAAGGCCACGGTGCCGTTGGCGGCAGCCGTTCCTGATGATAAGGCCAGCGAGTCTGGGCCTGTTTGCCCAAAAGAAACGCGCGCAAGCAGCAGGGTGGCGATTGCGAAGGTCGACGCAATGTGGCCTCGGGTTTGATTTCTTTTCATCGCAGCACTAGAGCAAAAGTACTATAAGTAACGTAATGGTTGGATTCTAGCAGTACTACGGAGGGGTTGGACACCTAGGAAAAGGTTAGGGTAGTTTATCGGCCATAAGTTAGTATTTCCAAACGTCCTCCACCGTTTGCTGCTCAATAGTTAGAGAGACGAATCCGTATAAATGGTCAAATGATAGCTATGGTACCTCTAGTATAAACTTATCTCCGGTAATCACCGCTTGCTTTAGTTAATTTACACCCAAATCTTCTTCTTGAGTATGCAGTTTTTGCATGGCCTGAAATTCTGTGGGGACCACTCAATTCATGCTTCGAATCGGGGCGTTTTTTAGGGAGAAGACCTTAATTTTGTGAACTCCCTGTAATTTGTGTTACTCGCTCCGCAAACGTTTCGCTGTGGTCGAAAGGGAAATGTGGCGACGCGGCCTTCCATTCATCGATTCGTGATGATGGCAGTCGCGCCCACAATGGCAGTGGACTTCAGATCCAGTGACACTCCCACCACGCTTTCGATTGCCACGCGAATGGGATAGCGATGTCCCCCGGCTGGAACCTGGTAATGGACCACCGCGATGGCCCCGCTTGACATTTGGTTGATCCCTCCGGCAAGAATGCACTTGTATCGGACTCCATCGTCCTTCCGTAGCTGGTTGGCCATAACTGCACAAGCCAATGACTTCCCTGCCCCTTCAGCGGCCTTGCCAACCATGATGTCTGCCACTGCGATGGCGACCGCCGGCGGAACCTGCAATTCCCACTGCATAGCTACCGGCGCTTTGTCTTGCGGTGACTCCAGAACTACCGAAAACGAACCCTGCCCCTTCCGATCTTTACGGGTCGGTGACACACGCAGGAACTGGCCCCACAGCGCAGAGGCGCAGAGCATTCCAACAAGCAGCCGGCCAGAAACGGACATAAATAGTGCTACTGTGGCACTTTGCCACTGAATTCCTCGAACGATACAAATGTCAGGCGGCTGGCAACTTCATGCCGCAGAAGCCCCGCGGCGACTTCGCGCAGGTTCTCGGACCGCCAGAGCGCAGCCGAGCGATACTGTTTTTGCACCCGCTTCTCGATCTGGGTAATTGCGTCCTCGTACATCTGAGGGGGATAGTGGACGTCGATGTAATGCTGGATTTCCTGGCGCCGGTATTCCTCGTATGCATGCAGATGTTCGGGATCAGCGCCGTTGCTCTTGGCCGCCTCGGGATCGGCGGGCGCTTGAGTCTGGTGCAGTTCGGAGAGAAATTCGGCTGGCGGCAGAACGTTCTCGCGGATCAGGTAGATGTAAAAGCCTGGCGGATTGTATATGCGGCCCCTATTCTCTCGAATCAGGCGGTCTCCCCACTGAATCTGTTCCATCACAAGCTGCCCGGGAGCTGTTTTGCCCAAAAGCTTCCGAGCCTGAGGCTGTGAAACTCCTCGGCGCATCAACTCGTGTTCGAGACCGGAACCGGGCAATTCGCGCGTCGTGATCACCTGGAATTCTGTGGCATCGGCGCTGGCGGCTTCCTCTGCCACCGGGTGATGCGTTGGAGCAATCCCAGCACGTTTCTGGAACACAGCGAACTCAGCCTGAGCTCGAGGCCCAGGATCATAGAGCATGGCCCAGTCCGGGTTCCCTGCCCCGTCCACGGTTTGCTGGTACTTGATCTTGGCCAGGTAACCGGAATCGAGATGGGGCTTGTGGATTTTGTACATCTGCTTCTTGAAATGGTCGTAGTCAAAATACCGCTGGATAGCGGAACACGTGCAGAAATCCGAGTAGTGCAGCTTGGCTTGAGGGTGCTGGTGTTTGAGTGCGGCAAAAATCTTATAGCTCACAATTTCATAAAAGCGCTGTGCCGCCGGCGGCAGGATCTTCAGATATTCATAGTTCAGGGGCCGCATCGGCGCGCTGTTTAAGACTTCCAGATATGGCTCGTTCAGGATCAGGTAGACGCAATCGGCGCTTCTGCCATCAGGTAGTTTCTCTCCCGCAAACACCACGTTGTATCGCGTGAAATCGGCCTCCACCTTCCGTTCGCTGCCATCCGTGCCCCGATACGTAAGACGCGCCACGATGCCCGTGAATGCATTTTGCCTTAACGCCTTCCTGGCGTTGTTCGTGTCTCCACCGAGCCCCAGTTCCCTCGCTATATCCCGCAGACTTCCCAAGCGAATGATTTTCGGAACCGGCCGGCCCAATTCGTCAATCCGCCGGTTGATCACAATTGTGTCGATTTTGTACGCGAGCTGCCGCGGAGGACCGTAGCGCGAGTTGTAGGAAACCTCCCAGCGCAACTCTACTTCCCCACGATCATTCTTCCGGATGATTTGGATCTCAAAAGAGCCAGTCTTCGACAGGTTATGAATCGGCAGTTTTGAGAGCACAGTTTCTGTGCGAATGATCTGTAGAGGAGCCAGTTGGGCAGATCCCTGAGTGAGAGACAGGTTCAACGCAGTCTGGGCTGGATGTGTGTCGGAGCCAGACCCATCAGCAGCGGTTGTGGGTGTTGTCAAACCTGTCTTCATCGTGTTCTTGTGTATTTGTCAGGAGAAGTTAAGTTGCTGATTTTACTGTTAAAATCGGGTGTCAGCGTCTCTCCAAACCGTGCAAGGCGTCTCTTCAAACCGTGCGCTCCGTATACCGAAGCCGTGCGTATCGTCTCCCCAAATCGTGCGCTGTGTCTGTCCAAATCGTGCGTATCGTCTCCCCAAATCGTGCAGGCTGAGACGGTACTATCGAAGGTTTGTCTCCCCAAACCGTGCAGTCTTTCTGAGCAGGTGTGGGGAAGAAATGCCGCAAAATTGGTAAGCAAGTGAAAAGGAAGGTGTTTAAACTGGGTATAATGCGACACTCTGGCGTTAGTCTATGGCGTTGGGATTGATTTGTCAATCACTTATGAGTAATCTATTAAGGAATACGCGTTTTGTGAGGGAAGCCGAAGGACGGGCTACAGAGTCGAATGGCGAAATCGGGCAAGAAAGGGATTAACCCTGGGGGTTCGTTGTCAACACAGGAGGTTGCAACTGTGCTTGGCGTCAGTCACCCCACTTTGCTAAAGTTGCTGAAACAAAAACAAATTCCTGAGCCGCAGATGCACGGGAAGGCGCGGCTCTGGAACAGCGCCGATGTGCGGCATGCCCAGGTTGTCATCCGCAGACTCCATGAAGAAGGGGAGTTGCGGGGTAAAGGGAGGGAGTAAGTGGTACGCATCGCCATCGTGAACATGAAGGGTGGGGTCGGGAAGACCACCACCAGCGTGAATCTGGCGATCGGCATTGCAAATTTGGGACGCAGGGTCCTGCTGGTGGACATGGATCCGCAGGGCAATGTGGCCCACTCGCTCAAAATCCGGGCCCATCAGGATACGATTTACGACCTCCTCGCTGACGATATGCTCGTCGATCAGGTCATCCGCACGGGTATCCGGGAAAAGCTGGATGTGATTCCGAGCAGCAACGTGGCGTTTGGTTTGGAAAACAGGCTGGCCGGGGAGACCTTGCGTGAGAAGATCTTTTCCCGCCGAATGAAGACCGTGACGGACTACGATTTCGTGGTGGTCGACACGAGCCCCGCCATGAGTCTTCTGACGGTCAATACCCTGCTCTACGTCGATGTCGTGATCCTGGTGGTCTCCATGGACCAGATGGCGATTATTGGTGCTGTGCAGAGCCTGGCTGGGCTAAAGCGGATACTTTCGGCGTTTGAGTCGCCCACCAAGGAGATTCTGGTGCTGCCGACCTTGTACAACGCCTCAACCAACGGATCCAAGGAGACCATGACGGCCCTGCAGCAGGACCCCGATCTGGCGCCGTATCTCGTCCCCCTCGTGATCCGGCAGGACGTCAAACTTAGCTATGCTGCCGCGTCAAAACGCTCCATATGGGAGTACGACCCCCGAACGCGCGCGGCCGAAGATTATTCGAAACTGGTTGAGTACCTGGTGAAAAGGTTTGGACATGAAACAGAAAAAGCCGAGTCCGTCGAAGCCGAAGCTCAGTTTTACAGTTGATCGTAACGAGTTCGACATCAGTAGTGATTGGGTGCAGGCTGTTATGCGGCCGCCTTCCCTGCCCGGCCGGTCCGCTCCTTTTTTTTCGCCTGATATAAATAATGCTACAGACGCATCGTCGGCTACTGAGGCACAGAATCCTCCTGTGGTCCAAAGTACGCCAGAAGAAAATAATGCTAGTGTAGCAAACGAATTCACAGTAGCAGATAGTACTCCAGTGGCCGAAATTACCACAGTGGCAGTATTTCCCGAAATATCAGTAGCAAACAATACTACAGTAACAAATAATGCCCTACGTATATGGAAACTCCGGCCACTTCGCCGCATCACAGACGGTCTGACACCGGGACAGTACGCAGTCTACAGTCTCATGTTCGAGAACTCCGATGCGGCGGAGGGCAGGGAACGGCTCTATCGAGGAGGCTATGCGGATATCGGCCGGTTGACCGGCCTCAGCAAGCGCGGCATCCAAAATGTGATCGGCGAACTTCAGGAAAAGTCAGTCATCAGGCTTCACACCGCACCCGGCCACCATCGCCTCCAGACGAGCGCTTATGTAATCCCCAACCCCGAAGCCGTTCTCGTTGCTTGGCTGGGGCGAGGCTGGCGCTTTGCCACAGGCAAGAGCAAAAAGCTCACCGATGGTGCCACTGTGGCATTATTAGCTACACCTGGAGCAGCTTAAGTAACTTGGTTCCTCTAATCGCTCGCGATGGCAGAGTCTTCCAGGGCAGGGAACTCCACTATTCATCCGACGGAACCTTGGTCCCGGGACCACAGGAATTCGTGCGAAAACGGAAGCTCACTGCTGCGGAGTGCACAAGTTACTGATTAATTGGGGCTTCGTTGCGAGTGCACGAGCCAGCAGGAACAGTCGCTCAAGCAGTTGCTGCTCATTGCTGAAGGACACGGTAAGGACGCCCGGTTGCAGCGAAACTCCGACGGGGATGTCGGCCGCAGGAAGCGACTCCGGCAGAACAATCTTGACCGCCCGAGCTGCCGTCTCGGCTTTGAGATCGACGATTCTGCCGATCACGCGTTCTTGCCGGCGGATCTCGCGTGCACCGGCAGGGTTGGACCCTATTTCCTCCAGCCACGACACCAGATCCCGCTGAGGAATGGCGATTTCACAGCTGACACGGACGGCGCCGATTCGGTGCATCAGATTGATTGCCTGGCGCCGTTTCAGGCCGAAAAGGGCCTCGATGTCGCGGCGGCGGAAGAAGGGGATGGGTTTGGGGGACTTCGCTTCGGTGAGAATCGACTTAATCTTATGAATGTATGAGGGCTTATCCGGCACAGAGGACACCTGAAGGCAATTATAGAATCTGTCGGCGGTATTGCACAAGTGTGCAGTAACAAGGCATTTCTGACGCCTGATGATACTACCCCGAGCGGCCAGTTTACAGCTCCAGAACCTCCCGAACGCCCTGCTCGACGGCCTTCAAGTCCTCAGTTGACAGCTCCCCCATGCGCCGATGGAGCCTCTGCTTGGCAATCGCCCGGATCTGGTCCGTCACCGCGACAACATCCCGGCCATCGCATCGAACCGGCACCAGCAACGGCGGCCCGCCTTGAGGCGAACTGGACAGCGGAATCACCACGACGGTACGACGTAAGCGATTTAAGATATTACCAGATAAGATCACACAAGGGCGCGTCTTGGCGATCTCCGAACCCAAGGTAGGGTCCAGCTGAACCCACCAGATCTCGCCCCGTTGCGCCTCTACCATGGCTCTTGGACGCAGTCCAGTTCATCCGCCAGACCGCCAAAGGAGGTTTCGATATCTAGGACGCCCGCGGAACTATTGGCCACCTCACAGGCCCGCGCGAGATGCTCTTCGCGCTCACGAAGCTTAGCCGCGATCGCTGTGGCGACATATTGAGAGCGCTGGCTGCGGGGCACTCTGCGAAGGAACTGGGCTGCCAAGTCGGTGGGCAAGGTAAATGTGAATTTCCTGCTTGCCATACCGCCATACTACCATACTTCGTCAAAGGATGAATCCACGATAATAGTACATATCGTGTATTTTGAACCAGACTTTGTACTACAGATATGTAGACAAAATTGTAACCTCCAGATACAACAGAGATGTAGAACTCATGCCGAGTACCAGCATTCGCATCGATGAACACGCCTTGGCCATTCTGCGCAAACTCGCCCACAAACAGCGCCTGCCCTTGCAAACTGCTCTGAAGAAGGCCATCGATAGCTATCGCCGGGAGAAATTCCTCGAGGAAGCCAATGCCGCCTTTGCCGCCCTACGCAGCGATCCCGAGGCCTGGGGCGAGGAGCAGCGAGAGCGGGAGATCTGGGATCATGCGATCCAGGTCGGGCTGGAACAGGAATGAGCCTCCCCAAGCCATCCCGTGGCGAAGTTTGGTTCCTGAACCTCGACCCCACGCGAGACCGCGAACAGGCCGGCAGCCGTCCCGCCCTGGTGCTTTCAGTGGATGCCTTCAACCATGGTCCGACTGGTCTTGTGCGGATCTTGCCGGTCACCTGCAAAGCCAAGGGTATCCCGTTCCACGTGGCGGTGGCGCCGCCCGAAGCCGGCATCCGGCAGCCGCGCTTCATCGTCTCCCGGTCACGCTTGGGTGATCGCTGGGGAACGGTGGCGCCCGATACGATGGCAGCCGTTGAGGATCGGCTGCGGATTCTAATGGGTCTATGAGTGAAACGACAGCACTGGTTCCGGCTTCGCGCCTGGCCCCCGCATCTGCCCCTGGCGGCGAAAACGACACCGCCTTCATCGAGCTTTGGCTCGGCACCAAGGTCAGCACCCATACCCGCCGTGCCTACCGGGCCGAGATTGGCTGCTTCCGGACGGCGGCCGCGAAACCTCTCGGCTGGATCACCATGACAGACCTACAGTGCTATGCGCGGGCGCTGGGGCAGGGAAGTCTGAAGCCGGCCAGCCAGAATCGGGCGCTTACGGCCATCAAGTCGCTGCTGTCTTTCGGCCAGGAAACCGGGTACTTGCCCTTCAACGTGGGCGCTGCCGTGAAGCTCCGGCCCAACCCGGACGGCTTGGCCCAGCGCATCCTTGATGAGAGCGAGGTGGCCAAGCTCATTGATCGTGCGCCGGAAGGCCGCGATCAGGTCATGCTCCGCCTTCTTTATATGTCCGGTGTCCGCGTCTCGGAGCTGGCGCAACTGAAGTGGTGTGACCTGATGCCGCGGGGCGAGGGCGGGCAGATCACGGTTTTCGGCAAGGGCGGTAAGACGCGGGCGATTCTGCTGAAACCGAAGACCTGGAATTGGCTGTTCGCCCTCCGCGGCGCCGCCAGCGCGGTCGACCCCGTCTTCCGCAGCCAGAAGGGTGGCCATCTGGACGTCTCGCAAATTCGGCGCATTGTCTATGCGGCGGCGAAGCGTGCTGGCCTGCCCCAAAAAGTTTCGCCCCACTGGCTCCGACATGCGCACGCCAGCCACGCACTGGACCGCAGCGCTCCGATCCACCTGGTTCAGGCGACACTCGGTCATGCTTCGGTTTCGACCACCGGCCGGTACCTCCATGCGCGCCCCACCGAGTCCTCTTCGCTGTATCTGCCGGAGTAGCTTGGCCGATATGGCCTGCTGTTCGATTAACGTTACTGGCAACCGGAAAGACTTTCCGATGCCGGGTTTGAACAGCATCTTTCTCTCACGTAAAATGCGTGTAGCACATCTGGTGCGTGCTGGAGGAGCGTAATGGCCAGCAACAAAGCCCCAAAACAGAACGTCACCATCAGCATCAGCCTCGAGACGGTGCGGAAGGCCAGGATTCTGGCCGCCCGGCGCTCGACTTCCATCAGTGGCCTCCTGGCGGAACAGATCGAGGCTCTGGTCGGAGCTGAAGAAGCCTGGCAGCACTCGGAGCGCTCGGCTCTCTCCCTCCTGGAACAGGGCTTTCATCTGGGCGGGCGGATTCCCGCTGGCCGGGACGAGTTGCATGAGCGCTAAAACTTTCGTGGATACAAACGTCCTGATCTACGCCCATGACGCGGACGCGGGGGCGAAGCATGAAACCGCTATAGGCGTTCTGCGCGACCTGTGGGTGCAGCGAGCCGGCGTCCTGAGCACCCAGGTGCTCCAGGAGTTTTACGTGAGCGTGACGAGAAAGATCGCCACACCCCTGCCGAAACCTGCGGCGCGGGCGGTCGTGGACAGCTACACGGTCTGGTGCATCGACACCACGCCAGCGGAGATCGCTGCTGCTTTCCGCATCGAGGATGAGGCTGGCATCGGCTTCTGGGATGCGCTGATCGTTGCGGCCCGCGCGAAAATCAGGCGCCGCCCGGATTTTGTCCGAAGATCTGAATCCGGGCCAGATCATCGCCGGGGTGCGAATTGAAAACCCGTTCTCCACCCCACTGGCCTCCCATGAATGAAAGCCCGAATGTGGCGTCCTGCTCCAGGGCCATGACATTTGCTCGCCGATCTTGCATAATTTAGGTACCCCCCGAGAAGAAAGAACCTGGAACCACGTGTGGGACCGATTCAAAAAGAACAAGCCATCTTCTGCCGCCGCTCCCGCTCTGAGTGCCGGAGCGGAAGCCAGCGTCCGACAGCTCATCGCCAACGGCAAACATAAGGCCGCAGTCGAAAGCGCCAAGGAGTTCCACAAGGCGCAGGCCACGGCCGCCTCCGAAGCTCTGCTGGTGGAGGCGTACGCCGCCCGGATCCAGTCGCTCATCGATCAGCACCTGGAGGTCGAGGCAAGAGCTCTGCTGGAGTTGGTGCGCGAGCGCTACCCTTCTGCACGGGAGCGGCTGGTGGTGCACAACGGCTCCGCCGGAGTGCCTGCCGATCGGCTTGCCGAGCTGGTGCGGCCGCTGAACGATCCGGAGCTGAGCGCGGAACGCCGAGCCGCCATCGAAGCAACCATCACGCGCGAGACTGCCGACATCGCCGCGCTGGCGGAGTGCACCGCATTGCCCCCGGAACATCCTCTGCGCAAGGCCGCCTCCGCAGTGCAGCGCGCATTCCTCGCCGTAACTGCGGGGCGCGTTGGCGAGGATGCGGTGGAACTGCCGGACGTTTCGCACCGCAGCCCGCTGGCGCCCTGGAAACTGCTGGTACGCGCGATTGCCTGCTTCTACCGGGAAGAAGACGAAGCCTGCCGGAGATACTTAGAAGCCATCAAGCCGGAGTCCGCGCCGGCGAGGCTGATTCCCGCCATGCAGGCGATGCTCGGCGGCACGCCACCGAAGCTGAGCCCCGCGGCCGCCGCGCTGGTATCCGCCACAACCAGCGACTCCGCGGTACTGCGGAAGGCGCTGGAAACATTGGAGGAGGCTTTCAAGTCGCAAAAGGATGGAACCATTCTCAAAAGCATCCGCGAAGCCGTGCAGGCGTGCCGCGAGAGTGCGCCCGATCAGATCGAAAGACTGAAGCAGTATATTTCCGTCCGTTGCGCGGTGGCCGAAGTGCCGGTGGAAAAGGCGCAGGCCGCGATGGGCGGAGCTTCCCGGCACGACGCCTATTTCCAGAGGCTCTTCGCTCGCGGCATGGAGGAACTCGGGGATCCCGAAAACATCGCGATGGCCTGCGCGACTTGGAATGAGTTCCGGCAGCAGGCGGTGCGTGAGGGATGGTTCACCGCCAACGGACCGGAGGCCGCCACGCTCTATCTCCATATGGCGGGCGTATTGCGAAAACTGCCTCGCGAAATGCTGTCGGGTCTGGGAAAAACCGCCAGCCGGGAAAGCAGGAAATCCGCCGAGGAGCTCTATTTTCTGCACCCCGAAAAGCTGTACGAACGCGCCTGCGCGCTCGATCCGCATTTCGAATCCTTCTCGCAATGGATGGACTGGGCGAAACGCGACCGGGCAGGACAGGCCGAGAAAGTGGCCGAAGCGTGGCACAAGATCCGCCCGAGGGATATCGAGCCCATTCTCCACCTGATGGAAGAGAAGGAGAAGCGAAGCGCTTTCCATACGTCGCTGCAGTATTTGGCAAAGGCGGAGCGTATCGATAGCGTTCATCCCGCCGTGCGCAGAGCACGCCTGCGTCTCCTGGCGGGCAGCGCCCTAAGGCACCTTCAACAGAAAAAGCCCCATCTGGCGGAAGAGAAACTGGCCGAGATGGCAACGCTGCCTCAGGCTCAACAGGGTGACCGGCCGGCTTTCCTGGCGGCTTTGCGCTACATGGTCAGCGAGGTTCAGGGCGCTGGCGATCAGGCCGCTGCGCATCGCGCCGAAGCGCAGCGCGTGCTCGGAAGCAAAGCGGCGGCCGACCTGCTGATTTTCGGCGTGGCCCATGCTTCCAAGCAAGCCGCGTTCGAAAACCTGTCACCCGTCGCAATGCTTGGCAAGCCGGAGCGCGCCACACTGCCGGAGGCCGTGGTTCGCGTCGCGAGACTGGCCA
>Ga0209517_10008219_pt1 | contig 12261 bp, 12 predicted proteins | sample PeaSoiMetSII2010_FD_187695 | JGI IMG/M metagenome (GOLD analysis project Ga0209517, IMG submission 187695) | Peat soil microbial communities from Weissenstadt, Germany - SII-2010 (SPAdes) (version 2) | ecosystem: Environmental > Terrestrial > Soil > Wetlands > Peat | place: Germany...
CGTTGGCAGCGCCGTCCTGGAGCGCCGAGCCGATCAAGCTCGGCTTTTCCGCCGAGCTTACCGGCGAGCTCGCGCTCAACGGCAAACAGGAGCTGGTCGCGCTCCAGATCTGGCAGCAAGACATCAACGCCAAGGGCGGGCTGCTCGGACGCCAGGTGCAGCTGCGCTATTTCGACGATCAGAGCAATCCGGCTCTGGTGCCCGGCATCTACGCGAAGCTCCTGGACATCGACCATGTCGATCTGCTCTTCGCCCAGGGCACCAATATCAGCACGCCCGCGATGCCCTCCGTCATCGAGCACAACATGGTCCTGATGGACAGCTTCGCCATCGCGGTCAACGAGCGCTTCCATTATCCCCGCTTCTTCCAGATCATGCCTTACGGGCCGAACGGCAAGGATTCGATCTCGCACGGCTTCTTCGATGCGGCGATGACGATGCAGCCGAAGCCCGCGAGCGTGGCGCTCGTCGGCGCCGATGCCGAGTTCTCGCGGGCGGTGCTGGAAGGCGCGCGGGCCAATGCGCAGCGGGTCGGGCTCAAACTCGTCTATGACCGGACATATCCGCCGGCGACGATCGACTACACGCCGATCATCCGCGCCATCAAGGCGGCGGCGCCCGACATCGTCTATGTCGGCTCATACCCCGCCGATACCGCGGGCGTTCTGCGCGCGCTGGACGAGGTCGGCCTCGTCCCCAGGATGTTCGGCGGCGGCATGGTCGGGCTACAGGCCGGCGAAATCAAGGAGCGGTTCGGCGAGCAGCTCAACGGCATCGTCGGCTACGAGCTGTTCGTGCACGAGCCGACCATGAGCTTCCCCGGCATCGACGCCTTTCTCGCGACATATCAGGCGCGCGCCGTTGCGGCCGCGGTCGATCCGCTCGGCTATTACATCCCGCCCTTCACTTACGCCGCCGCCGAAATCCTGGCGCAGGCGGTGCAGGCGGTGGGCTCGCTCGACCAGGACAAGATCGCGCAACAGATCCACCAGGCGACGTTCCACACCATCGTCGGCGATGTGAAGTTCGGCCCGGAAGGCGAATGGGCGACGGCGCGCATTCTGACCATCCAGTACCGCGGCATCCACGGCCACGACCTCCAGCAATTCACCCGGCCGGGGATTCAGGTCATCCTCGACCCGCCGCAATTCAAATCGGGCAGCCTCGAATACCCGTTCTCCGAATTCCGTCACTAGCGCCGCAGCGGGCAGAGCTGATCGACGAACATCGCGGCGCAGGCGGTCCAAGTGAAGGACAAAGCGTGCTCGCGGCAGCGTTCGCGCGGGATGTGCAGCGCCGCCAGCGCCGCCGCACGCAGATCCTCGTCGAGCGCGCCGGCGCCGCTGTCGCCGATGACATCGAGCGGTCCCGGCACCGGAAAGGCCGCGACCGGCACGCCCGAGGCGAGCGCTTCGAGCATGACGAGACCGAAGGTGTCGGTCCGGCTCGGGAAGACGAAGACATCGGCGGCGGCATAGATTCCCGCGAGCACGCCATTGTCGCGGCGCCCGAGGAAATGCGCGCCAGGAAAGCGGCGGCGCAGCTCCAGGAGTTGCGGCCCCTCGCCCACCACTACCTTCGATCCCGGCAGATCGAGCGCGAGGAAGGCCGCCAGGTTCTTCTCGCGCGCGATGCGGCCGACCGAAAGAAAGATCGGCCGCGGCAGGTCGATGGCGCCGTCGCGCCGCGCCGGATCGAAGAGCGCGGTGTCGACGCCCCTCCCCCACGGCTTGAGATTGCCGAAGCCGCGCGCCGCAAGCTCGCGGCGCACCGATTCCGTCGCGACCATCACGCCCTGCGAGGGCGCATGGAAACGCCGCAGGAAGGTATAGGTCAGCGCCTTGGGCGCGATGCGGCGCTCGGCCAGGTATTCGGGAAAGCGCGTATGGAATGCCGTGGTGAAGGCGAGGCCGCGCTTCAGGCACCAGCGCCGCGCGGCGAGACCGACCGGCCCTTCGGTGACGACGTGGATGGCGTCGGGCGCAGCGGCCTCGATCATGTGGCCGATGCGCGGCCCGGCATCGATCGCCAGGCGGATCTCGGTATAGCCGGGACAGCGGATGGAGCGGAAGCGATCGGGCCCGATCACGCTCACGCCATGCCCGAGCGCCGCAAGTTCGCGCTTGAGCGCCATGAGCGTGCGGACGACGCCGTTCACCTGCGGCGGCCACGCGTCGGTCGCGAGCAGGATGTTCACGGCGCTTCCGCCGCTTCCACCAATTCGGGCTCGGCCGGCGGCGGGACCAGCGGATCGAGGGCGCGCAGCTCGATCCAATGGACGATCTCGAGCCTGCCGTCGAAATGCTCGACCAGCGCGGTGCAGCTCTCGACCCAATCGCCGTCGTTGCAATAGAGCACGCCGCCGAGATCGCGGATGCCCGCCTGATGGATATGGCCGCAGACGACGCCGTCGCACTGGCGCACGCGCGCCTCAGCGGCGATCGCGTTGGCGTAATCGCTGGCGAACTGGACGGCGTTCTTGACCTTGGCCTTGAGATAGGCCGAGAGCGACCAATAGGGATAGCCGAAGCGGCGGCGCAGCAGGTTGAAGACGTGATTGAGCCGCAGCGCACCGTCATAGGCCCGATCGCCCATGAGCGCGAGCCAGCGGGCGTAGCGCACGACGCCGTCATAGGCATCGCCGTGGACGACCAAGAGGCGGCGCCCGTCGGCAGTGTGGTGGATCGCCTCGGCGATCAGCAGCACGCCGCCCAATTGCAGCTCGACATAGTCCCTGAGCCACTCGTCATGATTGCCGGGGATGTAGAAGACCTCGGTGCCCTTCCTCGCCTTGCGCAGGATCTTCTGGATGACGTCGTTGTGGCTCTGCGCCCAGTACCAGGATTTGCTTAAGCGCCAGCCATCGACGATGTCGCCGACGAGATAGAGCGTGTCCGATTCGTTGTGGCGCAGGAAATCGAGGAGGAATTCGGCCTTGCAGCCGCGCGTGCCGAGATGGATGTCGGAAATCCAGATGGTGCGATAATGATGGGGGCGGCCATCGCGCATCATGGCGCCGCCGTCGCTCACGCCGCGTCGCTCTCCTGCGCCACCACGATCTCGACCAGCCGGTCGGTGCCGCGCGCCTTCTGCATCTCCATGAGCGCGGCGCGGAAGATCGCGGCGACACCGGCATCGGGCACCACGATCTTGAGCGCCCGTCCGTTGGTCGAGGTGCGCAAGGTCGCCGGCGCCAGGCGATTGACCGCGAGCATAGTGAGCGCCACCGGATCGACCGCGGGCACGGGCGCACTCCGGAAATTCGTCCAGCCCGACGCGACGGCAGAGCGAATCCGGCGCTGAAACACAAGCGGCTGCATGCGTGACCCCTCTTTCCTCCTAGCCCTAGGGGTAGCATGCGAAAGTGACAGTTCCGTTCCGGTTCCGTGTCAGTGCGATGACGGGGCCGGTTCTGCTATCCTCGAAATTATCTTCGCTCGGCCGGAGTCGTCGATGTCGATCCGGCCCCACCCCGTTCGACTTGATGACGGCGGATGACGCCAATCAGGCACAGGAGAGGACGATGCAATACCTTTTGCTGATCTACGCTAACGAAGCCGAGGCGGCGGGCAAGAGCCAGGCCGACATGGCCGCGATGATGACGGAGTACGGCGCCTTCACCCAGTCGATCATCAAGAGCGGCAATTTCAAGGCCGGCGACGCGTTGCAGCAGACCTCCGCGGCAACGACGGTCAGGCTGCGCGGCGGCAAGACCTTGACCACCGACGGACCCTTCGCCGAAACGCGCGAGCAGCTCGGCGGCTATTATCTCATCGAGGCCAAGAATCTCGACGAGGCCATCGCGGTCGCGGCGCGCGTGCCTTCGGCGAAATTCGGCTCGATCGAGGTGCGGCCGGTGATGAAGTACGATTGACGCACCGACCGCACGGCGCCGAATGATGCGAGCATGAGCGCCGTGGACATCGAGAGCGTATTCCGGCACGAGGCGGGTCGCGTGCTCGCGACGCTGATCCGCCTCGTCGGCGATTTCGAGCTCGCCGAAGAGGCGCTGCAAGAGGCCTTCGCCGCGGCTGTGGCGCAATGGAAGTCGGGCGGGATACCGGCCAATCCGCGCGCCTGGCTCGTCAATGTCGGGCGCAACAAGGCGATTGATTATCTACGCCGGCAGATTCTGTTTCGCGACAAGCGCCGCTATCTCGAGGCCGAGGCCGCGCTCGCCAACCAGACCGCGCCGCCGGAAGAGGACGAGCATGCGTTCGGCGACGACATGCTGCGCCTCATCTTCACCTGCTGCCATCCCGCGCTGAGCGCGGAGGCGCGGGTGGCGCTTACTCTGCGCGCGGTCTGCGGCCTGACGACGGAAGCCGTCGCGCGCGGCTTTCTCGTCAACGAGGAGACCATGGCGCAGCGGCTGGTGCGCGCCAAGCGCAAGATCCGCGACGCCAAGATCCCCTATGAGACGCCGGCACTCGTTATGCTGGATGCGCGCGTCGAAGGCGTGCTCGCGGTGGTCTATCTCATCTTCACCGAAGGCTATGCCGCAACCTCGGGCGACACGCTCATGCGCGAGGACGTCGCCGCCGAGGCGATCCGGCTCGGCCGCTTGATCGACGCGCTGATCCCCGGCCGGCCCGATGTCATGGGCCTGCTCGCACTCATGCTGCTGCATCATGCGCGGCGCGCGGCGCGGGTCACGCGAGCAGGCGACATCGTTCTGCTCGAGGACCAGGACCGCGGCCTCTGGGATGCGAGCGAAATCGCCGAAGGCTTGGCGCTCGTGGACCGCGCCTTGCGCGCGCCGGACCGGCCCAGCGCTTACGCCGTGCAGGCCGCGATCGCCGCGCTCCACGCCCGCGCCCGGCAGCACGACGCGACCGACTGGCCGCAGATCGTCGGGCTCTACGAAGTGCTGCTGCGGCTTTACCCCTCGCCGGTCGTCGAGCTCAACCACGCCGCCGCGGTGTCGATGGTCGATGGCCCGGCGCGGGCGCTCGCCCTCATCGACGCGCTCGCCGCGCGCGGCGGGCTCGAGGATTATCACCTGCTGCCGGCGGTGCGCGCCGATCTGCTGCGGCGCTTGGGACGGCGCGAGGAAGCGCGCGCGGCCTACCGTACGGCGCTCGCTCTCGCCAAGCTCGAACCCGAGCGCCGGCTGCTGGCCAAGCGCCTCGCGGAGATCGGGTGAAGCGTGGCGCGGGGCGTGAAGATGAGACGCGAGCCGAAACTGACACAGCACCAACGGCGCGAAGCGATCCGGCGACGCGAGAAGGGCGAGCCCGTCCGGGAGATCGCCCGCACCTACAACGTCAGCCACAGCACGATTTCGAGGCTGACAGCAGGAACGGCGAGAGGGACGAAGGCTACGCGAGATTCGGGCCACGCAGGACATCGAGCGGAGCCGATTTACGAGGGATTAATGACGGTTAATGCTCCAGACTTCCGACTTTCTGCGCGTGAATCTTTGACGCGGGCAAAGACTGAACTCAAAGCGAACGATTCCCCTCGGCTCCGTTATGCTGCGCTCGAACTACGCAACGCTATGGAAGCTTTGACGTACGACCGCGCGCTGGCTTTCAAGGATGATATTCCACCCAACGAATACAAGACTTGGCAGCCCCGCAAGCTAATGGCTGCGCTCCTCGATATCGATCCCTCTATCGGCATGACATCGACCATCGCCTTGCGACGCGAGGAGGAATATGGCAAGCCCGCGCCACGGGAAAACATGACGCCATTTGGCACCGACGTTGTCTTCACACTTGCAGACCTCAAGGCCCACTACGACGCCATTGGGTCGTATTTGCACATGCCTTCTCTTGAGCAGGTTCAATCTGGGAAGATGCCGGATTCGGCGAAGCTCCGGGAGCGCTGCGAAACCGTCGTCGGTCTAATTGAAAATGTCCTAAGCTCCCCCGTTTGGAACATTACGCTCGGGATCATCGCGGCGCTCGACCATTGCATGACCAAGGACTGTAAGAGGCCCATTAGAAAACGGATGCCCTTCGGCAAGCGCACGGTTGAGGTGCAGTGTTTTGAGTGCAAAGCTGAATACACGATCACGTCGGAATCGGATGGTCGCGTCCGTTGGACACCGAAGATGATGGATGCTCCTTGCTCGACGCCAGATTGCCCCGAAAAGATGGCCCTGTGGCCCCATGAGATCAGGCCGGGGATACACTGGCTTTGCCGCGGTTGCGGCGCGCGCAATGAGATCGCGCTTACTGTTACGAAAGTCGAAGACAAGAAGCTTGGCCCGCCAGCTCCGTGATCTCGACGATAGAGCGAGTCGTACGAGCATCGAGCCCGATTTATATAAGAGATCGGACATTCTCACATATAGAGGCGACCGCAGAGGGGGCGATCCGGGATTCCAGGTCTGCGCTGAAATACACCGTTAGCGCCGGCTGCTGGCCAAGCGCCTCGCGGAGATCGGGTGAAGCTATGCGTGCTGTAACTATGCGACGGATTCGATGCGGCGGTCGGGGACGAACCACATCAAGGCGACCGCGATATAGAGCAGGATCGCGAGCCACGGGCTGAGGAAGGCCACTGGAATTGACGCGAGGTAGAGCGCGATGGAGATTTTGCCCTTACGATCCTGGCCGATCGCCGTGGCGAGCATCGAGCTCGGCCCGTTGGCGGCGATGATTCGCCGCTTCAACAGGGTGTAGCCGATTGCCGCCATCGACAGCACGGCGCCGTAAGCCGCGGTCGGCAGGGCGCGGAAATGGGTCTCGTCCATCCAGCGGATGGCGAACGGCACCAGCGAAATCCAGAACAGCAGAAAAAGGTTGGCCCACAGCACCGTGCCGTCGATGCGCTGCGTCGCGTGCAGCATGTGGTGGTGGTTGTTCCAGAATATGCCGACATTGGCATAGCTCAGCCCATAGACCAGGAAGACCGGCACGGCCGCCATCAGCGCGGCGAAGTCGGCGCCCTCTGGCACTTTCATCTCCAGCACCATGATGGTGATGATGATGGCGAGGACGCCATCGGTGAAGGCTTCGAGCCGCGCCTTGCCCATGCTTGACCTCCATCCCAATTGCGACCGCGCGAAGGCGTCGGTGCGCGCGGAATAGAGCACATCGGACAGGCGGTCGCGACTGCCGCAAGCGCTGCAACGGCCTAAAGGCTTCGTCAACGGCACCTTGCCATCCTGGAGCGGCGACCCCGGCGGCTCCACACCTGATCTCCGCGCCGATCCGCCGCAAGATAAGGCCCCGCCGCATGACCTCGCCGCTCCTCGACCCCGACGACGCGCCGCGCGAACCCATGACGTGGGAGAAGGTCCTCACCCTGGGGAGAGGCTCCGCGGCACCGGCACGGCTCGACCCGCCCGCCCCGCGGACAGAGCGTCCGCCGTCGGTCCCGTCCGTCGTCGGAGCCGCCGGCCCGGCGCGGGCTCGCAGCGCGCTCGTCGGCGTCATCGCCGCGGCCGGAATCGTCGCGCTCAAGCTGCTCAAGGGCGCGAAGGCCGCGAAATTCCTCCTCTTCGGCGCGACCTTGTGGTCGATCGCCCTGGTCCGGCCACTGCCCTTCGCCGCCGCTCTGATCTATGCGATCTTCGTCCACGAGACCGGGCACCTTCTCGCCATGAAGCGCCGCGGGCTCAAGACTTCCGGCATCTGGTTCCTGCCCTTCCTCGGCGCGGTGGCCGTCGCCAAGCAGCCGTTCCGGTCGCATGGCGAGACCTATTTCGTGGCGATCGCCGGGCCGGTCTTCGGCCTCTTCTCCCTCGTTCCGTTGTTCGCGGCGCCGTGGCTCCTGTGGCGGCACGACGCTAGACTTATCGCGTATACTTCTTGACCGAATTCGCCATCGCGACGGCGTTCTCGAGCTTGGCGTCGTCGGGAATCCCCGCCGCGCCGTCGAGCACGAAGCCGCCGCCCTTGCCGACCTCGGTGATCAGCCTCTTGCAGTATGCGTCCACGTCGTCGGGGGTCCCGGTGACGAGCATGGAGGCCGGCACGTTGCCGCGCAGACAGACGATGTCGCGGAGCACCTCTTTGGCGCGGAACATATCGGTCTGCTCGAACCAGTAGACGGCCTTGCCGCGCGGGATGTCGGCGATGGTTTCCAGGCGGCTGTCGCACCGGCCCTCCCACAGCACAATCGGGATGAGGTTGCGCTCGATCAACCACAGCAAGTTCTTGCGCAGGGGCGGCCAGTAGAAAGTCTTGAACTGCTGCGGCGACATGAAGCCGTCCAGCCCCCAGTGCATGGGCAGGAAGACGAACGGCGAATGGTTCGATTTGCAGCTTTCCTCGACGCCGCGCAGGATCAGGACACCGGCCTTGTCCACCGCCGCCATCATCTTGTCCTTGTGGCGGAACATGTCGAGCATGCCGCCCTTGGAGCCGCGCATGCAGTCGACGATGTGGTCGAACGGATTTTTGGTGAAGCCGCCGCCAATGAAAGGATAGCCGCTACCGCCAAGCTCGCCGACGAAGCCACGGACCTTGCCGCGTATAGCCGCCAGATCGGCACCCACCTTGGCCAAAGTCTGCAGGCTCTCCTGCAGCTTTGGATCGGCGAAGCGCACCATTCCGACGATGTTCATGAACTCGATCAGCGAGGCGAATTCGGGCAGTCCGGCCAGCCCCTCGAACACCCCGGCGATGCGCGGCAGATATTTGCGGATGGTGAAGCCAGTGGGATCGAACAGATATTCGTCGTACTCGGAGGCCGCCATGTACTCTCGGTCCAGGTACTGGAACATGGCGTCCTCATTGACTTCGCCGCCGCCCGGCCATTTCATCTGCCGGTAGTCCATGTCCTGCATCGCCTGACCCATGGTGTAGAAGAACGACGATACGGCGTCGGGTTCCAGCAGGTCCACCAGGCGGCGGGTTGCAGCGATCGACTTGTCGATGTCATACATCATGTCCTTGCAAGTGATGCCGCTCAGCTTGCGGGCGAAGAAGCTGGAGACGCAGATGTAGGGAACGCGGTCGGTCTCCTTCAGCGCCACGTTATCCATGAGCCGCTGCATGCGTCGGTCAAAGAGCTGCTGGTTCGTCGTCGCGGTCATCCTGACGTCTCCCCCGAAGGTCTTGTCGTTGCCGTTCGGCGCTGCCGTCCAGCCGCACCACTGCGGATTTCATCACCATCACGTCCGTATTTAGGTTTTCGGTACATACAACTCAGCCGACATTCCCCCGATGACCGGTCTTGCCGCGTCAGAATGCGCCTGTTCGGCCTATGCAGCAAGGTAGAGCCGGTCGGCGGCGCACTTGGTCGCCTTGGGTCCGCCATGAGCGCCTCGCTCTGCTGTTATCACGCTGCGGTGTGGTGCAACCCTCATTTCATGACGTTTGAGATCTGCCTTCGGCACTTATCGGGCATTGCGTGACGTCCGACTTGAGTCCGTAACGTGCGGCAAAGCGGACATCGGTCAAGCCGCTGTCGCCGATCTCGGTTTGCGAGTACGCTCCCGAGGAGTTTCGTCTAGCGCTTGCGCGCGACGGTCACGCCGTCGCCGATCGGCAACAGGCTCAGATCGATCCGCTCGTCGGTGTGGAGCTTGCGGTTGAGGGTGCGCAACGCCACGGTCGCCGGATCGCGCGCGCTGGGCTCGGCGACCGAGCCGCCCCACAGCACGTTGTCGATGACGACCACGCCGCCCGGCCGCAACAGCCGCAGCACGCGCTCGTAATAATAGCCGTAATTCTCCTTGTCGGCGTCGATGAAGGCGAAATCGAAGCTGCGCTCGCCGCCCTCCCGAAGCAGCGCGTCGAGCGTCGCCAGCGCCGGGCCGAGGCGGAGCTGGATCTTGTCCGCGACGCCCGCTTCCTGCCAGTGGCGCTCGGCGATCGCCGTCGTGGTCGCATTGATGTCGCAGGCGATAATGTGACCGTCCTCCGGCAGCGCCAGCGCTATCCACAGCGCGCTGTAGCCGGTGAAGGTGCCGATCTCGAGACAGCGCCGCGCGCCGACGAGCCGCGCCAAGAGCGCCATGAACTGCCCCTGCTCGGGACCGATCTGCATCATCCCGAAGGGCTGGCGGCTGGTCTCCTCGCGCAGGCGCCGCAAGGCCTCGCTCTCGCGCAGCGACACCGCTTCGATGTATTCGGCGAGCGCTTGCGTGAGGTTCAGGGAGCGGGCGGCCATCGAGGAAATCCTCAGCCTTTCGCCGCATCATGCCGCGCGATGGCGGCGACGGGAAGAGTCGGGGTTCGCCCGCGGCGCCTTGCGCTTTGCCGCCGCCGCCGGTAGAAGGCAGGGGCTTTCCGGGGCGTAGCTCAGCCTGGTAGAGCGCCAGCTTTGGGAGCTGGATGCCGGAGGTTCGAATCCTCTCGCCCCGACCATCCGGGCGTTCCGAATTGCACGCGAGGTGAACGACGATGCCGCAGGTCCTCATTCACCGGCCGCCCAAGACCGCGATGCAGTCGGGCCGGGCGGAGACCAAGCGCTGGGTGCTCGAATACGCGCCGGCCAGCCCGCGCGAGCCCGATCCGCTGATGGGCTGGAGCAGCGCCGCGGATACCCTCAATGAGGTCAAGCTCAAATTCGCGACGCTCGAGGAGGCGGTCGCCTTCGCCAAGAAGCACGGGCTCGACTACACCGTGATCGCGACGCACGACCCGCGCTTCAAGCCCAAGACCTACGCCGAGAATTTTCGGTACGACCGGCCGAGATGAGGGTCGGTTCCCTTCGTCGGCCGTTTCTGGTCAAATCCGGGCAAGCGCCCTTAGCTCAGCGGATAGAGCAACCGCCTTCTAAGCGGTAGGTCGGAGGTTCGATTCCTCCAGGGCGCGCCAATCTTTTCAATGGGTTACGGCGCAACCCGCCGGGCGAAATGGTTCAAAATTCGAGACGGGGTAAGTAACGGGGTAAGTAGGGCCGGAGCGGGCGCCGCGGGGCGCACCAGCGCGATCCCGGTCGCCTGCGGCATGACGGCGGCCGGCCGGGCGCAAGTACAACCGGCGCAAGAGCGAGACAGCCCGCCCAAGTTGACATACCGGCGAGAGCATCTATGTTGCCTTGAGCGAGCTGGTGCCGCGCGGCGGTTCAGGCGCGCCATTCAAGTCGTGCGACAGCAGGACCGCTCGTATGCCCAGCCCGTATGTTCGCGGTGTTCGTTGGTCTCCATATGTCCATGGGGGCTCCACATATCCATTCGACCACCTTTGCGACTTCCTGCTTGAGGTTGTGGACTCCGCGAAAGTCCGCCGCCGGCTAGTCGTGACGTTCTCGGACCATGTTTTCACGCGAGATGCTCGTGGTGGCGATGACCCGCTCCGCTCCTTTCCTGGCTCGACGCGTAGGCCGCCCGGACATTTTTGCGAGATCAGGTACGGTTGTTCGCTTCGTCTCCGAGAGATCATCGAGCATTGCGCTCAGGGCGACGTCTGGCATCTTGGTGGCGGGGACGAGAGCTATGCGCAGATTCCGACAATTGATCAAGCCGGCAACGCGATCCTCTACGCGGTGATCTTTGCGCTTGACCCGGTAAGGGAGCTACCCTTCGATCTTCTTATGCGCGTTCGGTCGGCCTATCCGTGCGATGAGTCTGTGCCAGCGACATTCGGCTCCATCAGGTTCAGGCATCTGGTCGCATTACGTGCGCAGAGTAAGCGGCCGAAGAAGGTATTTGGCGACAAGCGCCAGGTGCCGCGGCTTGGTCGGCCAATTCCCATCGTCTCGACGAACGCAAAGAAGCGAGCTAGGCCGGTCGCAGTTGAAAACTGAAAATAGAAACGGCCCCTTTCGGGGCCGTTCGGCCACTGAGGCCTCGGGGCGAACCTCTTACCTGTTTCCAGGCTATCCACTCATCCGAGCGTGACCCGCCTCTCAGCGGGTGGGGCTGGCTATTCACACGCCCAACATCCAGCGATCTGAGTACTAATCTAGTGCGCCTCTCTCGAGAAGTAAACCCCCTCCCGACTTGAGCACGGTAGACTCTGGGTCTACCTGTGGCCCTTCGGGCTTGTGATCGCTATAGCGATCACTCACAGGTAGACCCAGAGTCTACCGTGCTGTTTTTTAGCTTGTCAAGAGAAAAAGACAAACCACTGTTATCACGAAACTATTTATACGCTTTAGCCATCACACCGCGCCGCGCAGGGGCGCGATCCCGGCGGCGCGCCAGGGGCTTGCGCCGCTCCGCGCTCAACAGACAAAAGGCCCCGCCGTGGAGGCGGGGCCAGTCTAGGGAGGAGGAAGGAATGCATCGGGGGGGATAGCATTCCATTCCACACGTAAGATCTTAGGGCGAGGAACGAAGATTCATCCCCGGCCCGGCCGCATGAGCGCCCCGATGGCGCCGAGCAGCACAACGCGGAATAGCGCGCCCCGCAC